>Ga0209287_10000217_pt1 | contig 38314 bp, 36 predicted proteins | sample PPLLak3cmMay2015_2_FD_187255 | JGI IMG/M metagenome (GOLD analysis project Ga0209287, IMG submission 187255) | Freshwater sediment microbial communities from Prairie Pothole Lake near Jamestown, North Dakota, USA - PPLs Lake P8 Core (1) Depth... | ecosystem: Environmental > Aquatic > Freshwater... | reverse complement strand
CGCCGCCGGGCATGGCACCCTGACCGGATGCTCCGCCGGGCATGGATCCGCTGCCGGGCATGCCGCCCTGGCCGCCGGCTGCCTGGCCACCTTGAGCGCCGCCGGGCATGGCACCCTGACCGGATGCTCCGCCGGGCATAGATCCGCTGCCGGGCATGCCGCCCTGGCCGCCGGCTGCCTGGCCACCTTGAGCGCCGCCGGGCGCTCCACCGCTGGGCATGGCCATGCCGCCGCCACCGCCGGTTGTGCCTATGTATCGAACCAGGGCACCCTCGCAATGAATATCATCAATCATCCGATTGACATAGTTGTGAACCGGAGGGATGTCCTGCCATATATGATCTGAATAGTGGTCCGTGCCCCTGTGCATATCCGTTCCATCTCCATAGGATATTGGATATGGCGCAAAATGGTCATCCAGCGAGACAATAGCAGCGTTTTTGGCCATGTTTGAATAATGATTTCTGAATGCCTCTGCGGGGAAATTTTCGGGCCCCTGCATGGAGTGCGGGGGTGACTGGGTGTGCAATATCCTGTTCTTCAACACTATGTTTCTGATCCTAAGGGGTGATAAAAGATGAGGGCATTTGTTGCCTGCTGCCTTTACAGCGGCAGTAACAGCCTTTTCTTCTGCCATTGCGACACGCGTTTCAAAATTCGCGAGTCTTTTACACGTCAGCGCACATCCGGAAGCCACGCCGCTGGCAATTAAAAATTGCCGTCTTCCCATAAGCGATTTCATTAAACTCATTGCATCCTCCTTACAAACTCTATTTTATTTTTTCAGTGCTTGCCTGAATAGGCCCTCCTGTTGCAGCAATGGCAGGAAGGATATCCCCGGAAGAGGGAAAAGATCAATATTTTTTGTGTGTTAAAATTGTGAAAATTGTAATGGACGGCCATGTTTATTTGCCGCGAAGATTCTGGTCAGGCTCGCTGTTAACTGGCCCTATGAAAATGCCCGACGTGCTGTCACGACGGGCATTATGTTGATGATGTCGCGTTGTTCAGCCAGCATGTTGGTCTTTTATCCCTGCATCTGACTTAAACGTTAATGACATCACATATACTATTTCGTTTTCGTACCCGCGGTTGTCGATGTACCCTTATATGGCCCCCGATCCTCCTTGGTATAGGGATCATAACCATAGGGACGTCCGTACCCTACTACAAACCTGGGGCGATACGGATATGCCTCATAAACCTGTTTGATGTTTTCCCCGTAGCTTTCAACCCTTCTCTGCCATTTCATATGTTCCTCATCAACAGATATTGCGCCGGTCGGGCAGACCTGATCGCACATCGCGCACATCATGCAGGGATCGCCGTATACGCGGGGTTCTACTGTAAAATCGATGCCCCAGACCGGGCAGATATCCTGGCATCTGTGACACGTGGGAAACAGGCATTTTTCCTGCTTGTAAATCAGGTTGAAATGGATGCGTTTCTTCAACTGTTCAGGTGTATCATTTTCAAGACCGACCAGCTCCGGATGGAGGCTTCCCATGCCTCCGCCTGCAGGCATTCCTCCGGCAGCACCGCCCGGGGGGCCGCCGGCCATAGTGCCGGGAGCACCGCCGCCAGGACCGCGACCGGAAGCAACAGTGGCAGCGTCAGCAGCACCACCAGGGGCAACGCTGGTCGTGCCGGAAGCAACAGCGGCAGCGCCAAAACCGGCGGAACCGCGGGCAGTCTCTTTTGCGGGCGACGCAGGTATCTGGGTCTTGTCGCCTGCATAGATCTTCTTGCTGCGTTCCCACATGTCACTGGCAAAGAGCGCAGCGTTTTCCAGGTCAGCCTTGTCAGGATGTCCGTCTCCCCCGCCGGGAGTAGGGTCGCCCAGGGGGCCATATACGGCGCCGTGCCAGCTTTTATATCCGATTGTGATCAGGTCATGCTTGTTCAATTCCGGAACACACACACCGAAATTATTGCTCCCCGAGTCGCTTGTGGAAAACAGGATTATGTGCTTGCCTCCCACATAGCGCATATCGGCAATGAAATCATCGACATCCTTTTTTAGCCTGGGCCCCATAAGGGGGTAGCCGAAGGCAATCAGCTCATAGCCTGCCAGCTTGCGGGGATCGGCCTCCTTGATAGGAAATATATCACAGCTGCCTGCCGCCTGCTCCAGGGCCTTGTGTATTGATTTTGCGACCTTTTCCGTGTTGCCGGTCATTGAAGAGTAGATCACCGCGCATTTGCTAACTGCCGTCTTTGCGGCGGCTGAGGAATCCTCGGCCGCGTTTGCTGCACCGGGATCAATCAAACCAGCGAGCTTTGTAGAGGCAAGCGCCGACGTGGAAGCCACGCCGGCAGCAACAAGAAACTCCCGCCTTCCCATAATCGACTTATTCTTTTTCATGAAATCCTCCCAAAATATCTTTTTGTTTTTGTTGCCTGCAATCCAGGGATACCTATTTATCCGGGGATGCCTTTCTGGCAGTTCATTCTTATCCCATGCAAAACAAAAAAGCCAGATGTTTATGGCATAAACCCTGTGTTATGCACGGGCCTTGCATCCGGCTATTTTTTTCCGCAGTATCTTTCCATGAATTCTTTTAAAATGCCGCCAAGATGCTCATCGAGGATCTCATATACCCTGGATTCAATCTCCAATGGCACAGAGCCATAGAAGGCCTGGGCAATGCCGCCCGTGATGCATGCCAGGGTATCGGAGTCTCCTCCGAGAGAAACGGCGTTCCTTATGGCATCCTCAAAGTCCGTAGAATCAAAAAAGGCGCGGATAGCCTCCGGAACCGTGCCCTGGCAGGAGATGTCAAAGTGATAGTGCGGCCTTATCTCGTCAATGTGCCGGCTGAGATCGTACTGAAACCTCGACTCAATAAAATCCCTGATGGCTGTTTTTGTTGCACCGTGTACAGCCAGGAATACTGCGGCTGCCGCAGCCTGCGCACCCTTGATGCCTTCAGGATGATTATGTGTGATCTCTGTAAATTCTTTTGCCTTCTGCAGCACCGTGTCAATATCATCATATGCAAAGCCGACGGCGCTGATCCTCATGGCAGCGCCGTTGCCGTAGCTGTTGTATGGCGCCGGATTATCGGTGTTCGCCCAGTCATAGAAGCTGGCCCCGTAGCCGCGATGGGGATACAGCCTGAAATACCTTTTCAGATTCTCCGTGTAGGTTGTCCCAGTAAGGATGGAGTCAGCCAGGGCAACGGAAAGCACCGTATCGTCCGTAAAGGTGCATTTCGGTGAAAACAGGGGAAACACCTTTGTCTTAATGTTGTTGCGCTCATATATTGAACCTATAATATCGCCTGCAATTGCGCCTATCATGCCGCGCCCCCTCTATTAGAATATTCCTTAACAGCCACAGCGATGGCCGCGCAAGAGCAGAGCTGCCAGGTGTGCCGCGGGCCGTCGAACCTCATGGTGTCAATCCTGCTGCTGTGTGCCACGTGTATTCAATCATACAATATTTATTCCAACTGTTTAAAATATGCAGTTATTGTGAAAAATATGTGTTCAAATGATGTCTATTGTCATCAATTATATTAAAATTACAAATCAGATTAAACTTATTGGCCAAACAAGTCGATATACTATTTTGTAAAGATAAAATTAAACTTTAATTAAGGCAAACCGGCTGAGTTATTTGTAATATTTTCAGCAACATTAACCGGCAAAGGAATTTATCATGGACAGAAAGGAACAGATCCAGTTTGTTTTAACCTTCAACTATGACACGGAAAAAAAGGAAGATTTTGAGTCAATCTGGAACCTGGGTTTCAAAATACTGAAAATGGTTGACGATTATGCAGAAGTTTGCAAGGACCCTGTCGAGGTTGTCGTGAATGAAAGTGATGGAGCCATTATAGACAGAAGAAGAGCCTCTGCATGATAAAGCCTATTAACAGGCCGCCCCTATGGGGCGGCCCGCGGAACACACACATCCTGAATTTTATGAAACCAGGTTATTTAGTTACCGGAAATGTCACTATCGTGGACTTAATCTTCAGTTCCTTTATATACTTATTTACATTACTGTTTACCTTGCTGGTTTTAAGGTTTTCAACGATATCTTTTTTTGCCTCTTCATAACTGACTGTCCTGGCATCCGTTTTATCGGTAACTTTTATAACGTGGTATCCGGCGTCTGTCTTAACGATATCGCTTGTATCGCCTTTTTTTAAGGCAAAGGCTGCATCCTCAAAGGATTGTGGCGCCTGGCCTTTAGAGATATACCCGAGATCGCCACCATTGTTTCTGCTGCTGGCATCCTCGGAGACTTCCCCGGCAAGGGCTGAAAAATCCTCGCCTGATTTTACTCTTTTCATAACATCTTCAATCTTTTTCTTCGCATCGTCTTTTTTGGATTGATCAGCAGTTGAAGGGGCGCTGATCATGATATGGCTTACTCTAACCTGGGCTGGCTGCCGGAAGTAGCCGGGATTGTCATCATAGTATTTTTTTGCTTCCGAATCCGAGATGACCGTTTTATCGGTAAATTTGGTTTTGACAAAATGATCAATAGCCAATCCCTGTTTGATTTCAGCCCGGTAAGAGGCGATACTTTTATTTGATTGTTTCAATGCCTCCTGAAATTCGGCATCGGTCTTGAAATTGGCTTTTTGTTTATTTGCCTCATAGGCCTCATTGATTTCTTTTTCCTCGACCTTGATTCCGCTTTTTTGACTTTCCTGATAGAGCAATTCAGTGCCGATCAGACCTTCGATCAATTCATATTTTAGCTCGGGCAGCTGCTCAGCAGTTATCGTTACTCCCTGCATTCCGGCAATTTCCCGCTGGTAGCTCAGGGCGCTGTCAAACTGTTCCTGGCTGATTGCCGTTCCGTTGACAGTCGCAACTTTGCCTCCTGTGCTTGTTGTCCCGCTTTTAGTCGCTGTAGTACTTGCAGGTGCTGTCGCACTTTTCGTTGTCGTCGTACTTGCAGGCGCCGCCGGGCTCGTTGGTGTCGCAGTAGTTTTCTTTGTCGTCGGACTTTGTTCTGCCTGCGTCATGGAACCAGGGCATATGACAAGTAGAGAGACAATTATTGCAAAAAAACTATTCCTGAATTTGTATTGCATGTTATTTTCTCCTTTAAGATAATTTAAAACCAATCAGGCATACAGCCCTATCGGGATGAAATGTTAATATCCCCATAGGGGCAATATGTCAATAGAGGGACATATTAATAGGGTGAATGACTGAAAGGGAGAAGCGGGAGAAGGGATGTATATAAGTAATGATTTTATCTTCAATTTCATAAATCTTCAGATTAAGTTGATCCGGCAATGCCGGCGAAAATATGAGATATAAAGAAGAAGCAAGAGGAGCGGATAAATCAGACCATGTAATATTATGATGGGGAGGGAAATTGGGATCATGCCCGAGTTATGTAACAAGGATATGTTGCCCCAACTGCAGTCAGGGGTTTGATATAATCAACTGGATGAATATGGATAAATAGTAAAATTAAAAGCGGCAGGGCCGCAATCATCCCTGCCGCTTTTGTTGGTGCGCCGAAGCCGGGTAATCTTTATCGGTATGTCACCTTTTATTGGAACTAGAGATCTGCAAGCTTTTCCCCGAGCAGATAGCCGTCTGTCAATGCCATTCCGACACTGATTCCGGCAAGGGGACTCTGATATATGATTACGAAGCGATTCCCCGCATTGTTTCCCGCTGCGTACAGGCCTTTGATGGGCTTAAATTTTGAGTTAAGCACATGACCATCCGCATCCGTGTCAAGGCCGGTTGTCGCGCACAGGCCTGGGCTTATGCCGCTGCCAAACATGTTCGGGCCGCCGCCTCCTCCGCCATTACTCACGCTGCCATAGAACGGCGGATCTTTAAGCGCGGTCGCCTTCATGATGCGCGCGTCTTTTCCAAAGTCCTCATCCGCGCCTTTTTGGCACAGCTCGTTGTACCGTTTGATTGAGGCCAGGGCCTTCTTCCTGGTTTCGCCCTTGTAGCAATCCATGTAGTCCAGAAGTTCCTCAATTGTATTAGCACAGTAGGTGTTGCCCCCCATGGGCATTCCACCCCTCCCTCCCGCCTCCTGTTTGTTCTGTGAAGGGGGGCCGGGTTTTATGTTGTCCAGCTGGCTGAGTCTTCTCGGCCAGTTGGTTGTATGGGCAGTATCAGGGGCGTTATGACGCGGCGGCATCATCTCGAGAACTTTCTTATAGTTCGCATCATGTATGGTGACGGAGATGTCACCCTCCGGTTGAGGAAGAGTGGTGCCGGCAGCCTCGTCGCAGTAGCGTTCGCCGTTAGCATCGAGCTGCAGGTGCCATCCCCCGACGCCCGGCTCACCGCTTCCCATGCCGGAATGGGGGCCTATTTCGATATGGCCTCCGGCCCAGATGCCCAGCTTGATGCTGGAGCCATCGCGGGGAAGGACGCTCATTTTTTCGCTCGTCAACACAAGGTTCATATCTCCCTTCGCTTCGGCCTCGTGACGAATCTGATCCAGGATATCGACGACCATCTCGCGGTTCCCTGAGAAATCGCCCGCGCAGAGGGCTACGCCCTTTCGCGAATTAAAACGAGCATATTTCCCGTCGGCCTTTTTTGCGACAACGCCTGTTACCGCTCCGGAAGCGTCAACATCGCATATCTCGACATGATGGTCGAAGAACCATCTGGCGCCGTCGGCCACGGCCTTCTCGTAATGGGTCTTCAGGACTTCCGGCAATCTAAACGTCCCGTTGCCGTCTGTCATTTTACGGAAAATGGTGGTTCCGTGGAAGAATTTCCACCCGGATACCTCTGTTAGGACCGTAGGTGTGGGAGGACAGCTCATGACGTGGGAGTTTTCCGCCAACCATTCCTTGCTCATATCCTTAATAAGGAAGTCTAAGACCTTGCCGCTATATTTAGCGAAATAACTTGCCCTCTTGGGGTCGCTTCGGATTAAATTGCGGTGAGACAACTCTCTGATGAAAACGTCCTCATTGATCCTCGGTGCGCCGTGATCTTGCGCATACTGAGAGTTGACGGTTCCGACCTCGGTGCCTACCCAGGTGTAGCCCTTCTCCTTCTGGAGCTCGATTACAGCGACGGAAACGCCCTTCATGGCAGCGATGCGGGCGCAAAGCAGGCCAGCCATACCGCCGCCGACAACGACAATGTCGTAGGTTCCTCCATCTGATATAAGCTTCTCGTCGATGGGATCGGGTTTGTCTTTCCAGGACTTTGTGGCAGCCTTTTTTTCGCCAGCTGACTCCGCGGCAGACGCGGGATGAGCAGCGGCGATGGTGGCCATGGCGCCGGTTGCGGCAACGCCTTTAAGAAAGCTGCGGCGGTTAAGGTTTATCTCGAAATTCTTTTCATCTCCAGTCATGATTCGCCTCCTATTAATATATTTATCGATTAGGGAAAACTATGCCTTTTGAATGAAGGTCTGACATCTTCTGATTTTAATAAACCTGGAAAACCGGGCTTCCGGCTTTTATTTTTAGATAGCATGAAATTTCACCACCTGCCACAGGATTTTCAAATTGTATCAGTTTTTGGCAGGCGATTTTTAGCCTTTCCCCTTATACAGTGGAGTTATGTAGATATTATGGGGATTATCAAGATGACTGAATTTAATTTGACATGCAAAGGTGTGCTTTCTATACTCCGTTCATTAAAAAGCATGCTTTTATCAATATTATCAACTGGCTCCAATGCCCATTTCAATAACGGAGAGTACAATGACAAAAAAGATTGCCATTAAAGAGATGACCACTGTACGCGAAATGCTGCTCGGGAATTCAATGCAGGTTGACGCACTGATACAGCTGATGATCGATAAAGGTTTGATAACCGGAGAAGAATTCATGGCCAAACTGAAAAAGGTCCAGGCGGAGTATCAGCGCAGGATGAGAAGCGCAGGCTGATGAAGCGGCCGGCATAGGGCCCGGCAGGTTTGCCGGCGCAGAATCATGCATGACGCCCCAATTAAAACCGCTGAAATGTTTTAAAGATTTATCATGCTGATGCCGATATTCACACTGTGAATAAAATATTCTTTCCAGAATGAGTCTTGTCGAAATGTGAATTTTCCATCAGGGAGGCGCATACTATGGATCAGGAATACAGGAGCCTCTGGGCAGCGGTTTTAAAACAGGCTATAAAGGACGCAAATCAGTGTATAAACAATCCTCTTACAAGCCCGGGGTTATGGTTCAGCAGCAACAGCCATGCAATCGGATCTTTCTTATGGATCTGCGGTGTCTTGAATATTGACCCTCTATCGGTCAGGCCTGCTGCAGGATTCGAGATGAGACGCGCTGCCTGAGGCACAAGCCGAGGCTGTGATTGAGATGCCCCGCCGTCCCGGGTCTGACTTTCATGTTCGATCAAGCTCTCCCTGCCACGGGCAAGCGCAGCCGGGCTTAACTGTGCAGGCGCCATGGGGTGCCTACGTGATCTCAGAAAGGCTGAATATCACCGCATTGTGATGCTATCAACAACTCCTGGTCCCTGGACAGGCGCTTGAACCGTACTCCGATCCCGAAGGGGCTTATTCTAACAATCTGACCTGTGATCTGAATCTGTTTCTGGGGGTTTCGCGGGAGCATAAATCTCAGCACGATATCCTCGCCGGAACGGAAAGGCATAAGGGTCTCGATAAACACCCCTCCCGCACTGATATTTGTAATAATGCCATTGTGAAATCTATTATTGGCGAGGCATTCCACGTTGGATCGGACCGGCTTCCTTGCGTGCTCTCTTTTGAGGTTTGGAAATCTCTCCTCCAGTTCATTCAATAAGGCATGCTGCTCTCCGTGGGGGATCTTTGACAGCAGATTGATTAACCCGGGGATTACAGATGAATTTCCGGGTTGTTTTATTGTCGCATTCATAGTGTCGTCCCGTCTATAAATGGTTAACATGAAGTGATAATAACTTCTCCAAACATATATTTAATAACTGGGCCATATACTTAAGTCAACATAATAACCGCAATAATATTACAGCCGGATAAAATGAATTCTTCTCTTGACGACAGGATATTGAATGAGGTTTACTGGGCACAGCATTATAGGTCAGCATAGGCTGCCTGACGCCTGCTGCCGGAAGACCGGCCTGCTGCATTTCAAGTCGCTGATCTGAATCTTGTCCGGCTGCGGTATAAAAAGGAGGAATCATGATTCGAACCTGTTTTTATATATTAATATTCAGTCTTGCCATGTCCGGCTGCAATAATGCGGACACCGGGAAAAATTCCGGACAGAATGGCGGCAATGCCGGCCAGGTTGTTTCAGACACAGCCGGCGAAGGCTCCAGCCCTGAAGAGGCCCTATTTAAAGAAATTCAGGCAATAGCCAAAAGAGATTTCAGAAATGCAACCTGGGGCATGCCCAGGTCTGAGGTTGTGCTGACTGAAGCGGACGACCCTACCAGTGGAGATGATTCGGCCGTTATATATTCCCGCAACGTGGCGGGAATGAATGCCATTATCGGCTATTTATTTGAAGATGATAGACTGGTAAAGGCGAAATACATGTTTCGTCCGCAGCATTCAGATTTTAACCAGTACATTACAGACTATAAGAATCTGAAAGCAGCGCTGGAAAAGAAGTACGGCAAGGCCCATAAGCAGAGAGATATATGGAGCAATGACCTGTACACAAATATACCGGCTGAATGGGGAAAGGCTGTAAGCCTGGGATATCTGACCTACCTCTCATACTGGAGCATCAAGAAGACGGAAATCACACTGATGCTGGGAGGAGAGAACGAAAAGATTGATCTGTGGCTGGAGTATAAAAGCAAGGCCTCTGCGAAAAAATGATTTCCGATCATCTCTTCTGGTATAGCCCGACCAGTGCCGCCTTTGCGAGGATATGCTTTTCCATGGCCTTTTCCAGTGCCGCCTTTGTGGGCTTTTTGAGATCAGGAAGGACAGTGTCCAGGGCATAGAGCTTATGAAAATAACGGTGCTTCCCGATGGGAGGGCATGGCCCGCGGTATCCGGTCTGCTTCCAGTCGTTCAGGCCTTCCAGGGTTCCCCCGGGCAGATTCTTAATGCCCTCGGCCAGTGCGCCGGTTGAATCAGGGATGTTGTAAAGAACCCAGTGCACCCAGGTCATCCTCGGATTGGCCGGATCAGGGGCATCCGGATCATCGACAATCAGGGCAAAGCTTTTTGTCCCTGAGGGTGCGCCGGACCACGTCAGGGCAGGGGAGATATCGTTGCTGTCGCAAGTATGCCTGGCCGGGATCGCGCCCAGATCAACAAAATTTGCTGATGTCAGTATCATATCCTTTCTTGCCTCCTCTTCTGAATAGGTTAAAGACAATAAAGATAGAAAAAATATCTGAATAAAAACAATAAAAGAAACTTTCATGGAAATGCCCTCATGCAAAGGTTCCGGCCGCTAAGATGATATTTTTATAATTATCTTGACATATAAAATCTATTTTTTTATCGTTTTTTCCTAAAAATCATAGTCTTGCCTCAACACTCGTTTTATTTCTAATTGTATCACACATCAAACAGCAATGCATTCTGCAATTGATCCGGAGGAGAATGTGAAAAAGAAAGCGAGCAGCCCGATTATAAATAACAAGATATTTTTCAAGGATCTTGTTTCTCTATGTCCTGATGGAATTATTGCGATCAACAGAAAAGGCATAATCGTAATTTTCAACAAGGCAGCGGAGGAGATAACAGGGTATACCCCAGAGGAGACAATAGGCAGGATGTCCATTGCCGAATTGTATCAGTCCCTAAAGATGGCCCAAAAGATCAAGAAGGATATGTACGGCAGGAACTGGGGAGGACCCGGGAGGCTTTATGACTATGAGGTCGAAGCGGTCAGGAGGAACGGCGAGAAGATCCCCATCAGGTTTTCAGCGACGCTTCTCTGGGACAAGGGTGAAGAGGCAGGGAGCGTCGGATTTTTCCATGATCTTACTCCCCACAAGCAGATGGAGGATAGATTCCATCAGCTGTCAATAACCGATGGCCTGACAGGCCTTTTTAATCACAGGCACTTCTTCACCATACTCAGTGAGGAGTTAAAAAGGGCGGAACGGTACCGAAGGCCGCTGGGCCTTATCTGTTTTGATCTTGATAACCTGAAGTACTGCAATGACACGTATGGCCACCTGGAGGGAGACAGGATACTCAGGCTTGTAGCCGATACATTGCGGTCGGTCCTGAGGCAGAGCGACTTCTGCTTCAGATACGGGGGGGACGAATTCATGATCCTGCTGCCGGAGGCAGACCTTCGCAGGGTCTTTGTAGTAGCTGAGAAGATCAGGGACACATTTGCCCTCAGGTGCTGTCCTTCAATCAGTAAGAAAGATGCAAAGAAATTCACCCTGAGCATAGGAGTTGCCCAGGCATCGAGAGGCGAGGATGTGGAATCTTTCGTGAAAAGGGCTGATCTGGCCATGTATGAGGCAAAAAATGAAGGGGGAGACCAGATAAGAAAGGCCGGCAGTGATATCGGGAAACAGATCCATTCCAAATCGCCTGCAAAGGATCGAAAGAAGGCTTCCGTCGGCTCAAGGCGAAAGATTCAAAGGCCAAGACAAAGAATAAAGGAAAAAGATCGAGTATAGCAGTTCCGGTCCGAGAATGTTTATTGTAATGCGAGAAACTCCTTAATAATCTTCCTGAGATCATCAGGATTTTCCCGGTAAAAGTGATCAGCGCCGTCTATCAACTTCAGTATCGCGGCCGGGTTCCATAGGGGAATGAGCTTTTCCATGGATCTCCAGTCAGCTATGTTATCTTCAGATCCTGCTATTACCAGCTTGATCTCCTTTGTATTTTTAAGGGAGGAAAAGTCGAACAGGTCCACGGGCGGTGAAACCATTACTATATGGCCTATTTCCCCATAGCCCTTTGCCCCGCGGGCAATAACCCATGAGCCGAAGGAGTACCCTGCCAGATAGATCTTCTCAATGCCGGCGTCTGCGAGATAACGGATCGCCGCTTCCACATCTTTCTGTTCTCCGTCACCGTTGTCATAACCGCCTTCGCTCTGCCCGACTCCCCTGAAATTGAATTTCAGGCTGCTGTAACCGCATTCATTGTAGGCAAGGCGCAGTGCCTCAACAACATTGTTCATCATATCACCGCCGTAAAGGGGGTGAGGATGGGTAATAACGACACCCTTTTCGCCGGAGACCCGGTTATAGAGCCCTTCGAGCTTTAAAGGCCCTGAATTGAAAAAGATCCTTTTTTCCATAACATCCTTAAATCCGGTTCAGTAAATTCCCGCCGCAATATCCTGATACTGAATTTGATTTGACATGCAACTACAAATTTTTTATACTCCACTTATCAAAAAGTAAGTTCTTATCAACTCAACGAAAACGCAAAATTCAATGACTATATGTTAGTTGAGATCCTGTAGATGCACAAGAAGCTTTAATCAATTGTTTTATTTATCATTGGCGTAATTAAATTTTTATATTAAAGGAGAAAAAAGAATATGGCAAAGACAATTATCACAGCCGCAATGACCGGGGCCGTAACCCCCGCCGGCTACAATATACCGGAAACCCCCGAACAGATCGCGGAGCAGGTCTATGAGTGCTGGAAGCTTGGCGCTTCCGTTGTCCATCTTCACATGCGCGACGACCAGGGTTTCGGCACAATGAATCCTGTAAAGTTCTACCAGACGATCAAGCAGATCCGTGCGCGCAAGGACTGCGATGTTATCATAAACTGCACCTCATCGGGAGACAACCGCGTGTCTGACGACAGCCCATACGGGAACGCAGCCCGCATGATCCACCACAGAATCATCCCAGGCATAGAAATGGGCACCTTTGACGTAGGTTCCTTTAACTGGGGCGTCCCCGGCGGCGTATTCCACAATAGCCCGACCTTCCTAATCGATAACGGCAAAAACCAGCTTGAACGCGGCATCAAGCCCGAGTTCGAGATATTTGACTTTGGTGCGGTGCGTTCAGTCAATGCTTACTGGAAGCTGGGCTGCATTCAGCCCCCCTTCCACTTCCAGTTCTGCCTCGGCGTAATGGGCGGAATGGACGCCACTCCCAAGTCCCTGATGCTCCTGCTCGACGAGATGCACGAACAACAGGCCGCAGGCAAGTTCCCCAAAGAGTGCACATGGAGCGCCTTCGGAATCGGAAAAGGCCATCTGCCTGTCATGTTCACCGCCCTGGCTAACGGCGGCCATATCCGTGTGGGCATGGAGGACAACGTTGTTTACGGAACCGACAAGGACGGGAACAAGATCCTTGCCACCAACAAGATGCTGGTTGAACGTGCGACACATGCCGTCAAGGCCTTCGGCAACGAGGTAGCCACCTCTGCGGAGGCCCGTGAAATGCTGAGCATCAAACCTCTGGATCACGAGACGGTTTGCAAGGCGCTCGACAAGATCACCATCGAGTACATCAATGAGGAGATGGAAAAGCTCAAGGCACTCGGCAGCACCTATACGGTAGCGAAGGGTATGGGCGGCAAATAAGCCATTCCACCAGTATGCGGCAAGCCTGCTGTAGCCAGGCAAGGTATGCCGTGACAGGATATAAGTAATATTCAAAAAGGGACACCGGCGGAAAAGCCGGTGTCCCTTTTTGGTTCCTGGATTTTAGTGAATGATTGTCGAGATGAACGTCACAGATATCACAACGGCGGCAGGCTTTCAATCAGCGTATAGATCTCTCTTTTCGACCCTTCCAGGGCAGGGGGCATTTCTTCCTTTCCGATAAGAACGAATTCACCTGAGCTTATGGCCAGGAGGTTCCCGTCACTGTCTCTCATCTCGGCCCTGACCTTTACTCTGCTGTCCGAGCCTGCGGCTTCCATAAGGCGACCTTTTATTTTTAAGGGCGTCCCGACAGGCACAGGCCTCAAATATTTTACCTCCATTTTTCTTGTGAGGAAAAATGTCCTCCTGAAATACAGGATAGTCCAAGACATCACCTCATCGAGGATAGTCGAAATGATACCGCCATGGGCAATATTATCCCACCCCATGTGATACATGCCCAGGGTAATTTCCGAACATACGGAATCGCCGGAGCGGTAGAAGTTCAGATTCAGACCTATGGGATTGGCTGTCCCACAGGCAAAACAGTTGTAGCCTGACGGTTTGGGAATCATCACTTTTTCTTCTGCTGTCATATCCGTCATTCCTGGAAATAAAGAAATCTTCGAATGGCACAAGGCGCAAGGCAATTATGGATTTGAAATTTCAAATTAGAAATTTGAGATCTTTTAATTGGCCATGCGCCCAGTGCCTTACAGCTCGAATGAAATATCCGGATCAGCCTTCTGCGACCTGTTTATCATAAGCTTGCTCAGGTCATACATGATCTTGAAAGGCTGGATATCGGTGATGCTGTCAACAAATCTGGCCTTGTCCATGGCGATCCTCTCTGCGCTCTCTCCATTTACCAGCCTTGCAAGAAGCTCCCGATGGTATTTTTCAGTGGCTTTCATTGCATACTGAAGATGATCTCTGACATTTCCGTATATTACGCAGTTGTGGCTCAGGACGGCACGTTTTGCAGGGAGGCTTGCAAGCTTGCGGATACTGTTCAGATAATCATCGAGGGATACAAAGTAGTTCGGCCAGAATGCGTCCTTTTCGGGGACATAAAATCCGGTTGCATCCCCGACAACAAGTGTGCCGTCTGCCTCTTCAAAAAATGAGATATGGCAAGGGGAATGGCCGGGCGTAGCATAGACATGCCATTTAATACCTTTGCCCAGGTCTATGCACTCCCCTTCCCTGACGCTTGAATCAAGACCGAAGTGGTAATCCATAAGCGCGGGAGGCAGGTCATCTATCTCATTTTTGGCCTTCATGAGCTGTGCTATTGCCGTATCTGCAAGGATGTATTCAAGGAATAATTCTTTCTTCTGGAGGATCTTGTCGGCATTGGAACTGCCTATTAGCTTGATATGCGGCCATATGCGTTTGAAATGGGGTATGCCGCCTATATGATCAGCATGGGTATGGGTCAGCGCAATATATTTGATCCTCTCGGGGCTGATTCCTATGGATCTTATCTGCTCAAGTATAATGGGAAAAGTGGGGCCTGTCCCTCCTTCTATCAGCATTGCGAAGTCTCCCATTGACAGAAATGCAGGGAAGGCAGGTGTCCCGAGCTGATAAAAATTCGGGGTTAGAGATATAGGCGGATGCTTCGTCAAATTCATCTTGGTTTTTCCTCCAAAAAATAGAATAAACATATATTTATTAAAAATACAAATTAATATTCAACAGGCCGGCGTTATGATTTCAATCATTTTACCTGATATTTTTTTAACCTTAAAGACCCTAAAAATCAGTTGACACGAATAATGTCTGATGGTATCAAAATAAATCGAATGCTCGTTCGATTTTGACAGGTGAATTCCTATATTTTTTCGCGGGATATGTCAAATGAAAATCAGCATTGCACGGTCCAGATGTCGTATAAAATTAGGTTGAATAATTATCAAGGCGTATAGATCTCCTTTTACCTTTCCTTGGGGCCATATACCCCTGCGCGCCAGAGGATCTGACAAGCTTCAAGCAAAAGTTAAACGCAGCCTTTTCCTATTTTATAAGACCTTTATATTATCATATATAATTTATGCAATATCCTGATCGAACAGTGCCTGGCACTGATTCTATCTTATCAATCATTTATTCTTCAGGAGGTGTTAATATGGCTTCAATAAAAAAGGCTGCCGTTATCGGGGCAGGCATGATGGGCGCTGAAATAGCACTTTGTTTTGCTTCAAGCGGGATAGAGGTTATACTTAAAGACATCAATATGGATTTTGCCGGCGGAGGCAAAAAGCGTATTGAAGGCATCATTGCCAAATGGCAGGAAAAGGGAAAGATCTCCCAGGAAGAGGGCGCAAAGGTTCTGGGTCGAATCACTCCGAGCGCGGAATATGTTGGATTCGGAGATGTTGACCTTGTGGTCGAGGCAGCCCTGGAGGATTTCAAGATAAAGAGCCAGGTATTCCAGGAACTGGATAAGGCCTGCAAAAAGGAGTGCATCTTCGCGACCAATACATCATCCATCCCCGTTTCCCAGCTTGCGGCAGCTACATCACGTCCCGACAGATTCATAGGAATGCATTTTTTCAGCCCTGCCTCAATAATGAAACTTGTAGAGGTAATCCCCGCGCTGGACACCTCTGCGGACACAACGGCAAAGGTCATGGACATTGCGCGTGAAATAGGCAAGGAGCCTGTAAAGGCCCCGGACTGCGCCGGATTTATCGTAAACAGGCTGCTCTTCGCATTCTTTACCGAGGCGTGGAGGATGGTAAATGAGGGATCCGCGACACCCGAGGATATCGACAAGGCGCTGAAGATGGGCCTCAACCATCCCGTAGGACCGTTCCAGATGCAGGACCTTGTGAGTCTGGACAATGCCCTTTCAGTAAGCGGCATCCTTTACGAAGAGTACGGCGAACGTTTCAAGGCGCCCCCGATCCTTAAACGCAAGGTCGCAGCCAACCACTGCGGCCGAAAGACCGGCAGGGGCTGGTACGACTACAGCAAAAAGTAAGGAGAGCAAAATGACATACAGCACAGTTATATATGAAAAGGAAGACGGGCTGGCCATAATCACATTTAACCGTCCTGAAAGACGAAACGCACTGAATCCACAATTGACATCCGAGATAGATGCGGCCCTTACTGATGCCGAAAATGACAAGGATATTTATGCGGTCATCCTGACCGGCGGTCCAAAGGCGTTCATATCCGGGACCGACATGGATTTTCTTCTGGGAGACGGCCAGGCCCTTACCCCCCAGAGGATGTACGCGATATCTGTCCCGACGCAGGCGATATACCGGCATCTTGCCGGATACAGAAAACCTACCATTGCAGCCATTGCCGGATTTGCCCTTGGAGGCGGTCTGGAACTGGCCCTTTGCTGCGATTTCCGCATTGCGGCGGAAAAGACCAAGCTGGGCACACCTGAGATAAAACTCGGGATCTTCCCCGGGGCCGGGGGGACGCAGAGGCTGACGCGCATGATAGGTATGACCAAGGCAAAGGAGCTTGTACTGACAGGCGATCCTATCCTTGCCGAAGAGGCCCTTACCCTGGGTATGCTTAACAGGGTTGTTCCCGTGGACTGTCTTATGGATGAGGCAAAGGCCTTTGCTAAAAAGTTTAAGAACTGTCCGACATTTGCCGTTGAGATGGCAAAGGCAGTAATGGAAAGAGGCATGAATATGGGGCTGACAGAGGCCCTTGAGGTTGAAAGACTTGGTTTTGCTATGCTCTACAGCACCCATGACCAGAGCGAAGGCCTTAAGGCCTTTCTTGAAAAAAGACCTCCCCGTTTTCAGGGGAAGTAGGAAGTGTCCATCCATAAATTGTCAATTTCTGGATGAGGCTTTCAGCAATCAGCAATCAGCAATCAGCCAATTCGAAGCAATAACTTTGTTTTGCTGAACGCTGACCGCTTACAGCTGATAGCGTGAATCCGAAAATGCCTGTTTTCGGATGAACACTAGGCGGAATGTTTCGGCTGATACCCCGTGAATACTCAGGGTAATGTCAGCCTGTTTTAAATTTAATCTTTTAAGGATGAGGAGAAAAAATAATTATATGGCAAAAGATAAAAGAGATCCAATTATTGTATCGCTGTGCAGGACGCCGGTAGGCGCATTCGGAGGAGACCTCCGTGATGTGCTGCATACCGATCTGGCCGCTACGGTAATGAAGGCAGTTTGTGAGAGGGTTAACTTCCCGATGGATAAGCTTGATGACCTCTTCTGGGGAGTTGTCATGCAGAGAGGAGATGAAAACAGTCTTGCAAGAGACGCAGAGCTGAAGGCAGGAATTCCCTATACCGTACCGGTTCTTCAGCTGAGCCGGGCCTGCTGTTCTTCCATGGAGGCGATGCGCCTTGCTTCCTACCGTATACGCCTTAATGAGGCCGATGCCATCCTTGCAGGCGGCGGGGAGAGCATGAGCAACGTGGGGCATTCCATATACGGCGCAAGATGGGGTCTAAGGCTTCGTCACCAGAAACTATCCGATGATCTGTGGGACAGCCTGAGCGATCACACCCTGAAGATCCAGATGGGCGAGACCGCGGAAAACGTGGCGGAGCGCTATAATATATCAAGACAAGACCAGGATGAATTCTCATATGGAAGCCAGATGCGCGCGAAAAAGGCCATTGAGACAGGGCGGTTCAAGGATGAGATAGTACCTGTTGTGATCAAGGGCAAAAGAGGCAAACCGGATAAGATAGTAGATACGGACGGTCATCCGAAGTTCGACACTACCCTTGAAGGCCTTGCCAAATTACAGCCTTCCTTCAAGGAAACCGGGACGGTCACAGCCGGTAACTCATCAGGCATCAATGACGGCGCCTCCGCATCCATCATCGTATCAAGGGAGTTTGCGGATAAAATGGGTTTTAAACGCAGGTGGCAGATCCTGGGGTCCGTTGCAGTAGGCGTGGATCCTGCTATCATGGGGATCGGTCCCATACCGGCTGTTAAAAAGCTTCTTGCCATGACGGGATATTCCGTCAAGGACATTGAGCTCTGGGAGATTAACGAGGCGTTCGCAGCGCCTTCCGTTGCGGTTGAGCGTGAACTGGGACTCAACAGGGATATTGTCAGCGTAAACGGAAGCGGTATCGCACTGGGGCATCCGGTCGGAAATACGGGATGTCGCCTTGTTGTAACCCTTATCCATGAGATGGAAAAGAGGGGCAATAAGCTGGGCGTCGCGACCCTGTGCGGCGGCGGCGGCATCGGCCAGGCCATAATGATTAAAAAAGACGAATAATTAATTGATGCAATTAAACACGACCGGGCAGGGCAGGGAGAATAAATATATTCTTTATTGATCTGCCCGGTTTTTCTTTATGGGGAAGTGTCCCCTGTTTGGATTATATTTATGGTGTTTATCGAAGCATTTGTAATAGCAGGTTTTGAGGATGGCAGCTAATAGGGTAAAAAAGACATCCCATAAAAAAAGTGAGGGGCAGGTATTTCCCAAGGATCTGTTTTTCGCTTCCACTCACAATATCTCCCTGGTTGAAAACAGACATCATCAGATCGTAGATGGCGCATGCAGCCTGTTTTTCAAAAAAGGATATCACCCTACCACCATGCGGGAAATAGCAAATGCCTGCGGCATGTCCATCGGTCAGCTATATCACTATATATCGTGCAAGGAGGATGTCCTGTATCTGGTGTTCAAACACATGCAGGAGGTCTGGTACACATATCTTGAAAAAGCGAACATAGAACGGATTGATGATCCGGCGCAAAGATTAAGGAAGGCCCTGAATCATTCCCTGGAGTTCATGATCGAGAACAAGAAGCTTGTCCAGTTCATGTATTCCGAAAGCAAGTATCTTGATAAAAAATACTACCAGGTATTTATACAACTGCATCATAACAATGTGGTCGGCTTCTGGCGCAAGCTCCTGGATAATTTAAAAAGGACGAACCAGGCCGGGGATGATATGGATTTCATGAGCAGTCTGACGGCGTATATCCTGGCCTTTCTGGCCCTGTCCGGCTGGACATTAGATGAAAAAGAAAACGAAAAGCACGCCGACGCCCTTGTTGAATTTGTATTGAGAGGGCTTGGAGCGGTTTGAAAAATGTTAATCATATTCATCCATTAAATCATTCAATTGACAAACATTTTTAGCTCATGTTGTTGACTTTCCTCCACTTTTAGGGGAGGAAGTCCGCAGGTTCCGGCTTAGTCAGATTCAATGCACGGGAAGACCAACAATCCAATTAAAAGGAGAAAGATTTTGAAACTCAAAGGTAAAACAGCCATTATAACAGGCAGCAGCAGGGGATTGGGCAAGGCCATTGCCATCGGTTTTGCAAAGGAGGGGGCAAATGTGGTCATAGCAGCCCGGTCGCAGACCGATAGAAAGGATCTGCCAGGAACAATATTAAAAACCGCCGATGAGATAAAGTCCCTGGGATATGATGCCCTTGCCCTGGGCTGTGATGTCATAGATGAAGAGAGCGTGAACAGCATGGTCAGGCAGACGCTGGATAAATTCGGCCATATTGATGTGCTTGTGAACAATGCCGGTGTAGCCTTTTATTATCCCATTCTTGAAACGCCTGCCAAACGATGGGAAATAATTCAGAAGGTAAATCTTCTGGGTCCGTTTCTCTGCTCAAAGGCAGTTCTGCCGGACATGATAAAAAGAAAAACCGGCAGCATTATCAACATCTCTTCCCTTGCGGCTGATGAAAGGGATGAAGGTACGGTGCCGACAGGAGTGGCCTATGCCGTGTCAAAGGCCGGTCTTGACCGTTTTACACTGGGCCTTGCTACTGAGGTAGGAAAGCACAATATCGCGGTAAATGCACTGAAACCCCACAGGGTTGTTGACACGGACGGCATGAGGCTGTGGCAGCCTGATGCGGACAAATCGGAATGGCAGTCTGCTGATATGATGATCAGGTCGGCTGTCCTGCTGGCCTGCCAGGACAGCAAAGGGATCACCGGCACCATAGCAACCGACAGGGAGATATGCACCTGGCATGGGTTATAAAGAAGCTGTCAACGGTCAGCACTAAGCTAAAGGACAAAACTAACCACGAAATACACGAAACACACGAATAAATAAAAAAAGATTCTTGTTAAAGCTGATAAAAAATATTTTCGTGTATTTGGTGATTTTCGTGGTTAAGAATCCTTCAAAAGTGGTAAAATCAATTCGCACACCAAAATGGAATGCCGGAATCACCCGGAAACAAGCCTGAACAGATTTATCATTTCGATAAGGAGTTTCATATGGCACTGAGAACACCGCAGCAATATTTGGAAAGCCTCAAGGACGGCAGGATAGTCTATATAGATGGACAAAGGGTGGATGATGTTACCAAGCATCCTATCCTCAAGATCACAAACGACTGGGTGGCAATGGATTATATCCTTAATAACGACCCCAGATACCAGAATCTGCTTACGGATCTTGATGATGACGGAGACAGGGTAAGTTTTGCCCTGCAGCCCCAGCGGACAAAGGAAGACCTGCTGCGTCTCCGGGAGGTTGTCAAGCTCTGGGCGCGCGTCTCCTTCGGAAAACCTACAGGGGCCAAGTTTGTGGCAAAGGACGGCTTAAACGCGGTTACGGTCGTCACCCCCAGGGTTGACAGAAAATACAGGACAAAATATGCCGGGAACGTTGAGGCTTATCGAAGACTTCTGCAGAAAAACGATCTCTCCTTTGCCATGGCACTTACGGACGTCAAGGGAGACAGGGGCCTGAGGCCGTCCGAGCAGGTCCAGCATAAGGATTTCTACGTCAGGATAGTTGAAGAGAGAAAGGACGGCATCATCGTGAGCGGGGCTAAGGCCCATATAAGCCAGGCCCCGGCCTGCAATGAGATACTTGTTGCTCCGTGCCATGCGATGAAGGCGGAAGACAAGGCCTATGCAGTTGCCTTCGGCATACCTGCCAACACAAAGGGGATCACTATGATCTCCACGGAACCGGAGGTAAAGGAAGGCTTCAGCCTGTTTGACCACCCGATCAGCGGAAGCGTTTACATAAATGATTCGCTTATAGTGTTTGACAATGTCTTTATTCCAAATGACAGGATATTCCTCAAGGGCGAATGGGAATTCGCAGGTGACATGGCGGTCATGTTCGCCAACTTCCACCGCCTGAGCGCCGAGACCTACAAGGCCATGGAGCTGGAGCTTTTCACAGGAGTGGCCGCATTGATGGCCGAATACAACGGCATTGAGAAGAAGCCCCATGTCCGTGAAAAGCTCACATGGCTTGTAATGTACACCGAGATGGTTGAGATACTGGGAAAGGCCGCCGTGGAGCACTGCATCAAGGAGGCTGATTCGGACCTGGTTTACCCGAACCCTATGATAGCCAACATATGCAAATACCAGTTTGCCAACAACTGGCATGAGGCAACCAAGTGCCTCCAGGATATTGCGGGGGGGATTGTCGCGACCGCCCCATCTTCAAAGGATTTCTTCAACCCCGAGACCCATGACATGATAGAGAAATACCTGGCAGGAAAGGCAGGCATCCCGACGGAAGACCGGCTGAGGATGATAAAGCTGGTAAAGGACATAGGTTCATCCTATGAGGACGTGCTTACCATCCATGCGGAGGGCTCCCTTGAGGCACAGAAGCTTTCCATACTGGGCCTGGCTGATCTCAAGAGATACAAGGCATCAGCCAAGAGGGCGGCAAGGATCAAGGACGGGACCGAGCATGAACTTTTCAGCAATCTGCCGGAGTTTCCGCCGAAGCTGTAACATAGAATAACCCCTCCCATCCTCCCCTTAATCTAAGGGGAGGAGAGCTCAATTAGACCGAAAAATTATGAGGTTGTACCCTCTTAAAAGGGAGCCCTTCATGTCCCCCTCTTAAGATAAGAGGGGGATGGGGGAGTTATGGTGACTTCTGAATTTTATTTGACATACAGGGTACAGTTCCCTATACTTCATTCTTTAAAAGGTGTGTCCTTTTCAAAATAATCATTTTAATTAAGGAGAAATATAAAATGGGTTATAAAATTACCAGAGCTAATGAGGCTGTCCCATATGAAGCGCCAGGCCATTTTGATGTCCGCACTACAAGACTTCACAATCCGGTTGATGTCAATGACGGAAGGCTCGTTATGGGACTTTCCCACTTTTTGCCGGGCGGAGGCGCATCAAAGAATGCGATCCCTGTCGAATTTATTTATTATATCGTGAAAGGCGAGATGACGATTACCCTGGATGACGGCACTTTCGTTTTAAAGGCAGGTGATACAATTCACTGCGGACCTATGACAACAAAAGAGATAAAAAACACCGGCATAGTTACAACTGAAATGCTTGTTATTCTTCTGCCGCCTGCACAAAAATAACATTGTTATCCCTTTTTTTTAAAAGGATATTGAACAAAGAGGCCGACGGGGGTATCCCGTCGGCCTCTTTGTTCAATTGATGCAGCAATTCCATGCGGCATTGTTATGCAGGGGCGTACAGCAGTGCGCCCGCAGGTAACAGCATTCCTCCGGCGCATAAAATGAAATTATGTGGATAGTATGGAAATTGTTCAGGCGCCTCAATTTCATTGATATTTCTATTCTTTTCTAATAGATTTGCCGATGAGCATCGTGACTTCCAACCGGCACAGCCCTCTGTTGTTTCAGACCCTGAATCCGGAAAGCTGGAAAATATTTCAAGCTAAAGTATTGGCTGTGCCGGAGTATTTTATATAACCGTTTATCCGTTCTGGGAGGAATATTTTTTTATGAAATCGATAGAACAGAAACATAATCCGGGCTTAGGCCGTAATTTTTTTATTATCATATCCATCATCGCAGCCCTTGCCGTTTCCGGCTGCACTAAAAAAGATGAATCAAAGGGCCAGGGCGCCCGGACAGGCGGAGAGCCTGTGCAGCAGGCTTTAGAGGTGGCCGTTATTACTGTTGCTTCTGAATCCGTTCCTGTTACCTCAGAGACAACGGGCAAGACAGAAAGCTACAGGGATGTGGAGATCAGGGCGCAGGTAACCGGTACCCTCTTAAGGCGGTCCTATGTTGAAGGCGATATTGTTAAAAAAGGCGATCTGCTGTTTCAGATCGACACCACACCATTCCAGACCGCGGTCAACCAGGCAAAGGCCCTTGTGTCCCAGAGACAGGCCTCCGTGAACAAGGCAGACCGCGATATAAAGAGGCTTGAACCCCTGCTTGCCGAAAAGGCTGTGGCACAGAAGGAATATGATGACGCGGTCTCCTCCAAGGAGGAGGCACAGGCCTCCCTTGAATCGGCCAATGCTGCCCTGCAGCAGGCTGAGATCAACCTTAACTACACCAATATAGCGGCCCCCATATCCGGAATCACGGGCAAGGCATTGAAGGATGAAGGAAGCCTGGTATCGGCAGGCTCTGACAGCCTTCTGACAAAGATACATCAGATAGATCCTATCTACGTCAATTACAGCACATCAGACACTGAATATCTGATCAGGCTGAAGGAGCTTAATGAAAAGGCGATACTGGTGCCTGATCAGGGAAAATTCAACGTGGAACTCACCCTCTCAGACGGAAGCATATATCCGAAAATGGGAAAACTGAATTTCAGGGAAATCCAGGTTGACCCGCAGACAGGGACAATGCAGAGCCGTGCCGAATTCGACAACCCGGATTCCGTGCTGGTCCCCAACCAGTTTGTCCGTGTGACAATGAAGGGAGCGGTTCGTCCGAATACTATTCTTGTGCCGCAGCGCGCGGTTCAGCAGAGCCAGGCAGGGCATTATGTTTACGTGGTAAACCCCGAAGGGAAGGCGGAACAACGCATGGTTAATGTCGGCGACTGGGTCGGTGACAACTGGATAATTGAAAGCGGCCTGTCAAGCGGCGATGTGGTGATAGTTGACGGGACCATTAAGATACAGCCCGGGGCTCAGGTGAAGACAGTGCCTTATACAAATACTACTTCCGCGACACCTGCGACAGCCTCGGCCCCCGCGGCCTCCGGGGCGCCCGCCGCCGATAATAAGTAATCGGGAGGCATGTCATGATATCACGATTTTTTATAGACAGGCCCATCTTTGCCACAGTTCTGTCAATCATAATAACCATAGCGGGGCTTGCCGCACTGTTCAACCTTGCAGTGGCCCAGTACCCCGAAATCACACCCCCCACGGTAACGATCTCCGCCAACTACCCCGGGGCATCGGCAGAGGTGCTCCAGCAGACCGTTGCGGCGCCCATAGAGGAGCAGATCAATGGCGTCGATGGCATGCTTTATCTGCTCTCCTCAAGCTCAAGTTCAGGGAATGTCAGCTTTACCGTGACCTTTGAGACCGGGACAAATCCCGAGCAGGCAACCATAAATGTAAACAACAGGGTGCAGCAGGTCATGTCCAAGATGCCGCAGGAGGTTAAGAATCAGGGGATATCCGTCAGGAAAAGCACATCATCAATTGTTATGATGCTGGAATTATCCTCACCTGATGACAGCTACAGCATACTTGAACTTAACAATTACGCCACAGTAAACATCATTGATGAATTGAAGCGCATAGAGGGGGTTGGAGATGCATCCGTCTTCGGGCTTGCGGATTATTCCATGAGGATCTGGATAAAACCCGACCGGTTGAAGGAGCTTAATCTTACTGCTACGGATATAGCCAATGTCCTCAGAGAACAGAACGCCCAGTTTACAGCCGGCAAGGTCGGGGCACTGCCCAGCGACAAACCGGTAGAGCTGACCTATACCGTGACCACCAAGGGCCGGCTTACAGAGGTCAGCGAGTTTGAAAACATCATTGTCCGGGCCAATTCTGACGGGTCCATACTGCGCCTCAAGGATGTCGCCAGGGTGGAGCTTGGTCCCTCGGGCTATGAGGTTGCAACCAAGGCTGACGGGAAGAAAATGACGGGCATAGGGATCTATATGCAGCCCGGAGCAAATGCCATCAATGTCACATCTTCGGTAAAAAATGCAATAGAAGAGCTGTCCAGGACATTTCCCAAGGGCATTGAGTGCCAGGTGGTGATTGACAATATGAACTATGTGCGCCAGTCCATCAAGGAGATTATAAAGACACTGGTTATAGCGATGTGCCTTGTGTTCCTTGTGGTTTATGTCTTCCTGCAGAACTGGAGGGCGACCCTCATCCCCTGTCTGTCTGTGCCTGTCTCACTTATCGGGTGTTTTGCGGGGATGTATCTCCTGGGGTTCTCGATAAACACACTGACGCTTCTGGGAATGATCCTTTCTATAGGCATAGTCATTGACGATGCCATTGTTGTCCTTGAAAACGTGGAACGAATCATGTCCGAGGAGGATCTTTCCCCTAAGGATGCGGCAAAAAAGGCCATGGATCAGGTCTCAGGGCCGATCATCGCGATCGTAGTAGTACTCTGCGCGGTTTTTGTCCCTGTCGCCTTTCTGGGAGGCATGACCGGCCAGCTGTATAAACAGTTTGCCATAACCATTGCCATGGCGGTTACCATCTCTGGCTTTGTCGCACTGACACTGACTCCGGCCCTGTGTGCTGTGCTCCTGCATCCTTCCCAGAAGATCCATCACGGTTTATTCAGGCTCTTTAACAGGGCGTTTGATTGGGTCAAAAGGACCTATACGGCCGGTGTTGTCTTTGCGCTTAAGCGGGCGGTGCTTTCCATCGCGGTTATTGCCGTAATGTTGTTTGTCACATACAGGCTCTTTAACGATATACCTACAAGCTATATCCCCACCGAAGACCAGGGGATGTTTATAGGCTCTATAACCCTTCCGGATGCAGCCTCACTCGATAGAACAACCGCCCTCTCCGACAAGGTCGTGGAGCAGGCCAGTAAGAACCCCTTAATAAATAAAGCGGTAGTCATTAATGGCATGGATATGCTTGGAGGAGGTATGAAGACAAATGCCGCAACCTGCTTTTTTGAACTTGCCCCATGGGATGAGCGCAAGACAGCAGATAAAAAAGTTGACAAGCAGGTCCTGCGTTTTATGATGGAGTCCTCTGCCTTTAAAGAGGGCAGGGTGATTGCATTCAGTCCCGCGGGGATACAGGGGCTTGGTGTGACGGGCGGTTTTGAAATGTATGTCCAGAACAGGGGGGAAGGGGACGCGAGGCAGCTTGCAGAGGTCGCCCAGAAGTTTGTTGCGGCCGCATCCAAGCGGCCTGAGCTATCCACTGTCTCCACTTCATACCGGGCCAATGTGCCTCAGCTTTTCATGGATGTGGACAGGGACAAGGCCAAGGTCTATGGGGTTGCAATCGGGGATATCTTCAACGCCATGCAGAGCACATTCGGCACCCTGTATGTAAATGACTTCAACAAGTCGGGCCGCACCTTCAAGGTGCAGCTGCAGGCGGAGGCGGCTTACAGATCAACCCCTGATCAGATCGGCAAGGTCTATGTGAGGTCTTCAACCACCAACAGCATGATCCCCCTGGACAGCCTCATGACCGTGAAGTATATTACAGGACCTGAGCAGGTCAACCGTTTCAACGTATTCCCATCGGCCTACGTCACCGGCTCCGCTGCCTCCGGGTACAGCTCCGGCGAGGCATTGACGGCCATGGAGGAGGTCGCCGCGGAGGTATTGCCTTCGGATTATAGCTATGCATGGAGCGGTATGTCCTACCAGGAGAAAAAGGCCGGCAGCACCTCGATTATTGCCTTTGCCTTCGGCATAATCATGGTATTTCTGATCCTTGCTGCGCTCTATGAAAAGTGGTCGCTGCCCTTCTCCATTATCATGGTCGTCCCATTCGGGCTCTTCGGCGCAATAGCTACGCTGTGGCTGAGGGGGCTCTCCAATGATATATATTTCCAGATCAGCCTGCTTGTCCTGATAGGGCTTTCCGCTAAAAACGCGATCCTGATAGTTGAGTTCGCGTCAAAGATGCATAAGCAGGGGATGTCCGTCTTTGACGCGGCAGTTGAGGCTGCAAAGATCAGGCTGCGTCCCATAGTTATGACATCCATCGCCTTTATCCTGGGCACGCTGCCCCTCGTACTGGCCAGCGGGGCAGGGGCCGCAAGCCGTCATTCCATAGGGACCGGCGTAGTTGGAGGGATGTTTACAGCTACCTTTATCGGTGTCTTTTTTGTGCCGCTGTTCTTCAAGCTGGTGACCAGGGACAGAAAGGCAGAGGCTGCTGAAGAAGTAAAAGCGGAGGTTTATGAAACAAAAGGCTTGTAAAATATCAGTTCTCCTGCATAATATGAAATATTTTTTCCGGATGTACACTCAAAAAATCGGATAAATTATATAATCATGAGCGGAGGTTTGGATATGGAAAGCGATAAACGCAGATTCACCCGGTTTACTCTTAATATGAATTCCACGCTTTACATCGGCAACGTTTCATATAATGTGGATACGATTACAAACCTCAGCATAGGAGGCTGCCTTTTACCTATTCATGCCGACCTTGAATCCGGAGCCCCATGCTCTCTTACGATCAGGCTGGGAATGCCGGAAAGCGAGGTCAGCATCAAAATTGAAGGCATCATCATACGCAGCGAACATGGAGATGTGGCGGTCAAATTTACGGGAATTGATCCTGACAGCCTGTTTCATCTACAGATGCTCGCAAGGTACAACTCCCATGACACTGAAAAAGTCGAAGAAGAGATAAAGAAGCATCCGGGTATTATTTAAGAATTATGATAGCTATAATAGACTATAACGCAGGCAATCTCACCAGCGTAAAAAGGGCAATGGATTATCTTGGAAAGGAGTCTGTTATTACCGATGATTATTCGCAGATAATCAACGCGGAGAGGATCATTTTTCCCGGCGTCGGCGCCGCCGGAAGGGCAATGGCCGATCTCAGAAAGAGGAGGCTCGATAGGGCTATCATCGAGGCATTTGAAAATAAAAAGCCGATCCTGGGGATCTGTCTCGGTACCCAGATCATCATGGAGATGAGCGAGGAAAACGATACCGAATGCCTGGGCATTATCAGGGGCAGGGTTTCAAGGTTTTCCGGCGGATCATCAGGCATGAAGGTCCCCCATATGGGCTGGAACAGCGTGATCCTCAAAAGAAATCACCCCCTTTTTCAGGGCGTGGAACAGGGCAGCGAATTTTATTTTGTGCATTCCTATTACCCTGTTCCGGACGAACCTGGAAAGGTGCTGGGAGAGACTGATTACATAACCAGGTTCGCCTCTTTCCTTGCGGCCGGGAACCTTGCAGCAATGCAGTTTCACCCGGAAAAAAGCGGCGGGCCCGGATTAAAGATTCTGGCTAATTTCAGCGAGTGGGACGGCAGAGACTATGTTGAGTAAAAGGATCATACCATGCCTTGATGTCCGCGACGGGAGACTGACCAAGGGGGTCAGGTTTAAGGGGAATATTGATATAGGAGACCCGGTTGAGACAGCCGCGCAGTATTACAGAGACGGCGCGGATGAAATAGTGTTTTATGACATAACAGCGTCCCATGAAAGACGGGATATAATGATCGAGACCGTAAGGAGGGTGGCTGAAAAGATATTCATACCATTTTCCGTGGGAGGAGGGATAAGGACCTTTGAGGATATGCGGCTGGTCCTTCTGGCCGGGGCCGAAAAGGTAAGCGTCAATTCCGCCGCGGTCAGGGACCCGAAGATTATTTCGGAAGGGGCCGAGGCCTTTGGCAGACAATGCATAGTGCTTGGAATGGATGTCAAAAAAGTTCCTGTCTCAGACAGTATCCCGAGCGGCTATGAGATCGTCATTGACGGCGGAAGGCAATTTACCGGACTGGATGCCCTTGAATGGGCCAGGAGGGGAGAGGCCCTGGGCGCGGGGGAGATCTGCCTGAATTCCATCGATGCCGACGGCACAAAGGACGGTTATGAGCTGGCATTAAATAAATTAATATCATCCAGTGTAAATATACCTGTAATAGCCTCAGGAGGCGCCGGGACCCCGGAACACATCCTGAAAGTCCTCCAGGATGATAAGGCGGATGCCGCTCTGATAGCCTCAATGACCCATTACGGCACTTACACGATAAAGGAGATAAAGACCTTCCTCCATAACAGAGGAATAAAGGTAAGAATGAACTGGTAGGCCCCTTCCGACTCCGAGACAATTTATCCTTATAATAATACAGCCTCCTGCCCGGAATCCGGTGATTTATGTTTGCCCTTTATTTCAAAATATGCTACAAATATAAATCAAACTTGGAGAATAGAATATGTCGAAAATACTGATTGTCGATGATGAGGAACACATTCGTTTTCTATATTCAGAGGAATTGTCGGAGGCCGGATACGAGGTGATTACCGCTGACAGCGGCTATATGCTCCTGGAAAGAATCGATGATGAAAGGCCCGATCTGGTCGTCCTTGACATCAAGATGGTGGATTACAACGGCCTCGATCTTTTGCAGGATATCAGGAATAAGTTTTCCGACCTGCCGGTGATTTTATGCACTGCCTATGATACCTTCAAGGAGGATCTTAAATCCATAGCTGCTGATTTCTATGTCATAAAATCCTTTGACTTAACAGAGCTTAAAACCAAGATCAAGACCGCACTGGAGAGGAATGAGGAAGTTAATGGTGTTTCAACCTCATGACATCAAGCTCCGACAGTGTTATTCCGTGATTTAAACTCCTTTTATTTATGATACTTCTCCCCGTGGATGATTGTAAGTGCCCTGTATACCTGCTCCAGGAGGATTAGCCGGCTCATCTCATGGGTAAAGGTCATCATGGAAAGGGAAAGGATGTGATCCGCCTTTTCAAGGACCTCATTTGATAAACCTACAGGCCCTCCAATCGTAAGACATACAGCTCCCCTGACATTGACGGATAGCCTTCTCAACAGGTCGGCCATGCCTTTAGAATCGTGCTGACGCCCGGACGGGTCAAGGGCTATGAGATAATCGCCTGCCGAGGCTTTCTGCAGTATGGCCAGGCCTTCAGTCCTTTTTACCTCTTCATCCTGAAAGCCCTTTTTGATCCTTACCGGTCTGACCTCTACCCATTCAGTCTGGGCATATCTTTTAATGCGATCAAGGTAAAAGGCCTCCCCTTCCCTGAGGAAAGGGACGCGTGTTTTGTCGACAACTATGATCTTAATTTTCAGCATTTGTTTTCTGTATGAGGTAACAACGAGTCAAAGCGTCTCAGACGTGGATAGCAGGCGCATGGCTCAAGGCGCAAGGTAAAAAAAGGGTTAATGAATTCTTACATAATTAATATCCGGTAGCATGTATTATTTTATAATAAGTTTCATATAGAGGTTCTTCACCGCCGCTTCAATCTGCTCCTGCGCGACACGGTAATAATAGGGCGCCTTGCCGTAGGGATCGATTATATCATCCTCTGCCTGATCCGTAGCAATATATCTGCCAAGCCGTTCAACCTTGTAATCCGCGTCAGGCCAGAATTCATGCATATATTCCCTGTGCCTGTTCTCCATTACATATATCCGATCAGCCCACTCAACTTCCTTTCCGGTTATTCTTCTGGATAAATGGTCGCATGCTGGTATCTTCAGTTTTGTCAGGTAATCCACCATCACCGGGTCGGCAGGCATCCCCTCGTTGTCCAGGATGCCTGCGGAGGAAACAAAGATACCCTTTGCATTATTCTGATCGATCTCATGCTCCAGGAGCATTTCGGCAAGATAGCTCCTGCTTACATTGCCGGTGCAAAGGAATAGGATATTCATGGGATTTCCATTTAATGCTTAAGCTTATAAAAAGGATTAAGTTTATCTTCCGACACCCTGCCGTAATCAGACAGGCGCAAGGCACAGGGCATGAAAGATTTCAAATCTCGAATTTGAAATTTCAAATTAGTTTTTCTCCTTATGCCATGCGCCTGCCTTTATTTTCACCTCTTTTCAAGGCCAAGAATCGCTGCTATTTCGGAGCTTATCTCATTGACATATTCTGTCATGTCCTTGCCTTCAAGGGGCTTGCCGGGTTCAGGAAACCGCTTGAGCCTTTCAGGTTTTATCAGCAAGGGCGCATTCTTCAGTTCCTTTCTCGGGACGACATTAAAGACCGGGTCAAAACTGTCATTAAAGTACATGTCCTGAAAGGAAAGGAATTTCAGCATATGAGCAGTGGAATCGAGCACTGCGATCTCATCCTTTTCGATTATCCCTTCCTTTATGGCCTTTCTAAGGCCGGCCAGGGATTCCCCGCCCTGGGTGCAGGCGATGTTTCCATTCCTGTTCGCGATTATCATTGAATCCATTATCTCCTGCTCTGAGACCTGGACCACGAAGACCTTTGTCCCGCCAGCGAGTCTGTTGTACTCTTCGGCTATGCGGATCACCCTTGGTATGGATACTGGATTTCCTATCATGGCTGCCTGGGCAACGCTTGACTTCACATTTACCGGGATGAATTTTCGTTTTTCAGGATCTTTTTCCAGATAGTATCTATAAACAGGATCGGCATGCTCCGACTGCACGCCGGTTATCTTTGGAAGATGATCAATTATCCCGGCCTTATAGAACTTGAGGAAACCGTTCATTATCGCCGTAATATTTCCGGCATTGCCTATCGGCACAACAACGGCCTTATCCTTTACCTGATAATCAAAATCCTGTGCTATCTCATAGGCAAAAGATTCCTGCCCCAGTATCCTCCAGCTGTTTTTTGAGTTCAGGAGCGCCACGTGATAGTTTTCTGCCAGGGATTCTACGACCTTCATGCAGTCATCAAAAACACCCTGCATTTCAAGCACCTTTGCGCCGCTGCCAAGAGGCTGTGCCAGCTGCTGGGGGGTAACCTTTCCATGGGGCAAAAGAACGGCTGACTTTAGAAAATCCCCCAGATAGGATGAGTAAAGCGCGGCAGATGCGGAGGTGTCTCCTGTAGAGGCGCATATTGCAAGGATCCTGGCTGTCTTCTGATCCTTTGCAAAATGATTGATGTAACTGAGGGCGCAGGCCATCCCCCTGTCCTTGAATGACGCGCTGGGATTCATGCCGTCATTCTTGAAATAAAACTCCCTTCCCGCAAGTTCCATCATCCTGTCGTTGGCCTTTACTATGGGCGTATGGCCCTCTCCGAGATAGACTATGTTTTCAAGCGGGATCATCGGCGCGATGAATTCATAATAGCGGAATACCCCTTTAAGGGACTGATTGTTCAGCATCCGGCGGTAATCGAATATGTCTCTCCAGAGCTCCCCTTTTATTTCTTTAAACCTCTGGAAATTCTTATCCTCAAGCATGAGAACGCTGCCGCAGGTCGGGCATGTGTACAATAGGTTTTCAATACCGAATTCCCTGCTGCAGCCGAGGCATGTATAGGACATGCGGCCTTCAGGGGCCGGGATAAGGTATGGACGTATATATTCCGGGAATTGATCTGCCTTCATGTGACAATCCTTTGTTTTATTGTTGACCTGTTAAGGTTTATTCTCGTAAAACTATAATATCAGAGCGTAAATATCAACCTAAACCATCAATATGGAAAAGCAAATTAACTCTTGAGATGACCGCCTTAAAATGTTAAAAAAACGGTCATGGCAGTTCTGCCTGGACAGGGCGTTGCTGCCGGGGGCGAAAAGTGCATCAGGGTATGCGGCCCCCTCCCATAATAAAATATTTTTCCGGGAATCAGAAAAATGTCAATCATAGAGCAGGTAAAAGAGGTTTTAAAAATCGAGGCCCAGGGCATACTGGACCTGACAGACCGGGTTGGTCCCGAGTTTGAAGATGCCGTCAAGATGATATTAAAGGCCAAAGGAAGGGTGATATTGACCGGGATGGGGAAATCAGGGCTTGTCGGCAGGAAGATATCCGCAACACTCAACAGCACGGGAACGCCTTCTCTATTCATGCACCCTGCCGAGGCTATCCACGGCGACCTGGGCATGGTTACAAAAGATGACGTGGTGCTGGCCATTTCAAACAGCGGCACCACCCAGGAGATAAACAAGCTGCTGCCTATCATAAAACAGATGGGCGCCAGGATAATCTCCTTTACAGGCGGGCTTAATTCGCCGATGGCAAAGGCGAGCGATGTCGTAATCGATGTCGCAGTTGAGAGAGAGGCTTGCCCCATGGGTCTCGCACCGACCACAAGCACAACCGCCACGCTCGCAATGGGCGACGCCCTTGCCGTCGTGCTTATCAAGCTCAGGCAGTTCAGCCAGAAGGACTTTAAGAGATTTCATCCCGGCGGAAATCTGGGTGAGCGCCTGACCACAAAGGTGAAGGAGGTCATGTTTACAGATGACAATATGCCCGTGGTCAGGGCCGGCACCCTGGTAAAGGAGGCGATCCTGGAGATTGACACCAAGGGGATAGGCGCCACGATCGTTGTTGATGATGAGAACAGGCTTTTGGGGATACTTACCGACGGCGATCTCAGGAGGGCGCTGATAAGGCAAAAGGACATACAATCCATGAAAGTTGAAGATGCCATGACGGTTGCCCCAAAAAGCATCGACGAGGAGAGTTCCGCGGCTGAGGCGCTGGGAGTAATGGAACTGTACGGCATCACCCATCTTGTCGTACTGGACAGGGATAACAGGCTCAAGGGCCTTCTGCATCTTCATGACCTTCTGGGCAGAGAGGATTTCAAATTAAATGGCGGCCATACAGCTACCTAAGGGATTAATTGTAGACATGATTTCCCCCATCCTGGCCGACGGGGGCATCGATGGAATCGGACTTGAGCGCCATATCAGGGGATTGATGCCCTATGCCCAGGCCGTTTTTATTGCAGGACCCTCCATGGGAGAGGGCGTCGACCTGAGCCCGGAGCAGAGGGAGGAACTGTTTCACAAGACGCTGCTGATAGTGAACTCGATGCTGCCTGTACTTGTATGGATAAGCATGCCCACCACCGAGGCGACTGAAAGCACCCTGCTGTTGTTGAAAAAAAGGCTGGATACGCTGGGCTATGCCGGGCCTGTCTGCTGGGTTGACACGCCGCTCTATCACCACAGCAACCGAGGTCTTGAAGACCTTTATTTAAGACTTTCATCCATGGCAGGAGGCTCTTTCTTGCTTATAAACGATCCTGAATTTGTCAGGAAGAAGGGGCAGCCCCTTAAAAGATTGAATATCCGCACATCTGTCCTCAAGGACCTGGCATGCATGGAATCCGTCAGGGGGGTCATCTATTCCGGAGCCCTTGACAGGGCCTATAACTACAGGAGGGCCACAAGGATGCGTCCGGATTTCATGATCTTTGACGGTGGCGAGTCCCATTTTCTTGAACACCCCAGCCTGAACGGGGTATTGTCAAGGGGCGCCAACCTGGCCCCTGCGGCATGGAAAACAGTTATATCATCTTCCCTTAACCTGGACGGCAACCTTGACGAATATCCCGACCGTATGAGGCAGATACTGGAAGCCGGCCGGTACCTGAACAGCCTCAGGCATATCTACAGGGGATACGGGCCCGGTTTTTTTAAACACGTCCTCTCGGAAACAGGGATTATTGAACGCATGGCATCACCTGCCGTCCCGGAAAAGGAGGCCGGCGATGTAAAAAGGATTTTAGGATTGATGGAAGATCACCGAAGCCGTTCACCAGTCAGGCCTTGACCCGGTCGGAAGAAACAAACCTGTAAGGATGCTTACATTAAATATAAGGCCCGTTCATATATCGGAACTGCCGGATGGGGATTTGTGTCTTCATGGGATTTATGAAAGTAACGAACTGTTTTTGTCAAATATAAATTATAGAAAAGGAGTATGAAGGTGAGTATTTTTAAGGTTGATCATAAGACATGCAACAGAGACGGGATATGCATTAATTCCTGTCCTTCTGGCCTTATAGAAATGAAAGATGACGGATATCCTTATCCCGTGCCTGAGGCTGAAGAGGTATGCATCAGGTGCGGCCATTGCGTCGCCGTATGCCCTACAGGGAGCCTGAATCACAGGGTGGTGAAACTTGAGAGATGCCTGCCGTTAGATAAAAATCTCAATATTTCCCCTGAACAATGCGAACAGTTTCTCAAAAGCCGCCGTTCGATCAGGGCGTTCAAGAAAAAGACAATACCTCATGACGATCTGGGTAAACTGATCGATACAGCCAGGTTTGCTCCTACGGGACATAATTCACAGAGCGTTGAATGGCTGGTCCTCACCAATCATGACGAAATACATACCCTGGCGGGGTTGACAGTGGACTGGATGAGAACGATTATCAGAGATAATCCTAAACTGGCCGCTGAGCTTTTTTTAGAGCGGACCGTCATGAGATGGGAACAGGGTACTGACGTCATTCTGAGGGACGCGCCTGCTGTAATTATTACTCACGCTGCAAAGGATAACAGGATTGCGCCCATGGACTGTGTTATCGCGCTTACCTATCTGGAACTGGCTGCCGCTTCAACTGGGATGGGCTGCTGCTGGGCAGGTTATTTTCGGAGCGCTGCCGTCAATTACCCCCCGCTGATGAAGGCATTGCGCCTTCCAGACGGGCACCAGTGTTTCGGGGCCATGATGGTCGGATATCCGAAATTTACATATCACAGGATACCTACGCGCAAATCCCCCAAGGTAGCATGGAGGATTTAGGAGATGATCAGGGTGGCGGAGGCAGCATACGTGCGAAAGAGAATACTAAACTTGTTTCTGGGGATATTTTTCTGCTTCAATGTCCTGCCGGCGCAGGGAAACACTGATCCGCCCGCCAGGATTCCTGTCCATGATCTGATGCAGGACCCTCTTATTAACGATGTCAAGATATCGCCGGATGGAAAAACCATCGCTGCCCTTTATAATAATAACGATCGCATAATGGTCCTTGTCAAGGATATTACGGCTGATAATTCAGAACCGCTGATAATTAATGTCCGGAATCACAACGTGAAATGGCTTGAATGGGCCAACAACCAGCGCATTATTACAGGGACAACTGTTGAGGGAGGCATCTGGCACGATTATTATGCCCTGGTGGTGATGGATAAGGACGGTAAAAATATGCGGCATCTTATCAGCGACTACAGCATGGGCAATCTGATTGACCTGCTTCCCGATGACCCTGATCATGTGCTGGTTGAAGAACTTAATCTAAATAACCTGAATTTTCCAGAGGTATTCAAGGTTTATATCGGCAACGAAAGAAAAGAACAGCGCGTCCAGGAAAGCAGATTCAATATCGATCACTGGATAAGCGATGGCAACGGCGATGTCAGGATGGGAATCGGGTATCTGGCGGACAGGATGATCATTGATGCAAAGATGGCAGACGGCAGCTGGAAGACTATAAGCGCGAATCGATATCTTGCAGATTTCCAGTTTTATCCAATGGTTATCGGAAAGAGTGGTATTGCCTATGTTTTGTCCTATCATGAAACTGACAAGGCAGCCCTTTATGAATATCATATTGAGACACAGTCATTCGGAAGGCAGCTGTATAAACACGATATGGTTGATGTCGGGGACATTTATTATTCAAGGCTTAAGGATGCCGTAGAATACGCCGGCTTTGATCTTGATGCGACTGAACTCCATTTTTTTGATGAGCAGCTGGGCATGGATTATCTTGCGGTAACCCAGGCACTGCCCGGCGCCACCAATCTGATCGTCAGTGAAAGCGCTGATGAAAAACGCCTGATAATCTCTTCAGGCGGCAGTGATAAACCGGGGGCCTATTACCTTTTTGACAGGGAAAATAAGAGACTGAAATACCTGGGCAGCCGCTATCCGGGTCTTGAAAAGGTCTCATTATCCAAGACTCAGGGAACGAGATACAAGGCCAGGGACGGCATGACAATATACGGATATGTTTCCTGTCCCGCAAATTACGACGGCACTCCATCCCCGATGGTTGTCCTGGTTCACGGGGGCCCCTATACGAGGGATAAAAACGAGTTTGATACATGGGTGCAGTTTCTTACAAACCGGGGTTATGTCGTATTTCAGCCGAACTTCAGGGGCTCCACCGGCTACGGGGACGCCTACTGGAAAAGCGGCTACCGGCAGTGGGGCCTTTCGATGGAGGATGACATCCTTGACGGAGTAAATATCCTGATTGACGGAAATGTTGCCGACAGGTCAAAGATCTGCATCATGGGAGCGAGCTACGGCGGATATGCGGCACTCATGGGGGTGGCAAAATATCCCGGCGTATTCCGTTGCGCCATATCAATCGCCGGCATAAGCGACCTTAACAAGCTGATGATACAGAAAGGCAATTTTCTGAACCGAATATTAATCGGCGATGACACCGGCGATCGGAAGGCGAGCTCTCCAATAACCTATGCTGAAAATATTGTAAGCCCTGTGCTGTTAGCCCATGGCACAGAGGATAAAACAGTTTACTGCAGCCAGTCCGATGATATGTATGATGCACTTAAAAAGGCAAAAAAAGACGTCACGTTTCTCAAGCTAAAAAAGGAAACGCATAATCTGGAGGATATCAAAAACCGTGTAGCGCTTTTTGAGGCAATCGACAAATTTCTTGACAGGCGCATGGGCCCTTCTTCAGGCGCAGAATAGCGTCCATCCGAACGTGCCGTTATACCAGGGAATTCATGTATTCAGTCAAGGCTTCACGGAGCCAGGGAGGGACATCCATCTTTTCAAAGGTGTCTGCCCTGGTGCACACTGTTACGTTGCTTCCCTCCACTACGACCACATCATCGTTGCCGTGAAGATACCCGCGATATCCCCAGGTAATTGAACTCCTTCCGATCTTCAGTACCTTTACCTCCATGTCAATGCGATCGCCGTATTTCATGCGCCTCTTGAAATCGCATTCCACCCGGACAGTCGGGCAAGCCACATTCCGCTCATGCAGGATAGCCGAGTAATCAATCCCTATAACAGAAGAAAAAAATTCCTCCATTGCCAGGTGGAAGTAGTGCATGAAGCGCGGATAATAGACAATACCTGCGTTGTCTATATCGGAAAAGCATACCTTGATGGGGGCTCGAAATGCCATGGGATTTTTCCTCCATTAACTACTG
>Ga0209287_10000215_pt1 | contig 38776 bp, 55 predicted proteins | sample PPLLak3cmMay2015_2_FD_187255 | JGI IMG/M metagenome (GOLD analysis project Ga0209287, IMG submission 187255) | Freshwater sediment microbial communities from Prairie Pothole Lake near Jamestown, North Dakota, USA - PPLs Lake P8 Core (1) Depth... | ecosystem: Environmental > Aquatic > Freshwater... | reverse complement strand
ATGGTTTTTCTTAGTCCTCCATATAATCATTGAAATAGAATGTGGCGGGGTTGTGTTGCGCCCGCAGTTTCGCCTGTTCAAACTCATAAATAGAATCAGTCATTGTTCTTACCACCCGTACCTGTGACTTATAAAAAATTCTTGGTTCGCCGTGATCCATTCATAGCGGCGTAGTTCGTCCTGCGTCAGTTTTTTATTGGTTTTATTTTCCATTTTGTTTCACATCCATATCATATTATGTATTATGTAATACGAAAGACATATATAAATGTTTCGTTTTATGTAAAACATAATAATACAATATGTAAAACAGAATTTAAAAAAACATAAAAAATTAAATAATACATAATACATTCAATATACTAGACAACAAATTAATATACAACAAAACACGTTGTCCGCTGGAGGCAAGATGGAAATAAGTTTAGATCCAAAAAAATATTGTTATATAACACGAAAAATAGAAATCACCACAGCAATAACAGATTTTATATGCTTCAAAAAATATATAGAAGAAAACAAAGAAATACAACAAAACACGAAAGAAAAAATGTTAAAAACAATAAACACAACACTTGAATATTTCGAAAACGAACTATACCGCCTAAAAAAAGATTACCTCAGTTTTTGTTACCCGCTAAAAGACAAAAAAAATCTTTGACACACGGCGCAACCCTTTTCCCTTTACCTGTGAGACTAAAAATACGGGCGTTATACTCCTTAATAGTCTCACTGATTATGTCTGCTTCAATGAGTTTATCCAGAGTATCCATCATCGTACGAGGGCTTTTATCAAGATCATTTATTATCGTAGTCAGGTTTGCACTACCTATTTTGTCTAATAAAAAGATTATATCAAGCGCACCTGACCATTCCCAAACTCGTTTCATTTGACGCAAAGCCGTATCCTCTCACTCATATTTTAATTATGATGCTTTTTTTAGGGTTTACATTTTACATAATATATAATGCTCATATAAAAATGTTTTTAAAAACAATTATATAATACAAACAGCAATATAAAGTATCATGAAAAACAGAATAAAAACAACCATATTTTGTATTATCCTGCTGACAGTAACAATGATGCTATCTGGTTGCACATCCACAGATACAGACGATTATGAATACATGGATGATTATTTCAAGACATACACGGTGACATACAAGATAGATGGACCACCAGGACATACCGTTGATGTAACAATGGAAAACCAGGACGGGGGCACAAGTCAATACACGGACGAACCTTTGCCGTTCACATACAAACTATATGGTATGCGTGAGGGTGATTTTGTTTATATCAGCGGACAGGTCAACGATAATGCCTGTATCATTGCGGAGATATATCTCGATGACGTACGTGTAAAACATTCGCAGTCCTGTGGCGAGTATGTGATCGCCACCTGCAGCGGAAGAATATAACAAAGGATTGCCGTAAACCGTGTTTAAACACATTCAAATAAAAAAGGGTACTTATACGAACAAAAAAAGATAATCGTTTCTAGCCTAGTTTCTGTTAAACGTCATGCAAACTAACTAGTATATAATATTAAATAAACAAAAACTATATGGCACAACTCAAAACAAAAACATTAAAAAATGTTTAACCTTGTGAACATAACATATTAACTTATTAACTTATATGATAATAACATGAAAACACAAAAAAAAGAAGGCATGTAGGTAATCAAAGACAGTAACCTACATGATGTTTAGTTTCTATACTAGATATTGGTGTTTCACGTAGTTGCCGATCTGCTGCAAAATAATTATTGCTAGCCCACCATAAAAAGTGTACTCAGGTGGCAATGGGTTTGCAACGATGAAATCAGCGACATACAGACATGCTGTTGCGCCTAGTGTCAAACCCAGCCCTTTTGCTAGTTTCGTTCCCCATATCTTCCAATCCATATTACCCATTTTTTTACCTCCTATTTTAAATCTTATCACATATTTTTGCTATCAAAGCACCTGCTAGTATGATTAGTGCTGTGCCGATGAGTGTGAAATATACTTTGTGTTTTGTAATCACTTCACATAATCCTGCTTTGCCGTTGCCGTTAAGTAGTTTATCTAATCGTTCGACTGTCTCTTTTATCTGTCCGACTTGCGTCCTGATGATTATCAACGAGTCATGATCCTCGTTAGCCACATCGTGGTCATCTGATGCCCTGTCATGGTTCTTATCTGCTCTCAGGTTATTTATCTGTTATCCCTCCTATCAACATTATTTAATCTCATAAAGTCTGATGATAATAAACTACACTACCGGCTTTTGCTGTTATCGCCGATGCTGATATCTCTGATGCGAATCTTGCTATGACTGTGCCGTCTGCTGTCGGTTTTATTATTCCCATTATATCCGCCTGGTTCTTATCCACAGCTGCGCTTGTGGCGTTACATGCAGCTGGAAGATCATAAGTAAGAACGTTAGCGTTCCTTGTAGTCGTAGTCCCAGTCAGACTATACTCTGACGTCCAAGTAGCAACACCAGCTGGTCCGTTGATACTCCACCGAGAACCCGTGGTTGTGGCTGCGGCTGTATAGAATATAGTGAAATGAAAATAATATGTGTGGTTTGCCGTTACAGAGAAACTCAACCCGGTGACATCCTGCATTGTATTCGCAACAGCATTATTGTTTACTACATCTTGACCTAAAACAACAGCTGTTAGACTAGTACCTATAGTATTGTTCCCCTGATTTATCGAGTTTTTGATTGCGCCGCTATTAGCAATCACTCTGAAACCTTGTCCGTCCTGGTACTCAATTTTTTCTCCTGATGAGATAGTTGTCTTAAATAAAATATATTCCGTGCCGTTAGCATCGAATTTTATTGTCACAGTCGCATTCGCTGTATCCTTATTGTAGATACTGAGAAAATCAACTACACGTTGTGTACTAGATGCAGGGCTGCCGACAAAGTCAACATCTGTTGTATTGTTCGTATTAATAATTGTTCTTCCTGGTGTGTATGCCGTGGTTGTTATATCCCGCCAACTGCTTATACATTGAAGTTGATTAGTTGCCACCGTACCGCCTAAGACCACTTGCACCTTATCTGTTGTTTCTGTAAGTATTAACATCCTAAACCCCTCGCTAAAACCTGCGGATGACTAAGTCCGCTACCGCCACTTATAGTCTGCCATGTCTGGTCACCACGTAGATATTTTGTGTTATCCGCACCACTTCCACCGAGATTAACCGTTGGTATTTTACTGTTGGAATCCAACGGTGCATAACCGTTAGCTGTGTTCTTGTTTGCTGTTTGCTCATGACCACTATGCGGCGCACTAGCACTCAGATGACTGTCGATAGTCGCATGTGTATTATTACCTACGTTTGAAAGAGTGGTATGATTTATCTGTGAGCCATCCCCGCCATTATGGTCATGGTTGTTCCCGTTTGTCACACCCTGGTCACTAGGGGCATAACCTGTATGTGTATGTGATGATGGTGAAAAACCCGTGTGACCTGATGCCGAGTAACCAAGATTGTTTAATTCCGCATGATTAAATGTCCCATATCCGCCTTCCCCGCCGAGTTCCCCGTTCTTATACGCTATGAATAACCCTGCTAAATCAAAAAAAAATTTTTTTTTGTTTTTATCATATATCTTAGGATGTGTTAGATTTGTCTCATACCATTCAGCCATTGATTACACCCCATCATTTATTCTTTCTATTGTGAGACTATAATTATATCTGTCCACCATGCCGCTTTCACGTGTGAAACTAAAATCATTTATGAGGTAATATGTGTTCAACGATGTGTCATCGAACCCTGATACCAGTATCTCTTCTTGGTTGTCCATTATGTTGTTTATTGTCTGCATCTTATCATCAGCGTTGCTGTATTCCATGCCGTTGATAGTCAGAGTAAAAGTGGTATAACCCATATCCACCTGCTTATCTGTGCCGTCATTGAAGACGATGTTGTCCACGTTCTTAGTTACAGTGTGAATAAATGTTGTAGGCATGTTCAATGATACCGATGCGCTGCTCGCCGTCAAAGTTATGTCTGACATTATACCTCTTCTAGTTCAAGAGACCAGTGGTAACGGTTCATTTCACCGGGGTTCTGGTTGAAACTGAAATTCTTTATCATGTAATCTGTGTTGAGGTTGATGTCGGGCAGACCAGCGATTGTGACCTGTTGCCCGTAATGGCACATTGTCTTCAAAGCATCCATGCTTGTCGTTGCGCTGCTAATCTCCTGTCCGGTTATACTAAGGGTTTTACCACTGCGTCCACTATCATATACATCGTATTCACCATCTGGGAAAGTGTATCGTTCTATATTTCTGCTATGTGATACGCTTAATGTCTCTGGTGTGTTGAGCGTGACTGTACTAGTCGCTGGTGTGTAGTTCACAACAGCATAATCCTGTGTTATCCTGACTGGTGACGTTTGTTCTGTGTAAAACACTTCACAGAAACACTGTGTACAATGTATGTTGTTATCCTTTAGTTGCATCCCTATCTGCAGATTGTTTATATCGTTCCAAGTCCATGTAACACCGGATTTAGGGTTATGATCCCATGAATGGCTTTTTAGTGAATAAGATGTACTAGTGACTGCTTTATTTCCACTGTTATATAACGTACCGCCTGTCTTCAAAAAGATATCCACATTCGCATTATTCAATACTTTTCTGACTCTAGTATAAACCTTCACTTCACTTATCGAACCACCGGAATAAACAGCATTGTAATCATTTATTGTATACAAATCATATCTGTTCCCACCGACTCTGTAAACATATGTCGTGTCGCCGTCACCCGCCCCTGTTTCATCGACACAATCCCAGTTCTCCGCAGCGCCGAACGGTGTACATTCTATCACATCACCGTCATCATCTGGATAAAACAGCTCTGAATATGTGCCTGTTACCATCGGTGCTTGGCATTTCACACCAAACTTCAGATTATCTATATCACTCCAAGTCCAAGTCACACTAGACGGGTTTGTATAAAAAACAGAGTAATAATCATGATAAGAAGATGTGATAGGCGCTTCATTAACACCATTCAGTTCCAATGTCCCCACTGAACAGAAATTTATGTACGTCCCATTGCTACTTTGAGCAGCATTGTAGCTTTTAGCCCTGCTTATGAGCTTGACATAGTTGATAGTGCCTGTCTCAGTCGTATGATTTATTGCATCATATAAATCATATTCCACAGCATCAGTTGAGGTTGACTCGACATAATCAGTTTCATCATTGGGTGTATACCATATGTCATCCACACAATCATAGTTATCTGCTTCACCAACCGGTGTAAAACTACAACTACTATCACCAGACGGGTATAGATAAAGATTGGTTGCTTCTGGTGACTGGCTTATCGTGAAACTCATGTTTTATCTTTATCCCCCTTGATAATACGGGAGTTCAATCATTGTATCCTCTTCTGTCGAGTCGTTATCGTGCATTATACACATATCCCCACCTGTACTGGTATATTCTATACGTAATATCAGTTTCTCCCCCGCCTCAACAAGTGCTTTGTCAAGTATCATGAAAATAGGTAGTGTAAGATAATTTTCTGGCGGTATGGTGTTATCTGAGCTTAATGTCTCTGTCACACTACCAAGAACCGTAGTGGCTAAAGGTACGTCCTCGGTCTTAAGCAGACTGATGGTATAACTCGACACAGTCGCAGTGGATGTACTATGATTATTGTTATAAAGTGTGAAATGCCCTGTGGCTATACCATCCAGATAATATTTGTTTTTATAGATAGATGGGTAGATGAAATCGAGTGTACTCGCAGCCGTTGATACAGTTGAAATCAAGTCGGTATCCATGTAATCTGTGGATAATATCTCGTTATAGTCCACACCACCCCAGCTTTCAACATGATGCACCAGTGAGATTGCGTAGTATGTCTGAAACTGCCTTGTTATACCCATATCATCATCCTATCCTATATTTGCTTGTCACATTGCCTAGTAGACCACCTGCTATGCCCTGTGATATTTTTTCTACTAGGGCTTCTGTATCTGTGTAGTTATGTATAGTTGCATTCACCTTGATGCTGGCATTCACGTTATTGCTACTCGCCGTCCCTGAGAGAGGTATCCTACCAGATGATGGAGCAGGAGGACCATAAATAACAGGTACGTTTGATGTACCTGTTAGAGAATTAAGTTTTAACATATAATCCGCTTTATCCCGCAGACTCTGATTATAAAGCGCCCTTTCATCATCTATCTTTTTCTGCAACGCAGCAACTTCTTCCGCATACGTGTTTTTTATCAGATAGAGCTCTTCATCGTACCACATGCTCATGAGTTCAAAACGTTCCTCAAGCGGTGACAAATCAAGGGTTTTCTCATCTATCTCGTTCTGATTCTCAGCTAAATTAATACGCAACTCAAGGTTAGCTCTTTCTATGTCCTTGAGTTTGTTTTTTTCGTTACGTGTCATACGACCCCTGTGGTCCATAGCGTTGAGTTGTATCTTCATGGATTCGATGTTGTTCTTATTCTCCTGTATTGTGAGCATTTGGTTCGCACGGTTAAGCTCCTCTATCTCATCCCTATAATTTCGTATGCTGTCCACCAGATTGCGTGTCTCGCTGTTATGTATCTTCATAGCATAACTGGCGTCTTTAAGACCCATGCTCATATACCGTACGTCTTCGTTGAGAAGATGAATGTCTTTAGCTTTGTTTATCTCGGCGTTCCACTGGTCTATATTACTTATATTTGCAATCATGCTGTTGTCAAGGTCGACAAGGTTTTGTGTCAAAGTTGCTACTCGTGTGTTTTGTTCCTCTATTTTTGCTTCATCTGTGAGACGGTTTTGTTCCTCAATTGCATCATTATATGCATACATACTTCTAATAAGTTGAACTAACTGTGAATCTAAACCAATCCATCCAAAATCAGGATTTTTACTTTTTAAAGCAGTTTGCCCCATCTCACTATTGAATTGTTCAAGAGTAGTTATACCATCTTTATTAATTAAATTAAAATATTCTCTTGCTTCTTTAACCCGTTGTTCACCGAATATTTTATCTACATCCATGCCACCAGCTAAATCCATTTGGCTGATAGATGCAAGCTGTTTACGCATATCTGCTGTGAACTGGGTTGTCCCTGTTATCTTCTCGAATTTAGTACCAACATCCTCAACACCACCCGTTAGCTCAGCAAAACTACCAACAACAGCATCAATAGATGACGGGTAATCATCAAGAAGTGTTTTTATCTCCGTGAGCATAGTCTTTGTACTATACTCTTTTTCATCAAGGTCGACAAGAATATCACCCATCTCCGCATAACTAATACCTGTATCATTTATGGCATCGGCAGCACCACCAAGTATCCGGTTGATATCTGCCGCAGTCATACCTGTGATACCCATTATCTTATTGAGCCATTCAGTTATATTACCTGTTGATTTACTACTCAACCCGAAAACCCCAAGAGCGGTAGTAATAGTATTTGTGACATCACCGAGGTTCTCACCTGTGGCACTAGCGAGTTGCTGAGCTTTGAATAGCATACTAATTGATTCACTGGCACTGTATCCCTCACTTGTGAAATCCCTTAACCCCTGTATGACTGTGTTAATGTCTGTGGCGAACATCACACTGAAACTCTTAACACTATCCTTGAGACTATCGACACCCATGTTAGCAAAACTAGTGAAACTGTTAGTGAGACGTACCATCTCAAGCTCAAACTGACGGTTCATCTCAATACCTTTCTGCAGGTACTCAACAAAACCATTCAGGGCATCCATCACAAGCTCAAGACCTTTGTTGACAATAGCAAAACTTGCACCAGCCAACAGACCCTGCTTGGTAAGAATGTTAAACCCGCCGGTAATCTGTTTAAGCGGTGCGCTAGCCTTGTCAATCGCTTCAAGCACGACATCTATCTTATGTACTTCATCAGCCATAAAAATAAGCCTCTCACTTCTTCTTCCTCTGCATCTCGATATTGTTCTTTATCATAATCTCAGCATTACTAGGCTGTCGCTGAAACGGCATCCCGCTGCTTTTATGTGATGTCTCAATCATGAAATTCCTCAGCCCTATGAAATCCTCGTCAGTGTAATCATCAATGAACTGCAACGGCGTGTTTGTCGCAGCAGCCAGATCATATCTCAGTTTGTTAAGGGCGTCTAGTTGTTGGGTGTAATAATCTTCGGGTTCTGTTTCTGAAAATTTGGTTCATCATCAGCATTTTTTTCTTTTGCTGGTAACAGGTTCTTTTTTAGAGAATCATAATCCGTCCCATATACTATGCATGATAACCTCAGTATGTTGTCATAATCTTCCATGTCATCTGATATGTTCAGTATGTGGTCTATTGTTATTTTAGGGAACTTCTCCTGTATTATGTATAGTGCCAGGTAAGCGGATTCCATCTGTATCCTGTATTCACGGTTTTTGAACAACTCCGGGTTTTGTTTTGCCAGTTCCGCCATCTTCTCGTATAATAATATACGGTGTTTCGGTTTCCTTTTTGGTACTTCAAATGGTTCATCGTTGTTGATACCAACGATTTTTATTTTCCTGTCCATAATATCTTTTTTTCCTCATCAATATATGATTTATATTGAGCGTTAATGCAGGTGGATGTACATGGGTATTTTGAAGCTGTGTTTCTTACCCGATGAATAATATATTTTGAATATCGCCAAGTAGTCGCTGCGGTCGCCTAGTTTTGCACTTGTGAACCATGTGCTTAATGGTGTGAATGTTACTGTGCCGGTTGTCGCATTGGTTACTGTCACAACAGCATCTTGTACAAGCGGTGTCTCATCAAGTCGTGTTATATCCAGGCTTACTTTTGATGCTGATGTCAGACTTTCGACTGTTACGTCATCATCGCTTTTGTATAACGATACTGTCACAGCCCAGCCGTAATCCCCTTCACTGAGTTCTATACATTGCGTCATAAATATTTTTCTCCATTTTTTTTATATGAATCCTTTGTATGTTGTATCAGGTGTTTTATTCTGCATGCTGTTTATAGATGGCGTGTATCCTCTGATTGTCGTATCCGGCGCAGATGCTTCAACATATTTTCGATGGATGTATTCTAGTTCGCCGTTAAAACCAAAATTTAGAATCTTGCTTACCCCGATGTAACCATCGAGATGGCTGTTCACCAATCTTATTTTTAACAGACTTGCATTTAGATTATAGTTTTGTTGCTGTATCTTTTTAAGATAAACATCCAGTATGTATTCGCTGTTCACCTGACTGTATAACCATGCATCTAAACTATTTTCTTTGCTTTCTATCTGTTTCAACGTACCATCGAGATTATAACTAGATGTGTTCTGTTTTTTGAGATGACCGTCTAAAACCATGTTGATTGATTGTACTTTTAAAAGACCTGCGTTTAACAAGAAATCCTCAGATGCTGTTTTTTTGAGATACCCGTCCACATGGAAATCTTTTGATATCAACTGATTTATCATACCATCTAAGGAATATTGCCCTGTTTTTTTTGCATACAAATCTGCGTTTAATGTGTATGCCAACGAGTTGAAACTGCCTAGATAACCATTCAGGTTGTAGTCTTTCGATAACACTTTTTTTAACCAGCTGTCTAAAACAAAATCCTTTGATGTTATCTTCCTGAGACAACCATCTAGTTTATATTCCTTTGATTGAAGTTTGTTTAAATAACCGTTGATGTTATAGCTTAAAAGGTTGCGTTTGTAGAGTTGTGAGTTGAGGCTGAAATCCTTAGTTGTATCCACAAGTGTTAGGTCAACTCGTTTCGCAGCATGGCTTATATCCAATGTGAATGTACTGTCTTTGAACTCGTTGTCAACACCACAGCGTACACGTATCGTATCCCCATCAGTAGCATAGTTTTCTATGTTAATCTGATATTTACCAGCGGCGTTTGTCGTACCCGTTGCCGTGCCCTGCGGGTTGCTAGTATCAGTTATATTGACTGTCGCACCGTTAACAGGACTGCTGCCACTATCGTAGATGTAACCATATACTAGATATTGTACTGGTAACGCTATGTATTCCACCACCTTGTACCATCAACTTTTGTCATAACAACAGCCCATCTCTCAACAGTATAATCCACTGTGCTGAAACCACTTATCCAAAAATCCCATGTATATGTCGTCTCATTCCATCTACCAACATAATAACCCTCCGGGATACCTATGCTGCTGTTGATAGTGTCAAGTGTCGTAGAAGACACCCTGTTGTATCCAGTGTAATTAAAACCCTTGTTTCTTGTAAGATTACTCAATGTTATGTTATAGCTTTTTGTGTAGTTCATATCAGGGTTAGAAGTCATATCGAAGTTCTGTGTACCACTGTCCGTGAGATAACATCTTACGACATCAAATGTCTGAATGTCGAAGTTGTCGCCGCTACCATCACCATAATATTTTGCCCAGAGACCGTTTGTGTTATCCCATGCCGCCTGACTTTCATTCCATATCGCTATATACTCAGCTGCTTCATTGAAACCTGTGATAATAGATGCTACGTTAACAGCTGTTGTGTTACCACCCAGCCATACAAAATAATCGATACCCGTGTTCCGTATCGTAGTATTATATGAAACTGATCCCACTATGTTGAAATATATTTGGTAACGTGGCGTGTAACCGTTGATTGTATCCGAAAAACTTATGTCACCGTTGACATCTGCGACATCATATCCTAACAATACACTGTTCTTATAAACACTATAATTTACTGTGTAAGTGAAACCGCTTATGTTGAACCATACGATACCACCGGTGTTATGCGCACAGAAATCAACGAGCAAATCACCAGCTGTCGCATCTGTTATACTTGTGTTAATAAAAATTATGCTGATGTTAGTCCTGTTGGTTGATGTGACTTTGAAATCAGTTGTGTTGAACATAACGTAACTGTTACTCACAATTATCGGGTCGAAACTCAGACTATCTATCTCGAGGTAACAGTTGTAACCGCTGCTTTTATACCAGACTGTGTCGTTATTCATTGTTAAACAATATGTGTCGTTATCCCATCCACCCTCGTTATCAGTGAGTATGATTCTCCACCAATATTTAGTGCCTGGTATCGTGAAGTTTTCCATCGGTTGTCTGTATGTGCCGTTGTTCACAGTGTTGTTAGTGCCGAATGTCACCCAGCTTCCGCTGCTGTTCGTCTGCCATGTGATACTCATATCCTGTGTCGCATCATCGATGTCACCAACGGTTATATTCAACATTATTGTTCGTGTGTTATCATAACTGTTGTTAGCGGGGGCTGGGTTGCTTTGTACCGGTGCTGTGTTAATCCATCCTTGTTCCACTTTTGCTTTGCATGTATGACTAGCGCTATTGATTACACCGATGCCATCACCGCTGCTTTCATTGACAACACTTATCTCCCATGCTGTAAGATTATAATATATGCCTTCAACGGCTGTGTCTGTTATGTTGAGTTGATAACGAGCATACAATGTGGTGTTACTCGATATAACATAACCTTTTATCGGTGTATATGGGAATGCCTCGACACCATCAGGCTCAGTAGTCCAATTCCAATGTAGATAACCCATAGTATGTGGGAAACGTCCCATGCCGTTCCCTATATCATGCTGCAGTACACCCCATGTGACGTTATCGTCTGATACCCATACTGTTATGTTGTCTGTATAAATCTGTGTGTTGTTAACAGTGTCGTTAAGCCACATAGCCCAGAAATAGATGTTATCGACCAACATTGTATCATTAACAACAATATTTATTTCTACAGTCTCATATCTGTCACCGCTGTTGTTGATGAAAACAGTATGGACATTTGTGCTACCAGTCGGCGTAGTACCATTCCACGTGACATTCCAATCACTTGTAAGACCACTTAACGATACACTAGTGGCGTATTGCGCACGTGTTGTAAACGACAATGTAAGCTCAGTTATATCAATGCCGTCATCGACGCTTACACGCCAGCCATAATTAGTCATAAAATTCGTTGCATTAACATAATCATATGTATAGGTGCCGTTGCCCACTGTATTGTTTGTCTGCACATCAGCATACACTGGCACCTGGTACTCCTCCCAGAGTACATCCATCGTATCACCGTCGTCATCATCTATCGTAATGGAACACCGTGGTGTAAGCTCAACCCCTGTCGCCTCGTTAGCAGGGGAATAATCTGATATATCCGGCGGGTTGTTTGTCGTGAAATGTCTGCTGTTATTGAGCCATACTGTGCCATCTGTGATGTTAACACTTATATCATATTGTACGCCGTATTCATCTATCCATGTCGTGTTAGTCGTAGTATTAGTTCCGTTAGGACTGTTAGTACCAGATGCGACAACCTTCCACGTACCACCATCATTATGGTAGATAGTCCAGTTCATACGGTCGCCATCGGGATCGCTGATTGAGATGTTTAACGTCCAGGGTGGTGCTTTCACCTGTGTTGTGTTGAACTCCCATTCAATGTTTTTTAATAAATCCCATGCGCCGACATAAGTGTTCGTAGGCGGTGAATTAGGCTCTTCTCCTGTGGTGAAACAATACCATTTGCTCACATTATGCTGACCGTCGTTACAGTAGACTTTCCACCAATATTTCTTGCTGTAACTTGATGCCTGTGTATAATCCCATCTATACGTACCGTTTGCTACGCTGCCGTTTGTCTGTCGGTTGACCCAGCTGCCTGTGCTGTTCTCCGCAAAGGTGACTCTCATAGTATCACCATTCTTGTCGTTCACTGTGATATTACATCTCGGCGTAAGACTCACATCCACAGAACTGTTGGTTGGTGACGGACTGCTGAAAACAGGACTAGCCCAATTAGTAGCAATACTATATGACGTACAAAAACCATCATTACTAGCACCAGTAAAAACACTGAAATAAAATGATTGATTGACATACACAACCCAGGCATTATATGTCAATGTACCAGCAAAAAGCAAATAATCAATAATAGCATTACCAATAACACCAGCACTCGAAATATTCCATGTTCTCACATAACCATCATATAACGTGTTATCAACAATATATGTACAACCCATAATACCATTACCATCACTAGCAACCAACGGATTATGTACAATAAAAGTTATCAAACAATTAGCACCAGTAGTAGTAGTCACTAACAATTTATCAATAAAAGAGTTCGTCATCATACCCTTATCAGAAATACCAATGGTTTTGCAATAAATACTGAAATTCGTAGCAACATATGTAGTAGCAAAAACATTACTACCGACTTTATTAAACGCCAGTGTATTACCACTACCACCGCCAGCCCTTGATACTTCTGTCTCATAAGCCCAACTATCAGCAGGAGTATTGCTGATAATCCCAGAAGAAGTGACATTATGAGTTATAACAGCATAACTGCCAGTTGAACTAGCACTAAGATAATTTATGGCAACAGTGTTACTATCAACCATACAAAGACGAGGATAATTACCATAGGTCTCATCAAACTCCTCAATATCCAACCGAGTGTTATTAATCATACCATCATAATCAATCCACCAGGTCTCAATATAACCATCATTCGTGGTTGTCTGCGAATAAGCAACCATATAAACATTATCAGTGACAGCTATAAAATCTATCTCAGCAAAATAACTACATATAATATCATATGTACACTGCTGACTATCAATAACACCCTGTTTTATAGTACCATTATTATCCCACACCTGCAAAGTAACCAAAGTTGTTTTAGCACTACCTGTATCATAATAATAAACCACATATTTATCAGTACCAGGAATATGAAGAACACAAGCATTAGAACCATCAGAGCCATCATATTCATATCTACTTATAACCCCTGCATTAATAATATTACCATTATCGCTGTCAACCTGAATGACAGTAGCCCAACCATCACCATCACCACCACCTGTACCATCACCATCACCAGATGCAACAGTAAGATAATATTCACTGTTATTAACACGAACCAAACCCTTTAAACCAACTGTCCTACCCTCAGATTGGTCCCATTCCCATGTTTCAATAACAGCAGCGGGAATCACACCATAAACAGGGTCAACAACAAACTCCTTGCCGACACCTATCTTATTCACACTTTGTATCCTGAACCAGAAAAAGTTGTTTGTAACACCCCTGTCATACCAAACCTTGCCTGATTGTATAAGCGGTTTAATATCTGACCAGTTGAACAATATAGTATAATCCATCGTATTATTAGCAGGTATAGTGAGGGTCCACACATAACCATTTATCTCAGCATACTGCTTCAATGATTTATCACATGCCAGGTCAAAACGATAATACAAAGCCTGCGGTGCACCCGTGGTGTTCAACGTGAGCGTGACCTTATAACTACAATCAATATCGTTCCAATCCAAACCGATTTTTAACAACTCATTTGCATCATACCACGTATTATTATTCGGACTTGCCTGTAGTCGCCATTTCATATTGTCCTTAAGAAACTGTTTAGCATATGTCTTGTTTATCTCCCAATGCGGCATACCACCATAGCTGTTTCCTAGATGCCATATGAATGCAGCAGGGTCAATAAATGGTGGTTGTTCATCACCTAGACTAAGGATATATCCTGTGCCCGCTGATGCCAGTAGTATTGAAACACCGATTCCAATTGCCTTCTTTTTGTTTCGCCTAACCCAATTCATGAGCCGGTCACGGAAAAAAAACAATACTGTGAGCACAACAAAGAAAATTATTGCCAATGCCACAGAAATTATCATATCCATCTGTTTTTACCATCCTATAAACGAATACGCTAGGTTTACAAACGAGTTGTTATGAAGTGTTATAGTCCCTGCCTTGTTCACTATAATCCAGCACATACTATGCTTACCTGCATCAGTACCATCCATTGACACGTCGTTGATTTCAATTAAACTCTCATTTGATACACTTGTTATATTAATGTGATATTCTACTGTGCAGTTCTGTATCGTAAAATTCTTTGTCGTACTGTAAACCGTCAGATTTTGTATAGTCCAGTTGCATATCATATACGGGTCGCTAGTCGTACCGCTACCATATCTCACCCCATGTGCGTAATCAAAATCACTGTCAGATGGGATAACTAAATCATTAAAATCATTAATATACTCTTCTGCACCAATATCGAGGGATATACCATTATATGTTAAACTAACATTTTCTCCATCAACCCAGGTTATACTCCTATCTACTGTTATTGTGTTCGCAGTATAATCAACATCAGTTATCATAAGATTATAATCATTGTTAATACAGATAAGGTCACCACTTATCATCCCATAACCATCTGTAAAATAACTAGCATCATCAAGAGTTATTGTTGTACCTGTACCACCACCAACAGTAAAGGTCAACCAGTCTCCAGCATCTATACAAGGGCTGGTATCATTCAACGAAAAATCATGACCAACAGCATCTCCAAACTCAGGGTCATCCCTTAACTCTCCCGTGGTTTCAGCAAGAGCAACCCAGGCAGCCCAGTTATTATTAGAAGCATCATAATACCACTGATTACCAACAGCACCAGCCTTATCCCAATACATATTATTAACATATACACTGTTTGTCTCAGAAGGAGAATTAGGGTTACTAGCACTATATCTAATCAATGAACTAGGAGCACTTGTATCAAGAGAAAGAAAAATATTATTTTTCACCACTATGTTTTTACTATAAGCTGAAAAGAAAATAAATGCATTACCAAGGCTATAATCATCTGCAACAAAATCATTATTATAAATACTCAAATTCTCATCATAATAACCATAATCTGAGTATGTTAGTATGGAATATTTATACGTATTATATATAGCACTATTTCTAATGATTAATTCATTTATTCCGTCTCCAGGTGCTATCCCAAAATTACCACTATCATTATATGATAAAAAACCATCGATAGTCACATTGCTGATACAACCACCTAGATCAACACCACCAAGAGTGTTATGATGTGACACACAATCTTTCATATATATATTCCCAGAAGGTACAGCTGTTCCTCTTTCCCCATAAAAATCATATCCCTGCTCAGAATTACCATAACTAAGGCAACCTTTAACAAGGAAATTCTGACCATAATGAGTACCTGCACCATCACCACTATGTATAATGATACCATCTGAAGTTGTCACAAGACCACAATTATATGTCGTGCAATTCAATATCCTGCCATTATTTATCGGATTAATAGCAGAACCATAAAAAACAATCCCCCCTGTGTGTATATCATGTACAGTACAATTCTCAACAGTTATATTAGAACACTGGTCAAAATACATCCCATTATCACCATTATAAGATACAGTCACATTAAAAACATAAATATCAGAGTTATTAAAGTTCTCACACCTTATCCCATAACCAGCCTGGTAAATAAAAACCAAGTTCTCTATCCTAACATAAGAAACCTTCTCCACAGCAAGGCTAACACCATAATAAGAGACATTATCACCATCAATAACAGGAGCATCACCACTACCATACGCACCAATAATCATCCAATTACTAACTGTACCTCCCTTCCTAACATACAAATAATGCCAATCAGTAGCAGTCCAAGTATCACCACGCTTAAAAAGAACGTCATCACCAACCTGTATAGTACCATCACCCATAGCAGTAGTCACTTTACCAATGGTCTTCCAAGCATGAGCATCATCACCAGCAAGACCCGTATTACCATCATTACCAGTATTAGAAACATAATAAACAGTGTTAACAGCCCTGACACGCTGAACAAACAATGGTGTGACAAAGATTAACGAAAACAACAATATGAAAAAAACCAGAATAGCGTTAAACCGTGTCCTAACATCAACCATGTATTACTTCCCCTCTTCTCCTCATAAATTTTTTTTAAAAAAAACCTATTTCAAAAACACTTTAAGCTCCGCCTCATCCTCAGGCAGAAAAACATGACAGTCATTATACTTCTGAATCCAGTCGTCGCTGACAGGAAACTTCCACTTAAAAAAATTATACAAAGATATCTTCTTTTTCTCAGTATCTAACAACAAAGATTTTGTGATATAAATAGAAACAACATTATCCCAGTCATATGAGTTGATAAGAATCTCAGATGGTATATATGATGGGAAACATTTGAAACGTGGGTTACAATTCAGGTTAGGGTTGCGCGTATGATCCTTCAGGATTGTATCCTCTGGTCTGAAAAGCTTGTTGATATAATCAAATATCTCTGTCTGGTTTTCGCAGAGTGTAGAAAAATCGTTCAATAGCACAAGGTTTTTTTTGCCTTTGAGCAACTCCTTGTATTTATCCGGCATCCTTATCTTTGGTTCTTTCTGCTTATATATCATGTAATCATATTTTTTTATTGTCTTCTCTTTCAGATACCACATTGGTCTGCCTAGTAGTATTGTGACGCCAGCGTCTATGCCCAGTAGGTATCCTATTATTTTGAGTGGTATGTAGTATTTTGTGAAACGTGGTTTCGACCTGAAAAACTTAAAATCCTTGTTTGGTACTGCTAATTGTATCTTGTTATGTCTAGCCAGTTTCTTCATGTAATAAAAAAATGTTATTGTTGTCAGACCACCGAATAAAACTATGTTGTCGTTTTTTATGTGTCTGAAATATTTTTTGTATTCTTTTTTAGCCGATAAAATGTTTCTCAGGAAACCGTGTTTGTCGTACATGCTCGGTCTTGTTTTTAGGCGTATCACGTTTGCTTCTGAGAAGTTCTCAAAAAAATCGTTTATGGAGTTGTTACTGCCTATGATGGTATCACCTTTTCTAATATGTGGTATGATGTACCGCCAACCCCCACCCCCATCCAGAAAATAATATGTCATTTTTTTTATTCTTCCTGCGTTATACTCCCATCTTCTTTAACCCAGAAACCTTCCACGTTGTTGTTTTTCAGGTTTTTAAAAAGAGCATATTTGACTTCCATCCCGTCATGTCCTATGAAAGATGCTGTGTTACGCCAGACGGGGTGTATCCTTAATCGCTCCCCTTCAACCAATGATATGTTTATTGTGTGTATCTGCTGTGAAAACGGTAAGACTAATATTTCGTTGAACATGTCTTGTACACGTTCTATCATTGTGAGACTCACTGGATACCAACTGAATTTAGTGACAAACTCAACTGGTAAATCCCTGACATGGTTATGTTTCAGGTTATCGAAATCATACTCAGGGATGACACTACCATCAACTAGTGTGGCAATCCAAAAATAACAATGATGAGGAGTGTTGCCCTCCTCACCCATATTTATTTTAGCTTTCGTCATACTGAATATATGCGGTTAAAGCACCAAGTGCCCCGAAAGTAGCATCTGTGTCAACATGTATCTGCAGTGTGAAAAAGTTTGTGCTGCCCGTACTGGTTATCGGGTGGTTATCGTATTGTGTTGCTGTTGTCGGCGCATTTGCTACGCTATCTATGCCTGTATGTCCTGCGTTTAGTTCCTGTCCTGCCCATCCGTTGCTATCGGTTTGTCCAAGTGACTGTTCATAATCCGCTATCTTGAGTCCATAGGTTGTACCGCTTTTCCCTGCTTTCACTGCTCCGCTGCTACCGAGTTTAGTGACCCATCCGGCATAACTAGCTAAGTAGAACTTCCAGTTGTCAAGTGTGTTAGCTGATGCGTTCGCTGTGACCTCTGCGCAATATGTCTTCCAGTAACTATAATTCACACCCGCTGCTGGTATAGGTATCTTATAGCTTGGTGTACTGTTACCATGTGCGTCACTGACTCTAAAGTAGCTTGTCGCTGTACTACCACAGGTAGTATATGTTTGACTACCTGCTGCTCCGTTGAGTTCTTTTACTACTACTGTTGCTGCTGCCATGATTTAACCTCAACTATACTCTGCTAGTGTTACACTCTCAGCTATCCAACCAACTCCACTAGTAACATATCCGTCTTCAGCATTGAAATTCACTGGTAGATTAGTATATGCTGCGTTAGCGAATGTGAACTTCATACTCTTGTTGCCGCTTGTCGTACTTGTGCCTGTGTTGAACACTATAGATGCTTCTGTCGGCGATGCATCCTCACCTGCGCCTGTCATCTCCTCCCAGTCGGTTTTACCACCGCTGCTGAGTATGACATTTACCGTGCCGCTGAGATTCTGTAATCCCTCATAGTAACTATGATACCTTGAGAGACCTATGTTTGGTACGCCAGTTGGGTTGTTGTTTATGGTTATTGTGAAACCGCTTACACCCTCATCGAAACCACCGGCACGTGTAATGGATGCACCTTGGAATGTCTCGAAGGTGTTGCCCCATGCTGTGCTGTCTGTGAGACTGGGATAATTTCCTATCTCGCATGCTACACTCGCTACGCTGACATTAACTGTTGCGTGAAGTCGTCCGCCTGGTGTCACACTGAGATTCCAGCTGTCAACGACACATCCTTTGCAGACATATGTGGCATCGCTCTTAGTATGTACGTAGAAAGTCAATGGTGTTAATAGTCCGCTTGATCTCGTAAGAGCATAATACTGCATACTCTTTGTGAGAGTATTGCACTTTTTTGGGCTGGTGTTTTCTATGCGCTGGATATCATACTCGAAACTCAGTTTATAGTCCTTGAGACCATATGTCGTATCCTGTCCATCGTAGTCGCCAATGGTATAGACTATGCCGGCGTTGTTACTACCTGAGAGGTTCACGTTGCTTACTGCATCACTGGGTGTCTGAAGAGTACCGCTGCTGACTGGAGTACCACGTGTCGATTCCGCTATATACTCTAGTTTCATTCCCGTGTTTTTTGTTGTTATCGTCATCTTATATCACATCACCCTAAGATTAATTCCATATTTTTGTAAACAAAGGTATGTAATATGTCGTACCTGCGCTATCCGCTGTCTCAAGCACCGCGTTACAATTAAGACGGGTGTTAGCTGCTGTTAAAACTTTTTTGTTGCCTACTACTGTTCCCGTACTGGTCGCCGTTGATTTAACAACTCCACTCACATACTTTGTTTTAATATGTGTATAATACAAATCTGTCCCTGGTAAACTCATAAATTTCTTTTTCCTCCTATGTTTTTTAGTTCATTAAAACAACTCATGTAACCATCTTGTGGCTACGTTCATGGTTGTTTATCCTCGAACATAAAAAAACTAATGAACCCTAAAATTTTTTTAGTTCGCTTTCTTACAGACTACTTCAACTACCCGTCTGTAAACATTCGGGTTTTCTGCATCCAGGCTCACTGGAATAGCATGTACCTCGGCTGTATCCCATGTTTTCCCGCTTGCACTCGCATTTGTCCGTATCGTAGTCTCAAAGGTATGTAGAATATTGTTTATGTATGTCGAATGTATGCCTTTTAGCCATTTGTCGTTCACTGGTATTATCAGGTCGCAGTCCACTACAACCTCATGTTCAGTAGTGCTGAAACCAATGTCCATTGTCGCGAGGTAGCTGCGGGGTGGCTTAAACCACATGATGCCCACGTATTTATCGCCGTAGTCGTTTGGTTCTTTCTCTTCGTTGCCCTCATAGCTGAGTAGTTTTACGTACGCTGTTGTCGTACTGTACCTGCTGGCTGCGCCTATCCTGCTGTTGGTGAAAAGCCCTATAAGGTCGTCACGTGGATCAAACATAGTTTTTTAACTCTTTTATTTTTTATACCAGACTGCCACACAGTTACCAGCGGTTGTACCGCCATAGCCCAGGAGATATTCTCTGCATCTTAATGCACATTTACTAGCTGCTCCTGCTGCCATCTCTGTGTTGACCTCTGCTATCGTGCCACTAGCTGATACTAAATACCCGCTATTCCATGCTGTGGATGATATACTAACTGCCATGTTTTATTTTCACACTCCTTTAATTGTACTGTTTTGAAGTTGACCTAGAAGAAGATAATAGTTATCCAGATATGTTGTCGGTGATTTGAGTATAAGACGCCAGTTATTCGTCAGGTCTACCTGACTGATACTTGTACCGCTTTTAAGCCTCATGTATACTAGATGCGCTGCCATGTATGCTGTGAGGTTCTCCAACTGTTTCTTTGTGATATTCCTATGACATGCATAGTACCGTACTATGACATCCTCTGCACTCTCCGGTATAGCACTAGTATTTGATTGTGTCAATGTGAGTATACCATATGTCGAGCTGCTGACTGTCACAACACAGTTTTTTGCCACATATGATGCACTTATCCACTGAGCGGTTACATCGTTGCTGTCCACCACGAAATCATAGTCACTATCCACTATAGGATAGTAGCTTGTCTGAAAAGTCTTGTTAGTACCATCCCAGCTGTCACCAGTATCCGGGTTAGGGTTTACTGTCTCCTCGACATAATGATATAGTTCTTCTTTCACGTGTTCCTGTGCTATCCTGATGATTGATTCCATCTCACGGTCGTTTATCGAAGCCTCGTCGTCAAGCCCTAGTACGTCACGTACAAGTCGTGGTGTCGCCCACATACTAGCTCATCACCTTAAATGATTTCCAGTTTTTATCCTGCCTGTAATGTTGTATCAGTTCAGGGTCATCTGTTTCAAATAACGTGCCTGTGTATTTCTGTTTAAACAACATACTTAATCAACCCCATCCTATTCGTTATCCGTTCAACCCCCTTTTTTTTATAAAAAAAAGAGAAAAAAAAAGAGAGAAAAAAATATCCCTCTTTATGTGTAGAATACACAACCGGCGTTCTCTTGTATGACTTTCGCACCGAGTTTCATCCTGATGCAGAAATCATATTCGCCTGTGTTCCATCGGTCGTATACCTTGATGCCGCCTTCGTTAGCGACTACCATACCCATCCAGTTGTTTCTGTCAACCATGAAACCGACATCATTACCTGATCTGTCGTTAGGTATGTCGGTATCTAGATGGAAGTCTACACCCATGAACCTGGGTATCTTACCCTCTAGTATAGCTGAGTTCTGACTACCATATTGGGCTGCGTTGACGAACTGTGACTCTAAGAACAGGTCGCTGATTAACGCAGGTGGAAGCAGACAATCAGTTGGTGTATACAAATCAGATACAATATATTCTATACCTGTTTTTATCATATCTGTAGTGAGTTGTGTACCCCAGTCAACGGTATTGCCATCACAATACTCTAGTGAGTTACCCGCTGATGTGAAAGTGTAACCAGCATCAATGGGTTTGTTATCAGTAGCACGGTATAGTTGATATGTGAAATATCTCTGTGCATAATAGGCTAATGTCTTACGTATATGCGCCTCAAGTGGTACATTATCGACTTCCTCGAGAGTCTCATATGCGATTGGTGTAGCTGTCCTGTATTCCACAGGGTCGATATACATGGTCTCCATGTCCAGGTCATGTTCATATTCCCCAGTGTGAACATCTGTGACGCCTGTCGCCCACATTGTTGAAGCGTTACTAGTGGATGCTTTTGACACCCAGAACAACTGCCTCTTGTTAGACCTTCTGAGTTGCCCACCTTTCTCTACAACAGCTGTTACCGGGCTGTAATAAAGACCTTCTGCGAGTATCTCGTTAGCCCATGCGCTGATAGGATCAAGTGTCGCGGTGTCAGTCCAGTTTGTCTGAAGGCTGCCACCGAAACTCATCGTCTTCATATCCTTAGTTATGATATGGTTGCTATCATAATCTGCAAAAGAATGAATCGTTTTTGGTACGTATTTTACTTCTGACATGTTTATTCTTTCCTCTGTTTGTTTATGTTTTCTTTTAGTTTTTTCACTGCCGTTAAACCAAACCATTCCCCGCCATTCTCTCCATCTGACATGGTTGTTACCGGTCTGGTTTGCATCTCTGTGAGAGACTTTTTTAGTTCGTCTATCTGCTTCTTTAATGCAACCATCTCTTCGTTTGGTTGCTCTGTTTTTATTGCAACTGTTTCTTTTGGTTCAGTTGGTTTTTGTTCTTCAGCCATAGCTTTTTTCTCCTCTATTTTTTTTGTTTCCATTAATGGTTGTTTATCCTCAACTATTATCTCTTTTTTTGTTTCGGTTTGTGTCATACTATCCGGTATGATTACGTTCACTGTTATCGATGCCTCGTTAGTGTCAACAACAGGTTCTTTGTTTTCAGTTGTTATCGGTATGGTGTCTTCTTTGCCTATGTAGCTGCATTCATCGCCGCCTGCGCCTACATCCACTGTAGCCCCACCTGCTGGTTCGAAATCCACCAGTACAGTCACTTCATCATCGTCTTTTATCTCACGTTTACTGAGGTAACGGTCGTCTTTGCTCACTAGGTGTTTTATCTCGCTGTATCTCATTGGTTTCGCATTCGCCCATACTTCCATGCTCACATTTGTAGGTTTCCCTGCTTTCTGGTTAAGCGCCAAAAAACCCTTCCATGCATCATACAACGCTGTTTTCTCGCCTTCTATCACGTTGGTCACCACATCGTTGTCTTTCATCTGCGTATCAGTGTGTATGCCAACGATCTCTTGTACCATCACCCGCCCGTCGAAGTTACGTCCGTGGTTGAGGTTATGGTACGTCCCATCCCATTGCTTGTATACTTTTTCAAGCTCTGATGCTGGTACGAACTCGCCGTTCATGAAACGGTTGCCCGTGACTAGCACCATAGGATGTTTATCATCATTTGTAGCCTTAAGGTTCTTTATGTTGCCTTTTTCAGTGGTCACGAAACTAGCATTAAGATGTTTCATGACTTTGTTGTCGTTTCTCATCATTACCTCCCTTTTTGTTTTTACCAGTGTCTAAATCTTTTTTGATGTTGCTGTTGCCTGTCTGCGAAATCCTGCAGGCGTTTATGGTTGAACTCGTCCACAAGCAGGCTCTCCCCCTCGCTTTTCTGCCCCTCTATCAGCTCACCTGCTACTGTCTGGTCGTGTGTCTCTTTTTTGAAGTCTTCCCATGCGTTCTTATACCACATACTAGGCTGTTTCACGTTTTTTTCCAGGTAATCCCATAGCACAGGGTTTTCCCTGCATTCCTTACCGAAGCGATATGCTGCGTAGGTGAAAGGGTCTATGTATGCGGTGTCGATATAGGGTATGCTCAGGAAAAACTCCATCGGTACTAGTATCATGTCTTTGTATCGCTCATGTACCTGATGTGATAACGCTGCGCCGTCACCCTGAAAAACATATGGTGATATGTGGTCGGCTGTCTCTTTTGTTATGTTATGTAGTGTTTTTATGAGCGGGTTTTCTGTGTTCTCAAGTGTCTCCCGCAGGGTCTTCGCATGTTGTTTTTTATGCAGGGTGTTGAACAGTCGGAGCATCCATACTACTTTTCTTTTTATAGGGTTAAGGTTATCTATGTTCATTTTTTCTCCAATAATTCTTTAAAAGCGTTTATTATACGCTGTCTGTTAAGACGCGCAGCTGGTCTCAGATATGGTGTGTACCCGTATTTGTTTAGGTCGGGTCGTCCGAACTCTTGTGCCGCTGCATAGTTTTTGCTGCTGCCTATGTATCGTGACATGGGTTTTGATACTGTGTTGATGCTTGCTCGTAGTAATCCGGTGTCTACACGTACGAGTCGTTTGGCATCGTGTTCTATCCACAGGGCGCCTTTATCAAGTGTCTCCTCTACTTGTTCCGCTGGTATCATCTGGTCTAATCGTTGTTTAAGCGGGTTTACGCCTTTTATGTTGATTGTTAGTATTCCTGCCATTTTTTGTGTTCAACCCCGTCATGTTGTTTTTTGTCAGACAGTTTTCACATAGGCTGTATTGGATAGACCAATAATCCTTTCCTTCGATACCACATCTTGTGTGACAGATGCGGCATATCATATTATCTTCCTTGCACCCGCTTTTTGTTGCCAGGGTGTGAGTTGTCCACGTCTATGGTATTTTTGCAGCCATTCCTGTACATCCCGGCGTTCACCCATCTTTCGGGCATGACGCAGCCTGTCCCCTCTTGTGACCTTGTTATGCCCCTCTGCCAGGTGTTCAGGTACGCCACCGGGGCTTATACGCCCGTGTTCCATCCAATAAGGTCGTGCCAATCCCCCATCACCCTCTCATATCTTGAAACATTCCAATGACGGCAAATCCATTATAAACGATTTTATGCTGTTGATTATCTCCAGTTGCCGTTCACGTGCTAGTTTACGCTGTGTTTTAAGGACTGATTGTTCCTGTTCCACCCTTTTCTGATCTGCGCTCAGACGGTTCATACCCTCAACACGTGGGTACTGGAAAGCCCAGTTGCCAGGGTAGAAACGATAGGGTGATGCATCCGGGTTCTGGTTGCAGATGTTTATCATCTCACGGATGTTCTTAAGTGCGTTTTCTTGTGTGATTATCTGTTCTGTGAGCTGGTTCTCACGTATACGCTCGTTTTTGAGTGTGATAACCTTTTTTTCTAGTTCATCCATTTTTTTGCTTTTTTCCAGGTCTAACTCAATTTCTGTTTTGAGTCCTTTCATTATCATGTTTTTTTCGTGTGACATAATTTATCTCGGAAAATTATCATTCCTCTGGTGGTACACCTGTTATGCTGCAACGACAATTAGGATGAATCGGTGGTCTTTCTCCTATCTCCTCAATATTCTTGCCATCGTTGTCCACGCATTCCTCACATGTGCGCTCATCGAAAGCTGTTATCCAAACAATATCCTTATCCTTGAGACCCATCGCCTTGTACCTGTTGTCTGTAGCGGTGTTATATGCGTCTATTATCTCCGTACGTGCTATCGTACGGGCTCGTACGATTCCCATGTTCTGGTTGCCCTCTATGTTACGCCGTATCTCATAGGCTATCCTGTCTACGCCCCATCCTTGTGTTATCCCTTTGCTGCAACTATATGTGATGGCATCATGCATACTAGTATTGCAGTCTTTGATGCGGTTCATGTTAATCTCTTGGATGTTCACAAGCGCCTCATAATCAAGTGGCATCATATCATGCCCTGGTATTACATGGTCGATTTTCATGTCACGATTAGCCTTCTTAATACCCTTCTTATACGCCTGTGTCATGTTACGATCCACGACAGACCTTGCCGGGTTTGTCACCTGTTGGTCTATCTCCACCCGTAGCCATCGGCTGATGTCGTCTATTATACCCATCGTTTTTTTATCCTGCTGTTGTATAACCCGGTGTTGTGGCTCATGCTGACGGACAAGGTCTAGTAGTGGTGGCACTGTTTTTTCTCCGAATTTCTTGTATAGTGTCATTAGTTGTTTCTCATATTGCCGTCTGAGCATCATAGTCCTTGTCGGGTCTATCTGCATAGAAAACCTTTTTATTTCGCTGCGCCTTCTTTTATCAGTCGTTCCCCTAACGCCCGTTGTTTCCTTGCTATAGCCATCTCTTGTCTAGTCGGTTTCCTTGTTGTAACCTCGTTTGGTTCTATTTCATCAGGTGTGGGTTCAGGCTCAGGCTCAGGTTCGATGGGTTCAGGCTCATCTAACATGCCGTCCTCCGGTATGTTAATGTCGTATTCACGGAGCATCTGACGCGCCTCCATGACATCCACTAAACCATAAAGACTATAGAGCTGCCCGATAGTGTTCATAAGAAGCGTCTTGTTGGCTATCTCTGTTTTCTCATCTACAAACAGTGGGTTCCAGTATACCTCATAACGCCAGATGCTTTCGCCTATGAGCAGGTTAAACATCTGATTTATTAATGGACTGATAAAAATGTTTTGTTGCGCCTCAATGCTTTTGTAGTAATCCCCTAGTTCTATTTCGTTGCCTGTGAGCTGCCCTGCTTTCTCTCCTATAAGGAACATCATAGGCATGTCCATAGCCGCTGAAAGATGTATGTAGAAATGATATAGTGCATCATGTGGGCTGGGACTAGCGGGGTTGAGCAGCTGGAATAATGTGTCTTTGAAACCAGCGAAACCAACTTTAAGCTCCCTTTTCTTGATTTGTTCTAGGACTTTGAATGCGTCATCAACCTTTTTCTGGTTGACGTTATCTGATGTGTTTATCGTTGGGAATGGATGTCCAAACATGACTAGGTTGTCGTTTAGGCTTGTGGTGGCATCGTTGTCTGCTTTGATGCTTTTACATGCTACCTCGAGTGGACTTATGCTGAACGGGTTGTCGCCATCATAGTAGAAGCCTATGTGTCCTATCCTGCTGCTGTGTATCATTATGGTCTGTATACCGTTTTTGTATTTCCAGTATTCAACCTCTGTCTTGTTTTTGTTTAGTTGGTAGCCGATTATCTGCGTTGGGTCTATGCATCGTATATCTATTAGTTTACCGTTTAGTGGCTGTTGTGGTTCTTTGCTGCCGGCGCAGATGTATTCTATCCATCCATTACCATAAATCAAAGCGTCTTTTACGGCTTGTGTGAGTTTGCGTTTAACCTGGTTCCGGGTTATGAAATCGTTTAATTGATTTGTGATATTTTCTGGTATGGTCTCTCCATCGATGGGACTGTCTATCTCAAACCAGTTGTATATTAGGTCACGTGATCGTTTGTTCACGCCTTTGAATATGATTTCGTTACCATAGTACGCACGTTTCTTATCCTCTGCTGTGAGGTTTTCTTGAAATGTAAGTCCCCACAACCAGCTTGTCTGATTCCATGTTATGCCACGCATGATATCTGCGCTGCTGCGTACAGTCTCTTTTTGTTCTATGGTTTTGTTGCGTCTGAGAAACTTTGGTATTTCCATCCCCTTTATCCCTTCTTAAAAAAAAATTTTTTAGTTCAATATTTTTTCTTGGAATATATTTATTGTATGTACGTGTCGTTCGTATGGTACGCTTGTTGTGCCGAAGCAGTTGCCGATTGCTGTACATATCTTCATGTTTTTGTTCTCCATGATGATGCCACTGAATTTATCCATGAGGTTTTTTAGTGTAATCGCCCGTTCCGTATAGTTGTCCATTTTTGTTTCTCCGGTACGTATGTGGAATAAAATAAACGTAGGTTTATCATGTGTCCGTTGTGGTCTCGTTCGTATGTGTAGATTGTGTCTCCCTCATGTTGTTTCATACAAGTGTAGGCTATGCTGGTGTTGGCGCAGAGCCATCTGCCATGTTCGTAGTCCCATATCGGCTCGTCATCCATAGTCTCATCCTATTTTGAAGTATGTATCCTGTCGTTTGCCTAGATGTGTGTACAGGGCGTAACGCAGGGCGTCCATAGCATGGTCGTTGAACTTCACTGGTTCATCGAGTACATGCCCGTCCTTGTCCTCTTTGTATTTGTATCCACCTATCTCTTTGAGGGTGTTGATACTATCACGTGTGATATGTAGTGGGTGTCGTTTCACGAAGTCTATCCCGTCTGTAACCTCTTTATCTGACGGCATGCAGACATAGCCTGCGTTGCATATCTCCTCTATGCGTGCTGGTTCTGCACTGTCAGCGTAGATGAGGCTGCCTGGTGGTATTAGGTGTTTAAGCCTGTTTATGAGGTCTTGGTTCGTTAGTTTGGATTCGTAGAGCAACTCACGTACATAGGGTACGGTGTCTTTCATGTTTATTTCTATGAGCGCTGACGGGTTGTTAAAACCAAAATCCAGCCCGTAGAATGTTTCATCTAGGTTGTCTGGTGTGTTGTCAACATGTTTGTAGTTGCTGTATATGATGTTGGTCAGTACACCCCATTCGCCGAGACAATAAATCTTATAATAATTTTGATCCTGATGTATTAAGTCTTCTAGTTGGTCGATGTATTCTTTTGTGAGAAAAGGGTTGTCTTTGTATGTGCTTTGGTGATATGCTATGTCCTCCCGTTTTCCCTCTATTAGTTCCGTGTATATCCAGTTTAGTTTACTTATCGGGTTGCATGTGAGAAACATCTGGTTGATGACTGTGTTGGTGCGTCTGAGCCTGAGATTCAGTTGTCGGAAGTCATCGATGTTTATCTCCGTAGCTTCCTCAATCCATATGTAGTTGAACTCAGCGCTTTTTATTTTCTCTGGCTCATCCAGGCTTTTGAATAATAGTTCCGTACCGTTCTGTAGTGTTATTATCAGCTCTGATTTGTTCAGGTTATGTGGTAGGTTGTATTCCCGTAGCAAATCAGTTATTAGTTTGAAAGCGGTTATCCTCAAGCTAGGCAGGGTTTTTCTTGTTATGAGAAAGCGTTTATTTGGTTCGTTGTACGCCTTGCTCAGTATCCATTGTGCTGTGCTGTAGCTCTTGCTGCTACCCGCTCCGCCTACCAGTAGGTTAATTCTCTTGTTTGTCTGGTTCAGCCATTTTATTAGGTTTGTTACTTTTACTTGTGTCATCTATTAACACGAACTCTATTTTATTGTCTATGTTGCCGGTGTGTTCCATTTTTATCTCTTGCCTGTCACCCCATGCGTCTCTGTTCATATGTGCGAGTAACCATTTAGCTATCTCTGGGTTCTTTTTTGATGCATCCCATAAAACATTGTTTAATTCTAGTTCTACTTCGGCTCGTAGTTCTTTGATTGTCTGTAAAAAAAGTAAAAAATCTGGTTCTCCTTTTTCTCCTCTTTGCATCCAGTTGTGGAGTGTTTGTCTGCTGATTCCTACTGCTTGTGCTGCTGTTTCGAATGTCGCCCCGTTTTTGAGGTTTTTGTATATGACTTTTGCTATTTCGGGTGTTAGTTTACAGTCTGCCATTTTTTATACACTACCGTTCATTATCAGGTCTTTATGTTTTTGTAGCCGTCCGTAGCCGTAGTACCAGTCATAGAACTTTTGTTCGATGTCGTATTCAGAAGGTTGTTTTTTCATAATATGTAACCTTTTTGTTGAAGGTTTTATATATGTTTCAACATTTAGTTTCCGTCAACGCTTTTAGTTAAAAAGGGTTGATATGATGCCGCCGTGAATCAACATAACAAGTGATCTGCCTATATAGGACTTGTATCGTATTGGATTGAAAAAGTTTAATCACGGTTTCGGCATATCAACACGGCGTATTCGTTCACCTAGTTCTTTTATGTGTTTTATGCTGATATGGTCTAGTTTTTTGTTTAGTAGTTCGGTGTTATGTCTTATTTTATCGTCATGTGTTATGTTGTCTTCTGTCATAATGATTGTAATGTGCCCACCATCCATCCCCCTCGTTTGCTCGAGTCGCCTTTAGTTTAATCTATATTCTGAGAACTTGTCCTCATTAATAATATACTAACTGATGGTATTTAAATGTTTCCAATATACTACCAATAGTTATTGTTTTTTTAACTGCAGTTTTTGGATTTCTTTCTTTATCTCGTATTTTTCTTGTTTCCAGTTTGGTCTGCCGTCTGCGTATCTTTTCATGTGTTCTTCGAAGTCTGTTGTGCCTAGCTGGTTTTTGTCTTCTTTTCTTTTTATTATCCATAGACAGTCTTCGCAATAGCATCCTTTTTTTATTTTTGTTTTACATCTGTTGCATCTTCTAATATGTATCCATCCCCCTTATATGTTTTATAAGTAAACTATAAATAACCCTTTAGATAGTTTACCATTGTATCAGTTTCATCTTTTTGTCTTCAATGATCCACGTACCGAACTCATGAAGTTCACCTTCGTTGTATCCGTCTCTGGTTTTGCCTGTCTGATGGAATCCTTCGACACGATAACCACTATGTTGTAGTCCTGGGAATGCTACGAATATGAAGTTTAGACGCCATTCTTTGTTTGTCTTAACATCTCTTAGTATCATCTCATGGTGTTTGTTTTCCAGATACTGTAGGTAGTCGTCCATCTCCTGTTTGTCGTAGAACTCAAGATGTATCTCATCATATTGTGGTTTTGGTCTGTTCATAATTTATTCCACCCCAAATCTCTGGTCTATAATCTCTGTTACATCATATAGCCAATTATATTCCCTATCATGTGTTCTTTCATCTAGTTCCTCTAAATCTTTGATTATTTTTTGTCTGAGGGTTTCGATGTCAGATTCTAAATAGACCTTTGTACCATAATCAATATCAACAGTCGTCATGCAATCTTTATAATAAGTTCCGTCATGTATATCCTTCTGGGTCAATACTCGTGGTTTTTCATCATATAGTCCTTTAGTGGTCATACCAACAACAGGAACGATATTCCATTCAATATCTGGGTCGTGTCCAATATCTGTTGTCGCATTTGGTTCTAATAATTTGCCTTTTAAACTCCAATCGTCTGAGGTCATTTCTCATCCTCCAAATTAAAGAAGTGTTTTAATAATTCAATTTTACCATATATCTTAAAAATAGCATTTTCATGTCGTAAATCTTTGATATCCCGTTTACACCAATCATATAATTCTTCCTTTGAATTAGAACAACAATAATTAGTCATATCTTCTATTTGTTTTGCTAAATCTTTTTGAAAAAGATTTATCCATTCCCTCGCAGCATCACGCAAATCGTCAACCACTTCCGATGCCTCATCAGATATATATGACATTTTTGATGTGTCATAAATATCTTTCAATGTCTTCAATTTATTTACCTTGCCCATATCAGAACACCACCCAATATATAACTACCATAACAGTAACAACACCCACATATATGCCGTACCGCCCCAACGTATACCGCCTGTCGTTCCCCCAACGAGGCAGATACTTGTTCTCAAAAAAAGAGTACACTATGTTCACTACCCCCACAATCACAACCATATACACCAAACTTAACAAAGTGTAGGGGTAAATCAACAACGCAAACAACAAGAATGTAAGCCCTGATCCCAGACCACCTGCGAGCAGGTTAGCGGGGCTGGCGCTCATACTCAACCCATGTATGTTTATCTGCCCATATAGTGTGCCTGAGCCCATTATATGCCATAGCTCATGCCACAGGAAACCTGTTATCCATAGGAACAGAAATATTAGCGGATAAGTTATGTATTCAAGCGTATACATTATTTAATCACCTTCTTTTTTGTTTTCTTTTTAGGTCTAAGAAAATCATAACTATTCGGATTAGCACCACAACAAGGACACGCAACCGTAGGCATACCATCCCTAGCATCCATCTCGCCCATCGGCACATGCTCACCAACAGCCCACAACCCAAAACCATTGCACGTCTTACATTTCTTCTTAATCATCCTTATTTTTCCTCCTTTTTGAAACTTGGCGCATAATCCAACAAAAACCAATTAAGCTGCCTACGATAAAAAATATTTAATTTAACAACATACTTATCCTTTATCCTATCATAGTCTTGTTCACTGAGACTATGCTTATTAACAAAAGCCATCCCTGTACCACCATACCTCTCTTTGATATCCTCCCAGGTAGTCGGCGGCGTACTGTTTTTGTACATCTCATTCACACAAGATTCAAAAATCTTCAATGCTTCCGTGTCGTTCATCGTTTCATCTCCCTCCGAGCAACAACCCAAATCCAAAACCACATCAGACAACACCCCAGAATAAAACCAGATATGACCAACAAATCACTACAAACTGACATAATCAACTCCCCTGTGATTTAAAATTTTCATTTCTCGTTCTATTTCTTGTTTGCGTTTTTTATCAATTTCAGATGTCCAACGACCAGATGTTTTATTGCATATCTCTAAAAATTCCATAGTTAATTCTGCTTGTCTTTTTTTATTTTTAAGATGAGGTAATATTTTAGGTAAAACATATCTCATTCCATTATGATGTGTTCGCCAAAGCCATTGCTTTTTTTTACGGGTTTTATGAAATATATTGCCATTAAATTTTACTTCAGTAATTTTTCCATAGCCCGTACATTCGAGAATCCAATCTAATATTCCTTTATTTATACTACTTACTCCTAAAGAAATATTATGATGCCCGTCTTTGCTTTTAGTTAAACTAATACAGCCATCCGCATCAATATAACCCGCTAAATAACTCCATTCTAATTCATTCATAAAATACCTCATAATGAAACATGAACATCACCACGATTCGGGATTATCACAAGTTTAATCACACCAATATCAGTCGGCGGGAGCATCCATTTCTCAACATACGAACTAGTATCCTCCGTGTAACCCCGCATAAAACTACCTGTGACACCCAACACCTTCTTCTTCTGTTTGATATGCACCTTGTTATCACCATATAACTGCGTCTTAATCTCAGATGCCTTGATGTGCGCATGTGCTATAAGATAAATATCGGCGTTAACATACCCTATCAGATCCTCTAACCAATTTATTTTATTGCCACCTTTACGTCCACCTACACGACCATGCATACTAAATATGTCAAAGGCGTTCTTCTCGTTGCTCCCCTCACGGGCAAACGTAAGACGTATCAACGCAGAGTCTTCTAAGAGTTTCACACCCAACTCCTTCTCAAACTCATGCATCACATCAAAATGGTAGTTCAGCCGGATTTTTTCTTCATGATTACCCCTGTGCATCCCCAGACACTTGTCTCTGATTGGTCTTAGAATATTTATCGCATCATATACCTGCATCGGCACACAATTACTCAAATCCTGCAGATACTTAGTTTCAATCGTAGCCGGGTCAAACCGTTTATCCGTATAATTTATGCAGTCCACATAATCACCCATCCCTATCCAATAACAATTCGGCTTATCCTTTATCCATTGCACCATATCCTTTAACTTCTGCCGTTCACACCCCTTGTTGCCGATATGTGAATCGCCTAAGGGTACTATGCTGAACTCATCCAACCTGCTTTTATACGGTATCTTCACCCATTCTGTCTTCATTTATCTACTCCCATCCTTTTCACCGGTCCATCATAACAATCCGGTCAATCAAATCAGACGTACTCTTATCCACCATTATTTTCTGTTTATGTTCACCCCTGCTGTCAGACCAACGCCGGACATAATCCCTGAAAACCACCAGCTCACACGCAACCTCATGAGGGACACCATAAAAAAACACGTCATAGTTATCCCCGTTGGTCGCCTTCATCTTCATCTTCATTTTTTGTTCTCACCATCCCCATCTATTATTCTTTCAACATGCACCATGCGGATACATCGTTTACACCAATAACACCTGTACCCGCCTGTCGAACGGAAAACATCACATTCACTATTGCACTTCGGACAGTTCACTCGAAATTCCTCCACAGACTGTATATCTGCCGTATCTCCTCCATAAAAATATAATACAATTGTTCGCTCTCGATATTCTTCAAATCGATTTCAGTTTTGGATTCATTGGTTTGTATCTGCATATCATCTCACCAATATCGTTCATGTCTGAATATTTTGGAGTGCAACCAATCCTTGAATAATTCCCACGTGGTTGGTTTATATTGTTCAAAATTCGCAGTGACTTGTATGGGTCCTCCTTTAGTTGCTGACCAACACATGGATGTCGGGCGCATATGTTTGAGAAACCATTCCTCGCCTTGTTTTATTTCAAATTCCCACTCTATTTTTATTGTATCTTTATCTGTTGTTGGAATTTGAAAAGTTACTGGCGTACGTTCATTAAATATATCTAATATTTTTTCTTTCATTTATCATCACCACCCTCGATAATCATATTTATTTCTCCTTTTTTTGTTTACAATAATCAATAAAACTTGTTACACTCATATTCTGGATACTATTATTCTCCAGTTGACTTTTAATCCAGAACCGGTCTTGCTGTGTCGGGTTGTTGATGTCTCGTCCCTGTTGTTTAAAAGTGTCTAAAAGTGTGTTACAAATATCGTTGTTTTGAGTTACTTGTGACATAAGTTGTGTTACTTTTATACGCTTATTTGTAACACAATTCTCCAACTCCTGTATCTCCTCCTGTAACTTTCTGATCTGATTCTCACGCTGATGATAATAAAAATCCAACAAGATTTTGCTGAAACTCAACCCGTTTTCCTTGAAGTAATCCCGCACATAACGGGGTACACGTATAGAAAAAACAACTGTATCATTGTTATTGTATTGTATTGTATTGTTATAATGTAACGTGTTACGTAACGTGTTACAATTAGTAGTAGTACACTCTTTTTTCATCCAAAGACCTCCAGTCGTTGCGGTACGTTCGTAAGGCGTTTGTTCGCTATCTTACAATACTCAGGGTTCAACTCAAAACCAATATAATGACGATTCATCCTCTTGCAAGATAACGCTGTCGTCCCGCTTCCGATGAACGGGTCAAGAACAACCTGATTTTCTTTTGTAACGAGTTTTATGAGGTATTCCATGAGGGTAAGAGGTTTGACAGTGGGATGGAAATTGTTTCTTTTGTTTTCTGCACCACGATTACGAGGGTTGGTTCCCCCAGGGGAACCAACTATACGACTTTCATCCATGTATCTTCCATCGTTTGTGTCGCATCCCATGTCACGTTCACTCTTTGAGCTTTTCGCACAATAAAAAAACCGTGAGGCAGAATGATTATTTCCATCTTCTTCTGTATAGATTTTTCCAGGTTGACCAATATGAAACATTCCGTCTCTATGTGTTGTTTTTTTAATACTTCCACAAGGTTGTCCTGTTTCTGGGAATAACTCTACAACCTCTGGGCTTCCATCGTGTATGAGGTTCGCAGGAAAACGACCAAGAGGTTGTTGATATTTCCCCTCTTGCCTTTTAAGTCCAAGTTCCAAAACTTTTCCGTCTGTGTTGTAATCCCCTTTTGAATATGCACCACCATTCAGATTCTCTTTTGTTGTTATTCTGCATCCATCGATATTCAACCCACCAACACCCCACCGCAAAACATTCTCCGCTACCGTCCCTTCAGACAACGGCTTACGAGCCAACACAACTGGCTCATGCGCGGGCTTAAGAGCAGTACCCCAACCCTCCCAATCGGAAGTGCCTTTGGTTAAATCCATCACTGTTTTATTTTTGTGTTCATTCCACCCAGAGTTTTGTCCCATAGCCGTTGAGCCTGCCCTAAGTTCTCCAATAACCTCTCTCTCATTCCCTTGTAACTTATCAATCGCTTTTCCTATGTTGAGGCTTTTCGGAAACCCTGACCCGTATATCCAGTTAATCATATCCCGTATCTCGAACCCCGCGTCCTCGATAGCACACGCCATTCTATGATATGTCCTAGAGCCACCAAAACTAAGCAAGTGACCGCCTGGTTTCAGGACACGCAAAACCCCAACCCACAATCCGACATTATAGGAGATTCCTGTCGCATCCCATTTCTTACCCATGAACCCAAGCTCATACGGAGGGTCAGTGACAACAGCATCAACACTGTTTTCTTCAATCTGTTTTATCCCCTCCAGGCAATCCATACAATAGATTTTATCGAGTTCAAGCACTACAACCCCTCCACCGAACGCTTGCCCGTATGTGTCTGCCTGTACCCTGTGGTTTTTCTGTGGCTGAACCTGTTGAAGCCTGTGTTTTCTATTATGTATCCGCAGTGTGGGCACATGTAGAAGTGGTGTGTATCCGGCTCTGTCGGCACAAAACTTGTTTTACATCTTGGGCAGTATATCTCGCTCATGTTGCATCCTCATCCAATGGTCTATTCCATCCCAGTCTTTGTCCTCCAAACTTATTCCACACATGGGGAATAGTTGTTCTGCGTTACGTACTCCTATTTTTTCCATAGTTTCCTCCACAAAAATTTTTGTATTGTGTTTTGTTTTCTTTTATGAACTCGTCTGCGATTTCTAAAAAATCCTTTTTTTCAAGGTCAACTCGGATATGATCCTCAAAAAAATTAAGTTTCACAAGGGTCACACTCCCGTTGTGTATACATGAGTTTGCTCATGTACATGACTAAAATTATATAATAAAGGCGAGATAAATTGTTAACAGATATATATTTGACATGTGTCATGTACACATAGATGAGATGTCTTATATATTTTTTCCTTTTGTTTTGTTTAAATGTTAAATGTTTTTCCGTTTTTATGCAAACTGTATATAAATAACTCGCATTTTGGTGGAATGTTTCCGTTGTTGTTTTCTCTTGCTGTAACTTAGTCATGATTTTTTCCTTTATGTTTTACCTTAACTGTACTATAAGAGAATGTAATGTTGTTCCTTCTTCCTTCTCGCAGTTTGCATGTTCAAGAATATCTATAAGCAAATCATATTCATTTTTCGTTAATGTAACTTCAATATGTTTCATTTTACTTTCACCATTACCTTACAACCTTCTTATTATAACGCCTAGTCCAACGATAACGATCACCACTAAAACAACTACGACAATACGTACCAGTACACGGACTACCACACAACAAACAACGATCCGTCTTAAAATCAGCTCCTTTCTTAGTCATATAATCATTCCCTCCAACGATAATAAAAAGCCCGGTTGTTCCTATGCGCAATAAACAAGTCACCCAACCCCACACCAATGCGGCAGAAATCCCTGATATTATACGAAGACCAACGGTCTGTGTTGAACTTGTTCCGCTGCAGATGGTCGTTGTTGTTTGTCTTAAGATGGAAATAACGAGTCCGAAAACCATCTATATCATTTTTTGTGCAGTAGTCTTTGAACTCGTTATACCGCCTCATCATCTCCTCTGACATCATGTTTATCGTCCCCTTCACCCTCCACAGTGTGAGACCAACCAACTATTTTTTATTTGAAATTAATCCAGCTATCCCCCAACTTATCAACATAAAACCAATGGATATACACATTCCCCCTAGACTATCGGCATAAAAATTTATTATTATCATCGGTATATTCATACAACCTGCAAAAAAAGCTATTAATGCATACATTTTTTTATTCATGTTTTTTCTTCTCCTTTTCTTATTGTTTTTTCATACCATATGATTCTATGAAACTGGATGCCTCCTCAAATGTCAAATCATCTAATGTTTGCCGTGTGACAGTGAGTTTATCAGCTAATTCTTCATTACCGTTATTGCCCCAAATGATTGCAAACACCGCTTTCTTTTGCCGGTCTGTCGCCGAGCCCGTTTCTTTGGACTTCGTGCCTTGGCGGGGCATTCCCGGCGTTCCTGACGCGTCCATGTTCTTGTATATGTCGTCCATTATCATGTTCTTTATGCCGTAGGCGTCTTCCATCGCCTCTGCTTTGTCTTTGTAGAAACCAGCGTTTGTGAATGCTGCGACTAGTTCACAGCTGTTTTTCCAGCTGCTTTGTCGTGCTATTCTCACGTCTTTTTTTTCCCAAAATTCATTATCAAGTTCTCGTTGCATAAATTATTTTTCACCACCTATTTTTACAAAACAGACACGAAGACCCTGTCTCCGCGCCCATTTAACAAAACGGTTACAGTTAACATAATGAGAAAAAGGCAGGGGTTTGGGAGGTATATGACCAAAAATACGATGGATGCCCTTTTTTTTCCCCTGCCCGATGGGATTACAAAATAAGCGTGAAAAAAAATTTGTGGAGGTGCGGAAAAAAAACACTGGATGTGAATCAAAATGTTTTGTTGAAGCCCGCACCCCCCATTGTTTGTTCTGTAACATGTTACTCTGACTCCTTGATTATATCAACAGATACATCTTTATGCGGTTGTCGTGTCAACAGGTAAGTCCGTATGTTCTCCAGTATCACTTCTAGTTCCTCCGCCTCTTTGTAGTCCGGCTGTTCTTCGCTGTTGTTATTTGGATAAGACTTAATATCATCAATACTGTTATGTACTGTTATCATGAACTGTGTCTTCCAGGGCTGCGCTGGGCTGTGATGTACACGACCTATCTCAAGTATGATACTGTTCTGTTTCATTTATGCACCTTCTTCTGTGTTTCAACGATGTTGTCCGTATGTATTGTGTTCACATCGAAACCAGCATCCTCAAGTGCGGAGTTCGCTATGTCTATCGCATCGTCCTCGCTGTAGGTGTTGATTTTGCCTTTGATTATGAAATCGTAGTAGGTCATGGTTTTTCTTAGTCCTCCATATATTCGTTGAAATAGAACATGGTGGGGTTGTGTTGTGCCCGCAGTTTCGCTTGTTCAAACTCATAAATAGAATCAGTCATTGTTCTTACCACCCGTACCTGTGACTTATAAAAAATTCTTGGTTCGCCGTGATCCATTCATAGCGGCGTAGTTCGTCCTGCGTCAGTTTTTTATTGG
>Ga0209287_10000212_pt1 | contig 39005 bp, 42 predicted proteins | sample PPLLak3cmMay2015_2_FD_187255 | JGI IMG/M metagenome (GOLD analysis project Ga0209287, IMG submission 187255) | Freshwater sediment microbial communities from Prairie Pothole Lake near Jamestown, North Dakota, USA - PPLs Lake P8 Core (1) Depth... | ecosystem: Environmental > Aquatic > Freshwater... | reverse complement strand
GAATTTTAAAACAATTTTATTTCCATATATGTCCCCGAATGTCTGCTGTCCTTTGGTGACAAGCCTGCTCAAGGTCTTTTTTGTTACCACGTATATGCGTTTTGTTTTTTCATCTCTTTCCTGGTCATCTTTTATGCTTTCCCAGATGTAGTTTGATAATTCACTGAGTTCGCCCAGGTCGATTTCATTGCATAGGACAGACTTCCAGTAGTCAAAACTCTTCATAAGCACCAATTCAACGTCTTCTTTTTTCATATTAACCTCACAATATTGCACAAGGTTTTTCTACACTCCAATATGCCCAGATATCCAACCAGAATATCCGATGTCGAGTTGCCATGTCCCACTGATTTGATTACCTTCTATAACGAAAGTTCCGTATGCGTGATACACATATCCCATCCCATTAACATACCAACCAGTAAAGGTTCCATTAACATGGTCGAGATGGAGGTGATATGTATCCCCTGAATAGTCCGTTATACTCCTGTCGTAAAAACCTCTGAGTGTGTATATTGGTTTGGTCTCTCCCCGCATTCCAAACGACACAGTTGTAAGCTTCGTCGAAACCGCAGAAATTCCGATCGATGCTATCACCAGCATTCCAAACACCATTGCTACTATTTTTGTTTTTTTTCTCATATTATCATCCTGCCATTGTTGCTTATCATGACAAACGAGATAGTAAATCATTATATAAACATTTCTACTTTTTAGTATACAATGTATATAAAAATTATGAAAAAACTAAAATTTGTAGATAAACTTATTAATGATCAAACGCTATCCTGCTACAAAAATAGGGTATAGTATGGCAAAAGTTTTGATAGCAACGCTGTACTCCCCCGAACCTGTATTACTAGCGGCAAACAGACTAGGACCAGACCGACTAATACTGCTTGTAGATCAGAAACCAGACAAAGAACAAGAAAAAAGTTTCAAACTAATACAAGAATCACTGGGACGAGTGGTGGACGTAAAACCAGTAAAAACAGAAGTCTATGATATAGTAGGTGTGGCGGAGAAGTGCGTTGAAATAATAGATATGCAACCAAAAGACGATGAGATATTTGTAAATGTAACCTCAGGTCGTAAGACAAAAGCGTTGGGTCTTTTATTTGCTGCATACGCTAGATGTGATCGAGTGAAAAAGATCGCTTACAATCCTGAAGAAGATAAAACGGCAGTCGTATGGTTGCCAAAACTTGCTTTTAAATTAACAGATAGCCAAAAAAATATTTTAAATGCACTTTCTGAAAAAGATTATTCAAAAATATCTTTAACAGAACTTGCAGATAAAATAGGAACATCAAGAGCAATGCTTTACAGAAACATAGATGAACTGAGAGATATGGGATATATATCGACAGAAGATGGTTTAGTTTTAACTGATGCGGGAAAGATAGCAAAATTATAAAAAATATAATTAAAATTTTAGACTTGATATTATGCTAAAATATGAAAATGAATTCAAAAAAATGGTCGAAATAGCTGCCTGGATGGACAAAGCTAGATGGGAAACCTTGAATGCATATGGTCAAGTAAGTATCGGAGATGAAAACTTTCAAAATTTAGAATCAAGTAAAAAAATATTAGTTCACTGGCTTTGCTATATAAATGACTATCAAAGGAATGTTGATGAACTTTGGCAAAAGGGCGGAATAGTTTTTACTGGGATTGTTAAAGAGATTGATACAACAAGATCCGGCCGCGATTATCTTTATCTAATTAAAGATAAATTTAGAGCTACAGATAACAAAAAATCAAATGATGGAAGTGATAATTCTCAAAAGTTAATACCTTTTGAAATAAAAGAAAAATCTACCAAATTTTCCCCAAGAGATTGGGGATCGATGTATGGCGTATTAAGAACTCTGTATATATTGAAAGAAAATTATGATGGCAATATCATAAAATTTTTTGTTAGTCAAATATCTAAAGATAAGTCTGTTGAATACAATATCGACAATATAGCAAAAAGATCATATATCCTGTCATATAAAGATATTTCAAAAGCTAAATCAAAAAAAGATAAGGAAAATAAACTTAATGAAATAATCAGAGGATGGTGGAAATCAGAAAATAACGCGAATGCAATGTTAGAGAAATTGATAGAAAATATTGAAAATGATTTTAAAAAAGAAATAGATGATAATTCTTGGAAAAATAAAAAATATGAAAATAAGAGACTATGGGCTGCATTAAGAGATTATCTTGAACCATCTTATAAACTAAATGAAATATTTTTAAAAGCGATTACCGAAACAAAACCAGAAATAACTTTTTTTCATGAAAACATAAATAAGATTATGCCCTCAGTTGAGTTTCCGGGCGATATCTGGAATATACGATTTGCAAAAAATACTATATGGAATTTTGCAAAATCTAACGAAAAAGAGGAGTTTTTAAGAGAATTTTCCCATAGAAAAAATGGGAAGGATTTAAAGGAATCGATTAATTTTTCTCATTTAGTACGAACTTGTTATGAAAGCTTACTTTATCAAGATAAAAAACAGGTTCAAAAATATTATCCTGCACAAATGGATGTATCATATGATTTTGCATCTAGGATGTGCAGCAAATGTAAATTTGAAAATATGGATCTTTTTTGTCCATTTGGCTCTGGGGAAGAGATCAATAAATTATGTATCGGAATTAATTCTAAAAAAACTGAGGAGCAATATTGCCCACTACTTTTGATGACCTGCGGCTATAGATTTATATGTAAAACGGAAGTGTGTTCTATTCTACAACAAAATAAGAAGGGAATGAAAATTTGTAATCGTGATTTGGATAGTTAGTTTTACTAGAATGCCGCAAGTAATATCATGTTATATGATTCTTAAGCATCGTAGATTTTATAAATCATGGTAATAGCATCTTGAATATTTCTAGAGTTCCTTTTGATTCTGGATAGAGTGGATATTTGTCTGTTGGATTTAAAAGATTCATATATGCGCTTGGGGTAGTAGAAAATTCGTTTCCAAGCTTATTAAATGCTTTATAACAAAACCCATTTGATACAATTATTTTATCACAGTTTGGAAACACTTTAGCATACTCTACAGCTTGGTCTCTTCCAGTATCAAGTCCTTGAGAGAAACCTTTTGATTCTATGAGAAGAATACAATTTTTACGTTCCTCATCCAATGTTTTTGTGTAAGGTTTATTAAAGCATGCAATATCAATTCGCTCCCGATTACCTTTTCCTAATTCAATTTTTAATTTTTGTTCTGACCAACCCAATGCAAATAATAACGGCATTATGAGAAAAGTTCTTGTTTCATGTTCTCTGACTTCATCCCATTCACACTCCTCATAATAGAAATTTGCTAATAACCTAATTGTATTGAACGTATTAGTAAGTTCTTCAGCGTTCCTAGGTCGCATACCTTGTTTTATTAAATAATCTATAATTGAGTTATCATCTATTTTTTTAATTCGTGATAAATCAGGTTTTGGTTTAGGTTTATTTTTCGGAAATGTTTCAATGATTTCATCTGCAATTTTTTTAATTTTATCATTATGCAATCTAAATAGTGTTCCTATCGTCAACCCTTCATTTACTTCAATTGGTTCTTTTGGCTGATGCCATTCAACATAAACATAATCTTTCAAATTCCATCCTTCAAAATTACCTAGCCATTCTTCATCGATAAAGTTGATATTTCCATTTTTTTCTTGTATAATGCCCGCTCCAAGAATTTCACTTTTCCCTCCTTTTAGAACCACAATGTCATTCTTTTTTACTTCCTTAATTCTTTTTTCGTATGTATCTCCACCAACACACATTATTCCATAATCAAAAAATAAGTAAGCATACTTTCTCCCTTCTGCTCCTGCCGAAACTTGCCAATAATCCATTTTTCTAACCTCAATTTGATTTCAAAACATCTATTCCTTTATAAAACCTCAGATAACTTATGTTAATTAAAAATAGATGAATCAACCCTCATCTTTCATCTTACTCAAATACAACCGTTTCTTCTTCTCCAACTCTACGTACTCTTTTAATGCTTTTAGCACCTCAGCATCCCATTGTTTTTCCTTGATTATTTCACCTAGAGCTGTCGTATCCAGCTGACTGACTTCCTCAAGCTTCCCATACTTACGTAACACTTCTTCTAACCGTTCCCGTTCCTTACTATTCTTACTAGGAAAACAAAGCCTTTCACTTTCAGTGATCCTTACCTTGTTCTTAGAACCAAACACACAATCAACCTTCTCCCGCTCAGCAAACGCTATTATCGCTTCCTCAAGTTTAGAAAGCTCATCATCAACCTCGTTGTTGAACAATTTCTGCTTGTTCTTAAGCTCAGCATAACGATTAACAAGCACCACACCGGAATCGCTCATATACTCGTTCTCAGGCTTCTCCATAACCTTATACAAATGGGACCACTGCCTGCAAACAGCTTTAAACTCACACCAATCACAAATAAGAGAAGGACTTGCCTCAAAGCGCTCATCACTTTCAATAGTATCAATAAGACCAACTGTATCTTTTTTCAGTTGTTCAAGCTCAGTATCAGTTCTTGTAGAATCAACTTCTTTATCAAACGCTAGAAAATGCCAAATGAGATGAACATTTTTAACATCAGGATAACTCTTCTTAACACCAATCATATACAGTGCAAGTTGACGGTCCGTCCTAATATAATCGGCCAAGGGCAATCGTGAGTTTGTTTTGTAGTCATGGATCTCATAGAATCCATCTTTTGCTTCAGTCAACCGATCAATATACCCTTGAAGCTTATATTCACCAGTATCATCTAAATTAACCAAAATACGCTCCTCAAGAGCAATCGTTTTACCCTGATCAAAAGGATGATACCTCTTGTAATAATCCGAGAGATACTTCTCCCCCATCTTCAGATAATTCTCTTGAGTGTATTCTTCTTTCACAATCACGATATCATCAGACCAATTTTTCTTCCACTCATCACGTAAAAAAACAAGAAGGTCATCTAAAGAATTTATCTTCTGAAACTTAAGATCACGATACAGTTTTTCAAGCGTCTCGTGAACACGACTGCCAAGAAAAGCCTCGATGCTTCCTTCAACCTCTGTTTCAACCCTATCAATATACTGCAGCTTGAACTTCTGCGGACATTGCTCATAACAACTAAGGCGCGAATGGGAATAAACAGTCATCAAAATATAGGAATCGTTTACTTTGATTTAACTATATTGAAAATTAAGGAATTATCAAATCAGGGTTATCGTTTTCATTAAGATTTAAATTGTAAAAAGTCGCCATCAATAATCAATAATTTTACACCATTTTTTGTTGATGAACGATGTGAACTTAATTCATCAGAAACAACATAGGTCATCCCCTTCTTTACAGGAAACTTCTTTCCATCTTGAAGTTCACTTATAAATTCCCCCTCCAGACAATGAACAATATGACCTTTCTTGCACCAATGATCAGCAAGATAACCAGAAGAATATTCAACTAGCCTTATTCGTAATCCATACAATTGAAGTGTTTGCCAAAAAGCAAGTCCTTTCTCCCCGTTATGCTCTGTTTTTGGTATCAACTTCCAATCTATGATTTGAAATGGAATATTCTTTGTATTCATATTCTAACCCCCCTTATTTGCTTATTATTTTATTCGTTTAAAAACCAACTTATGATTTGTACTATTGTTTATCGTTGATTAAATTATGATTTTTTATAGGTGCTATATTTTTCTCCTGTGTACGGACGGATTAGTACTAGCGTTTCGCTATTTGTAAAAGTATATTTGTATATTGCTATATGGGCGGGTACATTTGTTGCAGAGAAATTTAAAGATAAATATGTTTCATTAGCATCCCATGTACCACCGTATTTTGCCGTTTGATAGCTCCACGACGCAGTAAATAATCCATCTGAGAATAATTCAAGGGTAGCATACGCATCACTTTCACCATCTCCAACGGATGTCCATGTTCCTTCGAATTTACTTCCAACGTTGTTTTCACTACACCCACTTAATCCAACAGCCAATAAAACTAGCGTTATCCCAATTATTACTAATTGTTTTTTCATAACCTTTGCCTCCGCAATATCGTTTCGTAACAGTCACTTCTTTAAAAACCTTATACTTTAATTAATGACATATTAGGCATAATCTCTTTATCATTTAGAACACAGAATTTGCAATCATCACAGATACCATCAGGATTATCTGTTCCTTCAGAGAAGTAGATTTTACAAAGCATACTTATTCCCCCCAACATATTTTTACAAAAAATAATTACATCAGTTACTTTATTTTTATGATGTATCTCTGGATTTATTATTATTTGCGTTTTTAAGTTTGATATTTTATTGAAAATCTTCGCCCATGGAATTTCATTGTTAATATTGGGAACACGATGTTTATAATGGATATGAAAACCACCGAGAATTTCATCAGGGATAGATTTCTTTGTTTGAATTATTATCCGCTGACATATGGAGGAAAAGTAAATGTTTGATCGAAGGGGATAGCGAGATTGGGTATCGTGTCATCATTATAACCAAAACCTAGATAATCGGTCAATTGTATCTTTGATTTCTGGTCATACTGATGTAGCCAAAGTTCGTGAAGGTAAAGGTGATAGTGATACCACGACATGTTCCAGTCGCAATGACATACCAGCCGTAGCGTATCACCAGGCTCTGCATATAATTTTGGACCAAGATACATATCGTCATTACTTTGAAGGGTAATAATTAATTTGTTATTGATGTAGATGTCAAGTGAACAGCCAATGGACATGAAAATCACTTCTCCAAAATTCTCTCCAGTTAACCTCCATGCATGCCCTGTAAGTGTAATATCTGCCAAATTCGCTCCAGCTGAAACCTCAATAGTAGACATTTCGCTTGCAAGTTCTTTTCCACTGCTATCAAGGGCCTTTACTTGGATAGTTGGAGTTCCTCCTGGAATAAAAAAGACATCAGCAAGATCTTCGATTGTAAGAGTATTTGATGAATAAACAGAATAACTTTTTGATGCTGAAATTTTACCAGCACCGCTAATTAGAGTCACACCTATGTAATAGGCTTCGTCTGGAATGCCATTAATGGTAATTTTATCAAACCAAGCAGGGAAATAAAAATTATCTGCAGTTGGGTCACTGTTGGGATTAGGATAGACATGCAAATATACAGGATCTGGATCGTATATGCTTGTCGATTTAATCATATCATCGAGAAATGCGGTATGAACACTATATCCTTTCTCAAGAAGAAGGGTATTCATAGCCAGCATGTTTCCATACGAGACAGAGTAATGTACCTCTTGTTCGTACCCCAAAAATATTTTCGCACCTTTATCGAGAAAAATCCTATTAAAATAACCTCCGTAACATGTATTCAAATAGATATAACTTCCTGGAAGAGTAGTATCTATGTTCTCTCTCAGGAGATCAGCGCGGATGAAGGTTTGCAACCAGTATACAGGGGTCGCCCCGTCAAAACCCTTTTCTTCATCTGCGAAAAAGATTTTGTTCTCATGGTATAATTCTGTCAGCTCTTGTTTGATGGCGGAATTCTCTTGTAATGTCTTATTGGAAAAGAAACAAAATTGTAGATAGAGATTATCTTCATTGAAGTTTTTATCCGCACTACCATGTCCGGCAAACAAGATAATGCCATATTCATCGAGACTAAAATAATCCTCCGGCAAAATATTACCACCACGAACTACTCCTGTGGCTGGATCTCTATCGACTACTTTGATGACAATATCATCGTCTGTCCAGCCGTATGCTTTAAACCAGTCAATGGTGTCATTCCAAGGTTTTGTGGGAAAATTTGAGTCATAGTAGGAGGGGCTAAGAATTAACATCTTTTTTTTGTTTGGAGTGATTTTTTCTTGTATTGCATCAAATGAGAGTTGATGTGTAGACTCAAAGGTTTCTCCAACACCTGATGTATACCCTGACTCCATAGGCTGTTCAGATACACCACCAAAACAAAGAGTATTTTTTGACAGATAATCATCATATGAATTTCCACCAGCTGCCATAAAACCAGCCCCTGATGTTCCATTGGTTGATTCCTCGGATTCATACGTGTCAACGATTGCACCGCCACCCGCTGAATATTTAATAAAAATTGAGTAATTGTCGATACCGAGATGTGCGTTTTCCACTCCTTCGTATTCCGTGTTAATTTTTTGTATCAATTGCTGTCGAGCGTTTTTCGCTGAGGTATTTTGCCGTAACATGTCATACTCGTTATAGGCAGATCTTAGAACAGCGAGATCATTATCACTGATAATAGGGGTGTTATCTGAGAAATTCCCATCATTGTTTGTACAGCCGGTGAATAACCCAGTACTAATCATTATAAAAGTGATTATAAACCCAATTATGATTAGTTGTTTTTTCATAATCTTTGCTCCCCAAATTACAATTTCAAAACAACTACTTCTTTATAAATCCTCAGATAACAGACTTCCTCCCTGCTCCTACGCCCTCCTTAAACCTACAATTTCATAATGAATAAATCACATATTCGTCGTAATATCCTTATTATCAACAATGCAAAACTTCCAGTCATCCCATATCCCCTCAGGATTATCGGTTTCTTTGGTGCCACTTTTCATTTCCTGTTTTCGATGCTTATTTTATTGTATTATTTATTAAAAAATCTTCTTTTTTAAGGTACTGTGGCAAAAGCGTTATATACGAGCTATTCCCATAATTACTATTGTTTATGACAAAAAAAGAGAAACAGGAAATTAAATTGTTTGTTCAAGAACGATCAGAATATATTAAGTACTGTGCTAGAGTTCATTAGGATTGTATTTTTTTAGCCATTGTAATATTTTTATTCCATAGACCGATCTCATCAGTTTTTTGAGTTCGTTTATCCTCGCTTTTTCCTCCAGGATATTTGTTATTCTAAAAAACTCCCTGTGTAACTCATGTTTTTCTTCATAGGGTAGTCTCCATTTTTCCAATTGAATTCTTTCCGTATTGGTTGCAAGTGGTCGGCAGTGATTTTTCTGTAAAAACCGTTCAGCAGATAGAAGTGATGTCCGGTGATTTCCATTTCTGAAAGGATGCAACACTATGAGAGATACGCAATATCCCAATGCTTTGCGATAGATATCTTTTCCAAATTGTTCGGATATAAAACGAATAGTAAATCTGATATCATCAGGTTGTACAACTTGAAATTTTTCCTCCTCGCCTGTAAGTTGAAGTGAATATCGATTGATTTCAATTATTTCCTCTTCTGAGAGATAAACAATCATAGCAGGTACATCACGTTACTATTTATTCAAGATTATCATTAATTGTTTTTTCTTTGAATGACTACAGTGGTCCGTGTAATCTCCTTATCCTCAATCATGCAAAACTTCCAATCATCCCAAATCCCATCAGGGTTATCTGTCTCATTGGTGCCACAGATTTTACAAAGCATAAACAAAAACTCAATTATGATTCCTATTACGCTCTTATTATCACTAACTACTCATTTACCCCTACATTTTACAAAAAATAGAAAAGTTTATTAATTTGTAGGGGTAATATATAATTATGGTTTCACTAAAGAAAAAGAAGATTAATGGAAACACATACTATTATCTCGAACATAGCTTCAGAAAAAATGACAAAGTAGAAAAAAAGGAAAAATACCTAGGCACAAAAATACCGAAAAACATCACTCAACTGAAAGAAAACTTCCTCTTAGAATTTTACCAAGAAACATGGTTCACTCAATTTGACAAAATAAAAGAACAACACACAAAAGAAAAAAAGAAGATACCAAAATCATTAGAAAAAAAAGAGCTTGAAAATTTTACAACAACATTTACCTATTCAACAAACAGGATTGAAGGCTCAACATTAACACTACGAGAAACTGCAGATCTTCTAGAAAAAGGAATCACGCCGACCCGACGACCAATTGAAGATATAAAAGAAGCAGAGCAACATAGAGAAGTATTCTACGATATGCTAGCATATCAAAGAGAAATTAACCTATCAACGGTGATACACTGGCACAAAACATTATTTCAATATACAAAAAAAGACACAGCAGGAAAAATACGGGATCATCAGGTTAGAATCTCGGGAAGTAAATATATTCCACCGCCACCGTTCGAACTCGATCTTATACTAAGAGAATTCTTTGAATGGTACCATCAGAATAAGAAAAAAATTCATCCTGTTCAACTTGCAGCTCTTGTTCATCTAAGATTTGTATCAATCCATCCCTTTGGTGATGGAAATGGAAGAATCTCCCGCCTTCTTATGAATTACATTCTAAATAAAAACGATTATCCAATGCTCATCATAGATTACTCACAACGAAATAGTTATTACACAGCGCTTGAGAGAAGTAATTTAAAAAATGATGAAAACATTTTTGCACAGTGGTTTTTCAGAAAATATCTAAGAGAATATGAGAAATATTTGCAATAATATTTACCCCTACATTTTACGATAAATAACAAAATATTAAAAATTGTGGGGGTAAATACTCTGGAACAGCCAACCAGCTCTGTTCGAATTAATCCACTAGCTACAACATTGAGTTATAATCATTTTTTCATTAAACAGAAATAATTAATCCCCCCATCTACGCCCCCTTAAACCTACAATTTCATAATGACTAAATCACATATTCGGCGTAATATCCTTATCATCAATCATACAAAACTTCCAATCCCCCCATATCCCATCAGGGTTATCGGTTTCTTCTGTGCCACAGATTTTACAGAGCATAAAATCTCTTTTAAGAAACAGCACAATATTTAAATAAAAGGTAAGATATATCTTACATTGTGATAATATGGATGTGGCAATAACAAAAGTAAGTTCGAAGGGGCAAATCGTAATCCCCAGCAATATGCGAAAAGATATTGGTATTGGTGACCAGTTTCTTATCATAAAAGAGGATAACAAGTTCATAATGAAAAAAATCAATGAACTGGCAAAAGATCTCAAACGAGAACTTGTTTTTGCACAACGAGTCGAAAAAGCATGGAACTTGTACGAAAAAGGAAAATTCAAGTCCATGTCTGCAAAGAAATTTTTAGAGGAACTCGACAAATGTTAACGGTTGAATACACCGACGATCTTTTAAAGACCATACGAAAAATCAAAGATAATTCAGTCAAAGAAAAAATAAAAATCCAGATTGAAAAGATACTTGAACATCCTGAAATAGGAAAACCTATGCGATATGCACGAAAAGGAACGCGGGAACTCTACATAGGTTCCTACCGCCTCGCATACACCTACTACAAAGAAGAAAAGAAAATAATACTCTTAGACCTCTATCATAAGGATGAACAATAGTCTGTCATGCTACTCCCACGCCTTCCTTAAACCTGAATTTTGCAATCCTCACATATCCCATCAGGGTTATCGGTTTCTTTAGAGACGCAGATTTTACAGAGCAAAAACAAAAACTCAATTATGATTCCTCGGTTAGAGCCACCATTTTACCAAAAATTAGAGAAATATTTATATACTATTTAATACCATATAGTTATTAGTTAATAACAATTGGTGATAAAAATGTCAAAAACTATTCAAGAATACAAACTCAGTCATTCTCCTACTTTAAACACGGTTCTTATGGTTGAACATACGCTCCAAAACATGAACGAAAGTGTAATTAAAATTTCAGAGCTTAAAAAACGCCTTCCAAAGCAAATAAATCACAATACCCTTATGATTATCCTTGCCTATCTTGAAGCAAGCAACAAGATCGCAGTCAGCCTAAAAGGAATCACCTGGATCCACAATCCCAATACACGCCTACAAAAAGCGATTTCCGAGGGTCTTGAACTATGAAAAAAGTAAGAGTGGTTCTTTCACCGGAAGCTGAAGAAGTCTACAAACATCTCAATAAAGAAGCACCAACATCAAAAACAGAACGCATAATCCTAAATGCAATCAACAAAAAAATAGAGTTAATCAAAATGAATTATCATTATGGAGACCCGATAGCAAAAGATCTTATTCCACGGGAATACAAAGAGAAATATGATATTAAAAATCTTTTCCGCGTTGAACTCCCAAACTATTGGAGAATGCTATATACATTAACAGATGATGAAACAAAAATAGAAATTATAGCCTTTGTTCTTGATTTAATTGATCATTCAACCTACGATAAAAAATTCGGTTATAAAAAGAAGTAAACAACAATCATCGTTTTAGAATTAGAGTGTTTGTAAATCTAATCAGAGATAAATTTTCAGCACAACGCCAATCATGATTCACTTGATTAGAACTTAGGCAGGATATCCTTATTATTCAAAATATTGAACTTGCAATCCTCACATATCCCATCAGGGTTATCGGTTTCTTTAGAGACGCAGATTTTACAAATCATAACAACGTAAACATTAGATAAATATCTCTAAACGCCTTCGACATATTCTTCTCATTGTAAGCATAAACTTCTAGCGTATGTAATCCTTTAGACCCCTTTACTTTCCAACTAAAGGGTGGAGACGTATCAGTATATACTAACTTCTGGTCAAGATAGAACTCAACATAGTCAGTATTTGCGGTTTCTAACTTAACAGTGTGTGGACCAAAAATCCTGGGAGCACCCAACTGAATGCCTTCTATGCGGTATTTCAGTGAGGGCAATTCAAGTCCCATTAGATAGGTATGTTGGATATCACAATTTGTAAACCATATCTTTGGTACGTCAGGTTCCAAATCCCCATAGACGCCATCTATATACGCAATGCCGGTTCCCCCGTAAAACGGCCAAATAAACTTGTTTTCTCCAGTAAAAGCATCATACGCTACACGTATGTAACCGCCTCTGCCCCATGAATCTCCCCAGCTGTTACGAATCAACCAGCACTGCCTTGAATCATCATACCCAACGATATTAACGACATGACCACCAACTACATCATATTGACCTGGACGGTAGACGCCCCAATGATAACTATTAAAATCTGGTCGCACCAATACACAAATAATGAGCGGCCCATGCTCAATCAAAGCCGTTTTTATGGCGTTAATCTCATTTGGAACCCATCCCCATCCGCTGATTTTCACGGTTCGATTCTCCCAACCAGGAAGACTCTCAAACGGTTCATCATGCGCCCGGTGATGATCAGGAAAACATCCCTCATCAGGTACACCAAAGTCCTCAAGGTATTCCAAAGCATCCTTTACATCAACACCCCAGTTACAGGTGCCACCAGAATAAAAAAATAGATGCGCCTCAGAAAGATCACAATCATTAGGTGATTCTGTTTCATAATTCACAAGAGTTTCAAGAGTGGTACATAACGCATATGCCTCACAGGTAGGGGCCGGAACCTGATTCTTAACAGGAGACACATAATTCACCCCATCCACATCAAGCCAACTAAACCTTGCAGGCAAGGAACCAGTAGAATCAACCGACTTTGATTCAAACGCAAAAACTCCAGAAGAAAAAACAACCAAACAAATTAGTAGTAATACACAGACTAGTTTCATATATCTACCCCCAGATAACCTTTATTTTCCAGCATACATAATACATTCACAATATATATTTATTGATGATAAAATTAGATTGAAGAAACAGTTATTTCTTTTTTATAAAACCTCATCCCGCCCTTCTTCCACGCCTCCCTTACAAGAAAGTAACTAATTAATTATTTTATACGATGAAGTTATTTCTACAGACTTCTTCAGCATCGCAGACACAGAACAATACTTCTCCATGGAAAGCGCAATCGCCCTCTCCACATGCACAGGGTTTATTTCCTTACCATAAAACACATAATCCAAATGTATCTTCTTAAACACCATCGGATAACTATCAGCACGCTCAGCATCAATATTTATCTCAAAACCATCAAGCAAGACTTTTTTCTTCTCCAAAATAGAGACAACATCAGATCCTGAACAACTACCCAACGCCAATAAAACCATCTCCATCGGATGAGTAGCAGCATCTGAACCGCAGGTCTCTTTTGATACATCAATGGCAGTCCAATGGTTACTATCCGCTTTACCAATAAAAGCGCATCTTTCAACTTGTTTTATTACAGCTTTCATAAATCTCCACCTTGTTCCAAAATACAATTAATCCTTTATAAAACCTAAGATAACATATTTGCTAACAAAAAAATAAATGGAAGAACGCAGGTGAAACAGAGATACCGGGGAATATTTATATATATAGTAATAACTATATTAATTCTCAATTTTATGGGAGGATATATATGAACAAAAAAACAATGGTAGTAGTTATTGGGCTGGTTTTGTCATTAAGCATGATAAACATAAGTACGATGATTTTACCAGTTAAAGCAGCTGTTAATATTAGTACGCCGGAGAATACAATTCGCATTAACCCAATAGTCGTCAATAACGGCGGTTCTATGTTTGTTAGTGAACCAAAGACATATAATCCAATTAATAACAATGGTGATCCAATCTACAATCTTCTAATAATAGCTCCTCAGAAGTTTGCTGGAGCATTGCAACCACTTGTCGATCATAAAAACAACTTGGACCCGCCAGTAAAAACCATCCTTGTAAAAACTAGTGAAATCTATGATAGTGACTATTTCCCAGTGCAAGGTCGCGATAAACCCGAGAAGGTTAAATACTTTATAAAAAACGCATACGATGAATGGGGCATCAAATATGTTCTACTGGTAGGTATTGATATACCGGGTTTTCGAGATTTACCAGTAAGATATTGTTACAATTCTGACATCGGGACTGGCTTTGATGAACTCTGTTTCATCTCTGATTTATACTACGCCGATATATGTAATACAACAAGCGGCGAGTTTTCCAGCTGGGACACTGACAATGATGGTATCTTTGGCGAGTGGTATATGAATGAACCGGCTGAGGACAATAACATTGACTTATATCCAGATGTATATGTCGGGCGTCTTCCGTGCAAATTTACAAGCCAAGTTACGGCAACGGTCAATAAAATAATAAAATATGAGACAACAGCATATGGCGAAAACTGGTTTAAAAATATTATTGGAATCTCAGGAGATACCTATCCAGACGGCAAATGGCATTTTCCAACTCCGGGTTATGAGGGTGAGGAAAATGTACGCAGGGCTCTCGAAAACATGTCTGCCATCGGTTTTAACCCAACCTCTTTATTTGTATCTGATGGTAGTTTTTCTGGTCCAAGAGATATCAGACGTGAGATAAATAAAGGAGCCGGATTCGTATTCCTTGACGGCCATTCAAGTCCTGCTACTTGGTCCTGTAAAGATCAAAATGGTACTTGGTATAATGGGATGCAACTTTACGATGGGACAGTATATTTATTCTCCAACAAAGAAAAGCTGCCTGTTTGTATTTGGGGCGGATGTCACACTTTTCAATTCGATGTCGGTGCTTGGAAAATTTTTACAGACCCTGATTATAGAAATCATGCGAGTTGGGTTTGGGAATGTTTGGGTTGGAGCGCTGTGAGATTGCCCTGGGGAGGTGCTATAGCAGCCATTGGATGCACAGCCTTAGGGCTAACAAAAGAGGACAGAGATGACTGCTGGAAGAAAAACGGAACTATCCCCACAGAAGGAAATTCAGAGTATCTTGACTCACAGTTCTTTATCAGATACATAAATGATGGTGGTTCTAGTAGTGGCTCCGATGTTCTTCTTGGTGAAATGATGGGCAATACAGTTTCTGATTACCTAGATCATTTTTCAATAAACTGGAGCCAGGGTGCGACAAATGATTCTGCGGATGATGCAAAAACCGTTCAGCAATGGGTACTGTTCGGTGACCCAAGTTTGAAAATAGGTGGATACTCATCAGGCGGTTCCGGATACTCTGAAGTTGAAGTTTCCATGTCCAATACCCAAAGTACCTTAAACGGTTACGTAGGAGTTTCTATGCAATTCCAGGCTTCTACATCTGTTGGAACCGGTTCTTATGCATATCAATGGCAGTTTGAAGACGGTCAGTCTAGCTGTAATACAGGAAATACTGCAACATGCACATGGGATTCACCTGGTACCTATAAGGCCACAGTTAAGGTTACTGACACAGATGGTAAAGAGTGTACCTACGATACTTTTGTAAATATAGGAATAAAACCAAATGCTCCTTCAGGTCCTAGATTAGGCAAAATTGGAATGGAATACACATTTACTGCACGTATAACTGGCAGTCCCTCTCAGGATCAGATATGTTACATCCTTGATTGGGGCGATGAAACATGCAGTGACCCAATTGGCCCGTACACAACAAAGGATCGAACTGTTGCCGAGGCAAAACATGTGTGGCGCAACCCTGGAACTTATCAGATTAGAGTAAAAGCATTCCTGATAAACTCAGGAAAAGAACTCTTTGAAGAGACAGGATGGTCAGACCCAGTAAGTATAGAAATAACAGGAAAAGTCTTTGACAGGACAGTTTCTCAATCTATGCTGCAAAGGTTGCTCTATAGATAAAACGATTTATATTATGAGATAGAACGAGCATTACTTCAATTCCACCTAGTCTTCGCCTCTGCGGCCCCCATCATTCCTTTTTTCTTAGTTATTCTTTTCTTTCCCCAAACCCTACAATTTAAAAACAATTATCCCAATTATTATTAGTTGTTTATTCATATTTTTTCCAGCCCTTACCATTACTGCAACAAGAACCTTCACAAGGTATTCTATTACTTTTATCTTCAACACAAACTACAAGACTTCCTTTAACAAATATCTGTGTTGAATGTCCTTTAATACTTCGTGGATAAAAACCAATTTCCTCTAATAGATTGCAAATATCTTCTTTGGTTTTTATTTCCATTTTTTTCATGATTTTCTCTCAAAATACAAATCTTTATTGCTTGTGTTATATGTAAGGAAGTATAAGATATAAACCAATAACAATGACAGAAAGGACTAGTATCGCTATAACAATAACTGGAAGAACCTTTCTCTCTTTCTTTTTCTTTTTTTCAATTTTTTCTATTTCTTCCGCAATCTCTTCGGAAGTCATACTTTCTTCTATTTTTTTTACTTCATCATCAATCCAATCTATATGAAGTTCATTATCAACCATTTTCTTCCCTCAAACTACAATTTCAATATAAAGAAATAAATTGGGAATTACTTTCCCAAGATACGACAAACTGTCGTTCCACATTTAGGGCATTTGCCCTTCATCATTCTCATTCCCTTTTTGTTCTTTACTTCTTTTCCTTCTTTTATATCTGTCTTATGTTTACATTTTACACAATATGCTTCCATAGTCTTCCTTCCTAAAGTATAATTTCAAAACAACTACAAGTTTATAAACCCTCAGATAACAGATTGAGGCATCAGAAAATTATATACACCTTAGATACAAGTAAGATGTAGGGTAGACGGCGATAAAAAAAGCAAATGTCTTAAGTATAAATGCTAACCCGAAAAAGAAAATAATCATAACGAATGCTAACTCTTTTTTAGTTACTATCCGCATATCTTTTCACTTAATATTTCTCTAAGATTCTACTCTATCTTTTCTACCTAATCGCTTATAAGCATTGTTTGACAGTTATTACCAAAAAAGAGAGAGATATTACGGACTTATTCTATATCCCCATTAGGTGCCGCAGTAACGGAAATGCTTGCAGGAATTTTTCCATGAACTTAAAAAGCAATGAGTTTTCACTCATATAGTTTCTAGGCATGCTAACCTGTAATGTTCCCCAGTTGCTCTCAGCACCATAAACATCTTTCGCTTTAACTTTGATGATATACGTACCACTTTCAAACCATGTATGTGTTAACGTTATCTCTGTACCTGATGCAACAAAATCAGTCCATCCAGTTGTTGTACTGTCACTCCAATCGACATAATAACAGATATCATCTCCCGTGGGATCAGTTGCAAAGAACGTGTAATTGTACTCCAAACCTGCTTTACCACCGGCCGGACCGGTTATAATCGGTATATTTGGGGCATAGTTTGTTGTAAATCGCCAAACAGGCCCTGTTTTGGAGGAGCCTTGCTCATCTATTGGAACTATTTTCCAGTAATATGTTGTATCATGTTCAAGTATCCCCGGATCCCAGCTTATGTCTGTTTGATTCCATGGGCATGGGCCAATTTCATCATAGATATGCAATAAATCATCTTGGTCTTCTCCAAAAAAAATCAAGTATCGCACGCTATCACCCTCATCAGGATCCCCTCCCTTCCAACTCAAAACTGTATCAACATTAAAATTAACTGTTCCATCCTCGGGAGAAGGACAGTACGGACTAGTAACAGAAACATTGTCATTAAAAGCACAAACTTTGTTGCCATATGCGGCATAGATTGTGCCATTAACTACGGCGGGTTCACCCCACATCTGACTATACCAACCAAGCTCACTAGGTATCTTATACCAGATGAGATCCCCAGTATAAGAATCAACACAATGGAAATAACAAACGTCATGAAAGATGACTTTATTATCAGCCACCACCAAGAAATTCCCATGATCCCACATCTCATTGTTTATAATAATCTGAGGGCTTTCCCATTTTACATTTCCTGTTTCAGCATCTATACAAAAAAGATTTCCATAGCAGTCCTGATATTCAGATGTTGTAAAATATATATTCCCATAAGCAATCGATGGCGTAGACAATAAAAAATATTTTTGTGGATGAGCATAAAGTATTGTTTTATTTCCTGTTTCAGCATCAAAACAATAAATATAAGCATCATTAAAAACAGAAAGATAGACACATATGTACACCTTGTTATTTGCAACAGCAGGGGAAGTAACATGATCCCAATTTTCATACATATGTTCGCTCGTGTTATAATACCATTTTAGCTGCCCGTCATCAGCATCAAAACAAAGTAGTTTGCCATTTGCATCTCCACCCAATCCCCTTGTAGAAACATAGACATTGCCATATGCAACAGCAGGAACGCTATTTGGAGCTTGTGCCCCCGCCTCCTCTTTCCAATATAATGACCCGTTGTTACCATCTATGCAATAGACTTCCCAGTTATCGGAAACATATATCCTTCCATCATAAATTTTAGGCGATGTAGTATAGATATAGTGATCAGTTGTAAAATTCCAAATTTCTGTCCCATCATCTGAATCTAGACAATAAATACGATTACTTGCAGATACGACGTAAACCTTTCCATCGGAAACAGACGGAGAAGAAGCCTGAAGATCAGAATTTAGCGTTCTATTCCAAATCTCCTCACCATTCTCTGAATTAACACAATAAACTGTATCATCGCCCTCACCGTTGAAATATACCTTGCCACCGGATACAACCGGTGATGACACAAAATTCCATATTATTTTTGAATCATATATCCAAAGAACATTATTTGTATCGGGCGCAGTGGATGGCGAAAAACCAGAATTATTGGAATCATATCGAAACATTGACCAACAATTAGATCCATTGTAAGTAGCTGAGTATCTATCTATCACTTTCGCACTATTTTTAGAAATAGTTTCATATCCAAAACCAGACATAGTGCTTGTAATCAAAAAAAGAAAAATAAAAAAACCAAATATTTTAATGTTCATTTTATAACACGTTTTTCATATTTTTTACAAAATATATTATAGCTAAAAGTTATAAATGTTTCCATAGGTTTTTATCTTAATTTCTTTTCTAAAAATATCTCATTATAAACCCCAAGATAACGGATGTTAATCTAACTATAATTAAAAAAAAGAGATTTTAGTTGTTAATTGATAACCTCAAGGAGACTTTCTTTTTCTCATATGAACTATTGTTAAAAACAACGATAAGATAGATAAAACTAAAGCAAAAATAATTAGTATACTCTGAGGTAAACTCATTTCTCCAGGAGGACCTTGATCGCCCTTAGAACCCGGTTCGCCTGCAGGGCCTTTTTCACCAGTATCACCTTTTTGACCAGTAGAACCTTGTGCACCTTGAGAGCCGGCATCGCCCTTAGGACCGTTAGGTCCGGTCATATTAACCACTGTAAAAAGGGCACTAGCATTTGTTCCACCTACTAAACCTTTCGCAGTAACATTATGAGATCCAGGTTTTGTCTGACTTGGCACATTTATAAGAGCTGTAAACCCCCCTCCCAAACCAACATATAATGGGGACAGAATAGTTGGAATTGCACTACCATCCCAAAATATGGTTATATTATCACCTGGAGAAAAACCAGCACCAACAACCATGATTGATGAAAAACCCGAGTTTGGGGATAGCGTAAGAGATGCTGCATATGCCACTTGACTAAGAAACACAGATAGCGAAAAAACAAACAATATAAAAACATAAAAACTTAGCTTTTTCCTATATCTTAAACATTCAGTCATTTTTTTCCCTTCTATGTGTTATTAGAAACAAACATTTATTTATAAATCTCTTCTTAACAATTGTTTACACTGATTTCATTTCAAAAAAACAGATTAAAAAAAGAAAAAGAGGGTGTTGGTTTTAGTTATTGTTTGTGTTTGCCTTTGATTTTATTATCAAAGATTGCATGCCGATTATTTGTGGATTGCTCTGTGTTTGTCCCTGAATTAGGTCGCTGTTTTGGTTTTCTTCGAAGTTAAACCAATTTTCTATTCCCATCCAGTCACCAACACCTACAATGGTATCATATGTAGCGACTTTACCATTACCATCGGTAACTTTTAGACTAACACAGTACACACCAGGTATAATCCATCCGCGAGACGCAGTTATCCCAGTTGCATCATCGTATAAGCCGTCTTCATCAAGATCCCATGCATAGTTATAAGGTGCCTGTCCATCAAATGCAATGCCATTGAATTCTAATGACTGACCCACATCAACTTCTATGCCACTAGCCATGTTTTCGATGTTTGCTTTAAGTCCTGTAGCAGCAGGGTATCCGCCTATCTTTAGACTTGGATCGCCCAAGATTGGCCATTGTTCAACGGTTTTACAATCCAGTTGATCAGACATAGGTGGAAAAACTGTAAGATAAGTGTTAACTGCCTGAGCCCATACATCACCAAGAACATCTATATTATCAACTCCGTAGGCTTTGAAAAACTGGCTTTCAATATACCCGCCCAATGCCTCTACACAATCAGGATCATTTACACCGTCACCATCTAAATCACCATGTTCACCTACGGCCCCGTAACCAAGACCTGTGTTCCCAAGTGCACAAATTGTGCCTCCTCCTATCTTACGAGCCAACAACCAGCTGAAACACTGTGGAACAGGACCATAAACCCATGGCTCTCCAAGCAGAAAACCTGTCATAGTCACATTGAACTGACTGTTATGACAACCACCGACTACACAAACAGGTAGTTTACCTCCATTATGAATAAAAGGCATAGCGTAATAATATAGGCCTTTTGCTCGTTCTTCATCAAACGCCTCAGGCCAGTATGTATTCCACCTCTCAGGACTTCCATGCCCAGAGAAAGCCAAAAACCCACAACCCTGCGAAATAGCTTTTATTATATCTCTTGGTATCGGGACAAGACCACTGGTATCCCTGTTAGATGCCCAGACTTTTACTGGTGTAAAACCAGGCATATCATCCAACGCCTTTTGGTTTTCAACCTCACCCTCATAATAATTAGTTGAGGCAGTGTCATTAAACGTGTCACCACCTATCACTACCATCTTGTTGAACCAAGATGAATCGGTTCCCTTCTCGTAGTTAATTATCTTGTTTACCATGATTTTAACTTCGAAATTATTCGCACAAGCAAGACGGCCGACATAGACATCTGGGTAAAGATCAAGTATATCTCTACCAGCGCCGTACCATTTTGCAAATATGCCATCGCCATTTGTGTCCCAGCTGGAGAAATTCCCTTCAGAATCATAGATATCAGCATAGTAAAGATCACTTATGAAACCAGGATCAGAAACTCCTGCGCCTTCATCGAGGTTGGTATACCTAACAGGTACGTGCCAATCCTTAGAACCCTGATTAGCATCATCCCTTGGCTTAGCATAAATATACGAATCAAGACCGCCGACGAGTAGAACATATTTAATATTCCAAGTCTCTAAAGCATCTTTTATGAAATACTTTATTTTCTCTGGTTTATCAACACCACTGAATTCGCTGTAAATATCCTCTGTTGTCTTAAGAATAGTTTCAACGCCTTTAGAATTCTTGAAAGTTACTAACTTCTGTAGATTATTAGAAAACTTTTGTGGCGCTATAATCACCAAATCATATGAATCAGCAGCAGGGAACGGGTTTGTAACAGGTTTCTGATAGGTTATAGTCAAATCAATATTTTCTACATAGTTTATCGTATCTGTAGCAGGGACATATTTAACTGGATAAACACGTATTGTCAAAAATGTTGTACGTTCACCATTACTGTTAAGTCCACCACCAGCATAGTAATTGAACCAATTTGTTGGGAACGACTCTAATGAACCATAAACAGCTTCATCCATTACAAATTCAACAACATTGTTTTCTTGATCTGCTATCACTGGCACTGGTTGAGGAGCTGGCAGTACATTATATTCAATTGCCATTGTTTGTACTTCGCTAGTTGTACATTTCACATTTATGATTTTCGATCCAAATGGAAGTTCGTATGTAGCTGCATAATAAGGCATCATAGGTTTTCCCGAATTATACAAACTAGTGTCTGCACCTGCAACTTCCAATTGCACATAACTCTCCCCTTCCACATTTATTTGTGAAACAGTTGGTGCTGAAAACTCAAGGTTCAGATTTATGTTCTGGATGTTTGAGTTCTTTTTTCTTATTTGCAAAACATTGGCCTCTTTTCCAAGTCCTATAGCAGCAAAACTACTGATTAATAGCAGCCCTACCACAAAATAAGATATATTTTTTCTCTTCATCTTCTACCTCCCTAAAAATCAAAAATTTATAATATTAAAGATTAATTTAAATGTTTCCTAATATAACTTAATTTGCAACAATATCCGGAACAACAAGAATTTATTAAAATTTATTCTACGCGGATTTTATTTCTACAATTAAACATTTATACAAACTAGATGGGAAACTTTTAAGAAAGCAACCTAAAGTTTCCCAAAATATAAAAAATAAAATCAGAAGCTATTCCCCACATAACACCACTGAGAACCACGCTCTACAATCCTGCCGAGAATCAAAGAAACATCTCCCTGTTTAGTAATACTCCTAACATCATCTTTCAATTCTTTAAGATAAACAGTTGACGGAAAATACCTTGGCATAATCTTACGCATCATAAGTACACCTCTCCGTTCACCGTAGAAACTACAAAGCTCCTCAACATGTTTCTTACAAACCTTCTTTTTTTCAGAAAGACTGGGAGGCAAAAACTTTTTTCCAGAAAGCTTGCAAAGAATCTCAGAAACAATCCACGGGTTTCCAATGAGACCTCGACCAGGCATCACACCAGCAGCACCAGTAACAGATAAAACTTTTTTAGCATCATCTCCACTGAAAATCCCGCCATTTGCAATAACCGGAACAGAAACACTCCCAACAACACCACTGATGATATCTAAATCAACCTGAGATGAAAACTTTTTTTCGCCAGACCGGCCATGAACAGTCAACGCAACAGCACCAGCATCAACCAATTTCTCAGAAAGAGATAAAACATTAATTTTTTTCCTAGAAAAACCAGTCCGTAACTTTACTGTAACTGGGAGATCAACCGCACCACAAACAGCTTTTAAAACATCGCAAGCGCGCTGCTCATCATTCATAAGAGCAACACCTTCACCCCTAGAAACTACTTTCTTTATTGTACAACCCATGTTTATATCAATGTAGTCAAAACCTAGCTCCTCAACAATCTTTGCTGCCCGAGTCATACTACTTGGGTCTTTTCCTAAAAGCTGAACACCTTGAACAATAGGCGCTGTAACGCGTTTAATCATCATAAGTGTACGATGATTTCTGTGAAGTAGCGCCCTAGCATTTATCATCTCAGTTGTAAGATTTGGTGGGTTGAAATCAGAAAGAACCACACGGTAAGGATAATCAGTAAAACCTGTGAGTGGGGGGAGCATTAGTTTCTTCTCGCATAAATTTTTTAAGAAAAGCGACGACTTCATTTGCAAACCTTTGTTCCAGGGGCGATAAGATGAGCCTTACAAAAACCTTTGTTACATTCAATTACATACTTACAAAACCCAAACGCCCAGAATTTTTTATTAAAAAACCAGACATTAGCTGGTGCTTCGTAAATAGATACAACCTCCAAGTTCTTACTTACAAAAATAATATCAAGCGGAATCGAAACATTCCTCATCCAAAACAATCTGTACCACGAAAACAAAAACGGGAACAACATCCCCTTTCCATCGGGAAGAGAAGAACGATACATAAGACCCTTTGTTTTTTCAGAAAAAGTTTTTGCAACTTCACAAGAAAGTTTCGCACCTTGCGGATAAAATGTTACTGTCACTTCTTTCATCGTCAAATTTATGAGTATAATGGAAAGGAATAAATACTTATTTTATATACGCACTGAACTACAACCACAAAATCTAACAAATAGGTGATGGGGATGCAAAATTTGAAACATAATACTAAGAAACATAATGGGAGCAGTTGCGCGAGTTGCGGTAAGACTTTCGATAAAAATGAGATGAAAGTAAGCTACGATTTTGAACGTTTTTATTGCTTCTGTTGTGATGATAAAAGATAAAATATCAGACCTCCATTCTTCCACGACCTCAAAAATCAAATTTTATCTTATAACGATCTGGTTACTGCCACATTATTTATCCTACATTTTAAAAAAATAATACGATTTTAAGATTTGTGCGGGTAAGTACAACATCAATTAGCCTGTTTCAAAGCAATAGATTTTACAAGGTTTTTATTAACGAAAAAATACGAACATTTATATATAAATTTAAGTTTTTGACCAGATATATTGTGGAGGCTAATGATGAAAATAAAAATTTTTTTACTAATAACTATGCTAATTATATCTGGTGCAACTGTCGTAGCAAAAGTAAACGATAACGACAACATTAAAAACTCTGCCAACAGCAATGAAAATGTCAATGAGATACATGTAGCAATTTATACTGATGCAAAAGAAGAAAAATACTATCTTTTGCCATTAAAAAATTATAATTGGAAAGTGGGTCAAACCACATATTGTTTTGTTCCCACTATACTATCAACCAAAAGCATATTACAAGGAGAATTAAAAATAGAAAATTATGACGTATTGATATATTCGTTTAATCAAGCTGATCAATATCTTTTAAAAACAAGTTTTTCAAGATTACCAAAGAACAAAATAATAGTAAGAAATATTGCTAATTTCATAAAAGACGGAGGCGGATACTATGGTTCTTGTGGCGGTTGCGGAATTGCAGGTGGTATGAAAAATAAACCAAAATCATTTCTTGAAAGAGCGATGAAGCAGAGCGGTTTAGGAATATCCTGTGTTGAGTTCCAATATGATACGGCCATACCTATTCTAACTGAAATGCGAGGCAACGGACCGGAATCCGTAGATATGCAAGCGTATTTATTTTATCCTAACTGGCATGTTTCTAACCCACATGATATGAATTATTCAGGAATATGCCCTGACGTTAAAATCTCCAAGGATAATCCTATTTTTGATGATTTTATAGGAGATACCAGAAAAATACGATGGATAGGTTTTCCGGCATTAGAAGTTCCCGAACAGCCAGACAGAGAGATAACAGTCCTTGCTAGATTTCCTGAAGAGGAAATATCTGATAATAAATCTGCACAGATCCACTACTGGACATACGCCGGTGGCATTAGTGGCTTGATAAAAGGATTGTTTTGTGATGGCGAATTTGAATGGTGCAAAAACCTAGGTCCTCTTATGAATTCTTTTGTTTTCTCAAGCGATTGGAAAAAAACAGATAAAATTGTAGAAACATATGTAGCAAATAAACCTTTTATGACTGCGGAAATCTACCCCAATGAAAATAAAGCAAGAATTGTTCGATGCCCAGGGCATCCTGAATTGCTAACCTGGTGGGGCGGACATATGGAGGAGGTGGAAGATACTGACACGAATAATATATATGAAGGTTTTCATAAGTTAGTCGATGCAACCCCCTTTGATGAGACTATCGAAGATGAGTCTACATACAATTATTGTATTGTCCGCAGGATTGCTGCATGGGAAGCAAAAATACCTGATAACGATCTTCCACCAGTATACGGGCCGTCACAGGTAAGTGACATCCATCCATATGAACAACCATCTGGTTTTACTATAATTGGCAACACAAAAGAAGGAACAGAAAAAATCACGTCATTAGATTTGTACTATCAATACTCTCAGGATAATTCATCTAATTGGAGCGATTGGACATTGTATGGAACTGATACAGGTGGTTCCGATGGCTGGAGTTGGGACTTCAACGCCCCAAACGGACCAGGTCATTACAGATTTTATAGTATACGAAATGCAGAATGCGGAGGTTGCATCGAAATAGAAACAGCTCCACCAGGACCAGACGCAACAGCTTATGTTGATTAACCTCCCAGTATACATAAAGAATATTAGGTGAAAGAAGTTGAAAAAAATAATCTTATTAATAATAATAACGGCTCTGCTATCAACTTCTTTTATATCAAATACAAGTGCTTTAGAAATAAATGCTAACAAATTAGAAAACTTGCCATCATCTTCCACGAGTAACGAGGAGTCTTTTGATGGATATATTTTATTCTCTCAAGAATTTTCAAGATATACATATTTGATTAACAAAGACAAAGAAATTGTTCATAGTTGGAAAAGCAAAAACATGCAAAGTTTAACTTCATATCTACTAGAAAATGGAAGTTTACTGCGTAGTTGCTTTGGAAGCATTCTATCAGCTACTTGGGGTGGCGGTTTTACTGGCCGCATCGAAATGTTTGACTGGGATGGAAATCTCATCTGGGAGTACACACTTGTAAATCTTACACATTGTCTCCACAATGATATTGAACCGTTACCGAATGGTAATATTTTAATGATTGTTTGGGAGCGTAAGACCAGAGAAGAAACAGATGCTGCTGGATGCAATCCTCATAAAATTTTGATCGGAGGGTTCAGAATTGATTCAATTATAGAGGTAAAACCAACCTATCCTGAAGGTGGCAATATTGTTTGGGAATGGCACATATGGGATCATTTGATCCAAGACTATGATTCAACAAAAGCAAATTATGGTGTTGTAGCAGATCACCCTGAATTAGTTGATATAAACTACAGGGGAATGAAAAGATCATTGCCTCTTCTTTCCACAGATTTCAGCCATATGAACTCACTTGAGTATATAGAAGAATTTGATCAGATACTAGTAAGCGTGCGTAACCTGAATGAAATTTTTATTATTGACCATAGTACAACAAAAGAAGAAGCAGCAGGTCATACCGATGGAAACAGTAGAAAAGGCGGCGACATTCTTTACAGATGGGGAAACCCTCAGGTCTACAAAGCTGGAGATAGATCTGATCAGAGATTTTTTGCACAACATGACCCCCGGTGGATTGTAACAGACTCTGGTGAAAAACATATTACTTTTTTCAACAATGGAGTTGGGCGTATAGGACCCGACTATTCTTCTGTAGAAGAATTTGTAGTTCCGGTAGATTCTCATGGGAATTACTATTTAGAACCTGGTTCTTCATATGGGCCAAAAGGGCCAATCTGGGTATACAAAGGAGGCTTAAATCTACCTTACTCAATATATCTTTCCAGTGCACAGAGGCTCCCTAACGGAAATACGTTCATTTGTAGTGGCGTATTTGGTACGTTCTTAGAAGTTACTCCTGAAAAAGAAATTGTTTGGAGATATTACAACAAGTATCCAATACCAGTTCCGCCATTAAACTCAGTATTTAAGGCCAGATGTTATCCAAAAAATTACCCTGGGCTGAATAGATTAGATTGATCAAAACGATGGGATTAACCAAATAAAACAAGAGATAAAAATGTCTTAGAAGAATACTTTTTAAACCAAAATATTATTACTTTACATAGACTGATTAGGGGGTAGATAAAAGAGATCCTGTGAGGAGACAGGATGCAGAATAAATCTCATTATTGATAAGAATTTAGTCCTTATCTCTACCCCCAATATATATTTTGTAAGTTCCCCTATAAATATATTTGTTTTTAAGCTGTTTTTTCCAACATTACTATAAAACTTTTTTCCGCCATCAAAGTCTATGTTGAAACAGAAACAGTATAATGATCATATAAGTCGAAATTGGGCTCATAATACCAATAAGTAACAGTAAAATTACGAGTTTCACCCTTTGCAAAATGATTGACAGTAGTAGTTTCTGTCCACAACAAACCATCAGCAATATCGTAAAAACGTACTTTTACCGTAACTTCATCAATCTCTCTATTAGCAACATTTTTTATTGACCCGTAGACCGCTTTAAATGAATCATCTCCTTTGATATTTTGACTTAAAATTTGGATTTCACTATTAGCAGTATTACCCATGTGTTCAGTGCATCCGCTTAAACCAACCAAGGTAAAAAGAAGAACGAGCGCCAAAACCGTATTTAGTTGCTTTGTCATTTTTTCTCCATCAAACTTACAATTTAAAAACAATTAATCCTTTATAAAACCTCAGACCAATAATCTACTCCCGCGACTTCCGTGATTAAAAAGTTATTTAACATAGGTAGTAATAGTTAAAAACCTAAACAACTTATTGAGCGAGGATTCATATGGATAATAAAGAAATCAAGAAAGCAGTAAAGAAACGATATACAAAATTTGCTCAGGAAAATACATCTTGCTGTCCAACCTGTAATTGTAAAAAAGATGGCATCACAAAACAAACGAAATCTATTGGATACTCTGAAAATGAGCTTAAAAGCATTCCAGACTCTGCGGTACTAGGTCTAGGTTGTGGCAATCCAACCGCATTAGCAGACCTAAAAGACGGAGAAATCGTCCTTGACCTAGGTTCTGGGGCAGGAATAGACGTTTTTTTGGCAGCAAACAAGGTAGGCGAAAAAGGTCATGTAATCGGCGTTGACATGACTGAGGAAATGATTAAAAGATCAGAGAAAATCGCCAAAGAAAACGGCTATAAAAACGTGGAATTCAGATTTGGTGAGATTGAGAATCTTCCAATAGAAGACAACACCGTGGATGTAGTCATAAGCAACTGCGTAATCAACCTATCACCAGATAAATTTCAAACTTTCAAGGAAGCTTTTAGGGTGCTAAAACCAGGTGGCAGATTAATGGTTTCCGATATTGTAACTGAAGGAACTCTTCCAGATGATATTAAGAAAAGTTTTGATGCATGGAGCGGATGCATAGCTGGTGCACTAGAGAAAAACGAGTATCTTGACACCATAAAGAAAGCTGGTTTCCGTAAAGTTGAAATTATAAACCAAAACCGCTACAACGAAAAAGAAATCGACAAAAGACTCGTTGGGAAAATCACAAGTATAAAAGTAAGGGCATACAAGTAATTGAATGATTTACATGCAAAATCTCTTAAATGCAAAACTATATAAACAATGATATCCCATTTACGTATGATAAAATAATAAAATATCAGAATTCTAAAAATCTGTTATTTGGATTTATAGAATTTGGCTGTTTTTTGTTTTTTATCAGGATTAAAAAAATAAAACGGAGTTAAAAGAAAATGAAATTTGAAGAACTAAACATAAACAAAAAACTCATGGAAACAATACATACACAAGGATTCGAAGAACTAACTGCGATCCAAGAAAAATGTTTACCAGAGATAATAAAAGGAAGAGACATCGTAGGACAATCAGAAACAGGCTCAGGCAAAACACTAGCATTCTGTCTACCCATATTAGATAAAATAATCCCTGGTTCCGGACTGCAAACAGTTGTTCTAACGCCGACAAGAGAACTATGCGTACAAGTAAGTGAAGTATTCGCAGAGTACGGAAAAAATCTTGGCATCAAAACCATCAGCATATACGGTGGCGTAGGGATAGAACCACAGATAAGAGAATTACGCAGATCAGACATAGTAGTCGGCACACCAGGCCGGATGCTTGATCATCTACGCAGAAGAACCATGGATCTCAGGAATGTAAGATTTCTCGTACTCGATGAATTTGACAAAATGCTAGAAATGGGTTTTGTAGAGGATGTCGAACAAATAATACGACAAGTACCAAAAAACAGACAAACGCTAATGTTCAGCGCAACATTATTATCAGATATTAACAGGTTTGTTCACAGACACATGAACAACCCTCAGGTTATACAAACCCAATCATATGTTGACGAAAGCAAACTAGAGCAAATCTATTATGACATTTACCCGCAAAACAACAAGTTCTCCATCCTATTACATCTGCTAAAAAACAACACATCAGGCCTAGCAATAGTATTCTGTGCCACAAGACGAGAATCAGATGTTGTCGCAAGAAACCTCAGACATCATGGCATTCATGCCTCTGCAATACACGGAGGAATGAGCCAAAACAAAAGATCGGAATCACTAGATGCTTTGAAAAACCAACAAACAGATGTTCTAGTAGCAACAGATGTAGCTGCCAGAGGTCTAGATATAAAAAACGTCACTCATATATATCACTATGACGTGCCAAAGACAGCCACCCAATACATACATAGAATAGGCAGAACAGCTCGTGCTGGAGCAAACGGAAAAGCAGTCACACTACTAACACAACCGGATCATGAAAACTTCAGAAGAGTGCAGAGCAACGAAGAACTAAAAATAGAAAGAGCAGACATACCTGAGTACAAAAGCGTCTCTTTTTCAAGGGGAAACAGCGATAGGCGTAACGAAAGACAATTTCAAAGACGTCCCCATCGTTCTTTTGGACGACAAAGACTATGAGACATAATAATTACTAGAAATATAATAAAGAATGTAACTAAAAAGTTACATTATCTTATTTCTCTAAAACATCCACTATCGGGTTTGCCTGTAAATCCTTTTCAGCAGATTTATCCAATATCTCTATGTAAAGCGGATTTAATGTCTTAGAGTGCTTCACTTTTATTTTACCCTGCTTTTCCAATAGTTTAAGCTTATCTATCTCTTTCAGCGTATTAGATACACTCTCATACACCTCATCTATGGTGGTAGCTTCTCTGCTTATATTATAAACATAGTTATGCCACCACACAACATATTGTTTCTCCATATTTACCTCCCTCAAATAGATCATTAACAAGAATACCAGGTTTATATAGTTAACTAGGGGCACTTTTATATGGAGAAAAACCAGCTAAAAAAAATTGGGTTTTATTATATTTTGCAGCTAGCTAAACCCTTTTTTTGTAAGTATTTCTGATGATACTCCTCCGCTTTATAAAACTCCCCTGCCTTTGTTATCTCCGTGGCTATAGGCTTGGAGTATTTCTGTGACTTTGCTAGTTTATCCTTTGATTTTTCTGCGATTTTTTTCTGTTGTTCGTTATGATGGAATATAACTGATCTGTATTGCTTACCAAAATCTGGTCCCTGTCTGTTTAGCTGCGTTGGATCATGCAAATCCCAAAATATTTCCAGCAACTCTTCGTATGAAACTTTTTTTGGATCATATTCAATTTGTATTACTTCTGCATGACCTGTTTTATCTGTGCAAACATCTCCATAGGTTGGATTTTTGAGGTTACCACCCATATAACCAACAGTGGTTTTTTCTACACCTTTTATTTTTCTAAACGCCTCTTCAACGCCCCAGAAACAACCAGCTCCGAATGTTGCTTTTTCCATGTATTTATCTCCTTTTACATTTTTATTATTTCAACGTTTTGAAAACGATTAACTAGCAGATATTTTTCAACTTTTAATCTGATAAATGCGGTATCTTTGGAGTTTATAAAATCTGATAGATATGGATGTTTTTTAAGATAAAGCTGCTTGTAATATTTCTTGCTACTTTTTATTTCATTTGCTGATCCCAATGCTGTAACAGCTACTGCATTTTTTATATCAATGGGTTTGTTTCCACGATTGTCGATCAACATCGTCATTCTAGATTTTTTAATAATGTTATTATATTTTTTCGTGTTTTTTGAAGTGGCAAATATTAGTTGTTTTAAATCTTCTGAGCCAATAAAAGCAACGAGACTTGTATAAGGTTCGTTATCCCCTTGAGTTGCAATAACTCCAAATCTCTGATTTTGTAACAAATTTTTTAATGTTTTAATGTTGGATTCTTTTTCCATTTCATTGCATCCATTTATCTAAATTTTTATAAATCTAGGATCCTCTTTTGCTATATCAATTGCCTTTAATGCACTTTTTTCTTTATCTTTAATCTCAAGCATGATATCAAAATCATAAGATTTAGTTTCTTCTAAGAATAATTTAAAATCTTTTGTGTCAATTTTCTCAGTATGTCTCCCTTTGTTTTCTCCAAATTTTTGGGAGCTATAATCAACCATGAGCAAACCATCTTTTTTATCCCACAGTCCACTGCATGTTTTAACTGCATCATTGATTGTTTCACCGTTATGTAAAATCGAATGATGAAAAACATCGAATAATATCGGAATATTTGTTTTTTGGTTTACATACAAGCAATCTTTTAGAGAATATATTCTGTCATCATTTTCAATAACTAGTCTTTTTTTTATCACTGAATCTAATTCTTTGTACCTTTGAATAAATCTAGTTATGCTGCTTTTTTTATCTTTATACGCTCCTCCGATATGTAGTTGTATTTTCGCCGTAGAATCAAGTTTCATTAAATCGAGGATCTGCGCATGATATAACAGCTCTTTTGTACTTCTTTGAAAAATGTTTTCATCTGGAGAATTAAGCACGATAAATTGATCGGGATGCATAGAGATTCTAATATTATTTTTTTGTATTAGTTCGCCGATTCTTACAAAATCTTCTTTAAAATGTTCTTGCCAGTTAAATTTACATATCGGATGAGAAGCAAAAGGCACCAGATCAGATGTAATTCTAAAGAACGAAACATTGTTGTCAATGTTATATTTTAGGATTGTTTCCAGGCAATCCAAGTTATTTTTTACAATGATTTTTAGTCTATCCTCTGAATATGACTTAAGTCTAAAGGTTTTATTACCTTTACAGTCAATTGTCCAATTAATACAAGGATAACCTATTTTCATTTCCAGAAATACCTCACACCAAAAGAAGTTATAGTCGCTATATCAAGATGGCACATTGTATTTTTTATTAGCATATAAGAAACCAAAACATATGCCATCATGCTCTTTGCTTTTTTGATGATGTGTAGAATGGGCATTTAAAACTCTTTTCATATAAGTGCTCTTTGGTCGGTGTTTAATTCTAATTCTCCTGTGAAAGAATATATCGTGAACTACAAAATATCCGATTCCATAACATGCCACTCCTATGCCGATTGGCAATCGTATATCGAAACCGCCAAAGAAACCTGTTAAAATTAATATAAATGACAAAACACTGAAGAACAAACCAAATAAGTCGTTTTTTTGAAACCTACCTTTTTTGTATCTATGATGATCTTCGTGTAAATACCATCCAAAACCATGCATTACATATTTATGGAGAAACCATGCAACGCTCTCCATAAAAATAAAAGTTATTAAGATGATTAATGAATAAAGTAATATTGTTATGTACAAGTCCATGATACTCATTCCAATAGTCTCTTAGTATATAACTATTTTCAATATTCTTCAATCTGAGGAACTATATTTGTATTATCGCATATAAACCCAGGATTTCTCTTTGTTGATCTAGGATCGATTATGTTCATAATGGTTGTTGAAAGAATCTTAAAGATTCTAGGTTTAACTTTTAGACCATAAACAATCAAAGGATTTTTGTATATCTGTTCAGCTGTCCATTTATACATCTCTGAGGCTGTTTTTATAGAGACAAGATATCTTTTTGGAATATATCTATAACCTTCCTCCGCTTTATTCTGCCATTCACAATATCTACTAAGTTGTTCTTGAATAAAAGCTGAAAACTTTTCCGGCTGGTTTTTTACAGTTTCATAATCGAGATTTAAAAGACCGTGCTTCTCTAATTCAGTTGAAGGAAAATATATTCTACCTAGCCGGATGTCCTCTGAGATGTCTCTTATAAAATTTATGTACTGCATGGCACGCCCCAAATATTTTGCACAGTCATATGATTCTTCCGGGAGATTCATTATCTTTGCCATCATCAATCCTATGACCTCCGCAGATCCATAGATATAATCGATTGTTTCATCTAGTGTCTGGTATCTGGTTTTTGTTATATCCATCTCCATGGAGTTTAGAAAGGCATCAACCCATTTTTTATCGAAATTTTTCCTTGTTGATAGATCAACAAAAGAGTCTATGACTATATCATCTGTTATTTCACCATTTAAGGCTCTATAATACTTGTTTTTAAATTCGTAAAAACCATTTGCATCCTGAGGAATTGAATCGACATAATTATCTGCTTTTCTTACAAAACCATAAAGGGTAAAAACATCTTTTTTAGTATATGTTGGAAAAAATAAACTACTGTAGAAATATGTTTTACTTCCTTGTTGAAATATCGAAAATATTTTTTTATTAATCATTTATGGTTTCCTCTATTCTTATCTATATTATTATAAAATTAACAATTGTGAATGTCTGTTCTATTTAAAAGTTTTTCTATAGAAATGAACTATTATTTCTTAGATATTGTTTTTCTGAGTATCTGTGATGAAATTATTACCATTGGAACCCCAATTCCAGGATGGTTATAGTGACCAGTATAATACAGGTTTTTTACCTTTTTACTCTCATGCTTTGGACGAAACACTGCAGTTTGTTTCAAGGTGTGAGCTAAACCAAGAGCTGTTCCTTTATATGCATTATATCTACTGCTAAAATCATTATGTGCAAAAATCCTTTTTACAACAATGTGGTCTTTTATGTTCTCTCCGGCCAATTTCTCCATATGATCAATTGTTTTATCAAAATATTTTTGCCTTGTTTTTTCATTATCTTCAAGTCCAGCTGCAACAGGTATTAGAACAAACACGTTTTCTCCATTTTCAATTGCAGTTTTCTTATCGGTTTTTGAAATACATGACACATAATATGAAAAATACTCTGGCCATTTTGGATTTTTAAATATATCATCAAAATGTTTTTCCCAATTCGGATGGAAATACAAATTATGATGAATAAACCGTTTTAATGACTTATCTAATCCTAGATACAGTAAATAAGCAGAAGGCGCAATTTTTCTTTTTTCCCAATATTTTTCCGAATACGATCTATATTTTTCTTCCAAAAGATTTAATTCAGCCCAAGCATAATCAGCATTTACTACAACAATATCGGCTTTGTATTTATTCTTAGTAGTTTGAACACCTGTGACCTTTTTATTTTCAACAATAATTTTTTCCACAGGTTCATTGAACTTAAATTTTACGCCTTGTTCCTCTGTAAGTTTATATATTGCTTCAACAAGTTCACCCATTCCACCTTTTGGGAACCATACGCCCATATTGAAATCAACATGAGACATTAAAGAATACAATGCAGGACTATCATATGGACTGCCACCAAGAAATACAATTGTATACTCCAAGATTTTTCTAATTTTCTCACTTTTAAAAAATCTTTGAACAAAATCATCCAATTTTTGAAACATATGTAACTTTGTTCCTTCAATAATTAATTTTGGTTTAAGAAAATCTGTTAAACGTTTGTAATCCTTATAGATGAAATCTTTCATTGCAATTTTATATTCATATTCACTCAATTTCATATATTCCTTCATCTTTTCTTTTGCACCGGGCTCTAATTTTTCAAAGAGACCAAGATTTTTTTTAATATCTGACGAAATATCTGCAAAATCATCTACGTCAAAAAAAACTCTATATGAAGGATCCAATCTAATTAGATTCATACATTCTTCTGGTTTTTTTCCAAATTCAGCAAAAAATTTTTCAAAAACATCTGGCATAAGATACCATGAGGGACCCATATCAAAAATAAACCCATCTTTTTTCCAAACTGATGCTCTTCCTCCTGCTTGTTCGTTTTTTTCGATTACAGTTACATCATAACCGTCTTTTGCTAGAAGTCCTGCTGCAGCTAAGCCACCAAAACCTGAACCCACAACTATAACTTTACTCCCCGGCATAAATAATCACACTTTGTTTTTAAAACTCTTATTAGGTTTTAATCTTTTTGGAGTTTATCCAACGTTTTTTGAAATAAAGATATACAAACAGATAGAACGAAAGCATTGAGAAGTTATAGAAGAAGTCTTCGAGTGGTATTGTGAAAAATCGTCCATTCCACAGACCGTCACCACCCCAAATAGCCACTGGGTTGTACAATACAATTGGAGTGGATGTTAACAGATAATTGAAGATAATGAAAGGAATCATAGAAATGCCTATGTAAAGCCAATAGTTCCGAGATTGCAGGATTTCTGGGAAACGCCAGAGGGCGATAATGAAAAAAAATGCACAGGACATCAGAGCTAGAATCGTATAATCTTGATGATAGAACGCGATGCCGCCAAGAATAAAAACCACTATCAAACCGATATAGAATGTTTTATTGTATCTTATTTTTTTATCAGGCAAGAAATGTTCAAGGTTCTCGTAAATAAAAATACAGGAGTAAGGTACAACAATAAAGAACAATATCTCCTCAATTGGTAATCCTATGACAGATACCCCTGAGAGATATTTGTAATTAAACCACCAGTCGCCTCGCGCTGTTACAATGGCATCCCAGATAATGTATCCTATTCCAACGATAGCTATTGCAGGAAATAACGCTTTATAGTAACGATAGTAGGCGAATTTCCATTTGAAAGATAACAGAAGAGGAAATAATATTATTAATAAATCTAAGAGTAGATAATTTATCATGATTTTTTCAACCTCCCTTAATTGTTGTTGTGTAGATACTCACGATATAAGTAATTTGTGCTTATTTAATAATGTAAATTATTAGAAGAACATTTTTATAGTTATATCTAATATTTTTATGTGTTTTGGCGAATAGACTATGAAAAAAATAGCGAAAATCATCCTGATAATTTTGGTACTCATAAATCTGTTAATCTCAGTTTTCTTATTCTATGATTTCCAGGTTTTTGAATCACCTGGGACAACTGTGAGCGTAGAAGTTATTGAGATTAACTCGGAAGAAATGGTATTGCAAACAAAAATGGAGATAACTAATCCAAATTCTTTTGAGTTATCAGTCAATGATTTTAAAGTAGTGAGTAAAACAATAGAAGGCGTAGACATAGGCAAACTTTCCATGGTTGGTGGTATAGTAGGCGGCAAAGAAACTAAAACATTCACCTCCAAGGACAGATTTGCATTACAAGGGCAAAGTTTTAAAATTCTGAAAAATGAAATCACAGGAAGAATCGGGATAAAAATTCTTGGAATAATACAAAAAACTATACCAATTCATATTATCGTATTAACATCTATGGAAGAGATACTTAGCAGTATAAAATCCCCTGTTTTAAACGTCGAGGCTTTTTTTGATGACATTAATTCCAAGGGATTAAATTTTAGCGCATCAATCAGCGTATATAATCCAACAGATTTCGAATATACAATCAACAATCTTAATTTGAATCTAAAAACAGATGATGACATCGATGTGGGCAATATCACAATCTTTGGGGATACAATACTACCCCGGAGTAGTTTGACTTTTTCATCAAAGGGCACAGTATCTTATAACGCTCTAGATGCAGAAATACTATTGGTCAATCTAAGTGGTACTGCTGGAGCAAAAATAGCAGGGATGTATCAAGAAGTAAAATTATCAACAGTCACATCAGTACAAATTCCAAACATACAAGAGTTTATCTTTCAAAATCAGACGATAGATATTTACATTCCTGTACAAATTAAACTAACTTCAAGGGGAATTCTTGTTAATTTGGGTTTTAAATTTTATAACCCTAGTAATATCCCACTCGTTACAAAGGGACTAGTTTGTAGCGTTCATCGATTAGACGGAGAAAAAATGACTCTTCTTGGGGAAAAAAACATGGAATCTTGCGAGCTTTCACCTAAAAATACGGTTTGTGTAAGAACCCAGGTTACAATTCCTTATCTAAAATATATAAAAACTATTCCTGGTAAATTTTTACCTGATTGGCTTGTTATAAAGGTTCAAGGTGATTTCTCTATAGCTGGAACGCGCCAGGCGTTTCCAATAGCTCTAAACGCTTATGTTGACCCTGCCATAATCAGACAAAGGGATTTGATATAAAAAAAATTTAAGCGGGTCGTAAAGTACCAGCAAACACCCGCCATGCAAGAGCGGATTTTGCTACCAAACTTAGTATTATGTAAACTTTTTCATTATCATCTATAATAAATAAACACCCATTTCTAAAATTGTATAATTATGATATAGTCCTATAATTTAATTTTTATGACTGATACAAAACAGAAAATAATAAAAAATTTTGTATCTTACTAGCATGTTGTAACAATTTATTTAAATATTATTTACATATGGTGCCTAGATAAAAGGATGAGGATGAAAATTTCAGTTTTTTCTTAAAACTGGATATTTGAGTTTTTGTTCTTTTAAGATAAAAAAACAGAAGATCGACAGAGGAGATAAACAATGGGATGTGCAAAAAAAGGAGATAAAGTCAGAGTAGAGTATGTTGGAAAGCTAGAGGATGGTACGATTTTTGACAGCTCAGAAAAACATAACACTCCATTGGAATTTATTGCTGGCGGAGGGCAGCTAATTAAAGGATTTGAAGACGCGGTTATCGGGATGAACATCGGGGAAGAAAAAGAAATCAAAATCCCGCCAGAAGAAGCATATGGGATGCCCAACCCTGATTTTGTTAAAGACGTACCTCGAGATTGTTTCCCCCCTGAACAAGAAATTGAACCAGGGATGGTTTTTGTGATGAAGATGGAGAACGGCAAACAAATACCATTGAGAATAACACTGGTATCAGACGATAAAGTAACAGTTGACCTTAACCCACCGCTTGCTGGTAAAACGCTTATATTCAAAATAAAATTACTTGATATTATTATTTAGCTAAATCATTTTTCCAAATATTTCTTTATTGCAATTAGGTTTAACTGCACATATCATTGGAAACCATAATTAATACCAATTCTGTTTTTAAATACTGTAT
>Ga0209287_10000207_pt1 | contig 39496 bp, 42 predicted proteins | sample PPLLak3cmMay2015_2_FD_187255 | JGI IMG/M metagenome (GOLD analysis project Ga0209287, IMG submission 187255) | Freshwater sediment microbial communities from Prairie Pothole Lake near Jamestown, North Dakota, USA - PPLs Lake P8 Core (1) Depth... | ecosystem: Environmental > Aquatic > Freshwater... | reverse complement strand
TTACGTCCATGTTTCCCAAAAGAATTCATGCCGTAACGGTTGAGGGGTTGATGCTTAAACTGCTGATCTTCATATTTGCTTTTACCTTTCAAAAAACAATTTTATAAGTAGCAACTTGAGTTAATTAATAGTATTGATTTATTTATAATGCGAATTAAGGGTTGAATATTACAGCTAACACAATAAATAACTCCGCCTTTTAAGGCGGAGTCAAAGGGATAAAGGGTACTGGGCTTTAGCCCAACATCGATTAGAATACGAATGACTGAGTAAAATGAACTCAACATTTATCATCTTTTTAGAATATTCCTTAAAAAGGGATAAACAAAATGTAGGGCTAAAGCCCATCGAACTTAATGATTACAGCCTCCGCCTTAAAAGGCTGAGTTATTGATTCAACCCTTAAATCGCATTTATAATTGATATCTTCCGTAATAATTCATAGAATCTCTAGGTAAACAGGTGACGAATTGTTTTCAAAAGCTCAATTTGACAGAGAAATATTCTTTACGACTTACACCATAAATGGCAGATTGTATCTATTTTTTAAAAATTCTCCTTTCGTATATATCTGAAATAGTGGCAGAAGAAAAAAATTATATGTTTAAAATCATATCAACGAATAAAACTCTAATTTTTTTGCAAAATATTTTTTTTATATTTAAAACGTGGGAAAAGTTGTCTTTTCGAAACCTAAATCACTAAGAACTAACTCATAAATAACTCAAACAAATTTATTAACTAACTAAAAAAGAGAAAAAATGATGCCTTCAGTATTTTGGTTGGTACCTGTTTGCTCTGCATTAGCATTAGGCTTTGCTTACTATTTCTTTAAAGAAATGATGAAAGCCGATGAGGGAACAGATACAATGAAAAAAATTGCACTTCACGTGCGGACAGGTGCGATGGCGTACCTTAGACAGCAGTACAAGGTTGTGGGTATTGTGTTTGTTATTTTAACCCTTATTTTCGTACTTCTTGCCTACGTTTTAAAGATTCAGAACCCTTGGGTGCCTTTTGCATTCATCACAGGAGGTTTCTTTAGCGGTCTATCAGGTTACTTTGGAATGAAGACGGCTACTTACGCTTCAGCACGTGCTGCAAATGCTGCACAGAAATCGCTGAACGATGGTCTTAAAATTGCTTTCCGTTCAGGTGCAGTAATGGGTTTAGTTGTAGTAGGTTTAGGCTTGTTAGATATCTCAATATGGTTTTGGTTTCTAAACCATTTTATAGGAGCATTAGATAGCACAACTGATGCTTCAATACTCAACGACCAGTCAATGAAGCTGATTATCATCACAACAACAACCCTTACTTTCGGGATGGGTGCTTCAACCCAAGCGTTATTTGCACGTGTAGGTGGTGGTATCTTCACAAAAGCAGCTGACGTAGGTGCTGACCTTGTAGGTAAAGTAGAAGCGGGTATTCCTGAGGATGATCCACGCAACCCTGCTACTATTGCCGATAACGTAGGTGATAACGTAGGTGATGTAGCTGGTATGGGCGCTGACCTTTACGAATCATATTGCGGTGCGATTTTATCTACTGCTGCACTTGGTGCATCTGGTTTTACTTTAGTTGGTTTAACTGCAGCAGGTTTTGCTTATACTAGCGAACAAGCTTCTGCAATACAGTTTAACGCTGTAATAGCGCCGATGTTAATAGCAGCCGTTGGAATAATCCTTTCAATTCTTGGTATTTTCATGGTACGTACAAAAGAAGGTGCTTCGCAGAAACAGCTGCTTGCAGCCTTAGGACGTGGGGTTAATATAAGCTCAGTCTTAATTGCCATTTTTTCTTTTTTAATCCTAATGTATCTTGATTTACCGAACTATACTGGAATTTGGTTGTCGATGGTCATAGGATTACTTGCTGGTATTGGTATAGGTAAATCAACTGAATACTATACTTCATCAGCCTACAAGCCAACCCAGAGGATAGCAGAATCGACTCAAACAGGCCCTGCAACGGTTATTATCAATGGTATTGGTATTGGAATGATTTCAGTTGCTATTCCTGTTCTAATTGTTAGCGCTGCTATTATTTTTGCATTCCTTTTTGCCGCTGGTTTCCATTTCGAGAATATTGGCATGGGTCTTTACGGTATTGCTATTGCTGCTGTAGGTATGCTTTCAACTTTGGGTATTACTCTTGCTACTGACGCTTACGGCCCAATTGCCGATAATGCTGGTGGAAATGCTGAAATGAGTCACCTAGGACCAGAGGTTCGCAAGCGTACAGATGCTCTTGATACTCTTGGTAATACAACTGCTGCTACGGGTAAGGGTTTTGCAATAGGTTCAGCTGCTTTAACAGCATTAGCTCTTTTAGCAGCTTACATCGAGGAGATTAAGGTTGCCCTTGCGCGTTTACCCGAGAAAGCACAAGCATTTGCTGAAACAGTTGGTAAAGATATCCATAATGCTTCTATAACTGATATTATGCATTATTATCATGTTGATCTAATGAATCCCCGTGTTTTGGTTGGTGCTTTCTTAGGCTCAATGGCCGCATTCCTTTTCTGCGGATTAACCATGACCGCTGTTGGTCGTGCTGCGCAGAAAATGGTTGAAGAGGTTCGTCGTCAGTTCAGAGAGATTAAAGGGATTCTTGAAGGAACTGGGGAGCCCGATTATGCTCGTTGCGTAGAAATATCTACCAAAGGTGCACAAAAGGAAATGTTATTCCCTTCACTTTTAGCTATAGCTATTCCTGTTGTTGTAGGTATTCTTTTCGGTGTAGCCGGTGTAATGGGTTTGCTACTCGGAAGTATTGCAACAGGATTCATTCTTGCTATTTTCATGGCAAATGCTGGTGGTTCATGGGACAATGCCAAAAAATATATTGAGGAAGGTCATTATGGTGGAAAAGGTTCAGAAGCTCACAAGGCTGCTGTAACTGGTGATACCGTTGGCGATCCATTCAAGGATACATCAGGTCCAAGTCTAAATATTCTTATTAAGCTTATGAGTATGGTATCAATCGTTGTGGTTGGTGTTACTCTAGCATACGCTTTGATGTAAAATTACTTGTTTTGACATTAATAGAAGCCGAAGAAAAACTTCGGCTTCTCTGTTTTAAACGTATGAAGTTTAAGCATTATTAGCAATCTTTGTACAATGAAAATATTAAAAATTCTTCTATGAGAGGTTCTATTCTGTTAGGCTTAGCATTGCTGCAAATCATGATATTTGGACAAAGCGTTATGGCGCAAGAGAATTTCATTTATCTGTTTGATGGTACGCAGGTAAAAAGTCGAATTGTAGATATCCGCGATCCTTTTACCAAAAAGTCATATTTTATTGCGGATTCAGGGAGATATAGCGCCGAATTGGTAAAGTTTTATAGCAATGAGAATGGTTTTTTTGCGAATACCCGAAGGCTTAATTTTTCAGGCTCATCCATTTTCATAAGCAGAGTAATTGTGGGTAAGGTCAACCTTTACGAAAGGGTAAAGTTGCATGCTACGCCAGGGAATTTTGGAACGAATGGTGTTTATAGCCCTGGGGCTACAGGGGTTACGATTAAAAACTACTACAATATAGGGTTTGGCGATCTAAGGAAAGCAACCTATAAAAATTTAGCAATGGACTTAGGTGATAATCCTGAGAGCATGAAAAACCTAGCTAAATATCATAATTATACAAGAGTTCAAACGGTTATGTCGATAATCGGAGGAGCATTGATAGCAAGTGGAATAATATCATACTATATAAAAACAAAAGATGTTAATTACGATGATCCCAACCACAAAGACCCCGATGTAAAACCAAGTATAGGTTTTATAGTGGCAGGTGCCGGTTGTATTGGTGTTAGCTACTATATTTCTTTCCCAAAACGCGATCGCCTGAAGAGGGTAGTTGAAAACTACAATTGGAATTAGAAAGAGCTGTAGTTTAGCTTAGCGCTGCACCTTGGATTAGTGACACTTTTTAACTTTGCGACTTAGTGGCAAATCTTTTTCAACTACGAAGGCTCTAACCTGTCCGCCGTAAAAAACTTTTTACTTTGGCAGGCGGGAACACAATGGAAACACTAAGATTAACACGTTATTCTAGACTACAACCTCAGAAATCTATAACAACCTGACCTTGAACAACCTTGAAAACCTGCCAGGTATCCCCTTTTAAATTGGTAGGCATATGGAAGGTATTAAGCAGTTTATTGTTCCCGTAAACCCATACGGTTGCCTTTGAACTCGATAAAGGTGGGGCAGAACGGCTAACTTTTGCAGAGTAGTTGTATATAAAATAGGTGTATTCACTTTCGGGGCTAAGCTGCGAAATGGTAATTGTCTCAGGCCCATAGCCATCCATATCATCCCTGTCGAGTTGTCCTGTGCCATCGTTTAGCACTCTTGTATTTCTGAAACTAATATGGTAAGCGTTTGATTTTACCAAATGGGCATCAATATCTTCGGGTTGTTGATCCCATGAGAGCGCTACCCTGAATTGATCTATATCCATAACGGTTGATACAAAATAACGATTCCGAAGAATTGTTTCGACGACTACATCAATTTCTATAAGCGCGCTAATGTACCCCGTTTTCTTAAAAACAGCTTTTAGCGGTCCATCGGGCTGACGAGGGAAAATAACACTTCCTTCAGAGTCGGTACTGTAAGAGCCAACGTTTTCGATCATGACAAATGCGTCTGAAACGGGATCGCCTGTAAGGACATCGAAGAAGCGAATGGTAAAACTGTTGTTATCCTGTTCAATGAAAACATCCTCCAAAACATTTTTCTGCTGTGCGCCAAGCGGAGGAAATATAGAGATAAGTATCAGCGAGGACATTACTTTAACTAGTCCCATAGATTGATTAATTAACAAGTTGTTTCACATCTAACAGAAAGCGCATTTGCTGAGTTTTCGTGGTAGTATTGCAGATATGCAATGAAGTTCTGTTTAAGAACGCTTTTTTATCTCATCCCGAATTTTTGATGCTTTCTCGTAATCTTCATTGAGGACAGCCTCTTCGAGTGCAATTTTGAGCTCCGACAGCGACATCTTACCGTATATGGCAGAGTCAGAACTCTCCCTCCTATCTGGAGCAGATGCTTTCTCTACCTCCTCCTCCGTTCCGTCAAATTCAAGAATTATGCCAGCCTTTTCGATGATCTCCTCGGTGGTGTATATTGGGCATTTAAAACGAAGTGCGAGGGCAATTGCATCGGAAGTGCGAGCATCGATGTAAACCTCTTTTTTCCCATTGTCACAGTGTAGTTTTGAGAAGAAAACACCCTCTTCGAGCTTGTAAATTTGAACTTCAATTATCTCAATGGAGTATGATTTTGCAAAATTGAGAAATAAGTCGTGGGTAAGAGGACGTGGTGGAGTGAGCCCTTCGATTTGAATAGCGATAGATTGCGCCTCAAACCCTCCAATGATGATTGGGATTCGTCTTTTTCCTTCCTCTTCGCTAAGCACTAGTGCGTATGCTCCTGATTGTGTTTGGCTGTAAGAAATACCCAGAACGTTCAGCTTCACTTTGCCCATACCATTTTAATCTTTATCGATGTTTCTAAATAATACAAACCTAATCGAATTTAGTTTAAAATACAAGTAGGAAACTTTAAAATGGTTTATCAACTTTATATGAACAAAATGGTAATTAATCAAAGATGGTGTAATTTAATTGATTTTATTACCTTTGTCCCCTTGAATATAAAGGGCTTCAGTTAAAAGTAAAAAAATGATTGATAATTCTTTGCGAATTATTATAACTTTTATACTTTTGCAAGCCCAAAAGTGTTGAACAAACATAAAGAAATAAGATGTACGCAATTGTAGATATAGCTGGTCAGCAGTTCAAGGTTGAAAAAGACCAGAAAGTATTCGTTCACCGTCAGGAAGGTGAAGAAGGAACTGAACTAAGTTTCGAAAAGGTTTTGCTTGTTGATAATGATGGTAAGGTAACTCTAGGTAAGCCAGAAGTAAAAAATGCAAAAGTAACTGCAAAGATACTTGCACATGTAAAAGGCGACAAGGTTATCATCTTCAAGAAAAATAGACGCAAAGGGTATAAGCTAAAAAGAGGACATCGTCAAAGCTTTACTCAAATTCAGATTGCAGAAATCGTTGCATAAACATTCAAAAATATTAAGCAATGGCACACAAAAAAGGAGCCGGTAGTACAAGAAACGGTAGGGAGTCGCATAGTAAGAGACTAGGCGTAAAACTCTTTGGTGGTCAAACTGCCAAAGCTGGTAGCATTCTAGTTCGTCAGCGTGGAACAGTACATAATCCAGGTGTAAATGTTGGTATTGGTAAGGATCATACCCTTTATGCCCTTGTTGATGGAATCGTATCTTTCCGTAAAAAAGCTGATTCTAAATCATTCGTATCAGTTCTTCCAGTGGAAGAATAGGGATATAATTTTTTTACTTAATTTTAGTCTCCTGTTCATATCGCCGATTCGGCGAAGATCAGGAGGCTATTTTTTTAAATACATAGTTCAATAGAGATTTGAGAACAAGCCTGTCTGCCGACAGGCAGGGATTAACGATTAATTATTTAAGATGTTCAAGTAATGAATAAATCTGAATTAGAAGAACGATTAATTGCTTTTTCAGTTTTTATTATTGAAATAGTAAATGAAATGCCAAATACCAAAGCAGGCAATCATTTATCTGGTCAAATAGTTCGATCAGGAACGTCTGTATCACTTAACTATGGAGAGGCTCAAAGTGGTGAATCGAGAAGAGACTTTGTTCATAAAATTAAAGTTATACTTAAGGAATTAAGGGAAACTTATGTTTGTTTGAAGATTATACATAGAACTAAACTTTATAAAGCGGAAGAAATTATCCAAACAGCATTGAAAGAAAACAATGAACTTATTTCGATATTTGTAAAAAGTGTTGAAACGGCTCAGAAGAATATGGAGAATAAGATTGGTGTTGTTCGTTGAGTAATCTAAAATCATCATTCGTTAATCCCTGCCTGTCGGCAGACAGGCTTGTTCTTAAATCAAATTAATAACTGATAAACCTCACAGCATCATAATATTTAAACCCTAGGGTTATGCTAACACTCAAAGTAATTCGCGAAAGCAAAGATGAAGTAATTAAACGCCTTGCTGTTAAGAACTTCGATGGGAAAGAGATAATTGAAAAAGTCATCGCGCTTGACGATGAACGAAAGTCATTTCAACATGAATTAGATAATAATCTTGCAGAGCAAAACAGTATTGCAAAGCAAATAGGAAAACTTTTTTCGGAAGGAAAATCTGAAGAAGCTAATGCGGCTAAGCAAAAGACTGCTGATCTTAAGGAGCAATCAAAACTTTTAGCGCAAAAATTCTCCGATGCTGAAAAGGCTTTAAACCAAACGCTTGTTAAGATTCCTAATCTTCCACATGCTTCCGTGCCCCTTGGACATGGTGCAAACGATAACGTTGAGGTTCGTTCAGGAGGGTCAATTCCTAAACTTCATGAAGGAGCACTGCCACACTGGGAACTAACCAAGAAGTACGATATAATTGATTTTGAACTTGGTGTTAAACTTACTGGAGCAGGATTTCCAGTTTATAAAGGTAAAGGAGCAAAACTTCAACGTGCTCTCATCAACTTTTTCTTAGATGAGAATACTGCTGCTGGGTATCAGGAAATTCAACCTCCATTGATGGTTAATGAGGATTCTGGCTATGGTACTGGTCAACTACCCGATAAAGATAGTCAGATGTACCATGTTGGATTGGATAACTTCTACTTGATTCCTACTGCTGAGGTTCCTGTTACCAATATATATCGCGATGTTGTTCTTAATGCTACGCAGTTTCCAATTAAGATGACAGCTTATACCCCTTGCTTCCGTCGTGAGGCAGGTTCTTACGGTAAAGATGTGCGTGGGTTAAACCGTCTGCATCAATTTGATAAGGTTGAGATTGTTCAGCTACAGCATCCTGAGAAATCCTATGAAACGTTAGAGGAGATGGTTTCGCATGTTGAGAATATATTGAAGAAACTGGAATTACCCTACAGAATTCTTAGACTTTGCGGTGGTGATATGAGTTTTACCTCAGCATTGACCTACGATTTTGAGGTTTACTCAGCTGGGCAAGAGAAATGGCTAGAGGTTAGCTCAACATCTAATTTTGAATCATTCCAAGCAAACAGAATGATGCTAAGATTTAAAGAGGATGGTGATAAGAAAACGCAAATTGCGCATACTTTAAATGGCAGTGCACTTGCATTACCCCGTATTGTTGCCTCAATCCTTGAGAACAACCAAACACCTGATGGAATCCGTATCCCAAAGGTTCTTCAGAAGTTCTGTGGGTTTGACATGATTGACTAATTAATTTTCTCTTAAAATAAACATGTCAGGTCTATATGACCTGACATGTTTTTGTTTTTACTTATCAACTTGTCAACTTTTCTACTTGCACAACATCTCACTCAGCTCCACCATCTTCATAAAATCAGCCCTGTACCCATACTCATCTAACCCTACAGAGCTCTTTGCACGTTTTAGAACGGTAGCGTAAGAGGATGAGCCTTTAAATTCTGATTCACGAAGAAGCATTCCAAATTCTGCTACTGAAGATGCAAACCTAATGTTATTTGTGGCATTCAGTTTATCACTGCTTACCCTTTCGGTAATTAATAGACTAGTGTCGCCATCAGGTTTTTTGTAACGAACCTTAACGGTCATCATATTCTTGCTATCGGCAACTACCGATTGTTTTTGGTATTCGAGTGGGTCAACATTGGAGATATTCTCATCCGAATCGGCAGGGATTATCTCGTAGAGAGCCGTAACGGTGTGCCCACAGCCAATTTCGCCTGCATCCTTTTTATCGTCGTTAAAGTCTTCCTTGTTAAGCATTCGATTTTCGTATCCGATCAATCTGTATGCCTTAACTTTATTAGGGTTGAACTCAACCTGTATTTTAACATCCTTTGCAATGGTGTAAAGTGTTCCCCAAAGTTCGGTTCCGAATACCTTTTTAGCCTCTAATAGGTTATCGATATAAGAATAGTTACCATTACCTGCATCGGCTATCTTTTCAACCTTTGAGTCTTTGTAATTGCCCATGCCAACACCAAGTATAGATAGAAAAATTCCATCTTTCCTCTTCTCCTCAATTAATCGAACCATCTCGGCATCGCTACTTGCGCCAATATTGAAATCGCCATCGGTGGCAAGGATAACCCTGTTGTTTCCACCCTTTATGTAATTCTGTTTTGCAATTGCATAGGCAAGATTAATGCCTTCACCACCTGCGGTTGAGCCACCTGCTTGAAGTCTCTCAATAGATGAGATTATAGTCTCCTTTTTATCCCCTGATGTTGATTCGAGTACAACACCTGCGGCGCCTGCATAGACAACTATTGCAACTTTATCGATGGGACGTAAATTCTCAACTAAATACTTGAATGTTTTTTTAATTAATGGGAGTTTGTTGGCATCTTCCATTGAGCCTGAAACATCGAGCAGGAATACAAGGTTGCTTGGAGGAATCTGCTTATCATTTAGATTCTCGCCTTTTAATCCAACCAAAACAAGCTGATGTTTCTCGTTCCAAGGACATTTATCGCCCTCGATGGTTACAGAGAATGGGTTGCCATTTGTAGGTTGTGGGTAGTCATAATCAAAATAGTTAATCATCTCCTCAATACGAACGGCATCCTTCACAGGTTTTTGATTTTGGGTAAGAAATCTTCGGATATTTGAGTACGATGCCTTATCAACATCAATGGAGAAGGTTGATAGAGGGTTGTTGATTACATCCTTAAAGGTGTTTTCGTTTACCACATCATACGATTCGGTGTTGAATTCTTGGTAAACAGAAGAATTATCGGCTACACATGCAGCCACATATCTTACACCACCTACGCTGCTTTTTGCAGAAGGTGCTTCCATTTCCATTACCATGTCATAACTTTCTATTTTCTTCATTTTATCCTCTTTGGCTAATTCTAAGGAGTCATCTACAGATGTTGGTTTTAGGACTATTTTTAGATTTGTGGTCTTGCCTGAGCTGATAGTTACATTCTTATCAATGTAAACTTCAAAGCCTTGAGTAATTACCTTTAATGAGTAAATTCCCGGATTTAGTTGTAGCGAAAATGTTCCATTGCTTCCTGTTGTTCTGCTTCCTATGGCATTACCGTTCTGAAAGAGTTGCACATAAGCATTGGCAATAGGTTTACCATCATCGTTGTTTGTAACTGTTCCCCAAAGGATTCCGATTTGGAGGTTTAGCGTCATTGAAGTGCTTAATAGCACAATCCCGATTAAAGAAATTAAAGTTTTCATAATTTTAGTATTTAAGTTTAACATTTGTTCGTTTTTCATAATGGATACAAACGATGATTGAATTCCATAAAATGATGGAGGATTTTTTTAATTTTACCAAAAGAGAGATTTGAATTAATTTTTCAAAACTTTTATAACACAGAGGACACGGAGGGCTTCACAGAGTTACACAGAGAATGCAGTTTAAAACTAACATATCAGGTTTGAGCGATATTGAACTTATCTACCTTTATAAGGATAAAGGGGATAAGGCGATGGTTGGTGAACTATATAAAAGGTATACCCGTTTTGCTTTTAGTATCTGCATGAAATATCTCAGGGATGAGGAAGCTAGTAAGGATGCAGCCATGCAAGTTTTTGAGAAATTATTCGATGATTTAAAGCGGCATCAGGTTACAAATTTTAAATCGTGGTTACACACGGTTCTCCGAAATCATTGTTTACATATCATCAGGGATAACGCATATAAACTGGCAAAGGAGAAGGAGGCGGTAGATTCTTACGAAAATCTTGTGGAAAATCAGTTCCATTTGTATCAAGATAACGACAATGGTTTTGAGGAGAAGATTGACAATCTGGAGATGGAGCTTTGTAACCTATCGCACGAGCAGCGTTCGTGCATCGAATTATTCTATTTGAAGGATAAGTGCTACCAAGAGGTGGCTGAAATAACAGGATACACAATGAACCAAGTGAAGAGTCATATTCAGAACGGGAAGAGAAACCTGAAGATTAGCTTAGAGCAAAATGAAAGAGGATAATCATATATTGAATCACGAGAATGGGTGCATTACCTCGGATATGCTTATCAAGTATATCAAGGGGGGGCTTTCGGGGTGGGAGAGGAACCGAATCGAGAGGCATATCTCATCCTGTGAAATGTGCAGCGATGAGCTGGAGGGTTTATCAATCATGGAGAATCCTGAAAGGGTCGATGAAATCTCATATGAACTGAACCAAAGCATTGATAAGCTAACGGTCAAACCTGAAAGGGAGATGCCCTATTTGGGAATGTACCTTAGAATTGCCGCATCAATTGTTTTCATAATAGGCGTCTCAACGGTTATCTATTTTACAGCATTTCAGAATAAATCTGCTTTAATGCCTACTTATGCTGAAATGGAAGCAATGGACATTGCTTCACCATCACCACTTGAGGATTCTAGCAATGATATGATGCTAAGAAGTATAGCAAAGGCTGATAAGATGGAGAATCAGCCTTTGGGGTTGAAGAAAGAGGGTAGAAAGATTGATTTGGCTGAAAATGAGGTTAAGTATGTTGCTCCAGTAGTTGTTGACAGCGTAACGTCAGACGATGCAGTTGTTGAAGTGTTAAATGATGAAGTGCTTGAATTTGTTGTTAATGAGGCTAAAACAACTGAGGTTAATCAATTTGCAACAGAGAGTATTGCACAGGCAGCACCAGCTAGTGCTGAAAGAAAAAGTTCCATGGCGGTTGGTGGTTTAACAAAAAAGGCTAAAGGTACTGATGCTGATAATTTAAAAGAGGAAACGGAGAATTTATCCTATGACCAAAACAAGGAGATTGCAATTCGTCTCTATTCGAAGAAGAAATATATTGAGGCGCTTTCAGTATTCGATGCGCTTAGTCGTAATCATGCAGACAATGATACCCTTGCTTTTTACACCTCACTCTGTACTTTCCATTTGAATCGCTTTGATGAAACCATTCGCACAATTGCTGATTTGGCTAAGAACCCTAAGAGTATATTCTATAATCAAGCAAAGTGGTACTATGCTAAAGCATTGATTGAGGCTGAAAAAAAGGAAGAGGCTATCGTAATTTTGGAACTGATAATTCAAGAGAATTCTCCTTATAAAGCTAAAGCGAAGAATGAATTGAAAAAACTTAAAGGAAACTAACAAGGCTACCGCATTTAAAGAAGTAGCGTAATGGTTTGGCCCGAACATAAATAAAGGCTATATTAGCCATGTCATTAACACCCATGGAGGTGTATAATGACAAGTTCGCTGGACCCAGAAACAAAGGAACCCTCCTAGAGAAGCACTTTTTAGCATTGAAAGATCCACGCCGTACGCGAGAGAAATATGCAGCATCGCCTTTCCAATATTATACCCCTTACCGTCTCAGCGATGCTGTGTGGCGCAGATAATTGGGAGCGGGTTCAGGCATAACTCGTCCTAAAAAAAATACAGACAATTATAAAAATTGAGGCAGAAGTTTACAACAAAACCAGCGATGAACCACAATATCATCCTGAAAATGGCCATAACCTTGCTGGCCAATGACATGACTAAGAATCTAAGTAAAAACACCAAGCAGCTGAAAGTGGCATTAGACTTCAAATTTAGAGAGACGCTGTGGGGTTTATAAATACGGTTGCCCTGTATAGTTTGCATCTTTACATAACAGTTGCGTGTATGAAATGTTGGGGGTTGTGGCACTGCGTTTGTATCCCCCGCTGAAAAGTAGATACAGGATGAACTGTTGCACAACTTACTATGCACTAATATTTTATATACATTGCTGTATGCAGATATTTATTATCCAAAATTTCCTCCAATTCGACTATAAATCATTTCTGGTTTCCATTCAATATCTTTCCCTAATATCATTCTTTTCCCAATCGTATTAGTCTCAATAAATCCAAACTCCTTAATAAGCTCAATTCCAACTTGGTTTTCACTTGGAATAGTTGCTTTATCAACAGTGGAATATTTATGTCTCATTAATTCTTTAGCGGCATTAATTGTTAATGCCATTATTGGGCCCTCTCCTAAACCGGGTATGTAAAACCCATCAATTACCTTATTGCTTATAAAAACCGATGATTTGTTTAGATAATTTTTAAGAAGTTTTTCTCTATTCTCGCCAGAAATATAGGCATCAAGTTGGATTATGTCATTATAAAAATCATCTTCATATGGCTGAATATTATCAGAGAATTGTTTATCAATATGACAAGATTCTCGTTTAAAATAACGATAATCTGAAACCTTACGAAATCCTGCTTTTACGTATACTGGTTCGCCAATCTCGGTCGCTATCAATAAAGAAGTTTCAATTTTTCTTGTCTTTATGCTCATTAATAATGAATCAACTATTTTAGAACCTATCCCATGTTTTCTATAATCCGGGTTTACAATGATATGAGCTAACCATGCTGTCTTGTCAAAAAACATTGAGCTACCGACACCCACAATCTCATTATCTAATGTCACTTTAATCGGATTACAAAAATTATGGTTACAATAGAATCGAAATGCATCTATTATATCAGACCAACCTTCAGGCTGTAAATGACTAATCTTATCTATGTCAGAATCTGTTAATTTATCGTACTGCATATCATGCTATAAAATTTCCGCTAACGGTGGCTAGTTGGTTGCGGTTGGGAGTTTGAAACTGCTTTCTTATCCCACGGTAGTAAAGCTACCAAAAAGCGTAAAGAACTCCAAATGCGCCATCGGCCCAAATGCAATAAATACGCTGTTTGGCCATCGTACATTTTTAGTTTTGAAATATTATGCCATTTTTATTATACCACTTAGCCATTTTCCCATATACTTCAGATACAGGATCCCCTTTAAACTCTTTTTTATCCTCCATGAATTCTCCAATGAAGGTATCGCATATTTCGCTTTTCAGCTTTAAAACAATTGGATTTTGTTTTCTGTCGTAAATTGTCAGTTTACCAGAATAAATTACCCATTCCTTTGTACGAAGATGTTTTCCAATCACTTCTTGGTCTGCTTGATATAATATTGAAGGTTTAAGCATTTTCTATTCACTTATTTTTCTTATATGCAAAACACTTAAACTCATTATCATCTTTTTGGTCGTATCGTGTCATATTGCATAACATCTCTTCTTTTGGATTATCATCATTTATACAAGTCAAACAAATCGATGGTTTCCTAATCAAGTCAGAATTAATCTCATAACCATCGTCATCGAAAAAACCTGCGATCTTAGCAGGGTCAATCTCATCAATATGTCTGCGACCTTTCTTGCTTTCACTTTTCTTTATGGCAGAATCAATTTCGTAATCATCTATCGGGTGGCTTTCTCCTGTTATGCAGGTGAAACAACTATTTCCAACTGATGCCGAACCAATCACCCAAATGTCATTCCCACATGAACATTTTATTCCATCTTGAAAATCAGCGAATGCCTTATTTAATCCTTTTCTCAAATCCGATTCATTCGTAGAGGGATTGTTCTTCATATGCTTTTTTAAATACTTTTCTATTGAAATCGGTATAAATCCCATTTTCTTACTTTATTTGTTTGTTACAAATTGAGAACGAGCTTTCCCATCGTTCTTTATACCTCTCATTTTACAATAATCTTGTAGTTCGTCAATTTCGATTACAAAATCATTTACAATGAAGCCTTGCGAAATTAAATTCTTTTTTATTTTTAAGGAAGCATTGTGCCAATCTTTCCACGTAGCATGCATACTTTCCTTATCATCAATAGATTCTAAGAATCGTTTCCAATCGTTTTCTTTATAATACGCCAAATTTATCGATGGTTTCATGTCACTGTCTTTTTGTTTGTTCGTTAAGGCACATACCAACTTAACGCTAACGTTTGCCGCTAAGCCCAGACAGGGAGTTAAAAACCGTTTCCTTATCCCGCGTTAACGGTTACGCTAAGTTAGGAAAAACTTTCATATCTGCAAGTCAAGCCCTGATTGGGTTTAGCGGCTGTTGCGTGTAGTTTTTTATTTGTCTATTTGGTTTTCAATGTCCATTTTCTGGTGTAAAACTCTTATTATTTCAACAATATTTCTTCTGGATTTCTTATAGAAAATAATGTGCGACTTCACAATGGATGCTCTATATCCTTTTTTAATGTAGTCAACAGATTTTCCACTTTCAAAGTTCTCAGATATAAATTCGATTTCGTCTAAAATTAGATTGTAGTATCTATCAGCTTGCTCAAGTGACCAGTTTTCAAACGTGTACAACCATATCTTTTCGATGTCTTGATTTGCTTTCTCGCTTATTGAGTATTTCATTTCTTCAAATGTTTAGCATGAAGATTTTTAAGATTTTCTGTTCGGTCAAAGTCTTTAACAAATCCACTCTTCTCTCCAATTTCAAGTTCTTTAATTAGAGCTTTATATCTATTCTCCTCATTCTCCAAAAGACGAAGAGCTGTTCTAATAACCTCACTAACAGACGAAAACTTTCCAGTAGAGATTTTCTCATTAACAAAGTTCTCGAAATATTCTCCTAATAGTATTGATGTATTCTTTGCCATGGCTAATAATTTTTCTCAAAAATACCAATTCTTGGTATAAATTCAAAATCTCGGAACAGCTTTTTGATTGTGCCCAACGGTTCCACACTAAATTACGTTTGGGAGTTAGGAACCGTTTCTCTATCCCCCGTTAATATGAAAACTAAGGTACGAAAAACTTTGATTTCTGCATCTCCGCCCAAATGGAATTTAGCGTGTGTTATGGGTTGTTGCTATTTTGTCTTCAATTCTTTTATTTCATTCTCAAGCGTCATAATCTTTTCGTTTTGCTGCTCAAGTTTCTTATTCTGTTCTATCATGTAAAGTGTCATTTCTTCCATTTTCTGCAATAGTTTCATTTGAAGGTCTTTCATATTTACCCCACTTTCAATCATTTCTGGCTCAGAAGCAATTTCAGGAAGGTGTTGATTCGTCTTTACAAATTCCTCTAATTTTCTTAAATCCATGAGTTTGTAATTACTTTTAAATACAAAATCACAACCATGTGTTAAGTTAACAACAACTTCATCTGTTCTAATTGTTCCATATACATCAAGTTTATAACATGGTGAAGTTGTACCAATCCCAACATTACCATTGGTAAATGCAAATTGACTTGCATCAAACTGCATTTTCGAATATGTATTGGTTGCCCTATTATAAGATTGCAAACCTACAATTCCTGTGGGTTGTCCCAAATAAACTTCAAATCCATCGGCTCCTGAATTTGACACAACAAAATTCTGATAAGCGGTAGTTGTCCCTATCCCAAATTTGCCTTGAGTAAAAGCAAATTGACTTGCGTCAAACTGCATTTTCGAATATGTATTGGTTGCTCTATTATAAGATTGCAAACCTACAATTCCTGTGGGTTGTCCCAAATAAACTTCAAATCCTTCAGTAGAAGCATTTGACACTACAAATTTATGTAATGGATTAGTAGTTCCAATTCCAATATTTCCATTTCTCCAAAGATTACCGTTAACATCTGAACTACCTGTCCAAGTTTGTGCATTCACAGTCAAAATCGAACTAATTGAAATCAAAAAAATTAATATTTGTTTTTTCATTTTTATATGATTTAATGATTAATGTTTGTTTCTTCTTGCAATGTTGCCAACGTTTGCCGCTAAGCACAGACAGGGAGTTAAAAACCGTTTCCTTATCCCGCGTTAACGGTTACGCTAAGTTAGGAAAAACTTTCATATCTGCAAGTCAAGCCCTGATTGGGTTTAGCGGCTGTTGGCAACTGTACTTTTTTTCTTGTCAACTGATAGTCTTTCACAAGAATATTTGCTGAGAGGTTAAGTCGAGAGGTTAAATTTCTAATCATATCTACCGTTAGCTTCCTTTTTCTATTCAGTATTTCTGATACTCTACTTTTTCCTCCGATTTCATTTATTAAATCCGATTGTTTAAGTTGCATTTCCTCCATTCTTATCTTAATGGCTTCAATTGGGTCTGGTGCTTCAATCGGCAAGTGCTTTCTTTCATAGTCATCGATAACTAACGCCAAAATATCTGCTTCATCGCTTTCTGTTGTTCCCGCTGGCACATCGAAAAGAAATTCCATTCTTTTCAAAGCGTTCTCGTAGTCCTTGTTTGTTTTTAATGGTACGATATTCAAGGCTTTCTGTATTAAATTATATTTGCATCTATTCTGTCATATTCAGCATGAGTTCCAATGAATCGAATGAATGCCCACTGTTTCTCAAAGTTGAATTTAACAACCAAGCGGTAAGAATTTCCTTTAATGTTAAAAACAACTCGACTATCCTTAAGGATACTGGCTGTTGCATAAGTGAGTTTTACGTCATTCGGGGTTTTCCATACCGAACTCATGGCTGCATCATATCATGTTTTCGGGTATTGCTCCGAATCAGGATGTATCTCCCAATAATCACGTAATGTGCCCTTTACAAATATTCTTTCCATTCTTTTCTATTGGATTTAGATGTAGAGACAATAGAAGTTTTCATAATGGGAACTTCTTGATGGTATTTCTTTTAGTATAGTTGTCAACTCGTTTATATGTTCGGATTTTCCGAATATATACATCCTTTTCAAGTGTATATATATGGTTTTTATATAATTGTTTCTGTTTATTAAATTAGTTTATTAGCTAAACAATACATAACCAATACGATGCTATTTAGCTAAATATCTTTTGGTTGTATATTCTACTTGATACGAAAGGGTAATGATTTGTTACCTTGGTAAAGGAGAAGCCTGTTAAAATAGGACTATGCCCCATTACTCTTTTTCTGCAAGTAGAATTACAATCATTGACTAAAGCCCGATAATCTTCTTAATCAATCTATAATTATTTTCTATATTTGCATCCTCATAAAATCACAAATCAATGGCTGTTCAAAAACCTTCAATACCAAAAGGGACAAGGGATTTCACTCCAATTGAGATGGTTCGAAGAAACTATATTTTCGATACCATTCGTTCGGTATTCAAGACCTATGGGTATCTTCCCATTGAAACCCCAGCCATGGAGAATCTATCAACTTTGCTTGGAAAATATGGCGAAGAGGGCGATAAACTGCTTTTCAAGATTCTAAATTCGGGGGACTATATCGATAAGGTTGACCAAAGCATTATCAAGCCAGGTAATTCAAACCAACTTTCGATGGCAATAAGCGAAAAGGGGCTAAGATATGATTTGACTGTACCCTTTGCACGATTTGTGGTTCAATACCAAAATGAACTGACATTCCCTTTCAAGCGTTATCAAATTCAACCTGTTTGGCGTGCCGACAGGCCGCAAAAAGGGCGTTACCGCGAATTCTACCAGTGCGATGTTGATGTTATCGGTTCCGATTCTTTGCTTAACGAAGCAGAACTCGTGATGATAATCAACGAGATATTCACCAAACTAGGGGTTCGCACAACGCTAAAAATCAACAACCGTAAGATATTGAGTTGGATTGCCGATTTCATTGGCTATCCCGAAAAGCTAATTGATATTACCATTGCCATCGATAAGATTGATAAGATTGGAATTGAAGCAGCCATTGCTGAACTAGAGGGTAAAGGTGTTTCGAAAGAAGCTATTGCAAAGCTACACCCAATTCTAACCTTAACAGGAAGCAACGCTGGAAAAATTGAAAAACTACGCAAGATGATTACCGACTCTGAAGTTGGTAAAAAGGGTGTAGCCGAGATGGAGGAGTTCTTCGAGTATCTCGAAGCGCTAGGTCATATTAAAACTGAGGTTGAACTCGACCTATCGCTTGCGCGTGGATTAAACTACTACACAGGTGCTATTTTCGAGGTTAAGGCTAAGGATGTTGAGATTGGAAGCATTTGTGGCGGTGGTCGTTACGATGACTTAACGGGTGTTTTTGGATTAAAGGATATGAGCGGCGTTGGCGTTTCGTTTGGTGCCGACCGTATCTACGATGTGATGTTACAGCTAAATCTTTTTCCTGAAAAATTGATGTCCTCAACCAAGGTAATGTTTACCAATTTTGGTCGATATGAGGCTACTTACTGCTTAAAGGCTATTCGCATGTTGAGAGAAAATGGGATTAGCGCCGAACTTTACCCCGATGCTACGAAGCTTAAAAAACAGTTTGATTATGCTAACAAACGCAGCATTCAATACGTAGTAATAGCAGGGGAATCGGAGATGCAAAATCGCCAATTCTCAGTTAAAAATATGACATCAGGAGAACAAGAAACAATTGCTTTCAGCAATCTCAACGAGTACTTACTCGGAAAATTTAGCTGAGAATAGTTTTTGATATGAAGTTAATAAACAATCCTTTCCAAGATAAAAAAGCAATCAGCAAAAAGTTGAATGCCACTAGAGTTCCCTGACTCTACTTTTCTCATTTTACGCCTAAATCAATAACATTTGTCGCTCAAATTTGTTTCTAAACTATTGTTTGGAGGCTTAAAATGATTTATGAAAATCATCAATAAATAATTAAGCAAATCATAAAATTCATCTATAAAATGAGTAAGAAACATTCTATATCCCCTAAGCCACTAACCTACGAGTTAATGGAGGACTTGGTACACAACAGCTACAAATTAGAGCTATCCGATGAGGCTGTTGGACTAATCACTAAATGCCGCGAATACCTCGATAATAAGATGGCAGCCGACCACCATGCTCCTATCTACGGTATTACTACAGGCTTTGGTTCGCTTTGCAATCGCAATATCTCAAGGGAGAAACTTTCACAGCTACAGAAAAACCTTGTGATGTCGCATGCATGCAGCACAGGTGATGAGCTGCAACCTGAGATTATCAAATTGATGCTTTTCTTAAAAGCACATGCTTTATCGCTTGGTTTTTCGGGCGTTCAGGTAATAACCGTTCAACGAATTCTCGATTTTTACAACAATGATGTTCTGCCTGTAGTTTACGACCGTGGGTCGTTAGGCGCATCGGGCGATTTAGCTCCATTATCAAATCTATTCCTCCCACTTTTAGGCTTAGGTGAAGTTCGATATCAAGGAAAAAAGTACAATACCGCTGATATCATGAGCAAATTTGGTTGGGAGCCAATTGAACTAAAATCGAAGGAAGGTCTTGCATTGCTCAATGGCACACAGTTCATGAGCGCACATGGTGTTTACGGTATCCTAAAGGCTTTTAAACTGATAAAACTTGCCGATATTATCGGTGCTCTCTCCCTTGAAGCATACGATGGACGTATTGAGCCATTCCATAAAAACCTGCAAGAGGTTCGTCCCCATCAGGGTCAGATTGAAACAGCTCAGAATTTCAGAAAAATCCTTGAGGGCAGCGAGTTGATTTCTCATCCAAAGAAACATGTACAAGACCCCTACTCATTCCGCTGCATGCCACAGGTTCATGGTGCATCAAAGGATGCTTTGAATTATGTTGCAAGCGTTTTACTCACAGAGATAAACTCGGTAACTGATAACCCTACCATTTGGCCCGATGAGGATTTAATCATATCCGGTGGTAATTTCCATGGTCAACCCCTTGCCCTCTCCTTCGACTTTATGGCAATAGCCATATCGGAACTTGGCAATATCTCGGAGCGTCGGGTGGTTCAGCTTATATCAGGACTTAGAGGATTACCTGAATTCTTGGTTTACAACTCAGGGTTAAACTCTGGCTTTATGATCCCTCAATATGCAGCAGCCTCGATGGTTAGCCAAAACAAACAGCTTTGTACTCCAGCCTCTGTTGACTCAATCGTATCATCCAATGGTCAGGAAGACCATGTGAGCATGGGCGCAAACGCTGCAACCAAAATGTTAAAGGTGGTCGATAATACCGAACGAATTCTTGCCATTGAACTATTCAATGCGGCACAAGCATTGGAGTTCCGCCGTCCTGCTAAAACTTCGCCTTACCTAGAGGAGTTTATGGTACAATATCGTGCAATTGTTCCGTTTATTGAGGAGGATGTGATTATGTATTTAGAAATGGATAAAACCATTGAATTCCTTAGAAAAGGTTCATTTGGGAAATAATACAATATTGTTAATTAAAATTATAGTAACTATTCCGCAGTAATCGAATTGAACAAAAACCACGGAGACACAGCCTGTCCCGATGTATCGGGAGAGGCAATTATAAAAAAACGACTCAGTTTCAAAATGCTAAAGAATCACTAACACGAAAAACATAAATATTTTCTCTGTGAAACTCTGTGACCTCTGTATCTCCATGGTTAATAATTACAAATCATTCAACCTCGCTCAAATGGGCGGGGTTGTTTGTTTTTTAGCCAATGCATCTGAAGGTCCGCCAATCACTTACTGACAACACCAAGAACAAATACCAATTCCATTGCAAATTTGTACAATTAAGGTAAATTTGTGAATCAGACACTTTGTATGATAAACTCATATTATGAAGAACTTCTATTTTAAAATAATTCTCCCGACAATTCTATCCATATTACTTTTTATTCTTACAATCTTCTTCATTATCATACCTCGTTTTCAGCAAAATATAATGAATGGGAAGCGTGAAATGATTAAAGAGTTAACCAACTCAGCATGGAGTATTCTTTCAAAATACGAGAATGATGAACGAAAAAGCTTATTATCTCGCAAAGAGGCACAAGAAACTGCCGTTTCAAGAATTCAATACCTACGATACGGTGATGAGAATAAAGACTATTTCTGGATTACAGATATGCACCCAGTTATGGTTATGCACCCGTATAGACCCGATTTAAACAACAAGGATTTATCAAATTTTAGCGACCCACATGGCAAAAAACTATTTGTTGAATTTGTTGAGACAGTTAAAAAATCGGAGCACGGGTATGTTAATTACATGTGGCAATGGAAAGATGACTCACTAAATATCGTTTCAAAGTTATCCTATGTTAAGATATTCAAACCATGGAACTGGGTTATTGGTACAGGAATTTATATTGAAGATGTTAAAAAAGAGATTTCGGCACTAACGAGAAAATTGCTATGGATATCCGTCGGAATATCGATATTAATTGCTTGCCTTCTTTTTTATATCATCAAGCAAAGCTTAAATATTGAACGGAAAAGGATTGCTGTTGAGAATGATTTACACGAATCGAAAGAAAAATACCGAACTCTTGTCGAAGCGGCAACCGAGGGTTTACTGATGCTAATTGATGGCAAAATCAGCTTTGCCAACGCTGTGATAAGCAAAATGACTGGCTACGAAACTAGTGAACTTATTAGTCTTTCATTAAATGAGATTATTCACGAAAACAATAATCAAAATATCATTGATGTTTTTTCACAAATCATTGTTGAAGAAGGACAGTATGACATCAACCTGAAAAAAAAGAATGGTGGATTTGTTGAAGTCTTGGTTACATCTTCGGCTAGTATGATTAATAGTAGGCCCGTAAATATTATAATAGTTAAAGATATTACAATAGACAGAAGTTCAAATTTATCGGTACTCGATTATCAAAAACTATTAAGTACGTTAAATATTGGTTTCTTTAGAGCAAGCATTGATTTTAAAGGAAGATTTATTTTTGCTAACGAGATAGCCATTAAAATACTTGGATATAGTAACTTCCGACAATTAACAGAAACTCATATAATAAACTTACTTTCAAGCCCTGAAGACAAAAAGAACCTAAGGAGAAATCTGCTCGAGAATGGATATATCAAAAATAAGGTTATAAAAATTCAGAAGAAAAATAAAGAAACTGCATTTGTTGCTATTACACTTGTTTTATATAACAGCGAAGAATTCAAAGATTTAATCTGCGACGGTATTATTGAGGATATTACAGCTCAGGAAAAGGAAAAAAATGAAACTACCAACTTGATCGCAGAGCTAAAGTCAAGTACTTTTTTAATTGAACAATCGGTAAAAAATTATTTAGTTCCAATCAACACCTTGGATTCCGATTCTACAATAAATGATGCCATTAGGGTTTTATCAATTCGAAAAACAGATAATTTACTTCTTACTAAGAATGAAAAGGATTACATCGGAATTGTAACCAATAGCGACATTCAACAAAGAGTGCTAACGCTTAATTTAAATCTGGATAATCCAGCATATCTAATAATGACCTCTCCATTAATTTTTATTAATGATCACACTTCGGTAATTGATGCAATAAATATTTGTAACGAAAAAAAGATTAATCATTTGGTTGTTAAGAATAATAATGGTGAAATCATAGGCATTTTAAGAATAAATGATGTTTATAAAGAGCTGAAAAATTCGCTTTCATTTTATATCTCAAACATTGATAAAGCCGAAACTGTTGAGGAACTCAAATTATGCTATAAACAGCTTCAGTTATTGTTAAAACCCCTTATAAAAAGTGAAGTATCAGTTAAAGTTATTACTAGCATTACCACTTCTTTTTCAGACTCAATTATTCGTAAACTAATTGAATTGGCTATATCGGAAAATGGAAAACCACCCGTTGGCTTTTCTTTTATCTGCTTAGGAAGTGAAGGACGAAAAGAGGAAACATTATTTACCGATCAGGACAATGCTATTATTTATGAAGATGTTCAACCTGAAAATGAAAAATCGGTTAATGATTACTTTAGTAAGCTTGGAGAAAAAGTTTGTAATTCATTAAACTATATCGGTTACTCCTTTTGTAAAGGTAATATAATGGCAAAGAACCAGCAATGGTGTAAACCATTTAGTGTGTGGGAAATATATTTTACAAGTTGGATAATCGCTCCAGAGCCTCAGAATCTTTTAGATGCAACCATTTTCTTCGATCTCAGAAATGTATATGGCGAAAATCATTTAACCGATAGATTAAGAAAAACGATTAGTGACCAGATTAACAATCGAGCATTATTCTTGTATCACCTTGCTTATAATACTTACCACACAAAAGCGCAGCATATTTCTTCGGGAAGCATTCTGTCCGATAAAAATGCTGACCTTGTGGAGTTGAAAAATGCAGTGAACCTCATTGTAATGCTTGCAAGAACATATGCCCTGCAGGATAACATTTGGTGTACAAATACCCTTGATCGGCTTGAAACTTTAAAATCTAGGAATATTCTAAATGATAGCACTATTGATGAAATTATTTTTGCTTACAATTTCCTGATGAAACTTCGTTTTAGAAATCAACAAAACCTAGCAGATGGTAATCTACCCTTATCAAACACCCTAAATACCAAACAATTGGTTAATATTGAAATATCAACCCTGAAGGAGGTGCTGTCGTTAATTCCTGTTTATCAGAAAATGATAGGTGCTGATTTTAGGGTTTCAGGCTGATTTATACCGAAAAGTAAGCATTATGCTTAAAACTTCCATGTTCGTTCCAATGAACATATCCTAACTGATTTGTAAGCAAAATAGTCTCCTCAACATACAGTGGTTTTTGATTAAAATGACTGTGGCCATATAGCCAGAAATTGGCCTTGCATTCTTCTATATAGTCTGTTAAATCGACACAAAATGCTTCATTAATGGGACTATTTCTATGTCGAGGCGAATTGCATAGAAACGAAGGAAGATGATGTGTTACAACTACTGTTTTATCACCCTTATTCGTTAACGATTGTTTAATGAAGTTCAAACCCTCTGTATGCAATTCGTTAAAGTCAAGAGAACTAAAACTTCTTTTTTTGTTTGTTATGCATTTAAAATCAGATACGCTTTGCTCCACTATTTTCTGATTTGCGCTACCTATTTTCGACCATAAAGTGCTAAATACAAATTTAGTATGCTCAAATTCAATATCTATATTATTTACAATGTTGATATTGGTCTTTAGCCTAATATTATATGATTTACTAAATTCAGCTATGTCTTTATAGTAAAACTCGTGATTGCCTGGCACCCAAAAAACTTGTTTATAATTGTCTGAGATGTAACTGAAAAAGGAGTTACTCAAAAATTCATCATGCAGGGGTACAATATCTCCAGCCAAAATCAATATATCACCGCAAACAGTTAATGGATTATCGATAAGATATTTATTGTTAAGCGCAAATTCAAGATGCAGATCGGAGCAGTACTGGATTCTCATTTTCTTATCGATTAATTAACCTAAGTTGCTACTTATATGGGATTTGGTTTAAAAAAGGATTAACGATTTACTATTTATGAAAATAAAAATCATATATCGAAGAACATTAACGCTTTAAGATGTGTTTTCATTTCTTCTAAAATCAAAAACCGAGCTTTATTTGCGAGCTCGCCGAAGGCAATCGTTGATCCTTGTTCTAAAATCTAATTATTTCTATAACTAGCAACTTGAGTTAATTACCATTAACCCACCTCACTAATTTTTTTCAAGAGAGGCATATCAAGTATTTCAATATCCCTTCCTTTAACCGAGATAATATTCTCGTTAGAAAATTCAGTGAATAACCTCACAGCATTCTCCTCCGATATAGCTATCATTTCACCAACCTCTTTCCTAGTTAGATTTAAATTAAACACATGATTATCATTTATCTGAGAAAGATAAATCAGATTTTCGGCAAATCTTCCTCGAATCTGTTTCTGATTGAGAGAGATTATTTTTTTCATTATCGCTGTAACTGACTTGCCAAAAGCTTTATTTAAGTTTAAAAGCAGGTCATGGTTTTCCATGTATAACTTCTTAACCAGATCAAGTTCGATAAAGCAAACCTCAGATTCTTCAAGGGCGCTGACAGAGTAGGAGTACTCTGGATTATCGAAAAAGCATAGTAACCCTATATATGCAGGCGGCTTTAGTAGGTAGAGAATAATGTTTCTATTGTTAAGTCCTTCTATATATAATTTTGCAGAACCCTTAACCAAGAATATAGCATGAGTAACATCAGTTCCCTGCTTGCAGATTACATCGTGTTTTTTAAAATGAGCATGAAGGGGCTTAACCATGCTTGGAATAGCTCCATTCCGTGTTAACGATGAATAGATATCACATTTTAACTCACAGCTTTCACAGCTTATCTTCTTGGAAAATTTCACTTGTAATATTTTGACTTTAAAAATAGTGAAAAAGTTGCTACAAAACAATGTTATATTTCAATTTATCAAATAGTTTGTTTTTATTCTAAACGGTTACTTTTGAGAAACCAGAAATTAACCCTAATCCCTAACCAATTAAAAAAAATAAATCAAATTGGAAACAAACAACAATTACGATTTTAGCCTATTCAAGCCCAAAAGTGAATACACTAGAAGGGTAAGAAACATAATAGTTTCGATGTTAATAGTATGGGCTGTTGCAGTATTTGGGTTTCAGATCCTCTTACTAAGTTTACAAAAACCAACCCCCGAAAAATCTTTTATCGCATACGAATCCGTATGGGAAAAAGTAAAATCAGGAAGTGCTACCGCTGATGAAAAAAAGACTTTTGCAGCAAGCATAGCTGCTGTTCTTGGAAAATCAACACTTAAGAAAGATAAAAAGGAAATACTTGCAAATGCCTTAAGTTGGAACTTATATGGGTCACTTGATAGCTCTAAAAAAGAGAATCTTCTGAAAAGCGTTCAAGAGTTGAGAACAAGTACTGAAAACCTTGGAAAATCAACAACCGATGATGGTTATCTTCAGGCAAAAGAATCGCTTAACGAATCGAAAAAGGAACTTTTTAGCCAACTCAATGATATCTATGGTTTCGAATCAAACAGCCTTGAAGTAAATATTATTGCTTTCAACCTTATAAGTTCGGATATTCAACAATTAGACGAAAATGTTGCAACTTCATTACCGGCAATAATGAAATTGTATTTAGTGCACAACCAATCGTTTCTAACAGACACCAAATTCTTAGGATTTCCGTTCCACTACTTTTACACTGGTGAATTTTTGCTGATTTTATTTGTTCTGCTGAGTTTGATCTATAGTAAAAGAGTAGAACATCTTCAGAAGAAACTAAACATTGTTGAATAATCTTATAAATTGAATTGAAATGAAAAAAATATTAACAGCATTTAGCTTGATAGCAATTCCTTTTCTTGCTAATGCTTCAAGTTTAACGCAACTAGAAGGAAGCTTTAAAGTTGGTCCTGCAATTATATTATTAGCCATTCTTGCTACATTTATTCTAGTTGGTCTAGTTCACAGAGCAAAAGATACAACGGACTACTATGCCGCTGGAAGAAAAATTAGCGTTGTTAGTTCAGGTATGGCCATTGGAGCAAACTGGATGAGTGCAGCCTCAGTTCTTGGAATGGCAGGAATGATGTATCTTACAGGGTACAACGGATTGGCTTATGTTGTTGGATGGACAGGGGGTTACGTCCTCCTACTTGTACTAATGGCAGGCCAAATTAGAAAATACGGAAAATTCACTGCACCTGATTTCATTGGTGATAGATATTACTCCCAATCCTTGAGGGGAATTAGCGCTGTTTTTACTATTCTTATCTCATTCGCTTATTGTGTTGGTCAATTTGGTGGTGTAGGTTTAATGTTTAAATGGATTTTGGGTATAAACTACATGTGGTCGGTAATATTGGGTGCAGCAGTAGTTATATTCTACACTATGATTTCCGGTATGATAGGAGCCACTAAGAACATGGTAATTCAGTATATTATTATTATTATCACGTTCTTGATTCCAACTTTTCTTTTAACCTACAAGTACGATTATTTTTGGTTATTACCACAATTTGGGTACGGTACAATTGTTTCTGACATTGTTCAAGGCATTCCTGCACCTAATATTTCTGATGGTGTTGCGCTTATAAATGCCTATGGTCATAATCTTGCGCTAATGCCTAGCCCCGAATTTGCGATGCCTTGGGATCCTGCAACCGGAAGTACCTTCTTTCAATGGATGGCAATATGCTTTTCACTAATGATTGGAACCGCAGGACTACCTCACGTTCTTCAACGTTTTTATATTACTCCTACTATTAAGGATGCTCGTTTGTCATGCGTATGGGGTTTATTTTTTATCTGCCTACTTTACTGGAGCGCACCAATATATTCAGCATTTGGTAAAATACTATCCGCAAATCCAGAGGTTGGCAATTTAGCTTCTGATGCAATTGTAATTTATACTGCTCAATTGGGTGGAATAAATCCGCTAATAGTTGGTCTGCTTGCAGCAGGAGCCATATCTGCCGCTTTTTCAACAATTTCAGGTTTATTGGTAGCCGGATCATCTGCATTTGCACATGATCTGTATGTTAAGATTATTAACCCCAATGCAAAACCAAAATCTCAGCTTCTTGTTGCACGTTTTGGAACCATTCTTATGGGTGTTACTGTTGGTATCGTTGCAATGTTTAATTTAGGGATGATTGCCCAACTAGTAGCTGTTGCCTTTTCAATGGCTGCTTGCACCATATTTCCGCTATTCCTATTAGGTATATGGTGGAGCGGTTCTAATAAAGCTGGTGGAATAGCAGGAATGTCTGTAGGTGTAACTTTGACAGTAATTTCAATTGTTTATTTCCTTGTTGGAAAATCAGGTGGTAGCCTACCGGGACAAGAATTTATTACTTACTGGTTAAATGTATGGTACTTTGCATGGCTTGGTGCTCCACTAGCTATTGTTACCAATATTGTTGTGTCAAAACTAACTAAACCAACTCCTATTGAAATTAAGAAGTTCTTAGTTGAAAATGTACACGGAGGTTAATGCTTCGTAATACAGAATAAGAGACTATCCTGTTAATACAGGGTAGTTTTTTATTTAATTTGCACTTTAATCCCAAAATAGTTGATGAGTATATTTAAGATAACAAGAGAAAACAGAATTGTATTGATTGCTGTTCTCAGTATCAGTATTATCAGTTTTGCTATCGCATACCTTTACTACAGCGGAATAAATAAATCCGAAGACCCAAGAGTTGTTGAAACCAAATTTATGTTTGGCCGGTACGATGCATCAATTCGAGCCAAGAATTATGACAATGCTTTTTCTATACTCGACAGCATTGAACATATCCTTACCAAACTGTCGGGCTATTCCGATTCTTATGAATTAGGTATAATCTATAATAATCGGGCTTCAATATATATCTCTAAAGCTCTTTACGAAGAAAAGGATTCAATAGGTAAAAAGTTATTGCTCGATACAGCATTTGTACACACAAATAAATGCGTAGAGCATTATAATAAGTGGATTGAACGATTCGGCAAGTTATCCGAGGCTGATATACTGTCGGAGGTGAAGCCTCATTTTCTAGAGAATGACGATGCTTTTAAGGGAAAACGTTACCAAAAAATATTAAGCAAAAGGGTTAAAGATATTATTCTTGCACAAAAAGAAACTCCAAGAAGGTTGTCGGTTGCTTATACTAACCTTGGTATTATTCAACGTCATACTTACATGCAGACTAAAGCCATCGAGAGCTACATAACAGCAATTAAGCTGTGGAAGGAAAATCCTGCTGCACTTAGTAATCTAAACGTTCTATATGGTAAACCATCAACAGACAGGTCTATCTTTGAAAAACTATTCCCACCAGATAAAAACAAATAGTAAACTAAAATAAAAAATGAAAAGTAGAATTTTAACACTAATAGCAATAACATTCCTACCAATGTTATGCTTATCACAAGCAAAACCCGATGAGCCTAAATATGGAATCAGCTTTTCGGGATTTCTAAAATCTGATTTCTTTTACGATACTCGCGAAAACGCAACCATTAGAGAGGGTCACTTCCTACTATATCCTAAAGAGAAATCATTGGATGCCGATGGTAAGGACATTAACGCTAAATCATCGTTCAACTTTCTATCAATCCAATCGCGATTGACTGGTAAAATTAGTGCCCCTGATGCTTTTGGAGCAAAAACATCGGGCGTTTTAGAGGCCGATTTCTTTGGCAATGAGAATGCAGCATTTGTTGATGCAAATGGATTTAGATTGAGACATGCATTTGTTAAATTGAACTGGGAGAAAACCGAACTGCTTGCGGGTCAGTATTGGCATCCATTCTTTATACCTGGATGCTTCTCTGGTGTAGTATCATTCAACACTGGAGTTCCAGTTCAACCCTTTTCGCGTAATCCTCAGGTAAGGATTACTCATAAGTTAGGAAAACTTAGCATTGCCGGAGTTTTATCCGCTCAAAGAGATTTCACAAGTCCACAAGGCTCTGCATCTTTGCGCTATTCCAATATTCCTGATCTAACTGCTGTGCTCTCTTTCGAAAGCAAGAATGAAGAGGCAAAGACTGAAATTCTTGCTGGTGCTGCGATTGACTACAAAGTGCTTCAACCAACACTAACAACGACTAACGGTGCTAATACTTATATTACCGATGAGAAAGTAAGCGGGCTATCAGTTACAGGTTTTCTAAAATATAAGAATCAATTCTTCACCTACAAAGCACAGGGTCTTTATGGCCAAAATCTATTCGACTTAACCATGCTTGGCGGATATACAGTAGAATCAGTAATTGATGCCAATAAGAATACCGTTTCGTACACAACAATTAACAATATGGCGGTATGGAGCGAAATTCAAACAAACGGGTCGAAGGTTCAGCTTGGTTTATGGGCTGGCTTTACAAAAAACCTAGGTTCTAAAAATCCTATCCTTAATTACGGTGTCACAGATGCAACGGCAAGAGGCTCAAACATAAAGTCTGTCTTTAGGGTTGCTCCTCGTATTGTATTAATCCAGGGTAAGTTAAATTTTGCCACCGAGTTGGAATATACCATGGCTGCATATGCCACAAAGGAGAACGGCGTACTCAACAGAGATAAATTTGGGGTGATATTCAACTCTGAAAAGGTATCGAATCTAAGGATTCTATTAGCGCTGATTTACAATTTTTAGTAACCATAAACAGTATTTGTAAGGGCTAGGAGTATTTAACACTCTTAGCTCTTTTGCTTTTCCACTTAGCAGAAATAACTTTGAAAATATATTTGCTCCGAAACAATCATTCAAAATGGAAATAGTTTTATAAATTAAGAACTAATTGATATTCAATCCTTGTCAAAAACTATCTATAATTTAGATTTGATAAAGGTTACAAAACCAGAAATATTTATTTCCTTTGCGCCCTTAATTTAAATTTCATCATTCAAAATCTAAATCATTTTTTCATGGAAAACAAATTGGCCAATCCTGGTCCACTGGGATTACTAGGCTTTGGAATGTCAACTATTCTATTAAACATTCATAATGCCGGATTCTTTCCGATTAGTGCGATGTTGCTCTCTATGGGTATTTTCTTTGGTGGATTCGCACAGGTGATAGTCGGTATTATGGAGTTCAAAAAAGGGAATACGTTCGGCATGACCGCTTTTCTTTCTTATGGTTTTTTCTGGTTAATTCTTTGTGCAATATGGATTTTCCCAGATTTAGGGATTGTGAAAGGGGCAAAAACTGAAGGGGCATATATGGGTTGGTTTCTTCTTATCTGGGGTATTTACTCTTTCTTCATGTGGATTGGAACTTTTAATAAAAGCAAAACGCTTAAGTTCGTATTCATGAACGTTTGGATACTTTTCTTTTTACTTGCTATACACAATTGGACAGGTTCCGAGAGCATTGGGATAATTGCAGGTTACGTAGGTATAATTTGCGGATCATCAGCAGTTTATTTAGCAATGGCTGAGATTTTGGAAGAAACTTTAGGAAAGAGGTTATTACCTTTCTAGGCTAGTAATCCAGAACAAATCCAACTTGAAAAGAATTAGAAAAAGAAGGCATCTCAGCAACAGAGATGCCTTCTTTTCTGTTAATAATTGCTTGAGATAAGCGTTTAGTGCTTAAAATAAATCTTCCCAACTACCTTCCAACCCTCTTCAAATTTATAAAGCGAGATATAATCGGTAAAAATCAACTTCCCATCGCGCGATAATTCAATCTTTGTAACGGCTGAAGTGCCCGTTATATCAATATTTACAAAATTCACGGTCGTTTTTGGCAATGGGGTTATGGTATTATCCTTACGCCTCTTTTCAGTACTTTCAATCCAATTATAGATGGGGAGTTTTTCCATCTGATTGTTCTTTAAAATCAGCAGGTCAAACCCAGGGTGAAATCCTTTACGAGTCTCGTCAAGGTTACCACCATTGTGCAAACCTTCAATATATGCCTTATTGATTAACTCTTTTATTGCATCTACATCAGGAGTTTGAGCCTTAACAACCACTGAAGCAAGAATGAATAATAGAAACAAAGTTGATGAAAAAGTTTTCATAGGTTCTAGGTTTAAGGATTTTAGTTAATTAGCTCTTTGATTGCAACATATCCAATTGGTTTAAAGTGCTTAATCCACACTCGGTTAAAACCTCAAAGATAAGCAGCTAAGTCCACCATCGAGTTTTCTAAATTCAGATACATCTACCTCAATGGTTTCGTAACCAACCCGTTTAATAATGCTGAGAGTTTTAGGAAAACCTTTAGGAACAAGAACTTTCCCATTTATCCAAAGGCTATTGGCAGCATAAGATTCCTCTTGGGGTATCTCAAGGATATTGAATTTCCCAAATTCCTGCTTTGTTAAAAACTCACCAAATGCAAGCATATTATCTTTCTCGATGTAATTAACACCCGTTTTAAGGTGCAGCACTGATTTAAGGGCTACCGTTGATCCTGTTAAGCCATGTCTCTTTAGAATTGTGACAAGCTGATTTGCACCTTCTTTGTTTGTACGCTTCGATAAACCAATATAAAAATGGTCTCCAACCATCATTACATCACCCCCATCAACAAACCCAGGGCTAACAATATATTGTAGTTCGGGAAAGAAATTCTTTAGGGCTATTTCAATCTCCGCCTTTTCTCCATTTCTCTTTTCAGTGCCTGGGTTAGCAAGTATAGCACACTTAGGTGTTATCAAAGCAGTATCTTCAACAAAAACTGAATCAGGATAGTTTTCATCTCCATTGAGAACGGTTACCTGCAAACCGCACCTTTTTAAGGCTTCAACATAACCATCATGCTGCTTAAGCGCATTCTGATAATCAGGCTTACCAAGGCTAGCCGATGTTATACCATTGATAATGTTTTTACAAGGTTTCCGTACAATTGCTTTTGTAAACATGGTTACTTTTTTCTGTCAAATATGATGGATTTATTGAGAATAAAAAAACGCAGTGACCTTTCTCTGCGTTTCTTTTACAAACCGAACCTCCTATTATCTTATTTTCAGAAGTTCTTTTTCAATTATCTCCTTGAACATCTTTTTGGTCTCCTCAGGGCTTTTCGCAATTCCTTGCGATGAGAATGGTTTTCCCCCCATTGGGAAGAAGATAAATGTAGGAATGCTTTGAATGCCCAATTCGGTTGCAAGCTGTTTTTCGTTCTCGGTGCTCACTTTATAAATATATATTCTCCCCTCATACTCTTTGGCAAGCTCCTCCATAATGGGTGCAACTATTTTGCAAGGGCCGCACCAGCTAGCATAAAAATCAACAATACAGGGCTTATCCCCTAAATACTTAACATCTTCCGAGCCTTTGGTAAAATCGATTACCTTGGCAATGAACTCGCCACGAGTTAGGTGAATTGCCGAGGTAGCAGCTGTAACTACTTTCTCCTCTTTAGTATTTGCGGTTTCACTTTTACTTCCGCACGCTTGGAGCAATAGCATTAAAGCAATTGTAAGCGATAGCCATACATTCTTCATAATGATTGTTTTTTAACTTTTACTATTTTCGGATACCGTTTGAAAAGCACCATACCCACACATCCTTACACATTTTCCGCAATTTGCGCAATTTTCTTGATCGATCTCGGGTGCGCTAAAAATATTTTTTTGGGTAATCGCATTGTATGGACAAACCCTAACCACAGGACATGGATGATTCTGTGGGCATCTCGATTCAACAACCTTTATTTTAGTCATATTATTTTTTTGCAAATATAACTATATATTTATATATATCTATATATAGATATCTAAATAATGTTAAAAAGAAGATCGCCCTATGAGCGACCTTCTTTCCCAAAAAACCAAAACCTAACTAACCTAATTTATCTTCTTCCTCTTAGTTTTATTTCTCTAACGTTGCCATTAATCGTTATCGTTGCATCGTTATCACATTCACCCATTCCATAATCAAGTACTGCAACCTTATCCTTAACTTTTAGTTCAATAATACCTTCAACAATCCAACGGCATGTGTTCTTAATAACTAGAGCGCTAGTAATTGTATGAGTATAAGCATTGCCTTGGCGATTCACACCGGTTGCCTCTCCTTCGATTGCGAAAACATCATCCCATATATCTAAAGGAGTACTAAAACCATCAGTCCAAGTGTTAACTCTTGTAAATTCGCGGGTATATGTTGTACCATCTTCGAATGTCACTTTTCCACCAGTAAGCGTTACAGAGTAAATATAATCACCTGTCTAAACAATCTCTTTAGTTCCTTCAACGAGGATGCTCTGCTCAAAAAAAAGACAACTCCGCTGTCTCATTTAATATTGTATCAAGACTAGACTTGGCATTACTTGAAAAAGAGAATACCCTTAAAGCATCTAAGAATAGCAAAAGAATGACTGCTGCGTTAGATGATGAATACCGAAGAAAAGTATGAAATGTTAGAAGCGATTTCCCTGTCTGAAAATACACCTGAATAGCTACACCTTTTGAAATTTTGCTAACTTTGTAATCTTGTAAAAACAACAAATTGTGGAAACCAATAATAGCACCAGCTCCCGAGGGATTAAAATAAAACAGGGTGACACTCCTGAACCGATACTATACCATTGTAAAAGTTGTTCGAAGTTAAACTCTTTTAATTGGGTTGAAGACACGCCCAAAACCCTTCAGGAATATGATATAATCGAGGTTCAGTTTAAGAATACTCGGAAAGCATTCTTCCGTAACGCCAATGGGCTTCATCTGAAAAAGGGCGATATTATTGCTGTTGAGGCATCTCCAGGACATGATATAGGTATTGTTTCCCTTACAGGGTGGCTTGTGCTGCGCCAACTTAAAAAGTTGAACGTCGATCCTGTATCAACTGAGTTTAAAAAGGTTTATCGCAAAGCAAAACCAGTTGATACCGAAAAATGGCTCGAATCAATCAACCTTGAACATAAAACCATGATTAAGGCTCGGATAATTGCCGAGAACCTTAAACTAAATATGAAAATTGGGGATGTTGAATACCAAGGGGATAAAACCAAAGCTATTTTTTACTATATCGCCGATGAAAGGGTTGACTTTAGGGAGCTAATCAAAATACTTGCCGATGAATTCAAGATTCGCGTTGAAATGCGTCAAATTGGTGCACGACAAGAGGCAGGACGCATTGGCGGCATAGGCTCCTGTGGACGTGAACTTTGCTGCTCGACATGGATAACAAACTTCATATCGGTAACAACCAACTCCGCTAGACTTCAAGAAATATCATTAAACCCACAAAAACTTGCAGGGCAATGCAGCAAGCTAAAATGCTGCTTAAACTATGAGCTGGATTGCTATGTTGATGCTCGCAAAGATTTCCCTGAAACCAGTATCCCTCTCGAAACGAAAGAGGCAACGTTTCACCACCTTAAAACCGATATCTTTAATCGAATTATGTGGTACAGCTCCGATCCTAACTCATCAGCAAATATTACTCCCGTTCCAGTGGATAGGGTAATTGAGGTTATTGCTATGAATAAGAAAGGAATAAGAGCCGACCGGCTTGCTGAAATGGTACATGAAAAACCTGTTGAAAATTCAAACCTTGGTTATCATGGGGTGATTGAAGAGGGTAGTCTAACACGTTTCGACGAGAATAGCCAGCCTAAGAAGAAGCATAAAAAGCATAAGTACAGAAAACCCGATAACAATGCTCCAAAATAGATTTATCATTGTGCTTTTTTCAGCAATATTTCTCGTTTCATGCGATAGGAATGGGGTTTTCGAGGAGAATATCGACACCCCGAATACCACTTGGACCAAAGAAAATGTTGCAAAATTTATTGCAACCATTTCTGATACAATCTCCTATCACAATATCTTCATAAATATAAGAAACACAACAGATTATACAAATTGCAATCTTTATTTATTCATTGCAACTACCTCCCCTTCTGGAGCAGCTCATCTCGATACCATAGAATGCTTACTTGCCGATGATCAAGGCAAATGGTTAGGTAAGGGCTTTGGATATATTCGCGATAGTCAAATACCCTATAAGTTTAGCGTTAGATTCCCGCAAACGGGTGACTATAAATTCGAAATCAAGCAAGCAATGAGAACCGATAGCCTTGGCGGTATATCATCGGTAGGTGTCCGAGTTGAAAGAAGATAGTTTGAATGATATTCGGATAAAAACCATCCTGTAATAAATTTAGAAATTTTTAGAAGTGGCCAAAAATAAGCTAAAACGATTCGAAGAGAATACAACCCTTCCAAATATTATTCAGCCAAAATTCGAAGAGGTATTTCGAGTTGATCATCTCATAAAAGGGAAATGGAACGAAATCTTTTTCAAGAATAACAAGCCTATTGTTCTTGAATTAGGGTGCGGAAAGGGTGAATACACCGTTGGTTTAGCACAACAATTTCCTGAAAATAATTTTATAGGGATTGATATTAAAGGGGCACGTTTATGGCGAGGAGCAAAAACGGCTCACGAAAGTGGAATGACTAATGTTGCTTTCGTCAGAACAAGGATCGAAAATATCACCTCATTTTTTGGCAAAGACGAGGTGAGCGAGATATGGGTTACTTTTCCCGATCCTCAGCTAAAAAGGATTAATGCCCTAAAACGGCTTACCTCAAGCGTATTCTTAGGGTTGTATAAAACCATTCTTAAGCCTCAAGGGCTTATTCACCTTAAAACCGATAGCCAAGAGCTTCACATATACACAAAGGCTTTGGCTGAATTGAATGAGCTAAAAGTTCATTGCTGCACCAACGATTTATACTCAACCATAGATGAAGATCCAATTCTTTCCATTCGAACCTTCTACGAACAGCAATTCCTTGAACTTGGCAAAACAATAACCTATATCTGCTTTGAACTATCCAATGAAAAACCCCTTATCGAGCACAAATACCAACGAGCCTAATTTCTTCGAACAGGTTTATCAAGTAACAAAATTAATTCCTTATGGTAGGGTTACTTCATACGGAGCAATTGCTCGATATCTGGGATCTGCTCAATCGTCGAGAATGGTTGGGTGGGCATTAAACAGTAGCCATAAGAGTATAGATGAATGGATTCCTGCCCATCGAGTAGTGAATAGGATTGGAATGCTTTCGGGCAAACATCATTTTCCAGGATCAGACACCATGAAGCAACTGCTTGAAAGCGAAGGAATAATAATTGAAGACGATCAAATTATTGATTTTGAAAAACTTTTCTGGGATCCGAACAAGGAGTTAGGTTAGGTTGTTACTATATTAATTAACGTGAGTTCGATATAATAATGCATGTTATATCGCTATTAATTAATACTTTAATACTAGCATTATGTTTTTGGAAGACTGGAATAATGGAATATTGGGATTACCTCTAACTTTTTTCTTCCAATATTCCATTTTTCCATCATTCCATTTTTCCCAATAAAGTAAAATACTGATAATATAGCATTTAAATTGTTTCTTACATCGAACTGACGTTAATTAGATTCATTGTAGTTACTTCGTATCATAAATAACCACGGAGACACTACCCTGCAGGCAGGGTAGGCAGGGAACACAGAGGGAACACAGAGAAAATTAAATTCTTAGAAAAATAAAAATATAGATATCAAATCAAAAACACTAAATCATCACATAAAAAAATGAAGTAATAAACTACTAATTATTTTAGCAGGCTTAAAGACACGGAACTGCAAGTCTTGATAACATATTTTTAGGAAGCCTTCGTGTTCTCCGTGTCTCCGTGGTGAATAGTTACAAACTTAACAAACATCAAACAGAATGGAAATATCAAGCAATTCAGTTCTTGAAGTTTTAAAGCAGGTTCTTCATCCCGAGCACGGAAAGGATATTGTGAACCTCGGTATGGTTCAAAAACTTTTAGCAAATGATAATAAGATCGATTTTACGTTAACCTTTACTAAAGTAAACGACCCATTTGCAAGCTCCATAAAAAAAGCTTGTACCAGAGCAATTGAAGAAAAATTTGGAAAAGATATTGTTCTTGAAATTAAAATAAAAGCAAATGTTGCCCCAAAGGTAGAATCTCCCTACAAAGCAAAAGCATCGGTTAGCCGAGTTAAAAACATTATAGCCATTGCCTCCGGAAAAGGAGGCGTTGGAAAATCAACAATTTCGGCAAACTTAGCTGTTGCAGTTGCAAGAACGGGTGCCAAGGTTGGGTTAATTGATGCCGATATTTTTGGACCAACCATTCCTAAGATGTTTAACGTGGAGGGGGTTCAACCCGTCATGATCAAAGAGGATGGAATGGACCTAATTGAACCTGTTAAGAGTTTTGGCGTAAAGGTACTATCCATCGGATTCTTTGTTCAACCCGATAATGCGCTGATATGGCGAGGGCCAATGGCCACTAGCGCACTAAAGCAGTTAATTCACCAAGGGGCTTGGGGCGATCTCGACTACCTTTTTATTGACCTACCACCCGGCACAAGTGATATTCACCTCACCATGGTTCAAGAAATTAAGGTAACCGGTGCTGTTATCGTAAGCACTCCACAGGATGTGGCACTTTCTGCCGCAATTCGTGGTGTTAGCATGTTTACCTCTGAAAGCATTAAAATACCTATACTTGGCTTTGTCGAAAACATGGCCTGGTTCACCCCCGAGGAGCTTCCAAATAATAAATATTACATTTTCGGAAAAGACGGCTGTAAAAAACTAGCCGAAAGGATGAAACTCCCATTGCTAGGGCAAATTCCAATAGTTCAGGGAATCCGTGAAGGAGGCGACAATGGAAATCCTGCCGCATTAGGGGAAGGAATAATGGCAAAAGCGTTCGAACAACTCGCAAAAAATGTAATTTCGCAGGTTGAAATTCGCAACCAAACATTGCCCCCAACAAATAAAGTTGAAGTAAAGCAAAAAGTATAAACTCTTAACATTATAAAGATGGCTACTAAAGAAGAGATTTTAAGCAAGGTAACTGCATCGATTGAGATAATCCGACCTTATCTTCAAAATGATGGAGGCGATATATCGCTTGTTGAAATAACCGATGATTTAACGGTTAAAGTTAAGCTACACGGTGCGTGCGGCAGCTGCCCGTACAGCTTAATGACCCTAAAAAACGGTGTTGAACAAACCATACGTCGCGATGTTCCTGAGATTAAAGAGGTAGTTGCAGTTGATTTGGCTTAGGCTGTTATAACGATTGTATAGTATTAAGGATGGTTTACCATCCTTTTTTTATTTAGAGTCTGCTGATTAAGTCACAAATAGTTTTATGAAGCCACTAAAAACAAACCTCAGAGGAGTGAAAATATGATAGAAAATATATCAATATAGTATTTTAGCTCCGTAAGGACGACATTACAAAGCAGATAGGACAGAGAATAATGTCATGCCTACGGCATTTCAACTGTTCCCAGCTATATTTTCTACCATAATATCATCCCTACGGGATTAAAATTAGAATAACAAGTGCACGTATTTTAGGCTTTTACATAAAAAGTGCTTGCGCTTACACAACAAAAAATTGTTGTAATATTTTATATTTCTGTGTTTTAACACTTAATCAGCAGACC
>Ga0209287_10000206_pt1 | contig 39608 bp, 33 predicted proteins | sample PPLLak3cmMay2015_2_FD_187255 | JGI IMG/M metagenome (GOLD analysis project Ga0209287, IMG submission 187255) | Freshwater sediment microbial communities from Prairie Pothole Lake near Jamestown, North Dakota, USA - PPLs Lake P8 Core (1) Depth... | ecosystem: Environmental > Aquatic > Freshwater... | reverse complement strand
TGGGATTTGTCCGTTTCGACAGTCTTGATATTACGAAATTCGAGGAGTCTACTGGACCTACCATCAAGGGGGATTGCACCCTTTGTTATCTTGGAGATCATTTCTATAACCCGTCAGCGAAACGAAGTGTGGATGGAATCGCGTTTCCGTACGAATTACTTTTCATCTGGATTCTTTCGCTCTCTGTCTTCCTCTATGTTCGGTTTTTCTTACGGCCTCCGGTTGACTTTACCTTTGATCAGAAAATCAAACGATACGCTCTCCTTATCCACCTCTCTGCGCTGGTCATTGCATTTCTCCTCCTTGATTTGGAGGTCAACATCCTGTTTGGCATCAGCGCTCTCACCTCTCTGGTGTCGCAAGGTTTCTCAATGAGCACAGCAGTATTTTTCGTCTTAGAAGGTATCATCTGGGTTTTTGGGTTCTTTCTGTTAGCTATCCCTCTGCAGCTTTTGTCATACGCAATCCTTCGATTCCTTGGTGTCGGGAAATGTGGGAACGGGTTATGGAAAGCTGTTGGTGACCTGTCAATCTGGGTGTTTAGCGGTTTTTATCTTCTTTTATTCTTTAACATTCTTCTCTCTGTGATTGATTTTAATAGTCTTTTTGCAATGGGCTGATGTATGCAATTAACACTTCAACCACTCATGGACGAACCCGCTCTTCTGCTCAAGGAAAAAAAACTTCTGGTTATCGCAGATCTGCATATCGGAATTGAAAGTGAGTTACGAGAGAATGGGGTGCAAGTCCCTTCTCAGACCAAGAGGCTGGAAGAGCGGTTACTTTCGATTGTAATAAAAAATGAGGTCAGCGATATTATTTTTCTTGGGGATATTAAACATACTATCCCTTCTTCGACATATCAAGAACGAACTGATGTGAAAACCTTTCTTGCCATGATTCAATCATACAGCACGCTTCATGTACTGCCTGGGAATCATGATGGGAACATTGATCGGTTACTCACACCAGGTATTCAGCTGCATCCCTCTGATGGATATGTGATTGAGGGAATTGGATTTACGCATGGTCATCGAAAACCATCCCTTGAGATCATGCAATGCGATCAGGTGGTCATCGGTCATTCCCATCCAACGGTGATGCTGATGGACCGTCTTGGGTACCGGACGTTTGAACAATGTTGGGTACGGGGTCCGCCACTTTTCGAGGCATTGCACCAGAAATATCCTAACTCCCCAACCTCACAGATACTTCTGATGCCCGCATTTAATCCTTTATGTGGGGGGACCGCGGTGAATCAAGATTCGCTCCTCGGACCGTTTAAATCCCTTATCGACGTTGATAACGCAGACCTTTATCTTTTGGACGGGTCATCGATAGGCAAGGTAAAAGACCTGAAAGATTCAAGTTAACCTTAAATACATCATGTAATATACGACACCGATTTACAACAACAGATATTGATGGCCTATGGAGTTGAATCTCTCAGAGAAAGTCGGCAGCCTATTGCAGGCGGTATTCCTTCTTATTCTCCCCTGGGTTGTTCTTTTAATTGGTCTTGCGATACCATATGAGAACGTTTGGTTTTACCTCTTATGCATCACCTGGTTTGGTTGTGGGCTCGTCTTCTTCAGCACCCTCAACTAGCATGATAGAGGTTAACGCGTTTTTCTTCAAATCCAAAATCATTTAAATCACCTACCTTATTCTGTTTTCCTGTTGATCGGGATGGTTAATTATATTATCGTCACAGGTGGAGTTATTTCTGGTTTAGGGAAAGGAATAACGACCGCATCGATAGGCAAAATCCTTGTAAATCATGGGTACAAAGTAACTGCAATCAAGATCGATCCGTACATCAACTTTGATGCCGGAACCCTCCGGCCAACGGAACATGGTGAGGTCTGGGTTACAGAGGATGGAGGAGAAATCGACCAGGACCTTGGGCATTATGAACGCTTCATAGATATCAACATCCCAAAATGTAATAATATCACCACCGGTCAAGTCTACAGCGCGGTTATCGAAAAAGAACGAAACGGAAAATACCTTGGTAAGACCGTACAACCAATCCCACATGTGACTGATGAGATCAAACGACGGATCCGTTCACCAAGCGAGGAAACAAAATTTGATTTTGTCCTTGTTGAGATCGGTGGCACGGTTGGAGACTATGAGAACGTCTTGTTTTTAGAAGCAGTCCGTCAGATGAAGCACGAAGGAGAAAAAGTCATCTACATCCATGTCACCTACGTACCTGTTCTAAAATCTCTTGGCGAGGCAAAAACCAAGCCTACCCAGCATTCCGTCAAACTCCTCAGAGAAATCGGTATTCAACCTGATTTCATTATCACTCGTTCTGAAAAACCACTCGATGATGTGCGAAAGGAAAAAATCGCGTTGTTCTGTAATGTTTCTGGGGAAGACGTTATTTCTGATTCGAATATCGATAATGTCTACGGCGTCCCCTTATTGTTCGAAGAACAAGAACTCTGCATGAAGATACTTAAAAAACTCGGGTTACGCAAAGAGGAACATGATTTTAATGCATGGAAGAATTTTATCGCCAAAATCCGGAAAATGGATAAAAAAGTAAAAATCGGAATCGTCGGGAAATATTTTGATATCGGTGCGTTTAAGCTTTCTGATTCCTATATCTCTGTTATTGAGGCGGTAAAACATGCCGCGTGGAATAACAACGTCCGCCCAGAGATCGAATGGATAGACTCTAAGATTTTTGAAAAACACCCACGCAAAATCGTTAATTTGAAAAAAGTTGATGCGATTATTGTTCCTGGTGGATTTGGTCTTTCCGGGGTTGAGGGAAAGATTGCGACCATCAAATACGCCCGTGAGAACAACATACCATATCTTGGGTTATGCCTCGGAATGCAGCTTGCTGTAGTTGAATATGCTCGAAATGTCTGTGGGCTAAAAGGTGCGAACACCACAGAGGTTGAAAAGAACCCGCCCTATCCAGTTATTGATTTCATCCCAGATCAAGTAAAAATCGTTACGGAATCCCGTTATGGTGCTACCATGCGACTTGGTGGATATCCCGCTATTCTCACCGATGGTTCAATGATAAAAAAATTATACAATGATCAGAACAAGGTCACTGAGCGTCATCGGCATCGCTATGAGGTCAATCCAAAATACATCGAAATCCTTGAGAAAAAAGGTCTGCTCTTCACCGGTCGTTCTCCTGATGGGATTCTCATGGAGTTCATGGAACTGCCCGGTCATCCGTATTTCACGGGGACCCAAGCGCACCCCGAGTTCAAATCCCGACCGATGAAACCCGCTCCCCTCTTCGACGGGCTCATCAAAGCAGCCAAGAAAAAGAAAGAATAAGACACATCACATTGTTTTTGGCTCGAAAATCGTTTTATGCAACACCAGATTACTTGCGAAAAACCACAACGGCGGAATCAACGCAACAAGGATAATGTAGATGTTCAATGAACTCAGCATCACTGGTGTTGTTGCATACATGAAAATAACGATGATTCCAATACATTTTCTGATACGTGTTCGGTCAAAGGTCTTAATGGAATACAATTTATAAATCGAAAAGAACGTCGCAACCGCAAACACCACAAGCAATGCTATCTGCCAGAGGTTTGGATCTAAACCAAGAAAAACAAATGGCAGAAAAATCAGGGCTATCCGCACAATCTCAATCAGATATCCTGTTGTCTTAAAAGAGACCGGTAAGGCAATGATGCCAGCATAGACCTTTGCCCCAAGACGAATCGCAACAGTGTTTGCACTCCCCTGCTCATCATGATCAATATCTTTAATAGCGCCATTAATCATGTTCATGAAAAGAACCTGGATCGCCCCGATGAGCGCCACAATATAGGCTAACCGGGTAGGTGTTCCGATGGTCGATGCACCAAATAAAATAAGGAAAAAAATTGCACTGGCAACGACCAGATCCATCCCCGGGTATTTCTTACTTGCAATGTCGTACACTGTTGCAAAGAAATATGCGACGAGAAGGATACCGACAAGTACAAGGTATCGGAAAAGATCAGAAAAAAAGACAAAAGAAAGGAGAAATGAACCAATCATACAGGAAACCGCGAAGATCGCAGCACCTCTCCGAGTAATGCTTCCTCGAACCAATGGACGAGCTGAGAGATCTTTGGAGAGTTTATCCAGTCTGAAATCGATGACATCGTTAATCACAAATCCAAAAATATGAGCGAGACTACCGATGATAAACAAAATAAACAGCTTCCAGACGGTCAACGAGCCAACATCCCACATGGACAATGCACCAAGGACCGGGGCGACCGCTGTCAAACCCATATTGAAGAGACGTGTTAATTCAATATAATCCCGAAGCATCACCACAAAAGTAAACCGGAGGCCCATAAAAATCCATCGGTTTATAACCTATAGCTTTTTATACCGATTTCTCTTTTTTTCCTCTGTGCTAGAAAAACTTCGCTCCTTTGCAGACATTGGTCGGACGCAAGGGATTACCACCTCTGCGTCTATCGCGATCGTTGGTGCCTTGACATCAACTGCACCAGTTGAATGGTACCATATAGTTTTTTTGACGATTCTTTCTATCTTCGCCCACATGGTTTTAAACACCTACATCGCGTTAGGTGACGTCGAACTTGATGCACATACCTATGTTCCTTCAAGGAACCCGGTCATCAGCGGTCTTCTATCAAGAAAAGAAGCGATGCACTTCTTCTACGGAGGAACTCTCGTCTGTCTCCTTTTAATCGCCCTTCTCATTTTCTCTATCGATTATCTCTATGTCCTTCTGTGCTTTCTCTGCTCCATCCCTGCATTTGGATCCCTCATTTGGTATGGTTGGAAAGGAAAAAAAGTCATACTGTCCTATGATTTCTCATTTTCGATATCGTATACTTTCTTTGTCCTCTTCGGAGTTTTTGCTGTTGGTGGAATGCCAACGGCATACACCTGGATTTTTATCGGGGTAGTCATCTTTGCGGCAACTGCGTTTGCCCAATGGGAAAACGGTTTAAAGGATGTTGATGCAGACCGGAGTGTTGGTGTAAAAAGCATTGCAGTCGTTACTCAAGTGAAAAACAACAAAAGACTCCATATAACACACCCATACTTCCTGTATGGATGCGTTTTAAAAATCGGTTTCCTCCTTTGTAGTTTTCTTGGGTACTGGTACTCACAGAACATCTTCTATCTTCTTTTCTTTATATTGTATGGGATTCCCTCTCAGATTTACATCATGTATCGATTTTTAGTGAAACACAAACCACAAGAGCACCGAAGAACAATTCTTCTGGATGTAACGTTTGCTGCTATCCTTGGATATTCAACAATCTATGGTTACACCGGAATCGGACCTATCGTGTTTCTGATCATCTATCTGATTGGTGGGTACCTGATTGGTTCATTGATCCAGTCAAACTGTGAATTTAAATTTGGTAGATTCTCATTCTCACCAAAATAAAAAAAAATTCTATGATTTGTTTTTCAAGTAGGCATCTATTGCTCTTGCCGCTCGTTTTCCTGCTCCCATCGCAAGAATTACGGTCGCAGCACCAGTTGCAATATCACCACCAGCAAAAATCTTCGGGATCGATGTACGACCCTCCTCATCGGTGATGATATTTCCATGTTTGCCGATTTTCAACTCCTTCATCGTCTGTGGGATTAACGGGTTTGGACTTTGGCCGATTGCGACAAGAGCAGTATCAATAGCTAACTTTTCTTCAGACCCCGGGATGGGGATCGGTCGTCTCCTCCCAGACTCATCAGGCGCCCCTAATTGCATTTTCAGATATTCAACTTCTTTAAGGATTCCTTTCTCATCTCCAATGAATCGAATCGGAGCGATCAACAACTTGAAGATTACTCCTTCCTGTTTTGCATGTTCGATTTCCTCTGCTCTTGCAGGCATCTCAGTTTCTGTTCTTCGATACAGGATATACGATTTCTCAGCTCCTAATCGTAACGAAGTGCGTGCACAATCCATGGCGACATTTCCTGCGCCGAATGTAACAACGACTTTACCCATTTTCACCGGTGTATCATATTCAGGAAATCGATATGCCTTCATCATATTGACCCTGGTGAGGAATTCATTTGCTGAATAGACCCCATCGAGGTTCTCACCAGGGATATTTAACCAATTCGGAAGACCCGCTCCCGTTCCAATAAAAACAGCATCATAATCGTTCATTATTTCTTGGACAGTAATGGTTTTTCCCACCACGATATCGTAGTGAATATTAACCCCGAGGCTTTTTATATATTCCACTTCAGATTTCACAATGGCTTTTGGGAGACGAAACTCTGGAATACCGTACATCAACACGCCACCAGGGTCATGTAGCGCTTCAAAAATGGTGACTGCATGCCCCATGCGTGCTAGATCCCCCGCACAAGTCAATCCTGCAGGACCTGAACCTACCACTGCGATTTTCTTGCCTGTCGATTCTGGTTTTTTTGGAGGTTTTTTTCCTTTCTCCCGTTCATAATCAGCAATAAATCGTTCTAAGCGTCCAATGCCAAGCGGTTCTCCGAGTTTTTTTAACGTACATTCTCCTTCACATTGATTCTCATATGGACAGACACGGCCAGAAATCGCAGGGAGATTATTTTTTGCTTTGATGACCTCTGCTGCTTTATCAAAATCACCCTTCGCTATACATGCGACAAATCCAGGGATATCAATCTCCACTGGACATCCTTTCATACATGGTTTATTTTTACATTGCAAACAACGATTTGCTTCTTGGATAGCTATCTCTTTGCCATACCCAAAAGGAACTTCTTTAAAATTTTTAATCCGCTCACGTGGCGATTGCTCCGGCATCTCAGGCTTTGTCCTTCGAATACTCATTGAACATCAGCCAGCCTACAGGCCTCTCCTTCCGCATGAACAAAACGACGATTCCGCAGCATTAAGTTATCGTAGTCTACTTTGTGGCCATCAAACTCAGGGCCATCAACACACGCAAACTTCGTCTTCCCATCAATCGAAACACGACATCCACCGCACATCCCGGTACCATCGACCATGATTGGATTTAGACTAACCAGGGTTTTGATATTATATTTTTTTGTAAGGGTTGATACAACCTTCATCATGATGATTGGACCGATTGCCATGACCATATCCACTTTATGTCTGTCGATCACCTGTTGGAGGACCTCACTGACAAAACCTTTGTGACCTTTGGATCCATCATCAGTCGCAATATACGATTCATCGGAAAACACATGGATCTCTTTTTCTAATAACAAGAGATCTGCTGTTTTTGCTCCGAGGATGGATATCACTCGATTTCCTCCTTGTTTTAATGCTTTTATAATAGGGTACAAAGGTGCGATACCAACCCCTCCGCCAACGCAGACGACCGTTCCGTATTTCTTGACCTCTGATGGCATGCCCAGGGGTCCTGCAAAGTTTTCGATTGAATCACCGACATTCAGCGCACCGAGTTGTTTGGTGGTTTTACCAACCTCAAGAAAAATAATGGTAATCGATCCTTCTTTTGAGTCAGAATCAGCAATCGTTAACGGGATTCGTTCTCCTTTTTCATCAATACGTAAGATGATGAACTGACCGGGTAAAGCTTTTTGTGCGACCAGGGGTGCTTTAATCTTCATGAGTTTGACGGAATCTGATAATAATTTTTTTTCGATGATTTCATACATACAGACACATCAAAGAATCAATCCTTTTAACCAGTATTTTCTATACGTCTTTAATAGTTTCTGATTTTTTATATTCCAATGTAAATATTGTATGAGTCTCCCTTGTGTTTTCATTTCTGAAGCACTCTTAGGTCTTGCCTGGTTTCAAGATGATCGCACGACCTGATCGTCCATCTAATTTTATATGTAATGGTGCTGAGAAATGCACGTGATCTACGTATTTCATTTTTTTTGTGTGACGTTGGTTCTCTAACCATTCACAATCGATATAACATGATTCGGAGTTCAACGGTATATCGATATATCCGATTCCATGGCTGATCATGTTCTGGAAGAAATGTGTCCCTTGTGATGGTTTAATATTAAAGTTTTCAAGGGCGGTTTCGATGATGACCCGCGCACCAGAGATTTGCCCCCAGCGAACAGGAATCCCCAACCACCTATCTTGAGTTCCCCATCTACCAGGACCCATGAGAAGGTACGGGGCAGCGGATGCAACAAGAGTCTTGTTGATATTTCCAATTTCTTCAGCGATTTCGACGGTTTTTGATGAGTCGAAACGATCAGAAGGAACATAGACAACATCTTGGATTGTATGAATTAATCCGTTCCCTAATGCACGATCGGAACGGATGAATATTTGCTTCTTTGCGATTTTGTTGTCCCATCCGATATCAAGTTGCTCGGTGGAGACGACGAATGGTCGAATCTGCAGTATGCCAAAAGTCGGCCGGGTACGTTTCTGTGGATCGATATTTACTGCAAACTCAAATTCAACTGGGCATCCCATGCCTTTTTGACCAAGCAGTAAAAGGTCCTTGAGTAATGGCGCGAGGGGGAATGCATCGTATTTGAGGATTCCTGCAAACGTGATTAAGGGAAGTCCTGTCTCAGATAACCCATCCCGGATAACTCCATCGTTTCTGTCATAGCTACTTGCGACCTGGTCTAGGGAACCATCGTTTCTGATATCGGTTGTTTGTAGTTTGAGAATATGATTATCTGACGGGTCACATAATTGGAAGTCTTTATTATGGGTGTTTAAAACGTACAGCTCTCGTTGTGTATGTTCCAGGACTAATTCTGGTGAGGAAAAATCAGGGTTAATCTCAGGATACTGTGGACTGAAGCGGAAGACTTTTTCTCCACCGACCACCGCTTTCCCAAGACCAACGGCAATGTTGATGATTCCCTCCTCGGGTGTCTGATAGGTGACCGGATAGAAATTATAAGATTTCGCGACCCCAGAAAACGTAGGATAATATCGACCGTTAAATTCAGTTCCGACAAGCTCTTGGATGATCACTGCCATTTTTTCTTCTTCGATTTTCAATGACAGGGACTCCGCGTATGCCTTTGGTTCTCTGAAAAAAACAGATGCATACACAAGTTTAATCGCCTGACAGAGCTGGTTTAACCGATTCTCATCATCCTGATGATTGTTCGGTAACAAATACGTTGAATACATCCCTGCGAACGGATGATTTTGATAATCTTCAAGCAGGCTTGACGACCGCACTGCAAGAGGTGTACGGAAATGGTGTAAAATCACTTTTAGTTTTTGTTTTAATTCGCCGCAGATACCACATTCGAGAAACGCATTGGCTATCTCAGAGTCAGTGAATTGTTCATTTTTAAAAAAGCGATGGAGATTATGATCTGAGATAAAACGATCAAATTCAAGTGTGCCGATGACGACGGTATTTGGTACCTTGATTAGTATATTCTTATATTTATCTTCTAATTTATAATGAGTTAGAAGTGATCGCATGAATGCAAGACCTCGACCTTTTCCGCCCAGTGAATCACCACGCAATCGGGTAAACGAGGAGTCAAACTCAAACTTCTGCTCATCGAAATCGGTGATAATCCCTCTCTGTTTACTCTTTCTGGCTTCGTTAAACACTGAAATTAGATATTCTCGAACCGCGTTCAGATCGGAGAAATCAGACACTTTTTTCGGTCGTAATTCCTTCGCAAGATCAAATTCACAGCGAGCCATGAGCCAATTGGAGAAATGATTTCGCTCAGAATGGTACAAGAGGGATTCCATGGGTATTCTCTGGAGTGCTTCTTCAAACTCCCGCATGTTTGAAGCCCTCGCAATCTCCGTCGTTTGAATATGGAGTTCCTCTGGGCTTGAGTAAATAATTTTCTTTTTCTGTTGTTTTATGTCCTTTGGCAATAAAAACAAGAAATCACCAAAACCAAGATGATTCACGAGGAAATGCTGGAAGTCTTGAACCAATGTTGGTGATTTCTTATGTAAAAAATATGCATCTAATATGTCCGCTCTTTCTCGGTTAGCAAGATCAGTAGATTGCATCATGATAGGCAGATGGATGGAATCCTTTCGAATTAACCGCGCAAACTCAAATCCTGCTGTGGGATTGACAGAACCGTCTTTTTTAAAGGTGACATCAGATAGTATTCCAAGGATGTAATCCTTATATTTTTTATAATAATACATCGCTTCTTCAAATGTCTCTGCGAGCAGAATTTTCGGTCGCGCTCTCCGACGTAACTGTCGTTGCATCTCGTTGAGATCCTCAGAAAGAGACCGACGAGTCTGTTGTACAACTTCGGTATATAATATCGGGAGGAACATCGAGTAATGATAGATGGAATCTTCTACCATGATTATGACACGAACATTTCCATTGACTGTGTCATAACGGACGTTCATGCTGTCTTCAACGTATTTGATAATTGCAAGAAAGAGTGTTGGATCCCCCGTCCAGGCGAAGATTTTATCGACGCCTTCTTTGACATCCTCGCGGTCCTGAAACTGGTTGATATCCGCACGATCCGTCGCAAGTAAGACAATCGGTAATTCCGGGTGGAGTTTCTTGATTTTTTTTCCAAAATCGAAAGGGTCCATTCCAATGTTTTTCGCCATAGTGATTATCAAATCGTATCGGTGTTCCTTGATTTTGTGAATTGCTTTCTCCCCTGAAAAAACTCTGGTTACCCGCGGTGGTTGGCTCAGCAGGAGATGCTGATACTGTCCAATAACAAGCTCTGCGATCAATCCTTCTTCTTCGATGGTAAACGCATCATACAAACTAGAAACAATTAGAATGTCTTTTACTCTATAGGGCATGAGGGCATGGTAAATTTGTGTACCTTGGTCGTAGGTTCCTTCGAAATCATCTTGGATTCGTGAGCTATGAAATCCTGCCTCTTCCACTTTCATATCGTCACTTCATTAGGATATAATCCCAACAATCAAACAGCTGACACTATTAGAATTTTTTTATAGTTATCAGAATGGCCTTCATATCGCATAAACATTTTATTAGCAATAAAAACATGTGTCTATCACCTCATGATATATTTTTAAATAATCCAAATGGAATACCTATTATGAGATGATGGGATATTACAAATTACATTCAATGTCGATAGACTCGATGTTGAGGATTTATCTATGACTGATGAGAGCGAAACACAAGAAAAAGGAAAAACAATGGAGAAAACAGATGAGGAATCATCTCATACTGGTTCTTCCGCAGACCGTCTTGGGGCGACACAAAAAGCAGCCTGTCAGCAAATCATCAAATCAGTATGGACCCATGAACCCTGGTTATTTTTCAAAGTGATTGTAAAAAGCAATGAAGAGATGGGCGATTATATCGCGCTACATGGGTTAGTTCCTCAAAACGAACTCCCGGTCCATTTACGATATAAAATCCCAGAAAACGAGATATGGATCAGAGAAAACGTCTATGCAGATCTCGAACGGCGTAAAAGCATTCTTGCTCATGAGTATGCAGAACTTGATTTAATGGTCACCCAGGGGATAACCTACAAAGAAGCCCATGAAAAAGCGGAGTTCATTGAGCACCTGTATTATCCCTCCGATCCAAATTTAAAATAACTGTCCCCTTGATAGCCGCAGAAGACAGGATTACTTAAAGAAATTCTTTGAACAATATCTTATTTTTTCATCTTCTGAGATTTTTTTTCCTGAATAAGCCACATGCCCTCAGGTGAAAACCCTAATGTTTTATAAAAATGGAACGCGGGATTTTTAAATGCGACGCCAACCCCAATGAAATCCACTCCATGTTTAAATAACTCCTCAATGAGAATATCGATGAGTTTACGACCAACCCCGCTGTTTCGATACTTCGGATGGATACAGAGCTCATCGACAAACCCCATACGTTCGATAGCATATACAACCGCTTCGTCACGTTCCCCAACATGGCCTGTCGCCATGCCAATGATTTTATTATTATCCTGTGCAACAAAAAAAAATTGATCGGGGTCTTGTAGAAGGTTTTTCTGCCGCTTGATGATATATTTTTTACATTGACTTTTTGGTTTCAGGGTGTCAAGATTCCCGCTATAATGGGTATGCTCCAGTGATGAAATCCAATATAACTCAAAAAACTCGTTAAGGTCTTCCTCAGATCCCTTTCGTATTTTCACCGAAGTTTTTTTCATATTCATCGGTCCACTCAACTATTTGGATTCAATGGAATCGGAAGATGATAGTTAGGAAAAAAAAGAAAAAAAATCGTGTGATTACACGATTCCCTGATCGAGCATCGCATCAGCGACTTTGACAAATCCAGCGATATTTGCTCCTTTGATATAATCGATTTTATCCTTGGAGACTCTTCCGTATTTCACGCAGGCCTCGTGGATGTTCTTCATGATCTGATGGAGGTGTTTGTCGACTTCTTCTGCGGTCCAGTTCAGCCGCATACTGTTCTGTGCCATCTCAAGACCAGAGACTGCGACACCACCAGCATTGACTGCTTTGCCAGGAGCGTACATCATTTTCTCTGTGGCGAATTTCGCGGCTTCATAGGTACATCCCATGTTGGAGACTTCAGCGACTAACATACAGCCGTTCTTTGCAAGCATTTTTGCATCGTCAAGATCTAGCTCGTTTTGGGTTGCACACGGCATTGCGATATCACATTTCACGTCCCAAGGTCTCTTATTTGCATGGAATGGAACATTGAATTTCTTTGCAAAATCCTCGACTCGATCATTGTTTGAGGCGCGCATCTCTAGCATATATTCGATTTTTTCTCCTTTGATTCCATCCTTATCATAGATATATCCATCTGGACCGGAGAGCGTGACAACTTTACCGCCAAGCTCATTTATCTTCAATGCACAACCCCAGGCGACATTCCCAAAACCAGAGAGTGTCACGGTCTTGCCTTTGAAACTATCATTTTTCAATTTGAGCATCTCGGAGGCAAAGTAGACACCACCATATCCCGTGGCCTCAGGTCTGATCAGGCTGCCGCCCCAGTTCATGCCTTTTCCAGTTAAAACACCAGTAAACTCGTTTCTTAATTTCTTGTACATCCCAAATAAATATCCGATTTCTCTGCCACCGACACCGATATCACCAGCGGGAACATCCGTATTCGGGCCGACATGACGGAATAATTCCATCATAAAGGATTGACAAAACCGCATGATTTCCATGTCTGATTTTCCTCGGGCGTTGAAATCAGAACCGCCTTTTCCGCCACCCATCGGTAACGAAGTCAGGCTGTTTTTAAAAATCTGTTCAAAACCAAGGAACTTCAAAATACTGAGGTTGACACTCGGGTGGAATCGCAGACCTCCTTTGTATGGTCCGATTGCGCTGTTAAATTCGACTCGATACCCGCGATTCACCTGGATTTCCCCTTTATCATCGACCCAGGGGACACGGAACATGATTGCTCGTTCTGGTTCTACGAGTCGTTCCAGAATTTTTGCTTTTTTGTATTTCGGATTTTTTTCTATAAAGGGCATGACGCTTTCTGCGAATTCTTGAACCGCTTGATGAAATTCTTTTTCACCAGGATTTTTTTCCATGACTTTTTCCATGAATGTTTTCAAATTTTCATCCATAAGGATAGCCTCCAAATGTTCGTGGTCCGTATCAGCCTCCATTATTAAAATCTATGTATTAAAAAAGGGAAAAAATGATATCACCTCAATGATTTTCTGTTAGGAATAAACCTCTCAATTCCCCGGTTTTATCGCAAGGTATTAATAGAGATTAAAGATTCAAAAATCAACTAACGGGGGACAAATTTCATGAGGACAGCAGATATCGACAGAATTCTTAAAAAACATGATAATAAAAAATCTGCGTTAATACCGATTCTTCAAGATATACAATCAGAACATCGATGGCTGCCGTGTGAGACCCTTAAATATGTGTCTGAAAAACTAGACATTCCCCTCATCGATGTGTATAGCCTTGCCACATTTTATAAGTCATTTAGTCTGAAACCACGGGGAAAACATGTTGTGACAGCATGTTGTGGAACCGCCTGTCATGTCCGAGGTGGTCCTAAAGTTTTACAAGAATTACAAAATGAATTACACATAGGTGTTGATGAGACAACACCGGATCAAAATTTCACATTAGAGACGGTTCGATGTCTTGGTGCTTGTGCACTTGGGCCACTTGTGGTCATCGACGGAAAATATCATGGGCAGATGAACACAAAAAAAGTCGCTTCGACTTTAAAAAAATACTCAAAGAAAAAGAAATAACGCATGGTTCAACAACCTTAAAATTATCCGGATATGTGATAAAAAATGAAAAAAATACAAACCGCTTCGGATCTCAAGGATGTCAGAGAAACCATTACGAAAAACACACGGAACGGAAAAACTATCGTCACACTCTGTGGTGGAACCGGCTGCCATGCTTCAGGATGTAGCACCGTTATCTCCGCATTTAAACGAGAACTGAAAAAACAAAAACTCAAGGATAAAGTTGACCTAAAAGTAACGGGCTGTCATGGTTTTTGTGAAAAAGGACCTATTGTCGTCCTTCATCCAAAAGGAATTTTCTACAAACAAGTAAAAGCTAAAGATGTAAAAGAAATAGTTGAACAGACACTTCTCAAAGGTAAAATTGTTGACCGTTTACTCTACAACGATCCATTAACCGGGAAAAAAATCACCTTGGAAAAAGACGTACAATTCTACAAAGGACAGGAACGCATCGTCTTTGCTGACAACGGCTTGCTTGACCCCTATAAAATTGAGGATTTTATTGCTATTGGTGGATATACCGCTGCAGTCAAAGCACTGACTACTATGTCCCCGGAAAGAATCATTGATGAAATAAAAAAATCAGGGTTACGCGGACGAGGCGGCGCGGGGTTCCCCACTGGGGTGAAATGGGAATCATGTCGAAACGCAAAAGGTTCAACAAAATATATCATATGCAATGCAGACGAAGGTGATCCCGGTGCGTATATGGACCGGAGTCTTATTGAAGGTAACCCCTTTAGTATCTTGGAAGGAATGTTGATCGGTGCGTTTGCTATCCATGCAAACGAGGGAATCATCTATGTTCGAGACGAATATCCTATCGCTGTTCAAACTATGAAAAACGCAATCACCCTTGCACGAAAATGGGGGTTCTTAGGTAAAAATATCCTTGACTCGGGTTTTGATTTTGATCTTTCGATTGTTCGAGGCGCGGGCGCTTTTGTCTGTGGCGAAGAAACCGCTCTTATTGCCTCTGTTGAAGGAAAAAAAGGAGAACCACGACAACGACCACCGTTCCCGACCCAAAAAGGACTCTGGGGGAAGCCGACGAACATCAACAACGTTGAGACCTGGGCAAATGTCCCCTATATCATCAACAAAGGATCAAAATGGTATTCGAGTATTGGAACTGAAAAAAGCAAGGGAACCAAAATATTTTCACTTGTTGGGAAGATTAACAATACCGGTCTTGTTGAAGTTCCGATGGGAATCACACTTAAAGAAATGATTTATAGTATTGGCGGTGGTATTCCTGAGGGTAAATCCTTTAAGGCGGTCCAAACCGGTGGACCATCAGGTGGCTGTATCCCTAAAGAACTACTCGAAACCCCTATAGATTACGAGAAGCTCAAGGAAGTAGGCTCCATCATGGGATCTGGTGGTATGGTGGTGATGGACGAGGACACCTGCATGGTCGATGTTGCCCGGTATTTCCTTGAATTCCTTCAGGATGAATCCTGCGGGAAATGTCTCTCCTGTCGTGAAGGAACGAAACGGATGGCCGAAATCGTCACCGATATTACAAAGGGACAAGGGAAAGAAGGAGACATTGAGCTCTTACAGGAGCTTGCTACTGCCGTAAAAGATACATCGATGTGTGGTCTCGGTCAGACCGCTGCAAACCCGGTGCTGTCAACAATAAAGTTTTTCTCTGCTGAATACGAAACCCATATCATGGACCGGAAGTGTCCAGCGGGAGTATGCAGAGATCTTTATATCTCACCGTGTCAGAATGCATGCCCTGCTGGTATGAACGCACCAGGATATATTTCATTAATCGGCGAGGGGCGTTTTACAGAGGCTCTTGAACTAGCGCTTGATACAAATCCATTCCCCTCCGTCTGTGGACGTATTTGTGATCATCAATGTATGTTCAAATGTCGACGAAATCAGATAGATGAACCGGTCGCAATCCGATCACTCAAACGGTTCATCGGGGATTACGAAGAAAATGGGATAGATTATCCAAAAATCAAGCTCCCTACGTTCACCATGCCTTTCAAAGTAGCAATTGTCGGTGCAGGACCTGCTGGTCTGAGCTGCGCTTATTTCCTAGCTCGATTAGGATACAAACCAACCGTGTTTGAAAAACTCCCTGTTGCTGGTGGAATGATGGCGGTCGCAATCCCGGAGTATCGACTACCGAAAGCCATTTTGCAACGAGAAATCGATAACATAAAGAAACTTGGTGTGAATATCAAGTTGAATACCCAAGTTGGAGAAGATATCACTATCTCCCAGTTATGGTCCCAAGGGTATCAGGCATTTTTTGTAGCCGTCGGAATGTATGGTGACAGAAATTTGGGTATCCCTGGGGAGAACCTGGAAAATGTTATTCAAGCAGTTGATTTACTCTCCGACATCAATCTGGACAAACCCGTTGTGTCACCCGCCGGCAAGAAAGTAGTCGTTATCGGAGGTGGAAATTCAGCAGTCGATGCTGCACGAACCATGCTACGCATGGGTGCAAGCAGCGTTGCCATCATCTATCGTCGAACCCGCAGAGAAATGCCAGCGTACGTCGAAGAAATCGAAGCCGCCGAACATGAAGGTGTACAAATCAAATTCCTCACCGCTCCTGAAAAAATCTTCGGTGAAAAAGGTAAGGTAAAAAGCATCGAATGCATTAAAATGCGACCAGGGGAATTCGACACCGAAGGAAGACAAAAACCAGTGCCTGTCAAAGACAGCAATTTTTTCATTGATGCGGACATTGTGGTCCCTGCGATTGGAGAATTTTCCGATGTGTCTGGATTGTTCACCGGGCTTGATGTAGAGACGAACCGTGACGGGACGATTAAAACAGACAAACACGGCAGAACGAGTATTCCTGGATTATTCTCTGGAGGTGATGTCGTTTCAGGTCCTGCAACCGTCATCAACGCGATTGCATCAGGGGAGCGTACCGCAGTTACCATTGATCAATATCTCACAAAAGATAGAACCAGAAAATATCCCTGGCGGGAGCATAAGAAAGTTGATACGTTTTTTGACCCGGAGGCAGAACCAGTCAGTTACCGGATGCAGAAACCAAAGACACTCTTACCTAAGGATCGACGAGGGTGTTTCGACGAAGTGGAGTTATCATTTACTCAAGCGCTTGCAAAAAAAGAGGCAAAACGATGCCTCCGCTGCGACCTTGAGCTTGAGTTACAAGAAAAACTGCAAAAAGAAAAACCATTGGAGGTGACGTGATGATTGAGATGTCACTTGATGGAATCCCTGTTCAGGTTGAAGAAGGATCAACGATTCTTGATGCTGCACGATTCTACGGAATAGAAATACCAACCTTATGTCATATGGACGGATTATCATCCTATGGTGCCTGTCGCCTATGCGTTGTTGAAATCGGCAAAGGAGAAAACGCAAAACTTGTCTCATCATGCACCTATCCAGCGGAGCAAGGATTGTTAGTTCGAACAAACTCGAAAAGGGTCGTCACTGCCCGGAAGATACTTGTCGAGTTGCTCGTAGCAATGTGCCCCTCCTCAAAAACCGTCCAAGATCTTGCGTCAGCTATGGAAGTAACACAAGTGCGATTCAAGGTAGATCGAACGAACGATTGCATCCTTTGTGGTCTCTGTGTACGGATGTGTGAGGAGCAGATGATGGCAAAAGCAATCGGGTTTGTGAACCGCGGGAAGAACCGTAAAATAACCACCCCCTTTGATATGAAATCAGAGGTATGTCGAACCTGCGGTGGCTGTATGTATATTTGCCCTGCATGTGAGCTGCGTTGTCAAGGACCAAATGCAGAGACTGATCTGTGTAACGCATGTTTAAATGTTCAACCAGTATGTTTAAAGGAAGAGGATAACAAAATGTGCTTCCTTGAAACTTGCGGATGGTGTTATGAGGAATTAGGACGAAAGAAAAAGAAAATGGAGAAGAAATAGATGATTGGAGGGAAAAGAGAATGTCATTAACAAAAATAAATGCATCTGCTGCAACGCTAAGTAAAAACAGAACTGAAGGAGCCATTAACACACTCAGTGGGATGTGTGCGACCTGTGTCGATGGGTGTATCGGCATGTGTGAAATAGGCAAATCCGCCTATCGTGGTCATGAGGTTATTTACCCACAGCCGTTTGGGATTATCACCTCGGCCTGTGAGAAGGTATACCCCGTTGACTTATCTCATTTCACGATCCTTGGTGGTGTTGTTGGTGCCTGGGGTATAGAGACGAATAGCGATCGGGCGATTTTCTCAAATGTGAACCTAGAGCGGACTATCTGTAAGGAAAATCCTCTGAAGGTGAAGATGCCGATGATCATTCCAGGTCTTGGTTCTACGGCGATTGCGAAAAATAACTGGGAAGGTCTTGCGGTTGGTGCGGCAATCACCGGTATTCCCTTGACCATTGGTGAGAATGTCTGTGGTATGGATCCTGACGCGGAGTTCGTCAAAGGGAAAGTGAAGCATTCACCTGACCTCGAATGGCGAGTGAATCTCTATAAGAAATGGCAGCAGAAGGGGTATGGTGCCATTGTTGTTCAAGCTAACGTAGAAGATACCAGCCTTGGCGTCCATGAATATGCGATTTCAGATTTGGATGTTGATGCTGTTGAATTGAAATGGGGACAGGGCGCAAAGAACATTGGCGGTGAAGTAAAAATTAAAGAACTCAAGAGGGCACAGGAATTAAAGAAACGAGGCTATGTGGTACTCCCGGATCCAACTGATCCAAATATCATCGCTGCATTTGAAAAAGGAAGTTTCAGAGAATTTGAACGACATTCTCGTGTCGGTATGGTTTCCGAGGCTGGATTTATGAAACGTGTCAAGGAACTACGTGACTGTGGTGCGAAACGCGTTTTCCTAAAGACAGGTGCTTACCGGCCAGTCGCACTAGCACAGGCAGTGAAATTTGCATCGAAAGCAAAAATTGATTTACTGACAGTGGACGGTGCCGGTGGTGGTACCGGAATGAGCCCTTGGCGAATGATGAATGAATGGGGCGTCCCACCAGTTGAACTTCATTCGATGCTGTACAAGTATGTCGATAAGCTCGCCAAGAACGGGGAGTATGTCCCCGATATCGCGATTGCAGGTGGATTTACCTTCGAAGATCAAATTCTCAAAGGTCTTGCTCTTGGTGCTCCCTACTTTAAGCTTATTGGTATGGCCCGAGGGCCTCTTGCTGCAGCGATGGTTGGGAAAACCATAGGCAAGAAAATCAACGAATCCATAGTCCCTGTGTACATTGAACGTTTCGGCAATACTCCTGAGGAAATCTTTGTGACCGCCCCGGAATTGAAGAAAAAATATGGAAAAGACTTTGACAAACTCCCCACTGGTGCTATTGGTCTATATACGTATATGGAACGCTTGCATCAAGGGTTACGACAGATCATGGCTGGTTGTCGAAAATTCACCTTGGACTACATCTCACGAGATGATATCGCCTGCCTTACCAAGGAATCAGCGGACATCAGTGGTCTGCCGTACATCACGGATGTAGATGACAAAGAAGTCGCAAAAATACTTGGTGCTTAAGCACCATCTTTTTCTTTTTCATTCCTTATGCTTTAACCCATGGCCTGTTAATGGTAGAACAACCACCTGATTTTTGTGTAGATGATGTTTTTTAAGGGCTGCCAGAACGACAGCGGACGTCGGTTCAATATAATATCCTTTTTTTCGTATGTAATAAAGTGCATCGAGAATCTCTTTTTCCGTTACAGTAAGTATATCTCCGTTTGTTTCTTTTACGGAATGCAGAATATCGTTTGCTCGTACAGGATTGCTTATCGCGATACCTTCTGCGATTGTCTCCTTTGGAGAATTACCGGATGTTGGCTCATCCTTGTTTTTCCATGCATTTGCTAATGGAGCGCAGTTCTCTGCTTGTACGCCGATAATCCTTGGGAGTTTATCGATAATATTTTCTTGTTGTAATTCCTTTAAACCGATATACGAGCCGTAGAGGAGAGTTCCGTTTCCAACTGGGATGATAAGAACATCGGGTGTTTTCCATCCAAGTTGTTCAACGATTTCAAAGATACATGTTTTTGTTCCATGGAAAAAATAAGGGTTCCAATAGTGACTTGCGTAATAGGTTGTTTGAGCATGATTCCATGCAGCTAGTGCGGTATCCTTTCTACTCCCCTGTACAACATGCAGATGTGCACCGTATTGCTTGATTTGTATGAGTTTTTCTGGGGAGGTTTTTTCTGGGGTGTAGATATGACAATCGATTGATGCTTTTGCGCAGTACGCAGCTATCGCAGCACCTGCATTGCCTGAAGAGTCTTCAACGACTTTTTTAAGTCCTAGTTCCTTTATCTTACTGACTAACACCGATGCACCGCGGTCCTTATACGATCCGCTTGGGAAAAGATGCTCTTGTTTTAACAAAACTTTTTTACCAAACACCTCTTCTTGGATGAGGGGCGTGAATCCTTCATCAAACGAGATGATATGGCGATCTTGGTTGATCGGAAGTGCTTCGCGGTATCGCCAGAGATTTGGTTTTCTTTTTTTGATGTTGCTTATTGGGAATCGTGCATGAAAATCGAGTGTCAATAACCCGCCGCAGGTACAGTTCCATCTCGGTTCAGACGAGGAATATTCTGCATGACATGATTGGCATAGTAGTTTACTTTTCATTACAGGATTGATTTTCAGAACCCTATGTAAATGTTTTGTTCAGACTACGAAATGAAAGAATAAAAACACGAACCTTGTGTTTTTATGAGGAAAGAACTTTCTTCTTACATTCTAATGTAGAACAACAGAATCGTTGCATTCTGGGTCATGGTCACCGAGCTGTAGGAATGTGATGCTGAAACGGTGATGCTGGTTTTTCCGAACCCAAGAATCAAATCAGAACTAATCGTTCGTTCTCCACCAGGTGCGATACTTAACAGGCTCCCACTTGTCTGTTTCCCGATAAATACATTACCTGAGAGGGTGATATTCCATTGTACGTTGGTAATATCGATGACACCAGTGTTTTTGACCACTGTTTTAATTTTGAAAAAACCGCCAGAAACCAAACCTATCTCAAGTTGGGGAGCGATGATCGTGATATCAAAGGCTTCTGACCAATCGCTTTCAGCACCTATTAGATTTTTTGCTTTCGCAGTGATTGAATAATTACCTTCCTCCGACCAAGTATGTGAGAGGAGAACAGGAACTCCTGAGGCAGAGGGACCAAACCATTCCTGATGACTTCCATCTCCCCATTCGACCCAGTAAAACAGGTTTGAATTGCCTGGATCAGTGGTGACGAAGGTGAAATCCATCTGCCGTCCAACATCCCCTTGCGTTGATCCGTTGATCTCTGGTGGGAACGGTGCGGAGAGCACAGGGCTAACCACCAAGGCATAGTCTGCGTCTAATTCTGGTGTTTCGATATGAGAATCCTGGATTATCTCATCTGCAGACACCTGAACGGTCCATGTTCCTACTTCAGGGTTCTGTACAAAGACACATTCGACCGTATCTTTCGTATCAGCAGCTCCATCTGGCTGAGACCATACACCATTCTTAAGACCATTATTCCCCCAGTATATCACATCAGATGGAGAAATGACCTTCAAGCTTAAATCATTAATTCGGTGCTGTGTTTGAACACTGGGATTTCCCGCAGGATCTGCATAGGTCATTGTGACCTTCAGGTATGGTGAACCGGACTCAACCGCAACCATGTGGGTTGATACATCAAAGGGTTCAAGGACATCTGTTTCATCTATGATATAGAAATTATCTCGTAAATCATATAAGTTCTTCTCAGACGGCATCCCCCATCCTTGATGCATGCGGGTTTTATCCTCTGTAGTGCCATTAAAAGGATATTGATCCGCTGTGTTGATCATCATCGCTTTTGCCGTCGTCATATGAGGCCGGTTCTCAAAAACCGTTCCTTCCGGGTCAACCTCGTTTCCAAAGATACCATCAGACCACATCTGATAGAATAACCCGAAATGACCAGCGATGATGGGTGTTGCTCCGCTCGTACCGCCAAAGCCATCAGTATATGCGGTCGGACTCCCTGAGGTTGTGGTAAATATCATGTCATAAAAAGAACAGAGGTCAGGTTTAATTCTCCCATCAGTGGCAGGTCCAATGCTTGCCCCATAACTCCATTCATCATCGGTTTTTATCAATGTATCATAGTGGTAGATACCTCCGCCAGAGACGATGTTCTTCGCCCATGCCTGTGGTCTGGACATCTGATCACCAGCATTGCTTTGTGATTGACAATGAAGCACATCAAAATCAATGAGCGCTGAATCGGTATCTGCGGATATCGTGGTGTACTGGGTTGTCCGATCGCTTCCTACACTTGAAGTCTCAAACACACCATAGTATGGATCTTGAACCAACTCTCCTGTGTGGAGATATCGATTCGTTCCCTCTAGTCCGATATAATTATAATCCCCGACAATCCCTTGTCCTTCAGGTAACATCCCACGACCCTTTGGGTTACCGGTTCCATCTCCAAAGACGATCCCTGAGGTTGAGGCACCATGGGAATCACTGCCGACGTTCCCATGGAGGATTAATGGACGTGATTGAAAATCGACATGAGCGAGATTAAATCCCGCATCGAAAACCTCCCCTCGGACACCGCTTCCGTTATACCCTGCAATAGATTCGATATAGTCTGCACCCCCGATTTCCCGTGCGATATCCATATCAGCTTCATAGGGACTCCAACGGTCGACAAACAACACTTCATCCCAGCGTATGAGCAGGAATAGTTGATCGGGTGATAAGGTAGCCTCAATGAGGAATTTCCCTGCATCCCCCTTGTTGACTCTTCCACCTATTGATTTGATTCGTTCAGTAACAATGGTTTTTTGTTCTGTTGAAAGCACCTGGATGTTGTATTGTTGGAGGGGATAGCTTTGATAAGCGTTTTCGAGGTTCTCAAGCAGAAATTCCTCAAGCCGGTACGCGGGGTGATAAAGCCCAATCCAACGTACATACGGCAGTGTTTCAACCTCTGTTCGTATTGATTTACTCATCTCTACAAGATAGGCGTATTGAGCGATATAATGACGCACGATGCCACCGCATGCAGTAATCGCTGCTTGGTATTCTTGAAGTGGTTGTGTAAAAAACTGGACAATATACAGATGGGTATCCTCACTTGCGGTTAAAAGTGGTTCAATGGATGGTTCTCCCGTCAAAGGATCGAAATACGCATACCGCAGACCAATTTCGTAGGATGGTTGAACGGTTCTTACATATGTTTTTCCACTATCTAAACTGATTGAATAAAACGGTACTATCTCACCATTGTCAAGTTGTTCATCCCATAATTTGACGAGAACTGATGAATCAGGTAAAGTGATACATCGTTCATTAACGACGTTACTATCTGGTTTGAAAAACACAGTATTTCCGGTGGCGTTCAATGCTGTCGGAATGCACAATGCACTGACGATGAGGCTTATTATTATATATTTTATTCTTCTATTCATATAAATCCCCCTTCGAATTATTTTTCTTAACTAGATTATAGAGTTATTTAATACGGAGCCTCTAGTTAAATATTCCTATACGCTGTCTTTCGAAAAACTTTTCAGTATATACAGATAATACCTGGAAAGCCTCTTATTTATATTGGAAAAAATAAGACCTTCGATAAGTTATTAATACGGAATCTTTATACAGACTAAATGACAGAAATGAATCATTTTTGTCCTTAAAAATAAGATCAAACAGGTGAGGAACATGATCAGTACATACACGATGAAATCATTAAACAAGGAATCTGTCTTAGCAATGGTACGGGAAAATAATGTCCTTTTCGTTCGTTTACAATTTATTGACATTCTTGGAATGCCTAAGAACATTGTCATACCGGTCAATGGGCTTGAGTCTGCCTTAGATGAAGGCGTCCCTTTTGATGCATCATCAATCGCTGGGTACGCAACGATTGAAGAATCAGATAAAATCGCAAAACCAGATCCTTCAAGTTTTGTGATTCTCCCCGAATGCGTTGAAGAAAGAAAAACCGCAAAACTCAATTGTGATATCTATGAGCCAAACGGGAAACGATTCGAAGGTGATGTTAAATATATTTTAGAAAAAATGGTAGAAAAAGTAGCGAAAATTGGCTACATCTACAATACCGGCCCTGAATGTGAGTTTTTTTTGTTTAAAAAAAATGGTGAAAACTCAACCGTCATTCCAAATGACACCGCCGGGTACTTTGATTTATCACATCGTGATCTTGCTGAAGGCGTCCGAGCTGATATTTCTTTAGCGTTGGAGGCTGTTGGAATCCAACCGTATACCGCTCACCATGAATGTGCGGATGGTCAGCAAGAAATTAACTTTAATTACGCAGATGCCATCACCACAGCTGACCGAGTGATTACTCTCAAATATATTACAAAGGTCATTGCAACAAAACATAATCTCCATGCATCTTTCATGCCAAAACCCCTCTATGGACAATGTGGTTCTGGTATGCATACCCATCAATCGCTCTTTACGTTAGACGGCTCGAATGCATTCTATGACCCTACGGATAAAAACCAGTTAAGTCCTGTGGCGTACCAATTTATTGCAGGTCTGCTGAAATATATCAAAGAGTTTTCCTGTGTGTTAAATCAAACCGTGAATTCCTACAAACGATTGGTTCCTGGCTATGAAGCACCAACTTATATTGCTTGGGCGAACCGGAATCGCAGCGCGTTGATCCGTATCCCTTCGAAACGGGGAAAAAGCACGCGGTGTGAACTTCGAAACCCTGATGTTGCTTGCAATCCTTATTTAGCATTCTCTGTGATGCTTGCAGCAGGCTTACGAGGAATCGAAGATAAACTTGAGGCACCAGCCCCTGTTGAGAAGAATATCTATGCATTGTCAGAAGAGGAACGTCAAAAATACGGTATTGAGCAGCTCCCGGAAAGTCTTGGACATGCGGTAGCGGTGATGAGCAAAAGTAGCCTGGTACGAGAAACACTGGGTGACCATATCTTTGAGAATTTAATTCATGTGAAACGAAAAGAATGGGATGCCTATCGGTTACAAGTGACGAAATGGGAAGTGGATACGTATCTTCCTCTTCTTTAAAGTAAAGACGATCACACTACCAGATAATTTTTTTTCCTTTTCTGTGTTAAAGAAACGTTATTAATTGGAGAACGTATTCAGGGATGTTACGGGTGTACCTATGGGTTTCGAAATGCAAATTGTCAGCAACACGCCGCTCACCGGTGAGGAAGATTTTGATACTGCCGCGAAGATGTTCTTCGAACAAATCGGGTATCTTTCGAAAGGCTCTGATCCTCTGATTCCGTATCAGATATTTGCAGATTTTTTCCTTAAACATCCAACGAAGGCATGGTTTGTTGATGATATCGCGGCGACATTGAAAACTTCTCGACCAACGGTCTATCGGCACCTCAACAAACTGAAAGGGTTTGATATCCTTGAGGAAGTCTCCGTGTTTGATGAAGTCTCAAAACAACAGAAAAAAGCCTATCGATTGCGATACGGGAATTTTGAAAAAGCCTGGAATTTCGTTGAAGCACATATTAAAGTAGCAGTTGAGAATTACGGCAAGACTGTCGAACATCTTCAACGACTCATCGAAACAAAAAGGAAGTGAAGCAATGGATAAAAAAGAAGACTGGAAACTCAGTGAAGGATCACGCTATAAGATTCTATCCATAGGTGGACGGGATAGCTCTTTGGAAACAGAGGGAGTGTTTCGCGGGTATGCCACGATAGGGATCGAAGAAGCAGGTCTTATGATTGAACTGTCCTCAGAACACAAAGACGGCGGGGAAAAGCTTCGTATCGTCCCGCTACATGCGATTTTGGCTATTGATGTTCTTGACGTAAAACCCCATGAAGGGCAAGATGAGGAGAAAGAACCAAGCGGGCATTATTACGGATAAAACAATCAAACACCATCCCGATTTCCTCTAAAAAAAACAAAACGTTTATTAAAGAGGAATGACTTTTCATTTTCCAGAGGACCAAGAAGCAAACCATTTTTCCGGGGAGCAAGATTTGGTATGTCTACGGATGAGAAAAGGAAAATAGACACCGACAGTAACATTATCTATGTCGGAAATAAACCACCAATGAATTATGTCATCGCCATCATGGCGCTTTTAAACTCAGGGAACTTTACCGAAGTGGTGCTCAAAGCTAGAGGAAATGCAATCAGCAGGGCAGTCGATGCAGCAGAAATAACCCACAACCGGTTTTTAACCAACGCCGAGGTAAAAAGCATCGAGATTGGAACTGAGGTTGTGACCAATGAGGATGGCCGAAAATCAAATGTCTCCTCGATTGAAATCTGTCTTGCGATGAAAAAAACAGAGAAATAACATAAAGAATCTTGCTCTTTTTTATTTATTTTTTATAACAAACTGAGGAGATTTTTCCTAGTAAAAAATACTAAATACAGGATGAGAATGCATCCTTGCCCATGAAATCAGTTTTTGACCTTCTAAATCCCTGCATTAAAGAATTACTCTCTGCGAACAACATAGAACATCCAACAGAACCACAACAAAAGGCAATACCCTCTGTTCTCAGCGGCCGTCATGTGCTTTTGATAGCCCCAACTGGGTTGGGAAAAACAGAATCAGCCTTGCTTCCCATCTTTCATCAGTATTTGCTTACAAAAGAATCCTCCTTTCCCGAGAAAACCGTACGAGGGATTTCGATTCTTTATATTACACCATTACGAGCATTAAACCGGGATATGCTCCGTCGGACGTTCGACTGGGGAAAACATCTTGGCATCTCTGTAGCGGTCCGTCATGGAGACACCCCGGACAGCGAACGAGCCAAACAAGCGCGGTCCCCACCAGATATGCTGATAACGACTCCTGAGACATTGCAGATTCTTTTCACAGGGAGACGTCTGCGGAAGCATCTCAGCTGCGTTCGTTGGGTTGTCATTGATGAAGTCCATGAGCTGGCCAATGATGAACGAGGAGCCCAGCTTGCGGTCGGTTTAGAACGATTGCTGGAAGTTACAAAACAGGCAGGTCATGAGTTCCAGAGAATTGGTCTTTCCGCCACCGTTGGTCTTCCTGGTGAAGTGGCACGATATCTCGGTGGGAAAGAAAAAAAATTGTTTCGTCCCGTTGAAATTCTCCTAATCGATGTCACAAAACATATAGATATCAGAGTCGAAATGCCATCTGTTAAAAAACAGGATTATCCATTAGCAGAACGATTATCCATGGAACCAACATCCTTTGCGCTGCTACGGCGGTGTAAAGAACTCATCGATGAACACACTTCCACCCTCTTATTCATCAACACAAGAGACGGAGCCGAGATTCTTGCATCACGGTTTCACCTCTGGCATGATGATCAGAAAATCGGTGTTCATCATGGTTCATTATCAAAACATGCGCGCATCGAGGCAGAAAACGAGTTTAAAAACGGAACGTTGAAAGCATTAGTATGCACCTCGTCTCTTGAGCTTGGGATCGATGTGGGTGATACTGATTTTGTGATTCAATACAACTCTCCAAGGGAAATCACCCGCCTCGTCCAACGGATTGGTCGATCAGGCCACCGGGTCGGCCAGACATCCACAGGGATGGTTCTTGCAACAAACCCTGAAGACCTTTCAGAAAGCTTAGTGATTGCTCGTCGGGCACTGACTGGTACGTTAGAACAGTTTCTGGTACGGCAAAACCCGCTCTCAGTTCTCTCCAACCAAATAATTTCACTTGCATTGGAATATGGGCGAATCAAAGCAAAAACCGCCTATGAAATCATCACGCAGTCCTACCCTTTTTCAACTCTTTCATGGGATCTTTTTCAATCGGTGGTGTCTCAATTAAAGGATCAAAGGTCGATATGGTTAGAGGAAGAACAAAACGAAATAATCATAGTGAAACGAACAAATTCACGGCATTATTTCCTTGATAACATCTCGATGATCCCTGATGAAAAAACATATCCGGTTATCGATATTAGTACGAGGAAATCCATAGGCACCCTTGATGAAAGCTTTGTTCTAAGTTCTGGGTTTGAGGGAGAAAAATTTATCCTGCGTGGAAGACCATGGATGATTATCAAGCGAGAAGACAACGAGTTGTTAGTCTCGCCGATAAAAGAAATCGGGACGATCCCCTCATGGGTCGGTGAGGACATCCCAGTACCGTTTGAAGTCGCTCAAGAAGTCGGGATGTTACGGAGATTTGCTGCTGACAACAAAGAACTCACCCAATACCCTAGTAATACCGAAACCATGAAGAAATTCATCGCATACATCGCAACTCAAAAAAAAGCAGGATTTGTTGTCCCTGATGATGCCACAGTTACCATCGATGTCGAGGACAAAACCATGGTCCTAAACACTTGTTTTGGTACGAAAGTTAACGAGACGTTGGGGCGGTTAATTTCTGCGATGCTTGCACAAGCTATCGGTGAAAGTATCGGCATTAATAGCGATGCATATCGAATTAATCTCGAACTACCAGGCCGTATCCCACCTGAACGTATCAAAGAAATCCTGTGTACCATTAAACCGGACACGTTAGAATATCTGATGAAAACGATTCTACAAAATTCCACGTATCTCCGCTGGCAACTCGTTCATGTTGCGCGAAAATTCGGTGCATTACGAAAAGACTTTGATTATAAGACCGTAGGGATGAAACGATTATTCGGTCTTTTTGAACAATCGTTAATCCTTGAAGAGGCATTGGATAAACTTCTCTGGGAGCGTATGGATATCGAACATACGGTTCAGATATTACAAAAAATACAGAACGGTGATATCGCGATCCATATCCAAGGATTATCCCCGATAGCACTTACGGGATTTGAAACAATCCGTGGACTAATGGTTCCTCAGCGTGCAGACCGATCGATTCTGATGGCGTTGAAGAAACGTTTGGAGGATGCAGATGTCACCATGGTATGTACCAATTGTCATCGCTCCTGGAATACGGTTGCAGGTCGGATTTCTTTACAACCAACGTGTTCTCGGTGTGGCGCGATTAAAATCGCAGTGGTTCGACGGTACAATAAAAAGTTTCTACCACTGATTTCAAAGAAACATCGAAGCGCGGAAGAAAACAAAGAGGTCCGACGTTTACATAAAAACGCAAGCCTCGTCCTAAGCTATGGGAAATTTGCTGTCCTTGCACTGGTGGGACGTGGGATCGGTCCTGATACAGCAGCACGGATCCTCGGTCGGTTCAATAAACTTGAACTAGTAAAATCTGAGGAGCAGGAAATAAAATTTTTACGGGACATCTTACAAGCAGAGCTGCAGTACGCGAAAACACGTGGCTTTTGGGATTCGTAAGGACCTGTAGTAATATTTATATGATATATGTATATATTATAATGCGGTGATAATAGATGAAGAGACGGATCATTTTAGGAAGTATTATGGCTGTTTTTTTAGTCGCGCTTGTGCCAGCGACAAATGCAATTGAATTTCACTCAGTAGACAGAGAATCGACAAGAGCACTCATCTCATATGAACAGATTAAAGATATGGATACTGAAGCACTCGTTGCTTTTATCCTGATTCTTTCCAACGACTATCCAGGGCTTTCTGAGAAATTTCAAAACGCTGTGAAGGATATCGAAAACACACCATTGGATGCAAACCATCAAAGGTCCATTTTAAATGAAAAAAATCAGGAACCCCGGCAGCGTGATGACAATCAAACAATCCTTGAAAAAATATTTTGGAAAATATATAACTATCGAGTGTTCCGTTTGTTAATCAGTCTTCTTTTGTTCATCAAATTCCAGTCAAAATTCACTCTTATGCGTACGACGACCTGGGGTATACGACTGCTTCGATGGATGAAAATAGGAATTCTGCTCGGTTTTATCGATCCATCCGAAAAGCCTCCTCAGACACCTGATATCGGTTTTCAACAGGATGAAGCGAATAATACCTTGACGGTTACCTACACCACTGCTGATGATATTCTTTGGAGTGATATCTCTGAGATCGGAGCCGGTAGCTGCGATCTTTTCCTGGAGGGGAACGTGACTGCAGGTGATATGATAACGAATTGTACAGGAATTATTGTACTACAATATGTCCCTACCTACGAAATTCTCGGTGTTTACGAGTTTGACTAGGAATCATAAATAACAAAAAAAAGATCGTTCATATTCAAAATTAATACACTCTTCTGAAATTTTTTTTCTCTTCATAGGACGAAGGCTTTTTACCTCAAGGTAGTATACCGCCAACGAATGTCGTTTCACCAGGATATCATTGAACAGATTCTTTCAAAGAAAATCCAGTCAAAAGACGAACTGCATAAAGTCAAGGTTATCTTGTGTAAAAAATACAAACTTCGGACAATACCTCGCGACAGTGAAATCCTTGCAAACCTCCCTGCCGATCAGCTGGAGAACGGAGTAGCGCATTCCTTGCTTCGGAAAAAATCGACCCGTACGTTATCCGGTGTTGCTGTGATTGCTGCCATGACGTCACCAGCGACCTGTCCGCATGGAAGATGCGTCCCCTGCCCTGGTGGCCCTGAGCGGAACACACCGCAAAGTTACACCGGATATGAACCCGCTGCCATGCGTGCCTGCTGTAATAATTTCGATCCGTTCCTGCAGGTCCGCAGTCGCGTCGAACAGCTCCATGCCATCGGACATGTGACCGATAAAGTTGATTTGATCATCATGGGTGGAACGTTTACTGCTCGCATCCCAGAGTATCAACAATGGTTCGTGAAACGATGCTACGATGCTCTGAATAATCAACGATCAACCTCGTTAGACCATGCGAAAAAGAAAAACGAGGTCGCTGCATCTCGATGCATTGGCCTGACTGTTGAGACCCGCCCGGACTGGTTTCGATTACAACAGGTTGATTACGCGTTGGATCTTGGGGCTACCCGAGTCGAATTAGGAGTCCAAACCATCGATGATGAGGTCTTATACAGGATCAAACGAGGACATACGGTTTCTGATTCTATTGCTGCGACACATATCGCAAAAGATGCTGGTCTGAAGGTCTGTTATCATATGATGCCTGGCCTCCCAGGCAGTTCAGAAAAAAAAGACCTCGACTCATTTCATACTATCTTTACTGATGAACGGTTCAAACCTGATATGATAAAGATTTATCCGACACTCATTATCAAAGGCACACCACTGTATGATCTCTGGAAAGATGGAGCATATGAACCGCTTACGACAGAACACGCCTCACATCTTATCGCTACGGTTAAAAAGGATGTCCCTGAATGGGTCCGAATCCAACGGATACAACGAGACATCCCTGCCCAGGAGATTTGCACAGGAATTAAAAAAAGCAATCTACGACAATATGTTGAGGCGGAGATGCAGAAACGTCATACTTCCTGCCGATGTATCCGCTGTCGAGAAATTGGACATGTCTCCCGGGAGAAAACACAGAATGTCACTGATCAGTCTCTTCATTGTGTACAGCGTCGATACAAGGCAAGCAGCGGAGATGAGTTTTTCATTTCTCTGGAGGATAGCACACAGGATGTTATCGTCGGCTATATTCGATTACGAGATATTGTTCATCCGCATCGTCCCGAACTTCAAGTAGAGCCATGTATGATTATCCGGGAGCTTAAGGTTCTTGGACGTGAGACGTCCCTTGGGAAGCGGACCTCCGAGGCTTATCAGCATCGAGGATTCGGAAAAAAACTTCTCTCTGAAGCGGAACGTATTTGTTTTGAGCAGTTTGGAAAAAAACGATTGTATGTGCTTAGTGGAGTCGGCGTCAAACCATACTATCGGAAATTAGGTTTTACTGATGATGGGACCTACCTCTCGAAGGTAATACCTGCATAAACGGTACTGTTTTTTTTAAAAAATTATATAAAGCTGTGTTGATTTCTTCGTTTACAACCACATTGGTTGGGGGAGAGTTATTCATGTCCGAATTCATATGGCATTGGACAAAAGAAAATAAAAAGATATATACAACGCAAGTAGACCTCGCAGAAAAAGCAATGAAAGATGGTTTCTTGGTCATGGGCGCTCGTATCTACCCCAATAACATAGAGCGATAGACAGCATTTTTTTTTCCCTCCTTCTTTTTTTTTTTCATTTACGGAAGATTTTTATCTGTCCTTGTATTTCGCCATCTTACAATATGACTAAGATAAACTATAATGAATTACTGAAACGAGTGCATAGTGCGACGGTAAAAGAACGTGTCAATGATGATCGTTTTAAAGTCCCAAAAGTCGATGTGTTCTATGAAGGGAACACCACGGTTTTGAAAAATTTTGATAAAATCATTGATGTGTTAAGTCGTGATGCAGATCATTTTTTGAAATTCTTACTTGGTAGTGTTGGTACTGCTGGTGACATCTCCAGCGGTCGTGTTATTTTTCAGGGGAAAATCCCGATTAAAACGATTCAAGATAGACTCGATGAATATGTTAATACCTATGTGATTTGTTCTGAATGCAATCGCCCTGATACCCATTTATTAAAAAAGGATCGCACTCTTTTAATTCGTTGCGATGCCTGTGGCGCATTCCGTTCAATCGGCTCTATGAAAAAGAGGAAAACAGTGGTTCCAAGCGAGGTTTTCAAGGAAGGGGAGAGTTACGAGCTGACGATTAAGGATATTGGCAAAAGGGGTGATGGTGTTGCGTTTTTTGATAAATACGTTGTCTATATCCCCGGGGCGATTAAGGGAGCTACCGTGAAGGTAAAGATAGAAAAAATTTCTGGTACGGTTGCTTTCGGTCGTGTCGTGCCATGAGGTCCTCTGCTTTTTATAAGAAATTAAAAATTAAAAATGCATTACACGTGTCAGTACGTGCATTAGTACCTGCATACCTCTATGCATTGTATCAATTTTTTTGCAGATCTCCAGATATAAAACCAGCATTTTTTCATAAAAAAAACACGTTGCTTGGTCTGTCGTATTGAACCTGAAATATAGAAAATTATTTAAACACAAGTACGTTTTCGTTCTATGTTTGTCTGACAAATGATGTCGTTCGGCGTTTATTGACGCCGGCAATATGCGTATCTGACGCAACAATGACATCATTATGACAAGCACGATGAATGTGAGGAGAACTATGGAAAACGACCGCATAACAATCCGATTGCCTCAAATCGATCTTAGACAAATCGACCTTTTAATTCGACTTGGAGAATTTTCAACGCGATCTGAGGTATTACGGCATGCGGTAAAAGAATATATAGAAAATCACACAACCCGTATTCTTGCAAAAGCCGACAAATTCAAGAAAATTCAAGAATTGGAAGCTGCGGCCGCTGCTATAGAACCTTACATGAAAAAATAATATCAATGTAAAAGCAGGGGATGGGATGCACCCCTTTAGTGAAGGCCGTCTTTTCCAGACGGCCTTCCCAACTACCAGAATAGGAGGAACGAAGAAATGGCCGAAAATAAAATGCAAATGCAGTCCTTTGTTGAGGCTGCTATAGAAAATAAAGTACATGAGGAAAGCAAGCAGAAGGTTGATAACGGACTCTTTGGTAATGCTCGTATTGTAATTGTTGGTTGCGGTGGAGCCGGAGGAAACACCATCACCAGACTTCACAAATTAGGGGTAAAAGGAGCAGAAACCATTGCTATCAACACCGATAAAATAGCTCTTGATCTTGTCGATGCCGATAAAAAACTTCTCATCGGGGAAAGCCTGACCCGTGGACTTGGTGCTGGAGGATTCCCCGAACAAGGTGAACGCGCTGCACGAGAATCAAGCAGGGCACTTGAGGAAATGCTCACTGGTGCAGATTTAGTCTTTGTGTGCGCGGGAATGGGTGGTGGTACCGGGACCGGTTCAGCCCCTGTCGTTGCAGAGATTGCAAAGAAACTCGGGGCAATTGTCACCTGCATGGTTTCCACTCCGTTCAATGTGGAGCGGGCTCGATTAGTAAAGGCAGATGAAGGCCTTGACAAACTGCGAGTTACTGCAGATAGCACGGTTGTTCTTGATAATAACCGATTGCTTGAATTCGTACCAAACCTCCCAATTAACCAAGCATTTTCAGTTATGGATCAATTGGTCGCAGAAACCGTGAAGGGAATCTCCGAAACCATTTCAATACCATCATTGATAAATCTTGATTTTGCTGATATGAAAGCGGTCATGGATTCTGGCGGTCTGTCTGTCATGCTTTGGGGCGAAGCTGATGAAGATGCTGGCGTAGACACAATCGTTAAAGAAGCCTTGAATCACCCACTACTGAACGTAGATTACCATGGCGCTCACAGTGCACTTGTTCACATCACTGGCGGACCCAACATGAGTCTAAAATATGTTCAAGACGTCGCCAAAGCACTCACCGAGGATATGGACTGTTACTCCAATGTTATCCTAGGAGCACGTGTGGATCCTGGGTTTGAAGGAAAATGCAGAGTCATGGCAATCATGACCGGTGTTCAATCAGCAAATCTGTTAACATCACGACCGGAACGACGCACGAACCCGACAGCACCAACGATTCCCCAACGAAAAGTCATGACCAACCCCAAAGTCGGAAACATCGACTTTGTCCGGTAAACAAGAAAGCTTCCCACAGCTTTTTTTTTTTTTTATTTATTTCTTTTTTTTGATTTCAATTCTCTGATTAGATTTTTATCAATACTGAGAACCAATCTAAGTTTTATAGTACATGTAATATTCCATTCTTCAGTATGGGCCTATGAGGTAGTCTGGATATCCTTCCGGCCTTCGGAGCCGGATACTGGGGTTCAAATCCCCATAGGTCCGCTTAATCTTTTTAAAGAACACAATAATACTTATGAATGAGACTCTTCGGAGGAACACATGGTCGAACAACTACAGATACGAAGCATTTCGTTTGACACGTCATTCTTACTCAAGGATGATCCATCCATCGATCAAGTCATTAAAGCAATAGCACGTGACCGTATTTCTTGTTTCGTGACAGCAACGGTCGCCTCTGAACTAGAGCAGTTGAAGATCTGGGGTCGTATCACTGAATCGACATACAAGAAAGCAATAAAACGTTGGATGCGTGCCCATGCGACTGCCATTGATTTTAAAAACCGATTCCTTTCTGACACCCTGGGTCAAACGTGCCTTCGTTCTATGGAGAACCATGGAATTGACTCAAAGCACGTGATAAATGATTGTAACATTCTAGTCTCAACTCTTAAGAACGGTGTCGATCTGTTCCTTTCTGAGGATTTTCATTTCACCTCAGCGATTACCAAAGAAGTCATCAGTGAAGTAAAAAATGCTGCGTGCTTAGAATACTCTTTGATGTGCACTGCACAGCTCTACAGCATTGATGCAAAAACATTTCTCAAAACATATACGAAAGGGTTCATCGATCTTGAAACCATCTGATTACACATGCGTCAAAACCTCAGAAAAGAACCTCACCGCCCCAAAAGGTAAGGAAGGAGGGGAAACGAAGCACGCAGCCACGCGCCACACCGACGCAACGCAGACACGCGACACCAGCGTCACCGGAAGACAAGAGCGCAGATCGGGAAGACAAGACCCCACCGAACGTCGCCCTTCCTCACCACTCCTCTATTCTCTCCTTCAATCTATTTAAATACATCGCGGGAAAATCCCAAAATGAAAAAGTCACTGATTTGAACCAATCAATTTTTAAATCCTAATCCTATTGAGAACAATCTTTCTTTCATGATATGAGCGTAACAATTGGTTTTGTCGTCAATCCCATTGCTGGGATGGGTGGCCGAGTAGGACTCAAAGGCACAGATGACGTCCTTGACAAAGCAGTCAAGCTAGGCGCCCACCCTATCGCTCGACAGAAAGCTGAAGAGATGCTCCGTGAATTCTCCAAGTTTTCATCGAATCACGCAGAGATTGTCTGGGTCACCTGCGACGGAGACATGGGAAACAATGAACTAGAGACTGTCGGAATAAAAAATAAACAGATCGTCTACTCCCCGTCTGGAACTACCACCTCAGCAAATGACACCAAGAATGCTTGTAAAAAATTCATTGAATCTCCTCCAGATCTACTCGTCTTCTGTGGTGGTGATGGGACAGCACGAGATATCTTCACAATAATCGATAAGAAGATCCCACTTCTTGGCGTGCCATCTGGCGTCAAAATGCATTCTGGTGTCTTTGGAATCACTACGAATGCGACCGCGAAAATGCTCTGGGAGTTCATCAATAAACGACTGACCATTGGTGATGCTGAAATCATGGACGTTGATGAGGAACTTTACCGGAAAGGGGAATGGAAGGTTCGATTGTATGGCATCGCAAAAGGCATCGTTGAACCAACCTACATACAAGTGGGGAAATCTTGTTTTGAATCAGTCTCAGACGATGAAGTAAAAGACGAACTGGCAGACCATGTCAAAGACGAACTAGAAAAACATCAGGATTGGTTGTTTTTGTTTGGTACAGGTGGGACGATTGACTATATTGCAAAGAAGCTCAATATTGAACACACCTTGCTAGGCATTGATGCAGTATATCAAAAAAAGCTCCTGGCAAAGGACGTCAACGAAGAACAAATTCTCCAGCTTTTAAAAAAATATCCTAACGTAAAAATTCTTCTTAGCCCCATCGGCGCGCAGGGTTTTATCCTTGGCCGTGGGAACCTTCAACTCAGCCCTACGGTCATTAACAAAATAGGGATAGAAAATATCATCGTCGTCTCAGCTCCCTCGAAACTGATTCATACTCCTGTTCTGCGTGTTGACACCGGGGATAAGCGACTTGATCATCGTTTCGCAAACCAGGGATACCTCCTGGTGATTATCGGATACCGTCTCAGCAGGGTTGTGAAGCTTCAAACCAACAGCTTTTAATATCGGAATCTTATTTCCTGACCCCCTTGGGGACGTATCATTCTTGGAGGTAACATAATGACACAAATTACAAAAAGAAACGCAAATAAATTTTTAAAAGACGAATACGATGAGTTAGTAAAAAATCATTTTGAGTGGAACATCCGAATTCTTGAGAGCGGTTCTCAGCCTCATTCTATTGTCAACGGTAAAGAAGTTATCATGATGTGTTCGAATAACTATCTTAATCTGAGCAACCATCCACGCCTTATCAAAGGAGCTATCGATGCTGCAAAGAAATATGGTGCCGGGTCTGGTTCTGTTCGAGCGATTGCCGGAACCCTGCAAATTCATACCGAAGTCGAAAAACGACTCGCAAAATTTAAAAGAACAGAATCTTCCTTGATTTACCAAACCGGTTTTGCTGCAAATTCAGGTTTGATTCCCCAGCTTGTTGGTGAAGGCGATATTGTCATCAGCGATGAGCTTAACCATGGGAGCATCATTGACGGTGTCCGGCTCACCAGAGCTGATCGGGCGATTTACAAACATCGTGACATGAGTGACCTTGAACGGGTGTTGAAGGATGCGGATAAGAAATATCGTCGGATCCTCATCATCAGCGATGGAGTCTTCAGCATGGATGGAGACATCGCCCCGATGGATAAGATTGTAAAACTAGCCAATGAGTTTGGAGCGATGACCTATGTTGATGATGCTCATGGAGAAGGGGTCATCGGAGAGGATGGCCGTGGTATTGGCGCGCATTTCCATATCGAAGGAAAAATTGATGTGGAGATGGGAACGTTTAGTAAGGCATTTGGTGTCGTCGGTGGTCTCATCGCCGGCAGTCAAGACTTGGTGAACTTCGCGTATAACAAATCACGAACCTGGTTGCTCTCAGGATCACATCCCCCTGCAGTCTCTGGTGCTCAGCTTGCAGCTATCGATGTGCTTGAAACAGAACCAGAACATGTCAAAAGACTCTGGGATAATACAAAATATTTCAAGAAAGAACTAAACTCCTTAGGGTTTAACACCGGGAACAGTGAGACACCCATTACGCCAGTCATTGTTGGAGACTCTGGAAAAGCAAAAGAACTCAGTAATAAACTCTATGATGAAGGCGTTTTTGCACTCCCCATTGTATTCCCGATGGTCGCACGGGATAAAGCTCGCATTCGAACCATGATGAACGCAGGTCTCACAAAGAAGGATTTAGACTTCGCATTAGATAAATTCGAAAAACTAGGAAAGCAATTATCAATCATCTAAATGAAAAAGAGGAGATCGTGATATACGAATCTCCTCACATCAACACTCCACAAAGTATATATAAAAGATATGAGATTCGTTATCCAGTATTTTTCTGGTGTTTACTGGAGAGTAATTTATGACAGAAGATTTAAAGAAAACTGGTACGACAATTCTTGGAATGGTCTGTAAAGACGGTGTTGTAATCGCAACAGAAAGAAGAGCGACAATGGGGAACCTCATTGCCCATAAAAGCACAAAAAAACTGTATCAAATCGATAACCATCTCGCACTTGCGACGGCAGGGCTTGTCGGTGACCTGCAAGTTCTATCCCGGTATCTGAGTGCAGAGACGAAATTGTATAGCTTAAAACGAGATGTAGAAATGTCTGTGCAAAGCGCAGCGACTCTCATGTCAAATATCTTGAACTCCCGGAAATTCTATCCCTATTATGTACAATTGATTCTTGGTGGATGGGATTCTGCCGGAGGACATGTCTATTCATTGGATGCAGCTGGTGGTTCTATCCCTGATAAATACACAGCCGGTGGATCTGGTTCACCTTATGCGTTCGGTGTGTTAGAGGACTCTTTCCACGATGATTTAACCGTCAATGAGGGTATCGATCTTGCGTTACGAGCGGTTACTGCTGCGATGGGCCGAGATTCAGCCTCGGGAAACGGAGCTGATGTGGCAGTGATCACTGAGAAAGAATTCAAGATGATATCTGAAGATGAAATTAAGAAACGTTTGCAGAAGATGGGGAAGTAACAATCCGTATTCTCAAAGGATAATTATCAGATAGAAACATGTTTAAGGATTCGTTTTACAAGCTTTAAAAAGGGTAGATTATGACCGTTGATGATGTTTTAGCAGAGATACGAGGCAAGATACGAAGCTCCATACCAGCAAGTGTTGACATCTCCGAAGTGGAATTCGAAGGCGCACTCCTGGTTATTTACACAAAGACACCAGATAAATTTGCCAATAACAAGGATTTAGTAAAGAATATGGCGAAAAGTCTGCAGAAACGCATTGTGGTCCGTCCTGATCCTTCGGTTCTCACTGATATTGATATCGCAGAGAAGAAAATAAGACAGATCATTCCAAAGGAAGCAGAAATAACAAACATTTATTTTCAACCTGATGTCGGCGAAGTCACCATTGAAGCGTTAAAACCTGGAGCTGCAATAGGGCGGGAAGGCCAACTCTTAAACGAAATACGCAAAAAGATCAACTGGGCACCCAGCATTGTTCGAGCACCACCGATTCAATCAAAAACCGTACAGGAGATACGCGGGTACCTCCGTTCAATGAGCGATGAACGAAAGGATATTCTACGCAAGATTGGTCGGAAGATCCATCGTGGCTCTTCAACAGGGGAGAAATTCATTCGTATGATCGCCTTAGGTGGGTTCCGGGAGGTCGGTCGATCCTGTTCGATGTTACATACACAGGATAGCAAAGTATTGATC
>Ga0209287_10000205_pt1 | contig 39657 bp, 24 predicted proteins | sample PPLLak3cmMay2015_2_FD_187255 | JGI IMG/M metagenome (GOLD analysis project Ga0209287, IMG submission 187255) | Freshwater sediment microbial communities from Prairie Pothole Lake near Jamestown, North Dakota, USA - PPLs Lake P8 Core (1) Depth... | ecosystem: Environmental > Aquatic > Freshwater... | reverse complement strand
GATCTTTTTAGTGGTCAGCGCACATGTGGAGGCCACACCGGCGGCCATCAGAAATTGCCGCCTTCCCATAAGCCTTTGAATTAGATTCATAACATCCTCCTTTTTTACAGGTTGGTAAATAAGATAGTCATTACACCTCTTAAGTCCCCTAGGGAAGGACATCCAGCCCTTCCTGAAAATAGATTAATGGTTTTGGGAAAGGAAAATTTGGGTAATCATATAAAAAAAATTGTTTTTAGGCAAAAAAAATAGATGGGTAATAAAGGGGACATCCTTAACTAAGGACATCCCCATTTTCTCAAGGGATCAAAGGCCCTGCAGATACTTGGCGGCATTTGTGCCCGCCAGGAAACCGCTGGAGAAAGCCCAGGACAGGTCGTTAATCACCTGATGTTTTACACCGCCCAGATTGATATAGCGGCTGGAGGTAAAGTCACCGGTAACATAGAAGCCTTCAACAAGACCGCCATCAGGCTTGTAGGCCTGCATCTCGGGGTTGACCTGGACGCCTCCGAAAGCGCCGTCGGTCATCAGCTTACCGAGGTAGGCGTAGTAGGGAGGCCTGTTAATGGGAACCAGGGCATCCTTTCTCTTGAAGAATTCAGAATCACCGCCCTTTTCACAGCTTTCGTTGTACCTTCTGACAGTCTCAAGAAAGTTTTTTTTGTTAACGCCCATCCGGTCGGCCAGTTCTTCGAGGGTATCGGCTTTGAACTTGTTTCGATCGCCTTTTATAAAGCCTTCTTTAATGCTCCTGTTGACCTCTTCCATGGTGTCCGGAAGATAGGCCTCATCCTTGGATTCTATCCACGTCTTGCTATAGCAGGCTATGGCATGGATATCTTCGGCAGGCTGAGTGCATCTCGGAAGCTTGAAGGTGGCTGCAAGCGTGTTTTCATCAAAGATATCGAAAGACTGTCCGCGAGGCTGATCGATCTGTACCTGGCCGTTGCCAAAATGCCCAATATGTGCGACCGGTTCTCCGGCAAAGCGCTTGCCGTCCAGATTGACGGTAATGATGTAGGGCGACTGCGCCATGGCCAAAACGATAGAACTGCCTGCTGTGTTCCCCCTTGCATAGTCGTAAACAGGACCGAATAGTTGCACGCAGAAGCTGTCATAGTCCACAAACGCGCCGGCCTTCTCGGCCAGAGGAATCCCGTCTCCGGAATAATTAGGGCTCATATGAGGGGCGGAAGGCATATACTGCTTTATGCCAAGGAATTTGGGGCAACATTTTTTCAGAATTTCTTCGTTGTTTATCCAGCTGCCGATTGACATTATGCAGGCCTTACATGCAACGCGGATATAGCCTTTTTCCGATTTCGCGATAGCGGCAATGATTTTGCCGTTTTTTACTTCTACATCCACTACGGGATGTTTCGTAAGGACCTCGACACCGTAGGTTGCGCATTTCTCCTTCATCATATCCATGACGAAACCGCCCAAGCGCTTTTCGGACTTTTTAAAATTTTGATACCCTAAGTTGAAGGTATCCATCTGAGGACCAAGGGGACCGCTCTCGATTTCACCACTGCCGGCGTATTTACCGATGAAAAACATGTCCTCAATATCACCGCCCTGTTCGCACAGCCAGTCAAAGAACTGGCCTGTGCCGCGCAGGCAATTGAAAACCAGTTTCTCATCCAGCCGCCAGTACACCCTGTCCATCATATCGCGGGCATAGTCTGTAGTCGTATCCGGCAGATTGCGGTCTGCCTGCCATTTGCTGCCGAAGGTACGGATGGTAGCGGCATACTGGGCAGCGCCGCCGGTTGCTGAGGCCTTTTCCAAAATGATAACTTTTTCCCCGGTCAGGTGCGCTGCACGCACCGCTGCTACCATACCGCTGCCGCCTCCCCCCAGAACAACAAGATCACAGCTTTTCTTATCAATAAAGTCGTATGTCTTTTCCGCTCCTTTGGCATCCGGAACCATATCTGCCATGTTCATAAGAACCGGCGCTGCAATTGCTGCGGAACTTACAGCCATGAACTTTCGTCTACTTAAATTAAGATCTATTTCACTCATAATAACTCCCCCTTTTTGTAGAGTCCGATAGGCATTCGGCTATAAGCAGTCTTAACAATGGTTTTATCCATCCCGCCTGCCAGGAAAATATTACTTAAGCATAAACCTCTGATAACCTGGAGGCAAGAATCGTCTCCTGAAGAAATAATAAGTACCATAGGGTGAATTTGGCCTGGGATATCGTTAAGCCGGCGTGGCCCCCCTGCAGAGGATTATTCTGTCATTCCGTGAATTCGGACCCGGTTCGTATTTGGAGCAATTGATAGCTTGTTTGTTATTTCAGTTCCGGTTTGATTCTCCCCCTTCAACCGGAAGCAACCAGCCTGCTAGCTTAAAGAGGAGGGTAAGTCCTTCAAACCAGAGGCCGGTTGCTCCCTTAGGAAGAAATCACTTTCATCTCGCTTATGGGAAGAAAGAAAATGAAAATGAGTGTCAACAGTATAAATGTATCTGTAATAATAAACCATGGCCACAAGTGAATATTTTATGACATTTTGCGTTCGTCTGGCATTGCTCGATGGCCCATCAGGCAGCCGCAGGTTTAAAGATTTTTAATATAATTCGCCGCAAAGGTGCCCGCGCAATATCCCGAGAGAAATGCCGGGCCGAGACCGCCGCATGGGGAGCTTTTGCCTTTCAGTATATCGGTATTTTGAGCACCGCCACCCATCATCGGCATACCGCCCTGGCCTCCTGAGGGAGCGGCCCCGGGGGCTCCACCCTGTCCGCCGGGAGCTCCAGCCCCTGGACCGCCAGGAGCTGCCGAAGCGCCGGCGCTGGGAGCAGGCGCAAAGGCCTGGGCCAGAGCCCTTGAAAGGGCGCTACGGGCTGCGGTCTCCTCTTCAGTCAGAGGGTCACTGCCGCCATTGGGTGTGCCTATAACAAATCCGCCGAAGATTGTACAGCCGTCGCCGGCGGCATATAATCCAGGCATTACCTCCCCTTGGGCATTAAGGACCTGGAATCTGGAATTTACTGCAATCCCGTTCCTGCCCTTTGTGCTCTGGGACCAGCGATTGCCAAAGATTGCATAAAATGGAGGTTTCTTAATTGGCTGGAGCATCTGGGCCGATTTCCCGAAGTCCGGGTCCTTGCCTGTTTCACAGAACTTATTGTATCTCTCTATCGTGTCGACAAGCGCCCTCGGGTCCACCTTCATCTTAAGGGCGAGCTCTATGAGGCTATCGGCCTTTTTCGTATGATTGCCGCTTGCGCCCGCATCATCCATGGCAGCTTCCGACTCAAGATCCTCCTTTATGGTTCTAGGGTCACTACCGCCCATCATCGGCGTACTGCCCTGCTGCGAGTCGGCCGCTTCGACTATGTCACTGTCAACAATGGCACAGGCTACGCCGTCCGGTTGTTCAGCTATATCTCCCCCGCCCATACCTGCCTCATTCTTCCAGCGCTTGCCGTTCATGTTGATAATTACACACTTTCCGCTCTGAAGTTTCTGAAGGTTCGTATTCCAGGGATGACGCATCATACCGTCGCCGAAAAAACCACCGGGGAAAGACAGGCCCCTTATGGTCGGGTCAATATAGGCCCCGATCTCCTGGGCGGCAAGGATGCCATCGCCTGTCATGGCAGGCGGGCACAGGCTATGTATCTTTTTACCATTAAAATGTTTCGGATAATATTTCTTGAGAAGGTCCATATTGGCCCCGTATCCTCCTGCTGCTATAACGCAGGCCTTGCAGTTGACCAGCAATTGTCCGTCGCTGGTGTCGGCCAGCACAGCCGTTACCTTGCCCTTATCATCCGTGAGAAACTTTCTTGCTCTGGTTTCAGTGAGAAGGGTAATTCCTTTCTTCTTACAGTAGTCGGTCAGGTGATCAACAACCCAGGAACCCATCCTGCCGGGTCCGATGCTGTGGTCAGGCAGATTCTTATATTTTTCGGTACGCTCAAGGTTTCTGATGCTTCCCACTCCACCCCTCGCATTATCCCCAGCCTTGGCTACAGAGAAAAATTTCTCCGCCTCTGCCTGTGTTGTCGCAGTCACTAGCCAGTCAAAGAACTGTCCGGAGAGGTCCTGGGGATCAGCGTTTACCTTGACTCCCGCGGCCTTCTGCCACTTTGAATCCCTTATCGGACCGGACTCTCCCATGCCGCTGGCAAAATAGGTGCAGCCGGCCGGCTTCCTGGATTTTTCAAGAATAATCACCTTCATTCCGGTGAGATCAAAGGCCCTGGTACCGGCGACAAGACCGGAGCCTCCGGCCCCTAACACTACCAGATCGCATTCCATTACTTTTGTAGTCATATCTTTATCCTCCTTATGAAATCTCAGTTTCACTAACAACGGAAATAGGGCACTCCCTGTAGCAGGTGCCGCAGTGAATGCACTTCTTCTGGTCTATCTCATTTCCGGTGTCCCCGAAGTGGATGGCCTTTGCAGGGCAGAATGTCAGGCACACATGGCAGCCTACACACCCGTGAGCGATAAAATATATCTTGGTCCCTTTGGCGATGCCGGTTACGGTTGTCCTGGTTTCAGCGGATTTTGCCGCAGCCATCGAACCTGCAGCGTCCAAAAGCAATGGCGATGCGATCGCAGCGGAGCTTACCATCATGAATTTTCTTCTGGTCAAATTTTGACACTGTGAATCCATATTGATCTCCTTTCTTTTTATGATTCGAATTGTTGATGTGAATAATATTATTACCCATGAAGAGATTCATTGTTTTAGGAATGTGATCCTAATTCATCTTACAAAGGATTGCAACCGGCGTTGTTGTTTAAGCGGAGTGTTTCATAAATCCCATGCCGGTTGCTGCCTTAGAAAGAAGCTCCTATCCTGAATAACTTTCTCATCTCGCTTAAGGAAGAAGGAGGATAAAAAAAATTTTATGATATCTTAACATAATGAACCGTTAAATCTGAAAAAGGTATGGCAATATATGACCATTTTATGACATTTTGCGTTATTCTGGTGCAGCTATGGAGTGATTGTAACACCTCCAATACTGTATCCAGGATGGAACGGGCCAAACAATAATATTATTGCCGTTAACTTATTGAAATTATTATTCATATTTAATTGCTGGGACATTTTCCAATCTATGGTTTCTTCTAAATTCAGTTTTCACAAACCCTTGCCAATTTCCAACCAGGATTTAATAAAAAAGTTTTAAATTTCAATCAGATGATTATCTTCCTACTATAGATTAGAAATGGAGGTATCCCGTGGAAAAGATAACTATTGCAATACTGATTCTGGCTGCAGCTTTATTGAGCTGCCACAAGGCTAAAAATATGGATTATACAATGGAGGAATATATGGACGACAGATCCCAAAAAACAAAATCTGCAGTTTTTGCCGGCGGCTGTTTCTGGTGCACGGAATCGGATTTTGAAAAAGCCGACGGTGTGATAAAGGTAATATCGGGTTATACCGGGGGCAATTTGCCGAATCCTGCTTATGAACAGGTTTCTACCGGCAGGACCGGCCATGTTGAAGCTGTGAAAGTTATTTACGACCCTGAAAAGATTACTTACGAGAAGCTGCTGGGCATATTCTGGCAGCATGTAGACCCTACGGATTCGGGTGGTCAGTTTGTGGACCGTGGTTCCCAGTATCGCAGCGCCATCTTCTATGAAACCGAAGAAGAGCGTCAGATGGCTCAAAGCTCAAAAGAAAAATTGGCCGCTGCCGGAATCTTTAAAAAGCCCCTTGCTACCGACATCCTTCCTCTTGGCCTGTTTTACCCGGCTGAAGATTATCACCAGGATTATTATAAAAAAAATCCTATCCGTTACTGCTCCTACCGGTCCGGATCCGGAAGAGACCAGTTTCTTAAAGATGTATGGGAGGGTGCCGGCGATTTAAAATCCGGAGGGGTGTATGCGGAGATGAAAAACAGCGGGATGTCATCTGATAAAAATGGCCGTGCTTATGTAATTCCCGATGATGCTGAGCTTCGCAAGCGTCTGACTCCCTTACAATACGAGGTCACCCGCCAGGGAGGCACAGAGCCGCCTTTTGAAAACGAATATTGGGACAATCACGAGGATGGTATTTACGTTGACATTATATCAGGAGAACCGTTATTCAGCTCCATCGACAAGTTCGACTCCGGAACAGGTTGGCCGAGCTTCACCCGCCCGCTGGAACCGGAGAATATTATCCAAAAAATCGACCGCGGCTTTTTCATGGAACGCACTGAAGTCAGAAGTAAACACTCGGACTCACATCTGGGTCATGTTTTCAACGATGGGCCAAAGCCCACGGGGCTGCGTTACTGCATAAATTCAGCGGCGTTACGGTTTGTACCCAAGGCTGATCTTGAAAAAGAAGAATACGGAGGATACAAAGATTTTTTTATAATAAAAAATTGAAATTACAGGTTTTGAGCTGTGGACACAGCTCAAAACCTGATCAAACTCCTTATCAATCCGAATCCTGGATGCTGGTTGCGAACTTCCCTGCCAACCAGCCGTGGGTTAACGCCATACCAATGGAATTGCCTGCAAAAGGCGTGCTGTAACCCAGGCCATAGCGCCCGCCAAGTGTATTTCCACAAACAAAGAGCCCCTTGATGGGTTTCCCCTCCTTGTTCAGCACCCTCAGCTTATCGTCGCTCAACATGCCTGACAGGGTAGCCATGCCTCCAAGAGAACCCATCATGCCGCCACCGCTTTGGCCCTTGCAGCCATAGAACGGGGGCTCATTGATGGGGATCATTGTCTTGGCATCCTTGCCGAATTCGCTGTCAACGCCCTTTTTACAAAGCTCATTATAGTTTTTGACAGACTCCAAAAAAGTCTTTACCAGATCATCCGTGTAACCCAGGTATCCAGCCAGCTCTTCAAGCGTGTTAGCACCATAGACGGTATGCAGCTCGCGTTCCGCCACCCTGCAGCATCTCACCTGTCCGCCTTTGGCGCCGGCGCCTAAAACATTTTTCATATCAGCCTCTGTATCTTCATAGTAAACAGGACGGCCGTAATTCGGCCCGCCATGCTCCAGCCCGGATATCTCTACGCTCTTCATAAATTTCCTGTCGGTGACAAGACACATGATGCCTTTGGGTTGGCGCTGCGCTGCCTGCCCTACCAACGGGGCAGCCGCTTCATTGCAGTAACGCTTTGCATGCGCGTTGAGCTGCAGCATAGGACTGATCCCCCATGGACCTGATACGCCGCCGCCACCGCCCATAGAACCGCGGGGTGAAGGCTCAATCATGCCGCCTGCCCAGCAGGCCATCTTAAGGCCCTGTCCGCTGAAAGAACCGGCTGTGAGTTTTCCTTTTGTCATTCCGGCACGCTCTGCCCATTCCTGGCTCTCGTTAAGAAGCGCCCAGCACATCTCGGGATTGCCTTGAAAGCCTCCGGTGGCTAATATTACACCCTTGCGGGCCGTGAACTTGATATACTTTCCGGCTGCATCCTGCACTATTGCGCCCGTAACATCTCCACCTGGCTCCTGGGTAAGGACAACAGCGGTTTTCTCATAATGCCAATCCGCGCCCTGATCCATGGTCTTCTGTACATGGTATTTTTCGAACCATCTGAGAACCGAGACAAAGGCTTGAACCGGCCTGCGCAAGGTTGGTCCCATGAACTGGGCATTGCATGGCCAGGTCTTGTAGCCGCCAAGCTCGATGGGATAATCCTTGGGCTTAACACCCTTCTGTGTCTGGTTGATGAGCATCTCTTCGCTTATGATATTTGAGAAATCATATTTTACGGTTGTAGTGCCGGCAGCAGCACCACCTGAAGCGCTACCACCCGGAGCGCCACCAGGACCACCGCCTGGAGCGCCATATTTGAATTCCACTACACTGTCATTTTTCTTGCGCAGATCCTTATACTCTTCGTAGACCTCGACCATCCTGTCGAACATGGGGCCTGAGTTCTCCACATACATGCGGATGATATCCGGGTTGCATCGGCCGGCGGCACGCTTGACAAACTCCGCTACAACCTCGCCCGTGTCATATGGCCCGTATCCACGATTGATAAGCCACTTGGAATTGACGTGACCGATATCTTCGCCAACCCTGCCCCAATAGGTATCAAAGGCCTTCTCTGCCTGTTTCTCCACAACTGCGACCTTGGCGCCATTGTCTGATGCACCCAGCGCTGCCAGCAGGCCGGCATGGCCGCCACCTAGCACAAGTACGTCAACATCGATGGTCTTTGTAATATCGGCATCAGGGATGGCCGGAGGGGTTCCCAGCCAATCACCTTCCCCGCAATAACCTGCAACACGACCGCCTGTGACGGATGCAGCTGTTTTTGGCGCCTGCGTTTCAGCTGCTTTCAGTTTGGAGCCGGCAATTAGACCGCCTCCGGCCAGTGCGGCTGTACCTTTTAGAAAACCTCTACGGGAAATACCTTCCTGTTTATTTTGTTTGTCACTCATAGATTTTTATCCTTTCTATTGCACTCTGCAAAATCTAAGGGTTTGAAAGCTGAAGGGCACAATCCAAGAATGGTTATACGAAGACACCGAGTCTAATAGGTTATTACCAGAAGGACATTGAGACCTCCCTGAAAAGAGGTTGATGGGTTGAGAAAAAAGTTGTGGTGATGATATAAAAAAACCTGTTTTTAGGCAATAAAACAGATAGGGCGGATACTATATATTGTCATGCGGAGAATTGGGCTTTTCATTTGGTTTATTGCCGCCTTGAGAATTTTGACCTGCATGGATAAAGATCAGATAAAGTCAGCAATGCCCGGTTAGGATTTTGCATTAGCATGCATCCTCGTCATGGGAGGTCCAATTTTTTAAATTGAAATGGATTGAATGCAAAATTCCGGAACAAAGGTGATCTAAAGCGGGCGGGTATGATCAATAATATCTGCCAGGACCTCAATCCCCATGGCATCTGAGGTCCCTTTCCGCCCGCTTTACAGGCTTGATGCTTAATCCTCAGCAGGCCGCACCATTTCAATTTAAAAAATTGGACCTCCCATGACACCTATGCCGGTTACTACTCATTGCAAAATCCTAACCGGACATTGCTGTTATAAAGTATAACCGGGAAAAGTACCAGATTTTACCGGTTTAATGACTTTACTTATCCGGTGTACTTTATAATATTATTTACTGTAATATCAGTAAACCATATCCATCACTATTCCCGTTTAAATCACAAAATACCAAAGTAATATCTGCACTTTGGATTATATATTCTCAATAAGGAGGAAGGAAGAGTGGGAGACAAATTAATCTTAAAGGAACTATCTCGTTACAATATAGGTACCTATGCCGACATTATTTACCGGAACGCTATTCTCCGTGCAAAGGAAGAGGCCTACGTGTATAACAATGTCAGGTTGACCTGGTCTCAGTTCAATCAGAATGTAAACCGGCTGGTACATGCCTTAAACCGGCTGAATGTTCAGGCAGGAGATGTATTAGGCATACTGTCCTGGAATTGCCTGGAATATGCCCTTTTGTACGGTGCGGCGATGAAGGGAGGATTTATTGCCTCTCCGTATAATACACGCTTGAAGGCGCAGGAACTTGACTATCTGATCAACTATTCGGAGGCGGAAACCGTGTTTGTCGGTCCCGAACTGGTTGAGACGATTGATTCTCTTAAATCTAAGCTGCCCAAGGTAAAAAATTACATCTGCCTGGAGAAGCCTGCCCCCGGGATGTTATTTCTTGATGATCTGCTCGCCGCCAGCTCGGATGAGGAGCCCGATTTCAGCGTGCTGGAGGATGACCCGCTGTGCATAATCTACACCAGCGGCACCACCGGAGTGCCAAGGGGCGCGCTGTATACACATCGCTGCTATATGGATGATGTGCGGACACTGATCGTTGATACCCATATCGGCCCGGAAGACAGACATCTGCAGATTACACCCCTTTTCCACATTGCCGGCCATACCCACTTCCGTGACATCATGTTCGTCGGCGGTGTTAACGTCATCATCAAAAATTTTGACCCCAAGGTTGCGATGCAGGCAATCCAGGATGAAAAAATCACCTATGTGAATTTCGTGCCCACCCAGCTGGTGGCCATGCTGAACGAGCCTGATTTTGAAAAATACGACCTCAGCTCGGTCAAGCTTTTCTGGTATGGAGGATCCGCCATGCCGCTGGAAGTTCTGAAACGCGGCGTCAAGACCTTCGGGCCCATCTTTGCGCAGGGCTTTGGACAGAGTGAAAGCGGTCCTAATATCTCTCACCTGTCCAGGGAGGGGCACAATATCCTCGATAAGCCTGAAGAAGAGCAGAAGAGGCTTAAATCCGCCGGCATACCCGATATCGGTGTACATATAAGGATAGTTGATGAAGAGGGCAATGATGTTAAGGCCGGCGAATTGGGAGAGATAAAAATTCAAAGCAAGCACATGATGATTGAATACTGGAAGAAGCCGGAAGACACCAAAACTACCATTGTCGATGGCTGGCTTTATACCGGTGATATCGGCTATTATGACGAGGAAGGTTTTATTTACATCGTCGACCGTAAAAAGGATATAATCAAGTCCGGCGGTGAAAATGTCTATTCCAGAGAGGTGGAAGACGTCCTCTGCGGACACCCGGCTGTCCTGGAAGCGGTGGTGATCGGCATCCCGGACTCTTATTGGGTAGAGAAGGTCCATGCCGTAGTAGTGAAAAGACCCGGGGCCAGTGTTACCTCCGAAGAGATAATAAAGTTTTGCAAGAGTCAAATAGCCGGATACAAGGTCCCTAAATCACTGGAATTTATTGACGCCCTGCCGAAGACTGCAACGGGGAAAGTGCTGAAGAAAGACCTGAGGAAAAATCGTCAGGCGGCTTCTTAACAATAAAATTCAATGTCCGGATGCACGGGGGTTATCCATCAGGTGCATCTGGACATTGTCTTTGATGTTTCTTTTGAGAGAGTGTGCGTCCGAGACCGGTATCCCGTCTGCTACCAGTATCCAGTTGTAGCCTAAACAATCTTCTTCAATAATGTAGTCATAGATCCTGCTGCCGTCCGCCAGTGTGACAGCCTTAAGGGCCTCGGCCAGGGAGGCGTCAGCCTTATCGTTTACCATGATAGCCCTTGCCCTCCATCCGGCGGCTCCTGCGGCCCGGTTTGAATGGATATTAAAGATTACTCTCATCGGTTCTTCCTGCTCATCGGTATATCGCCAAGATTAACGTCATTAACCCTGAGATCGGCATCCAGCCGCTTATCCGGATAACCGGCCTTCATTATCGCAATTGTGTATCTGTCTGCGGATAACCCGTCAATCCAGAAGTCGCCGAAATCATCGGTCCTGGCGGTTGTCTCTTTTCCGTCCGAATTGCTGATTACGGTCACATCAGCGCCTGTTATCACCTCATCGTCTTCAGGGTCGAAGAGCGTGGCGCCTAAAAATCTCTTCGGCAGACCGATAAAATAGACGCGGGGTTTTGTCTTTAAATCCGGCCCTGAGATATCCGCCCTGCTTATCTGATCCGCCAGCTCCTCTTCATCGCCGAAGGTGAAGGCCCCTGTGGGGCATGCATCGGAGCATCTCGTCTCATTCCAGCCCTTGTCAATGAGATGGGCGCAGAAGGTGCACTTCTGTGAGATATTAAGCCCTTCATTAAACCAGATCACATCTTCATAGGGGCATTCCCTTACGCAGCTCCTGTCTCCTTTGCATTTTTCAGGATCGATGATTACTATGCCGTCCGGTCTCTTATAGATGGCCCTGTTAGGGCATGCCCTGATGCACGGGGCGTCATCGCAGTGACGGCAGATGCTGTGGAGGTAGGACACCTTCACCTTGGGGACCGATCCCCTGACCTTGTCCGTTACTTTAGTCCAGAATTGGCCTGTCAGTGGCTGTGGCCTTGCGATGGGAGACCAGTCATTGCCCACATGCTCGTCCTTGCATGCCACCTGGCAGTTATGGCAGCCGTTGCATTTGCTGATGTCTATGATTAAAACCTTGCCCATCTTTGTCTTCTCTTGCATTCCTCAGAGAAACAGAAATAAAAAAAATTTACCACGAAACCACGAAAGAACGAAAACACGAAAGTGTTAGATAATGTTTTAACAAATTCGGGTATATATATTATTTCGTGTTTTCTCCATTTCGTGCTTTCGTGATTGATATTTAATATCTTTAAAACTTTTTCGCTTCAGGAGAGCTGTCGTTATTAATAAGTTCCGGTACTAAGGGTTGCTTGAGTTATTGAGCAAAAAACTCAAACACAAACAACGCAAGCAACCCAACAAACACAAGTAACGACTTTTATCTCATGCCCTTTCCAGATACGTCATGCCTACATAATGGTCGACATCGGTAAAGGCGGTATGGACTGCCGGCTTGTAACCGTCCATGGTTATCTTTATGTCAAAGTTCTTCCTCCTGGGCAGCCATTCAACCTCCCAGTCGCCGAAATAATTAGTGACCGTCTCATGGGTCTCCCCGGTCTCGCGGCAGGCCAGCTCTACCTTTGCGCCGATGCAGACCTCCTCCATGTCCCTGGGGCAGTATACGGTTCCGGCGAGAAACACCGTGGGGATGTTGAGGTGGACGACGTTAGTCTCCTGACCCTCCAGGGGCTCGAGCTGGGTCACGCGGTTTGCCGCGATGACCCTGCAGATCTCGCTCCCGGGATCATCCAGATCGCCGAATATCAGCGCGTGGTTCGGGCATGCCTCCACGCAGCGGGGAACCTTGAGCCTTGCGGGAAGGTATGACATATAATCCGGATCATCCAGCAGCTCCGCGCACATCGTGCATTTCTGCGGCAGCTGGTATTCCTCATTCCAGTATATCGCTCCGATCGGGCACGCGTCGACAATCTGCCTCTGACCTTTTGCCTTCACAGAGTCGATAATGACGATACCGTCCGGCCTCTTGTACACAGCGCCCTCGACTGTTGCCGCTGCCATGCATGCCGGATCCTGGCAGTGTGAGCATGGCGTCTGAACGGTGGCGGTCTTTACACGGCGTGAGCTGTCGCCGCGCTCCCACTCCCGAATGTCCATCCAATGCTGACCCATTATGGGCTGTCGCTTCGACAGCGCCGTGTCATAACCGCAGTGCTCGTCCTTGCATGCTGTATAGCAGCAATAGCAGGCCATGCACATGCGGGAATCAATAGCAATACCTCGTCTCATATCGTCTTAGCCTCCTGTCTCTGTAAATATTTCTCTCTAGCCTTTTTCTGTATCGACTCGAAGCCATGGCCGAGGATGATATCCATGCAGCTCTCGGCATCCGGATCGACCGCCTTTGCCACCGTATCCAGTTTGTGTTCAAATAATTGGCCGTCAGGGATGGGCCCCTCATACTTGCAGACGTCCATCAGAGTTGAATTGGGCGCCATGCCCGGCACCATGGACCCCATAAGTTTCCCAGGGACCAGGACATTCACGCAGCCGCCGATATCCATGGATGTCTTTCCCGGCTCTACCGGGTTATAGATGGCGGAGGAGCCATAGGCATGGATAGTGTTCTCCTCAACGCGGTAAGTGACGCGGGCGACGCAGAGGACACTTCCGCGCTCATTGAAGAGCAGCATGAAGTCGCCGTCCTTGACACCCTTCTCCTTTGCCTTTTTCGGGTGTATGCGTGCGATGAGATAGGGGTTGCCGTTGATATATTTACGGTTTTCAGGTATCTCCCATAGCCAGGGTGTGGAGCTGTTGTGATGGGTGTGGTAGTCGAATCTGGGGTGCGGCGAGATAAGATGGAATGGGTACTTTCTCGCCTTGATGGAGTGATGGCCCTCCCAATCGTGTTTATAGGTTGCAATCGGTGTGCGGGCCTCGTCATACGGCGCCCAGTATAGCAGGGATTCGGAGACGAACTCGAATTTTCCTGTAAATGTGCCCAGCTTGCCTTCCTCCTGGAAATATTTATGGTTGGGCGTATCACAGGGATATCCTTCGGCAAACCAGCGAAAACCGTAATGCCTCTCCCAGTCCTCGGGTACGCCGGCTATATAGTAGCCCTTTTTAGTGAACTCCTCCCATGAGATCTTCTCACAGAGGTCGGACTTCTCCCAGAAGCGCTTGCACCATTCCAGCTCGGTGCGGCCCTCCGTGAATTTTTCCCCCCAGCCGAGACGTTCAGCAACCTGGGAGAATATCCAGTAGTCGGAACGGGACTCCCAGAGCGGCTCGATGGCCTTGTCCTGGAATACAACTATCTGCCAGCTGCATCCGGTCTGAGAGTGGCTCTGATAGCCGCCATTGCCGGAGTTGCAGTATTCGCCGATGTCGTAGCGCTCCAGGTTGGTGCAGGCGGGCAGGATGACGTCGGCAAAGCGGGCCTCGCCGTGGAAGTGTATGTCCTGATTGACGACGAATTCCAGCTCCGGGCTGCGGTACATGCGCACCCATTTGTTGGTGTCCAGCATCGTGCCCATGAATGTGCCGCCGTAGCGCCAGAACATGTGCACCTTGGAACATCCAGGTTCGGGGTAGATGTGCTTGGTGAACTGCTGATCAATTCCGCCGCCGCAGAATCCCTCGCCATACCATTCATAGTGTCCTTCGAGGATGGCGTCGGGAAGGTTTGGCCGATAGAGCCTTTGAGTGACGCAATTGACCGGCGCATGGTCCGCTATGGGCTGGTTGGAGATCTGAGAAAGGGGATCGGAATAGCCGCCGAACCAGAAGTCGTAATCCATGGGTGAGCCCGTGGTTCCGACCCACATGTTCTGACCGGGCTTGCCCATGCCCTGCATGGCAAAGAGCTGAATCATGAGGCGGGCAAACTCTGTTCCATTGGCTGTGCGGCACACGCCGCCGAAGCCCCCGCGCAGGCCGGAGCCGCCCATTGTCCTGGTGCTCGCCCACCTGCGGGCCAGGGCCTTGATGTCGGCGGCCGGTATGCCGGTCTCCGACTCACACCACGCGGGTGTCTTGGGCCTGCGGTCAACTCCTTTGCCCAGGATGTAGTCCGTCCACTCATTAAAGCGATGGGCATGTTTTGCTATGTACTCCTTGTCATAGGTGCCCTCCGTCAGCCAGACATAGGCTATACCCTCACAAAACGCGGTTAAGGTGTCCGGACGGGGGGCGAACCATTTGTCTGCCTGTTTGATTGCGGAAAAATTATTGAAGGGATCGATATATATAAACTGGACGCCCATGTCATCCAGCCAGTGCCGCCACATCGTGGACTCATTGCCTGCGTAACCTCCGTGTGTGGTGTCCGGATCATGGGACCACATTATCATGGTCTCTACATTTTGAAGTGCATCCTCAAGCAGGTCATAGGACTCTGGGCCTCCCAGTCGCCAGTAGTAACCGTAGGTGTGCGGGGCGCCCCAGTGAAAACCCTCCCATGAATCGGGATTATCGAGGATGGCGGTATAACCCAGCATGCGGAAGAAACGGGCGAAGCAGGAGATTTTGTAGCCCAGCAGGCCCCAGCTGTGATGGGAGCTGGTTATGGCGGTGACTGCCTCCTTGCCGTAGGCGCCCTGGATGCGCTTTGTCTCCCTGGCGACGAGGTCAAGGGCCTCATCCCATGTTGCACGGCGGTAGCCTGATTTGCCCCTGTTGTCGGCATTGCGGTTTTGTCCGTCCGGCGTCTCTACAAAATCTTCGCGTATCATGGGATAGCGGATGCGGTCATAGGAATAGACCCGGTTCTTCTCAGTCAGGGCTATAAAGGCAGGCGAGGATTTGCGAAGGGGGGTGTATCTCTTTCCCCTGGCATTGATGACCCATCCCCTGGGGTCCGTATCGTCAAAGATTATCGGGCGTATGCGGCGTATGACGCCGTCCACTGTGTGTATGGCGATAGCCCCGCCTACACATATGCTGTGCGTTATTTTTTCTGTCATTATTTTTCCTCCTTACACCTCGATAAGAGATTTTGCAAAGTCGGAGGTGGGGTGTATTTTGATCATTCCACCGACCAGATTGCCGTTTGCGACCTCAAAGCAGCGGAGATTGTAGACCTCCGACAGAACGACCTTGAATGCCCTTCCGTCAGGAGAGCGGTACAGGCTGTTTACTTTAAACATGTGCTGAACCATTATGTGCTCAGACGTTTTGGCCTTGTTTGTCGGTTTCCGCTTAAAGCTGGGCTGCTGTCCCATCTTTTCATAGCGCACATTGCCTGCAGGCTCCCAACCCCTGGCGCCCGCCATGACTTCCTCGATGGCGGCGGTTTCAGCCGGGTTTGGCGTCCCCATGCCGCCCAAGCCCTCGTACCAGATCTGCAGGGCGCAGGTCATTTCGCCGGGAAAGTCCTTTAGCCAGCGCGTTATTGCAGATGATAGCTTTCGTGAACGTTTTATATTACTCATTTACCGAGACCTCCTTCTTTTTATTATTATTCTGCGGGACAAAGAACTCAACCGTCTCGTCCGCGTCCCTGTCATCGCCGGGATACATGCTCAATATGCCTTCCTCGGCGCTTGCCAGCACTCCGTAAAAATTCATTTTCCTGTCATACTCTATCATGAACAGGGCGTCCGACACCTCGGCAAAACTGCGGATAATCGCAGTGTGCTTTTCGTTTTTTGGAAAACTGTTGCGCCCGCCGGTTTGCGTCCCGGGAGTGTGGGAGAACAGCCGATATTCTCCGCCCTCATCCAGAACATACATGAAATCGTTTTTTGAACGGGCGACGACAATGTTGCCTTTTGAAAGCTCCTCCAAAATGCGGTCTCCGTCCTTAGGTAATACTTCAAGTTTTATTTTGTCTTCCATTTTTTACCTTTTCCTCTTGCATGAGAGTCAACCCCGTAATTGCATCGTGAATCCCAGATTAAGTTTGCATCCTGAAATTTCCCCCTCTTAAGATAAGAGGGGGACAGGGGGAGTTATGATCAAGGTGGAAAAGCTTAACGTAACCCTTCCTGTCCTCCCCTTAACCTAAGGGGAGATAAAAAAGACGCCGCCGCAAGACTTCGGCGAGCTCAGTCGAGTCGCGGCTGGAAATTCAAACCTGAGAGAGTAACTGGCAGTTACGGCTGCATGTGACGGGGCTGTCATCTATGCTGTCACATCACCCGCTCCACCATGAGACCCGAGGCCGGATCATAGGGCCTTTCAAAGGCATCAGGGTGTTTGCCCCTGAGCTTATCCAGGTCAACCCTCTCCATCTCAGCGAGAAAGCCGCTGCAGACCATGCCCGCTGCGTTCTTTGAAGTCGTCTTATGGGGGGTTATGGTGTTTATGTCCCCGCCTCTGTCCAGCTCTCCTAAAACAATCGGATCCCATCGTGCGCCATGGTCTATGTAGACCACGCCAGGTCTGATTCTTTCAGTTACGAGCGCTCCGGCGAGAATTGCGCCCCTTTCATTAAAGATCCTTATTATATCGCCGTCTCTGATGTCTCTTGAGGCTGCCTCTGCCGGATTAAACCACGCCGGTTCATAGAGGTATTCATCAGGCCCCTTTACCTTGCATGTGGGTATCTCCCTGAGCCATGTCATATCGTCATGCTGCGAATGTGTCCTCCACCTCGGGTGATTGGACATAACCAGCAAAGGGTATCTGCCTGCCCTGCCGCACTCAAGGCTCTCCTGATGATATTCGCCGCGAGGTATCCAGCGGGGAACAGGAGGCCGTTCACTGTCATCCGGGAAGTTTTTTGCGAGCCTTTCAGAATAGAACTCAATCTTGCCGGAAGGAGTGCTCAGGGGATTATTTCCAGGGTCTTCGTAAAATGGGGAGAGACCTGGCTTATTTGCCTCCCAGTGCTCATCGTTCGGGACCACATAATATCCCTTCCTGTTCAGCTCTTCCCAGCTTATCTCCCCTGAGACGCCGCAGGCCTCATATGCCGTTTTTATCCACTCATCCACTGTCTTTCCCTCTGTGTATTCCTCCAGGAGGCCGAATCGTTCGGCGATCATGGAGACGATCTCAAAGTGGCTCCTGGACTCGCCGAGCGGTTCAATGGCCTTGGGTTCAGGGAAAACGGCGCAGAATTGTCCGCTCATGGCCTCCACGCCGAAGTCATCGCACTCCATAACGGTCTGGGTGGGGAGGACAAGATCCGCCAACCGGCAATCGTTCTCGAACCACGGGTGCTGGGCAAGTATAAATTCGATTTTCGGGCTCCTGAATGCCCGTGCAAAATCGTTGGTGTCGTTCCAGCAGGTCATCCATGAAGGGCTGTCGGTCCATATCATGTGTATCTCAGGGGCATCCTCCAGCGGGTAACGGTATTTTATAAACTGCTGATCCGTGTAATCGCGCGAGAGCGTAGTGCCGTACCATGTGATTGGAGGCCTCAGTATTGCGTCATGGATCATGTCCTTGGGGATAAACTGCCGCGGGGTGTCGGTGTATATCCACCCCCGCTGGACATTGTATATGTCAGGGATATATTTCGGCCAGGGGAGGGGGTTTTTTGTCTTATGATTATATAAGCCCCACTCAAGCATCTTAAACTGGTGGACCCCCGGCTTCCCTAATCCCTGCATGGCAAGGAGCAGGACCTGAAGCCTGGCCGGTTCCGTGGCATAGGGACCCCTGATGCCCGGTCCGCCGTTTCCGATGGCGATGCTTACCCTGTGTTTGCCCCAGTATCTTGCAAGCGCCTTTATCGTGTAGGATGGGACGCCGACCTTTTCGGAGGCCCATTTAGGGGTCTTGGGGATGCCGTCTTCAACACCCAGGACATATTCCTGAAATCTATCAAATCCCACGGAGTGGGTTTTCACATATTCCTTGTCATAGGTCCCTTCCGTCATCCACACGTAGGCGATTGCCAGGTAGAGTGCTGCATCGGTGTTGGGAAGGATGGGGATCCATTTATCGGCATGGACCGAGGCCCCGTAATTTAGATCAGGGCATACATAGACGGATCTGATGCCAAGCTCTGTAAACCAGTAGCACAAGCGGCTTGCCAGCTGCCCGTCAAAGGCCCAGGGCGTGGTCTCGGGGTCGCAGCCCCAGAAGAAAATGGCGTCCGAATTTTTTGTCACATCCCATACAACATTGGTTACAGGCTCCATAAAACCGTTTGTCTCACAGCCCCATACATGCTTGGCGCCCCAGTACCATCCTTCCCAGCTGTCCGTATTTCTTGTCTGTAGTGTATACCCGCCAAGGAGACTTAGCAGTCTGCGATGTGTCCCGTGTGCCGCGTGGACGCAATTAGTCTCTCCATGGCCGTCCGATTGGGAGAGTATGGCCTCCATCCCGTATGTATCTTTTATTCGCTTTATTTCTTTGACTATGATATCCAGGGCCTCATCCCAGGATATGCGGACAAACCTGCTGACTCCCCTGTTTTGTGTATTCCTGTCTCCGTCGGGATTCCAGTCTACCCTCTTCATCGGATAAAGCACCCTGTTGGGGGAATAGACGCGGTTCTTGTAGCCGAGGCTGAAGGGCGGGATAAGGGATTTCATGGGGGGTTGAAAGGACTTGCCCCTGGCGGTCATCTTCCAGGGCTTGAGATCCCTGTATTCCCAGTTGTAATGAAGGGGCCTTATCCTGATGATCCTGCCCTTATCGACCTCAACCTGCACGCTGTTGCTGTCGGCGGTTGTGGAGCAGAAACCAAGCCCCCTTATTATCTTTCTTTCTCCGTCAGTATTTCGCGGCGCGTTATCATTCATTTGCCCTCTTCCATTGCCTTAAAGGCCTTGAGCATCTTAATCAGTTTGATATCCCGCTCTTCGCAGAGTTCGGCTTCGCTTCTGCCTTTGTAATCGTAAAAACCCTTGCCGGTCTTCACTCCCAGGTGTCCCCCTTTTACCAGTTCCTCCAGTATCCTGGGCTTGTAATCCATCGGCGTCAGGGTGCTCTGGACGTAGGGATTGGTTACGCTCTTATAGGTAAGGTCAAGACCGCCGAAGTCCATGCGCTGCACAAGCCCCAATACCATCATCCTGAGCGCAAGGCCGGTTTTGGCTGCGTCATCAAGCGCCTCAGGGGTAACTATGTCGTTATCAAGGAGATAGAATATCTCGCGCAGTGTCGCTATCTGGATACGGGAGACAACATAGCCCGAGCTGAATTTCTTCATCAGCAGCGGGGTTTTGCCGATCTTCTTAATCAGATCATACATCAGCATCAGGCTTTCTTCGCTGGTCTCAGGTCCTTTAACGATATCCACCAGGGGTATCAGCTGGGGAGGGGTGTACCAGTGACCAATAAGCACCTTATCGTTTCTTGATGTCCTGACAAAGTCGAAGATATTGAGGGCTGTTGTGTTGCTGGCAAGGAGCGTCCTTGGAGGACACAGCTTATCCAGTTTATTGAATATGTCTATCTTCGTGTCCTTGTTTTCTACAACCGTTTCAAAGGCGACATCCGCGTCCGCTGCGCCTTCCTCAAGGGACTGGGTCATCTTTATCCTGCCCATTATCTCCGGTATTTTGTCGCCGGCAACAAGGCCTTCGCGGGAAAAGGTCGCAAGGCTGGTCTCAAGAAGGGCAGAGGCCCTGTCAAGCGTTTCTCTTGTGCGTGAAAACAGGGATACATCATAACCTTCAGTAGCGAAAACCTGGGCCATGCCATGGCCCATTGTCCCGGCGCCTACAATCAATATCTTTTTAATGTCGTTAACATTCATATTAGCACCTCTAATCCGGCAGAGCCGAAGTTAAATAAATTTCAGAATAATAAGACTCAATGTTTGCTCGGTGAGAGACCCCACCTTAATCCTCCCCTGAAAGGGGAGGAGATAGAAAGCTCAGTTGTTGAACCCATCGCTGCCAACGATTAATATTTTTTCCTCCTCCTCTCAGGGGGAGGTCAGGAGGGGGTCTCAGCAAAAATACAATTATCTCTTTATCAACCTACAGCAGTCAGTCCGCCGTCAACATACATGATCTGGCCTGTCACGTTATTGGCCTCTTCGGATGCAAGGTATACACAAGCGCCTGCCACATCTTCAGGTCCGATAAATCTCTTAAAAAGGGTCTTTGAAAGCAGGAGCTGCAGCCTCTCAGGAGCAATAGCCTTCTTGACCATCTCGGTCATTACAACAGAAGGCCCGATGGCGTTTACATTGATATTATACGGGGCCCATTCAGCCGCAAGCATGCGCGTAATCATGTCTACGGAACCTTTTGTAGCGCCGTATGTCACGTTGCCGCCGTCCGTTCCGCGGATTCCGCGGACCGAGGAGAGGCTGATTATCTTGCCCTTTTTCTTCTCAATCATAATCTTGCCGATGATCTTGCAGGGAAGGACAACGCCCCTTACATTAATCCGGAACAGGGAATCCCATGTGTCCATATTGATATCAGTGGCAGGCATCTTGGCGTTGATGCCCTGCGCGTTGACCAGGATGTCAACCGTGCCATATTTTTTAACCACATTGTCAGCCAGTTCCTGAATGCTTTCCTCTCTGCCGACATCAACAGGCATGGCAATGGCCTCTGTGCCCGTAGCTGACGCGATCTGGCCGGCGACCGTTTTTGCCCTTTCCAGATTCATGTCGGCTACGACGACCTTTGCACCCTGTCTTCCAAGGGCCGCCGCGCAGGCCTCACCGATACCGCCGGCGCCGCCGATGACAACCGCTATTTTATTGTCCAGTCTGAACATAATGCCTCCTAATGTTATATGATTAAAATATTTATCAGCTGTCTGAAAAATTTTTAAAAGGGTATCGGCGGCCGGCTATGATCTGCCGGAATTGATTGTCTCAAACCGGACATTGATAGCTGACCGCCGATATTTCTATAGGTCACTTGCGGAGGACCATATAGAATTTGAAATTTCAAATCTCAAATTTCAGATTGTATCTTTTAAAATGACCCCTCTTCCCAGGCGACCAGACGCACAAACCCACCGTCTGCCATCTCGCAGCGGAACGGGAAGGCAGCGATGGTCATGCGCTTGCCGGTAACCTGGTCAACATCGCCGCCGGCGTTCTCGACGGTGCACACGCCTGCCTGCATGAACATGCGGTGGCAGGGCTCGTAATCCGGGAACTCAACGTCAGGATTCTTTCCGGTAGCTTTGCGATATGCGGTGTCAAGCCACGGCATCTGTTCCTTGAGGGGAGCATGCCACAGAGGAGAGTCGGTCGCACCCCATGTGCCTGTGATGCCCTTGATTTTCTTCTCGTGGATGAGCCACTTTGCGACCTCAGGACCCATGCCGGCATAGTAGTTATAGTACTTGTCGTTGTTCATTCTCCAGTAGTCCTGCCAGCCGGTGTTGACGACTACCCAGTCGTTCCGGCGGATCTCAAGGCCGTCTTTTTTGCAGGCCTTCTCAAAATCCTCGGGCATTAGTATCTTCCACAGGTTGCCGTTGAAGCCGTCGCCGAAGTTCTTCTCAAACTCGTCCTTCAGATGGCGCATATTGAGTATAACTCCGGACCCGATGCAGTATTCGAGGGGAATCTCGTTGAGAGAATACCCGTTGCGCTCACGGTCGACCTCCTCCGCATGCAGGACGTGGTTAGGAGCGTCCATGTGGGTGCCGGCATGGAGCGTACCTGTATAGGTCATGGTGCGCTTGTGAAAACGACCCAGGTACTGGCCGCGGGGGAAAACAAGGTCCTGCCGGGGGCCGGGGAAGGGCCACAGCGGCGTGTCGACGCCCCAGGGCATGCTGAGGTCATAAATTTTTGTCATCTTGTTCCTGTCAAGATACATCTTGCTTTTATCAAGCGGCATATAGGCCATAGTAATCTCCTTTAATATAAATAGATTAATTGATCAGTATCTCACAAACACTTTCTGGTGATACCAAGGATCTCGCGCGCTTCCTGGGCGGTAGCGATTTCGCGTCCGGCAAGTTTAGCCAGCTCAACGGCGCGCGTTACAAACTGCTCGTTGGTTCCGACGGTCTTTTTGCCGTTTTTATCTACGCCAAACATAATATTGTCCTCAAGTCCGACACGGACGCCGTCGGCGCCCATAGCCAGAGCGGCCAGCAGCATGGGGAGATGGCTCTTTCCTATACCGGAAACTGACCATGTCGAACCCGCAGGCAGCATGTCTACAAGGAAGGCAAGGTTTTTGACCGTGCCGTCTATGCCTCCGGGGACATCCATGATGAACTGATAGTGTGTAGGGGTCTTGAGGCCGTGCTTCTTTATATAAAAGGCGGTGTTGCCCATGAACCCGGTATCAAAAACCTCTATCTCGGGCTTTACATCATATTCGAGGACAGTCTTGCAGAGCTTCTCGAGGAAGCGGGGATGGTTCTCGAAGACAAAGGTGTTGGACCAGTTGAGAGTGCCTGCGTCGAAGGAGCACATCTCGGGACGAAGCTTTTCAAGATGCTGCAAGCGCTCTTCGTCGATGTATGAACCGCCGGATGTGGTCAGGTTGATCACAACATCAAGGTTCTCTTTTTTACATGCCGCGCGGGTCAGCTCAACAGCCTGGGTGAACTTGTCAAGCGACATGGATTTTACCCCCTGATCATCCCGGACATGGATGTGGACGATTGCGGCGCCGGCCTTGGCGACGCGGACAACCTCGGCGGCGATTTCATCGGGATGGTAAGGAACAGTAGGAGCCAGCTCCTTCTTGGTGGCTGCGCCGGAGAGGCAGCAGGAAATGATTAGTTTATTTGATTTAGCCATTGTTATTTCTTCCTTTCATGCTTGAATGTTTGTAAAAAAATATCATGTTTCTCTGGACTTGATCAAATGTCCATAATCTTAATTATATTGATCAGGGATATCCCTCAAAGGTTTTAAAAAGTCAATCTACAGGTCACCTGCGGATCCGGGGTATATGGATTCAGGTGTTTCACCTGCCCCCTTTAGTCCTCGAATCCTTATCAACGATTAGACAGATTAATAAATGGCGCTTATTAAACCTGGAATAATCATGGCTCTTGCCGGGACACTGAATGAGATATTTTATATTATATGAGCTTAAATATATTATAAGGTAAAACAATTATGTACAGTCATTAAACCGATAAAATCTGGCATTTTTTTAGGATGTAAGATCGAAAGGATTTCGGACTCAGGCCGGTTTCCCGCTTAAAGAATCGCCCAAAATAGGAAGGATCATCAAAACTGAGCTTATAACCTATTTCCGATATGGTGTCCGTTGTATGGGCCAACATTCGTTTAGCCTCCATGGCTAGCTCTTTCCTGATAATCTGGCCGGGGGTCAAACCGGTATTTTCCTTGGTCAGCTCATGAAGATATGCCTCGCTGATCCCGAGTTTTTCTGCGTAATAGGCGGTTGATCTCTCCGTAAGAAAATTCTTGGAGACCATTTTTTTAAAGAGACTGACAAGGGCCGCTCCCCTTATTACAGCTCTTTTGCCGGAGCCGGCCATGAAGAGGCGCTGTATCTCTATCAGGAGAATAACCAGGTAAGATCGTATTTTCAGGTCACGGATATAACCGTTTGAATGGTATTCCCTGTCAATCCTGTTGAAAAGATATGCTATCTCTTCGCCTTTGCCGTTTTCCAGGGTGAGGCTGGGAGGAAATTCCGTGTTGTGGAAGAAATCCAGGTATTCAGACATATAGAGTTCTGAAGGGGAAAGCAGAAGAAAATTTTCGCTGAATTTTATGCTGACGCCATCAAGGGGTTTTGTGAGCTGCCAGAAGTGTATCTGGTCCGGGGCGACAAGGTATAGGGATTCAGGGATAATAGGGTAGGGTTCAAAATCAATGATATGAGAGCCCTCTCCCTCTATTAAATAGATGATTTCATAAAAGGCGTGACGATGAGGATGGGGCGTGCTGGAAAGCGCGCTCATCTTGCTGAAGGGCCTGATGCTGAAGTTGGATTCATCCGAGAAACTCTTAAAGGTATGGACCGGCAGGTTTTTTGTGTTTTGTTTTTCCGGCATTTTATAACACCTTGTGTGATTCATTTGTAAATTATAGCTTCTTTTTATTATAACTCAAAACAAATTGTCATTAAAATTCAGATGACTTTGAATATACCCTGTCCCTTAAGCCCTGGGCCTTTCGCCCCGGCTTTATATGTCAGTCTGCTGTTGATCTCCATAATAATTACTTTCTTGACAAAATCAGTGGAAAAATAATAAGGTATTCATATATTTTACAATATAGATATTTTTATCAAGGGGAAACATAGATGTCAAAACAAATGCTTAAGAGCGCAGTTACAGACCTTCTCTCGATACCTCCTGTCCTTCACAGGACCTTCCGGCAAAAGGTCATGATCAAGAGTTTCGGGGATTTTTCTGAAAAAATTACCTCCATTCACAATGAAATAATCAGGCTGCTGGAGGAGGAAGGTTCTTTAAGCATAGGTGAGATAGGCGATCAGCTGATGATAGCCAAGGCGCAGATGACCCAGCTCATAGATAAACTGGTCGAGCTCAATGTTGTTGAGCGACGGGCGGTGAAGGGCGACAGAAGGAAGATTGAAATAGCCCTTTCGGATGCCGGCAAGGGGCTTTTATCGGAGCACAGGAAAAACATAGATAAATCCGTCATGGATCTGATGTCCAGCCTTACAGAAAAGGATCTGAAGTCCCTGTCGGACGCCCTTGTTGTCGTGAAGGATATTCTTCCCAAGCTGAAGTAGGGCCGTGCGCCGGCAGTTTGTTGCTGAGTTTATCTGCAATATTCAATTTTTCATTGAATTTTATCTTGAAGGAGAATCAGAAAATGAAAAAGGATGTTCTTGAAAAGGCCACCACAAATTTTCTTTCCATACCCCCAATTATCCACAGGACCCTGCGGCAGAAGATAGTAAAGAGGGCATCCGGGGATCTTTTTGAAAAGCTGATAACCTCCATCCACAGTGAAATAATCTGGCTGCTTGATGAAGAGGGCCCTTTAAGCATAGGCGAGATCAGCGATAAACTGAGGATAGCCAAGGCGCAGATGACCCAGCTTATAGAAAAACTGGTCAAGCTTGATATTGTTGAGCGGCGTCCGGTTAAGGGTGACAGAAGAAAGATCGAAATAGCGATTACAGACACCGGCAGGACTTTTATAAAAGAACATAAGAAAGCTGTCGATAAATGGTTTATGGACAGCATGTCCGATCTTACAGACAGGGAGCTGGAGTCTCTGGCCGAAGCGCTGGCAACAGTTCGGGCTGTTTTAGCCAAATTAAAGTTGTCATGAAGGATGTGACGGCTCTGATAATGTAACTATAGCTAACCTCAAGTATATTCTAAATTTGTATTGACAAGCCTCTTTACACTTCTTACTTAATAATGTGTAGTATTTGTGGATTACATTTGTTTATAGTCTCTGATTAAATCATTCGATTCATTTGATTTGTTTTTTAAAACCATAAGTTCGGATTTTACAGCTTATTCTTTTTATAGGATTGATCCTGCTTTTTATTAACCGGGTTATAACAGCAGAACCGTCAGATTTCACGGTTTTGTTGATATATCATTAAGGAAAGAGCATTATAAATACGTTCATATCCGGAAGGCGGATTTTTATTCCTGGATTTATGAATGCTATTTTGAAACACTGCATGAGCGGATCGCGCCTTGATTCTGTTCCTGCGTTTTATTTCGATCGCCGGTCATGAGAGAAGCCGGCGTCTGAGAAGGAGGACAAATGAAGAAAGCTTTATTGTTCATTCTAGTCGGTATTTTTACATTTTGTATCAGCGGTGCCGGAGCATGGGCACAGGAGTCGGAAACCACTGAGTTCACGCTGGAGGAGATCACGGTAACTGCTGAAAAACGCTCAGTAAACCTTCAAACTCTCCCCAGTTCAGTTGTTGCATTAGAGGCCACTGCATTGCAGGAACAGGGCAAGGCCACAACTGCCCAGATCCTTGAAGCCGTGCCCAATGTAACCTATCGTAGTGGAGGAAATCCGAACCCTACCGGCAATATTGCGATCCGCGGCATACAGCGCACGCAGGAATCGGGCGCCACTAACGAAGTTCTTCCTGCCGCGACTGCGACCTATGTGGATGGGGTCTATCAGGGCATAGGCGGCAACTATGACACCAGCCGCGTTGAGGTCCTGCGCGGCCCCCAGGGCACCCTGTACGGACGCAGCGCCACAGGCGGCATGGTATCGTTCTTTACCAATGACCCCAAGCTGTCCGACTTTACAGGTAATGTCTCCCTGGAGATCGGCACGGCATCTCTTAGAAATGTGAGTGCGGCAGTAAACGTGCCTGCCGGAAGTATGGTGGCCCTTCGCGCCGCTGCCCACTATTATTCCCGTGATGGTTATTTTGATGCACAGGGCGGGCAGACGAGGACCAAGGAGGGCAGGGTAAAGGCCCTTTTCCAGCCTACAGACGCCCTCGGGATCGTGCTGAGCCTGTCGGCACAGGAGACAAAAAACAGCGGCGGTGGCTGGCAGCAATATCTGACAGCGCCGGAGGAATTTGCGTATAAAGGTGTAGGCCTTAATAGGCCGATAACAGAGGGCGCCCCGGCGAAATATCGCCAGGCATCCATCAACCTCAATTATGACTTCGGCGGCAGCACCCTTACCTGGATCGGCGGCTATCATGATTACGATCAGTCCGGATTAGGGGCGGAGGAAGTAAAGGACGGCAAGGGCCATGCAGATGACACGGCCTGGCCGACCTACTATACTCATACCGAGGAGGTTCGATTGGCATCGGATACGGAAGGCAGGCTTACGTGGCTTATCGGCGCTAATTATTACAAACACGAGTTTGACACTACCATCTTCTCAGCCCAGACATCGTGGTTGCCACCTGACCCTGAACTCACTCAGGAAAATGGCTACGGCGCACCTATATGGGGCCGTGAAACGGCGGGAAGCTTTGACAACTACGGGATCTTCACTGAAGAGACCTTTAATGTACAGGATAATTTCCGCATAACCGCAGGCTTGCGGTATGACAAGACAAAACTCAATCAGGATGTTTTTTATTACATGAACGGCAATGGTACTGCAATGGGGAATGTTATGAGTCCCCCGGATTTCAGCGGAACCAACACCGCCTCCCTCCTCGATGATAAGCACGACTACAACAATATTACCTACAAGCTGCGTTTCGAGTACGACGCGACGCAGGATAACATGCTTTATTTCCTGACCGCGACAGGTTTCCTGCCCGGATATACGGCAATCTCACCTAAAATGGGAATGGTAAATGGTGCATTTGGCCTTGTGGGTTGGGAGTTTCTGGAACTCGATCAGCAAAAGCTGACCTCCTATGAAATCGGCAGCAAGAATCAATTTCTGGATAATACCCTGCGGTTGAACGGCGCAGTATTCTACTACGATTACGAGGGCTATCCTGAAGCGGTCAATATCAGGCTGGGTGGCGGGCCGCCTATCTTTTCCGGTGTCGCCGTGCCGCTCACGGTGTTTGGTGTGGAGGTGGAGGCAGAGTGGCTGGTTACAATGAATGACAGGCTCACAATGTCCGCCGGTTATCAGGATATTAAAATTACAGATCTTCCTGACACCGTCACCTATGTACCAATGGGTCCGGGGGGAGAGACTGTACCCGGAAGTGATGCCTTGATGCTGGAAAAATTACCGGGCAGTCCCCCGGTAGAGGCAACCCTCCAGTACGAGCACACCTTCCTGTTCGGCAACGGGGGGTCCCTGGTGCCTCGCGCGGAGCTGAGGTATAACAGCAGCCACTATCTTTCCCAGATGAACTATTTGATGTATGGCCTTGGTGAAAAGCCATATAACTATCAGGATTCCTATGTCGTCGCCAATATCGGTGCAACCCTGACCTCGCCTGACGGCAAGTATTCTCTGTCCGGCTATATACGAAACCTGCTTGACACCGAATACAAGTCCAGCGTACAGCTCAGCTCAAGTCAAGGGCCGCCTATCCAGGTCGTACCTGGCGATCCCAGCACCTTTGGTCTGATGTTCAGTATAAAATTTTAACCTGTAATCAAGTAAACGACAACCTCTCCCGGCGAATATGCCCGGGAGGGGTTGTTTTGTGTTTTAATCGCTTAACCCGGGATTCATAAGTAGAATCTTCAATGCCAAAGAATTTATCAAAAGGCTTAAAATCCAATCCTGTTTCCGCCTTTTATCTGGTGGTCCTATTCTGTTTTTTCTTTTCCGGGGTGGCCGGCCTTATCTATCAGACCCTCTGGCTGCGCATGATAGACAAGGTTGTCGGCAGCGCGCCTTTTGCCGTGGCTACAGTCCTGACGGTCTTCATGGGCGGGCTTGCCCTGGGAAGCTGGCTGGCGTCAAGATACATCGACCGGATCGGCTCCAGACGCAATCTCCTGGTCCTCTATGGCAAGGTGGAATTTGCAATAGGCATATATGGGCTGCTATTGCCATTTTTAATCTATCTTGCAAAACCCGTATACATACTGGCTTATAACGCCCTCTTTGTACATTTTTTGCTCTACAGGATTTTCGCCTTCCTTGGCTGCTCTCTCCTTCTGATAGTGCCGACAACTCTGATGGGGGTCACCCTGCCTGTGCTCTGCAGATTTTACGTGGAGAGCCTGGGGCATATAGGTGAGCGCACGGGACGGCTTTACGGGATTAATACAATCGGAGGCGCCGCGGGGGCGGTGCTTTGCGGCTTTTTCCTCGTCGCCCTGTTCGGCGTATGGGGAACTATTCTGACGGCCGCAGGCATCAACATCCTGATCGGCGTTCTGTGCATCCGGGTGGCAGGAGGAGATGGGCCTCTCGTCGCTGAGCCGGCGGGCATGGGCAACGGCCCGGATAAATCCAAAAAGCAAAAGGAACAAACATATCCTCAGGTCATCCCCCTTGAAGATAAGACGATTACAACCCTTGCCCTCTGGATATTCGGCATTTCAGGGTTCTGCTCCATGGCCTATGAGGTCTTCTGGACCAGACTGCTGGGGCTTATCATAGGCCCTACGACATATTCCTTCAGCCTGGTTGTCTCCACCTTTATAGTGGGGCTGGCCCTGGGAAACATCATTTTCGGATGGCTGGCAGACAGGGTTAAGGACGCCTTCCGGCTGCTTGTTATAACGCAGGCATGCGCCGCATGTCTGGCCCTTATGGTCAGCCAGTTTCTCGGCAACAGTCAGTTCTTTTTTTCAAAACTGATCTATACCTTCCAGGGCGAATTCGGGGAAAAGATACTGGTCCAGTCTGTTGTGATGTTTTTTGTCCTTGTGGGACCGACCATTTTCCTTGGCGCCACATTCCCGCTTGTCAGCAGGATCTATGCCAGGTCCCTTCCTGATATAGGCAAATCGATCGGCACGGCCTATGCCATGAATACAATCGGGGCGATCCTGGGCTCTTTTGTCGCAGGGTTTATCTTCCTCCCCCTGCTCGGGAAGGAGAACGGGCTGAGGATATCGGCAGGGATTCAGATCTTTACCTCCCTCTTTGCCCTGACCTGGCTGGTTTTCAAGACCGGAGAAAGGATTCGCGCGGCTGCAACGGGTCTGGTTACCTTTTCCCTTGGTGTTTTACTTCTAATCAATTTCCCGACCTGGAATCACAATATCCTCTCCAGGGGGTGGTACCACCAGTTCAAGTCTTTTGAGCAGTATTTCAATACCACCTCCTGGTTTGAAGCGGTATGGAAAGGGGCCTCGAAATTTGCCCGGCATGTAGCCAATATCGATGTTGTCTTTTACGGTGACGGCATCGGAGGATTTACTACCGTGGTGAAATGGTACAGCATTACAGGCAGGACCAATTACACAATGCTGAACAGCGGCAAAGGAGATGCATCTTCACACGGCGACAGGCTGACTCAGGCCCTTTCAGCCCACATCCCTCTCCTGTTTCATCCCGACCCGGAAAAGGTAATGGTAGTGGGACTGGCCTCCGGCATGACCGTAGGCGAGGTCCTGCACTACCCTGTCAGGCAGGTGGATGTGCTGGAAATTAATGACCAGGTTGTCAAGGCGGCTGAATTCTTCAATCCATGGAACAACAATTGCCTCACCAACCCGAGGACCCGAGTTATATTGCAGGACGGGAGAAACCACCTTGAGCTGACCAATGAAAAGTATGATGTAATTATCTCCGAGCCCTCTAATCCATGGATGGCAGGCCTGGCCAATCTTTTTACTCTGGACTACTTCAAGACGGTGAAGGGGCGATTGAACGAGGACGGTATTTTTGTCCAGTGGTTCTATTCCTATGAAATGGACTGGTCCACCTTTGCGATGGTCGGTAGAACCTTCGCGGAGGTATTTCCTGACGGCATGTTGATGAAAACCCTGTCCTCGGATTTTCTTCTTGTCGGATTTTCAGGGGGGAAAAAACTGGACCTGGAAACCGCCGGTAGGAATATTTCCTATGCCGGCAAATCCGGGAATGTTATCATCCGTGACCCGAGGGTGATTTTTAACCTGATCGTTTCGGAAGACCTGAAGGGATTATTCGGCAGCGGACCTTTGCATACTGACAACTGGCCCCGCCTTGAATTTGCCGCCCCTAAGAACCTTGACAGGACCGATACTTCAATAGAAGAGAATATTAAAAATAACAGCCGCCTGTCTGAAGAGACAAAGGAGATTGTTGAATCCAATAAAAATATCGACTCATCGCTGGACAGGCTGGAATTGATGACTGCACATACATCACCGACCTTTAAGGAGGTTGATCTCGCTAATGCCACTTCGGCACAGGTTGAAAGGTACCAGGGCATATTGAAAAATTACTGCAGCGAGGAGGATGTAGAAAGCTATTCTATTTTCCCGGGCACTGATTTCCAGAAAGATTGCGCCCGGTTGCAGGCCGGCAGGATACGGGAACTCCTTGCCTCAAACAGCGAAAACAGCAATGCCTACTTCTACCTGGCCCGGGCCTTCAGGGTTATGGGCGACACCGGTGAGGAAATTGATGCGCTTCAGAAGGCAATCTCCCTGGACCCCACCTTCTATGACGCCTATATGGAACTTGGAATTGCACTCGAAGCGCAGGGGAGACCGGATGAGGCGACCAGGCAATTTTCCGAGGCATTGAGGCTTAAACCCGGCTCGGCAGAGGCATACAACAACATCGCCAACGTCCTCGCGATGCAGGGCAAGGCCGCTGAGGCCGTCAGGTATTATTCCATGGCATTGCAGTTCAATCCTGATTTTGTGGAGGCGCATAACAATATTGCGAATATTTTAAAGGCCCGGGGAAAAACCGAAGAGGCCATTGATCATTATTCCATGGCATTACAGATTGAGCCGGACGATGCGGAGAGTCATCAAAATCTCGGGCGCGTATATGCTGAACAGGGAAGGCTTGATGAGGCATTGGCCCAATTTAATGAAGCACTGAAGGTTGTGCCGGACAACGCGGACCTGCACAACTACGCGGGCCTGGTCCTGGGGCAGCAGGGAGAGATGAGCGCCGCCGTCGAACGCTTCATGGAGGCGCTTAGGATCGATCCGGGCCATTTTCTGGCGCACAAGAACCTGGGTGTTACACTCTTAAGACAGGGCAAGAACGAAGAGGCCGCCGCCCATTTTCTTAAGGCCTCGGAGATAAAGCACGATGATCCCGAGGTGCACAGGATGTTGGGGTTGATCCTGGAAAACCAGGGGCGCTTCAAAGAGGCGGCGGTTCACTATTCGGAGGCAGTCAAGCTTGAACCTGGCTCAGCTGAGAACCATGACAACCTCGGAGTTGCGCTCGCCCAGATGGGGCAGCTGGAAGAGGCCATCAGGCATTTTAATAAAGCCCTTGAGATAGACAGTTCTTTTGAGACCGCGCGCGATCACCTGAAAATTGCACGGAGTGAAATAAAAAAGTGACTTTTTGGCGTGAAGTTCTATGCATAGCACAATAAATAATTGCGGATTCTATTTAAAAAAATAAAGTGCCTTTTATCGTAATCCTGCGACCCTGGATCAGAGCATGACCAGGACATTGATCCGGTATCCAGGGCATGATTGATAGCAGGATCTGCGGGTTGAAAAGACTGGATTCTGTGGCCAACCCATCGGCTATACTCAGGGCCGTGAGTCCTTCGGCATTGCTCAGGACCATGAGGCAGTCGAATGGCTTGTCGAACCGGCCGCAGAATGACAAAGCTAATGCTCAATAAAATAATGCATCGTGATAATATTGCCGCAATTGAGAGTCTAATCCTGCCCCCGTTAATCGGTCCCAAATGTCAGATAGCCCCGAAGGTTTATAAAGCATGCAAATATGTCAGCAATATCTACAGAAAACACCCATAATTTACTTGACAGATCTCCCATTAATAGCCTATTTAATTACAGGTAAACATCATAAGAATATTATCAAAATATAACAAATCAAATTTGATATGCAATCCATTGATGCGTTTATGTTTTAAGCAGTTGGGATTTTATTAATCTGATAAACATTAATTATCGACATGATTTAAGCATATTGCAATACTCTTTCAACTGAATGCGTTGTCCTGAGCTGTCTTTTTTCCCTTATTGCTGACAGGGATCTTTTTCATAAAACGGTATTTATAATACGTTCATCTCCGGAAGGCGGATTTATATCCCCGGATGCTTGAACGGTATCTTTCAACCTGGGCAGAATGAATCGAGCCTTGGTTTTTTTCTGTCCGAAGCCGATAGCCGGCCCCAAGAGAGTCCGGTGTCTGAAAAGGAGGATAAATGAAAAAAGCTTTAGTATTCATTTCACTTGGTATTTTTACATTTTTTATCAGCGGTTCAGGGGCCTGGGCACAGGAGACCGATGAAAATGCGTTCAGCCTTGAAGAGATTACAGTTACCGCTGAAAAGCGCGCTGTCAGTCTTCAATCACTCGCCAGTTCCGTCACGGCCCTGGAGGGCAGCGCCCTGGCGGAGATGGGCAAGGTCACAGCCGGCCAGATCCTTGAGGCCGTGCCGAACGTCACATACCGCGGCGATACCAACATTACGATACGCGGCGTGAAAAAGACCCAGGAGCCCGGCGGCGGCAGCCCCGTTCCTACTGCGACTGCAACCTATGTTGATGGTGTCTATGAAGGCATGGGCGGGACCTTCGATATAAGTCGCGTCGAAGTTCTTCGCGGCCCTCAAGGGACCCTTTACGGCCGCAGCGCCACCGGCGGAGTTGTTGCATACCATACCAACGACCCGAAGCTGGGAAAGTTCAGCTCAGATATCTCTGTTGAAGACGGGGCTAAAACTCGCATAAACATTCAGGCCGCCGTAAATGCGCCTATAGGCGAAAAGGTGGCTTTCCGCGCCGCGGTCCACCATCTTTATCAATCCGAGGGATACTATAACGGGAAAGGGGGCGAAAGTCAGACTAAGGAAGGCAGAATCAAGGCGCTTTTTCAGCCGACTGAAAACCTGAGCTTCATTCTAAGCATTACTGCCTCAAGGGCTGAAACAGCATCAGGCGGATGGTCACAGACCCTGGAAGCACCCGATAAGATCAACTATAAGGCCAGTTACGCCCCGCCCGGTGAGGGCGTCCCCACCAAAAGGCAACAGGAGGCCCTTAACGTCGATTATAACCTTGGCAGCAGCACCTTAACCTATGTCGGAGCGATGTATCAATCGGATAACCGCGGTAAATCAGGGGTCGGCCTCAACAGGAGCACCTATCAATGGAGCCAAACGACAGGCGACCCAACCAAGACACAGACCCATGAAATCCGCTGGGCCTCAGGTGAGGATTTTCAGCTGGAATGGCTTACAGCCCTTGTCGGCGCCAACTATTATAAGAATACCTATAATAGGAATGGAGAATCCTGGCAGGCATGGGAAGTCGGCTACGAGAATGTTACAAACGCTTTAAATGTGCCTTTATTCACGGAGCATAATAAAGGGACCATCCTCGACTATGGTATATTTACTGAGGAGACCTTGAAGGTGAACGATGCCTTCCGGGTAACCGCGGGTTTGCGTTATGACAAGCTTAACATAAAGAATTATTCCGGATTTGACTTTAACAAAAACCTTATCCCCGGCACCATGGCCGCTTATAACCCGCCTGACTGGTTGTATTACCCGAGCGAAGGCAACTATGACCTGGATGACCTGAGTTTCAGCAATATCACATACAAACTGCGTTTTGAGTATGACATAACGCCGGAGAGTATGGTTTATGCAATGACCTCGACCGGCTTCCTTCCCGGTAACTCCGAGGTTAATCAAAGAACAAATTGGGCGGGTTCTCCAGATACAGGCATGAGCATTGAGAGTGTAGAATTTCTTAAGCTGCCATATGACCAGATGGAACTGACTGCGTATGAGATCGGCAGCAAGAACCGGTTCATGGACAAAAGGATGCAGTTAAACGGTTCTTTCTTCTACTATGATTATGAGGGTTACCAGGAGGCAATAAATGTCTCCCAATTCGGACCGCCCAGTTTCGTCGTCGTGCGCGTACCGGTCAGGATGATGGGCATGGAACTGGACTTTTCCTACCTCCTGACCCAGTATGACAAGGTGACATTATCCGGAGGCTGGCTGGATGCCGCGCTCAAGAGTTACCCGAATGTCCCAGGCACTACACAGTCAGCAAAGGAGTTTATGTATCTGAAGGACGTCCCCGGTCTACCGAATGAGACTGCTACACTCGGTTATGACCATACCTTTATGTTCAACAACGGCGCCTCTCTGGTGCCCAGGGTTGAATTGCGCTATACCGGCGGTTATTATCTGAGCCAGATAAAAGCCGTTAACGTGACAACCATGGATGATGCGAATAAATACAACTATCTGCAGTATCTATACCAGGGCGGCGTTACGCTCACCAATTTTGGGGCCACCTTTAGCTCTTCAGACGGCACATTTAGCGCAACTGCCTATGTGCGGAATGCCTTTGACGAGAGATACAAGGTATCTGCTCAACTCCCGGAGGGAACGGCTTTTTTCAATACGACGGTTGGAGACCCACGCACCTGGGGTGTGATGTTCAACGCGAAGTTCTAGAGTTTTAACAGTTATATTCACCATGCAACAACCTTTCCCGGGAACCGATCCCGGGAAAGGTTGTTCTATCTCTGATGAGCAATAACTCTCCGGGCGTCTTATGAAAAAACAGGCAATAGAATCATCCGGCATTCATCCGGCGACACGACGTTATCTCCCCTGGCTCCTGATCCTTTTTGTGGGAAGCGGGTGTGCCGCCCTTATCTATGAAGTGGTCTGGCTTCAACTTCTGCAACTGGTAATAGGTTCATCAGGCGTCTCTCTGGGCGTACTGCTCGGCACATTCATGGGGGGCATGTGCCTGGGGAGTCTTATATTGCCCAGGCTGATACCGGCCGGTTTTCACCCTTTGAGGATATATGCATTTCTTGAACTGGGGATTGGAATCCTGGGGATAGGGATACTCCTGTATCTGCCCTATCTTGCGAATGTATATGAAGGCTTTATGGGACACGGGCCCGGGCATCGCGCCCTTGTAGCTGCCGTTTGCCTGCTCCCTCCGACAATCCTGATGGGAGCCACGCTGCCTGCGATAGCGCGCTGGGTCAAGGCGACGAGGGAGGGCGTTTCATGGATGGGGTATTTTTATGCCGGGAATACCGCCGGTGCAGTACTGGGGACCCTGCTGGCAGGATTTTATCTGCTGAGGGTGCATGACATGCCGACCGCGACATATGCCGCGGTTGCCATCAATGCCGCGGTTGCGCTGGTTGCCCTGGCGATCGCACCACGGACCCCATATCAGGCCGAGAAGGTCAGTTCGGAGGAAAAACCTCCGGAACAGGACAGAGGGAAGGCGGAGGTATATATCATTATAGGATTGTCAGGCCTGTGCGCCATGGGTGCAGAGGTGCTGTGGACGAGGCTTTTATCCCTCATGCTGGGTGCAACGGTATATACCTTTTCAATAATCCTCGCCGTATTTCTTCTGGGGCTTGGGATTGGCAGCAGCGCCGGCGCCTACCTGGCAAGAAAAGTGGACAGGGTCCGGCTCGCACTGGGGATCTGCCAGATTTTGATTGCAGGGACGACTGCCTGGGCAGCCCTGATAATAAACAATCTGCCATCCTGGTCGGTCAATCCGATCGAAATAACAAAAGAACTTGGCCCCTGGTATATGTTTTTTGTCGATTTTGTTCGTTCGGTCTGTGCGGTGCTCCCTTCGGCCCTTTTGTGGGGGGCCAGCTTCCCGCTGGCGCTGGCGGCCGTGGCGGGAAAGAATCAGGATTCAGGGCTGATGGTGGGAAGCATTTATGCAGCGAACACTGTAGGAGCAATACTGGGTTCACTTGCCTTCAGCATGCTGGTCATTCCACAGGCGGGGACACAATGGGGACAGCGGTTCATAATTATTCTTGCTGCCCTGTCGTCGCTGATTGCCTTTGCACCTTATTTGGCCTCCAGAAGACCTTCAAAGAAAAAGGGAGGAAAAGGGGCCCGGGCCATCGCTGTTACAAAAGGGAAGGTTGCGGGGGCTTTTTTCTCACTGGCTGCAGTGATATTTCTGGTGATTTCCGTGTCTCAGGTCCCATGGATTGCCGTGGCCTTCGGACGGGTAGCTTCAATGAATCTATCAGAGTGTGCGCCGGGTGTTGTGAAGGAGCAGGATGTTCCCGTGGGCAATCCCGATGATGCTGAATCCAGATACTGCACTTATATCGGTGAAGGAATGAACGTGTCGGTTGCGGTTACAAAATCGACTTCAGGCTGGCTCTATTTTCACGGGGCAGGCAAGGTGCAGGCCTCGACCACACTTATTGACATGCGGCTGCAGCGGATGCTGGGGCATCTGTCCGTGCTGGCGAGATCGAACCCTGATGATGTGAAGGATGTCCTGGTCGTGGCATGCGGCGCCGGTGTGACTGCCGGATCTTTCATACCGTATCCTAATATAGAGAATATTACAATCTGCGACATTGAGCCTCTGGTTCCCAGGGTTGTGACACCGATGTTCGGGGAGGCGAATTACCATATAGTTGACGGCATCGATAAAGAGAATCCGCACATGGTAGAAGGGAAGGAGGTAAGGGTTGTGTATGATGACGGACGTCACTATATCCGAACCCTGCCAGAGGAGAAGAAATTCGACATAATCACCTCTGACCCCATTGATCCCTGGGTAAAGGGGTGCGCCGCGCTGAACACGGTTGAATATTACAAGATGTGTAAGGCGCATCTGAATCCGGGCGGCGTGATGAGCCTGTGGATACCCATTTATGAGAGCGACAACGAGACTATCAAGAGTGTAATATCAACCTTTTTTAAGGTGTTTCCCAACGGGATGATCTTCAGCAATGACATCGATGGCGAGGGGTTTGATGCAGTGCTCCTTGGCCAGGCTGAACCAACCAGGATTGACCTGGACCTGCTTCACGAAAAACTGAACAGCGCCAGCTATGCAAAGGTTAAACTATCGTTGATGGAAGTGGGATTCGGGGCTGTCTCAAGAACTGCGAAATGGGAGCCCATCGAATACGGCAACGCTGAGATTGATCTGATGGCCAGGTATGCGGGCCGGGCTGCCGACATGGGCGGGTGGATGGAAAACGCACAGATCAACAGGGACCGCAACCTGCGCCTGCAATATCTTGCAGGCATGTCGGTGAATTCCTATGTTGCAACGGATATACTTCAGGGCATTCTTAAATATTATGAATTTCCGGAAGAGCTCTTCAGCGGTTCGCTACAACGCATACAGGAAATGAAGCTGGCTCTTCAGATGGCTAAAAGGTAGAAGGCGGTCAAAATACTGAATGGAATAATTACCGAACTATCAGATAGTTCCAATTCCTTCTTGACAAGCCTGATATTCTTATCTTATTAGTTAAATAATTAAAAAATAAACCACTATCTTTCCCCTTGCGTGACTTTTTCATGATTTCTTCATACGTTATTCCGGGCCTGTGCCTTTGCCGGGGCTGTGGCGCAAAATCCGGCATGATGCAGGTTTTCCGGAATGATAAAACTTCAGATTTAATCATTTTCGCAAGGTTCTCAGATTGTTGGGGATAACAGTTGTTTTCTCCCCTTTCAGGGGACGGTTTAGATTTGATCTCATCAGATTGTACCGGAACCACTCCCCCGCTCGTGTCCTGTAAGACAGGACTTTATTGCGGAGGGGCCTGCGTTCAAAAGGACGGCCCAATGGAAGATGCAGGATACCCGAAGTATCGATGGTTCATTCTTGTAAGCTTGTGCATTGTTCAGGCAACGGCGGTGATGCCTCTGGTATGCCCTGCAACAATGATAGGGGAGATCTCCAGGACAATAGGCGTTGATATGGGCATGACTACCCAGATCACCATGGTGGCTATTCAGATATTCATAGGCATCGCGGCATTTTTGGGCGGAGGAGTAGTTGACCGATTCGGGGCCTACCGCGTCTGGACAGGGTGTTCGATTCTTTTTATTATCGGATCGCTGCTCGTCCCTGTAATAGGAAACATGCCATGGGGCATGCTTCTTATCCGTCTGATACAGGGTTTCGGGGCAGGCCCGATCATGACAACGGCCCCGCTGGTTGCGGCCCAGTGGTTCCCGCCCCATGAAAGAGGGATTGTCATAGGATTTCAGGGCGCCACAGTGCCTCTGGGTGCAATTGTCAGCCTGAACTTTGTTCCCTTTGTATTCCGGAAGACGGGCAGCTGGCAAGCGGCGATCGCGTGGCTGACTGTTTTTTTCGTTATAACGCTTATCCTTTCCTTGATTGTTGCCCTAGGACCGAAACCGCCGGTAAAAGAAGTCACGCTGTCTCCTGGTGTCTCCAGGTTAGATAAAAGCGATCTTAACAGGGCCTTCAGACTCCCCGCTACCTGGGCTGCCTTCCTTTGCAGTCTGTGGTTCTCATGGGATGTCAGGCTCTTTAATGATGTCATAACCAACTATCTGGCAGTTGATCCTCCGGTCGGGGCAGGCCTTGGCCCTGCGGGGGCGGGAGGAATGATGTCGGGGGTAAATGCCGTCTTCATCTTGACGGCAGTGGTCAGCGGTTTTATTCTGGAGAAGATATTCAGGGGCAGGTTAAGG
>Ga0209287_10000203_pt1 | contig 39885 bp, 65 predicted proteins | sample PPLLak3cmMay2015_2_FD_187255 | JGI IMG/M metagenome (GOLD analysis project Ga0209287, IMG submission 187255) | Freshwater sediment microbial communities from Prairie Pothole Lake near Jamestown, North Dakota, USA - PPLs Lake P8 Core (1) Depth... | ecosystem: Environmental > Aquatic > Freshwater... | reverse complement strand
ACGGGCACTTACTCAAGTACTGTTACCGTAGACTCGTTGGCAAGTACCAAGAAAATAAGTAGCGCCGGGATAAATAGTAGCGGTGATGTCAAGGGAACTACGGGCACTTACTCAAGTACTGTTACTTTAAGTGTTTTAAATATATCGCCCAGCACAATAGATACAGTAACAAATAATACAATTGATTTTAAATCAAGTTACATGAATATAGTGACATCAACAGGTACTGATACATTAGAAACTATTAACGGTGGTTTAACAGATGGGAACATGTTGATTATAGTTATTGCATACAGTAATAGTCTTTTTATAAAAGCAGCAACTGGGAATATTTGGGATGATAATCACACTATTTCGGCGTATGGAACAGCCATGTTTATATATAATTCTACTATTGGTATGTGGATAAGTATAGATTAAAAAGATTAATTATGACACAAGAAACAGTAAAATTGACAACTAAAGACAATGTACTTAAAGGAAAGTATACAAATGGTAATTATATTTTAATTACTTGTGATGCTACATTAGGTAATTTTATAATAGATGTTCCAGATTGTAAATCTTTAGGCAGCACTATATTTAAATTTGTCAGAAAAGATGTTACAGCCAACAATGTTGTCTTGTATGCTTATTTAAATCAATTAATTAGAAATGCGTCAACATACTCTTTAGTTTCTGGAAGTATATTGGAAATTGTAACAGACGGAGAAAACTGGTGGTGAAAATATATTTGACTGAAACAGTATATATTGATATTTATAATAATGATACTATAACTATTTGGAATAGGAAATAATAATGGCGACATTGATGTATAATCCTGCTGATACTCTTGAAACAGAAGAGGAAAGACAAAAAAGATTAAAAGAAGAGCAACACAATGTTGCCGCGCCACCTATATATCCATATCAGAATGACCCTAATCAGGCTATACCTTTGATTAGGCAGGCGCCTCCTGTAACTCAGGTCAATGCACAGGGGCTACAGGTGCAGCCTCAAGCATCACAAAATCAAACACAGCCACAAGCACCACAGATAAATCCTGTTACGTCCACATATCAGCCTAATTCTTTGCAACAACAAGCACTCAATACTGGTTATAATGCTGTAATCCAGGGCTATAATTCTCCGGTAAATGATTTAACATCACAAAAAACACAGTATTTATTACAGAATCCTGGTCTTGGTTATGACGCACAAAAGATTAATCAATCTAAAATGGAGCAATTTGATTTAAATAAAAATCAGGCTTTTGAAAAAGCCCGGCAGGCAACAGCTCCTATATCTGGAAGTGGTAAAAACATTGAGGATTTAACGAGATTAAGTCTTACCAATGCCGTAGAAAGAAGCGGTTTCGAATCGCAACTACAAGATGAATCAATGAAAAAAAGTCAGCAAGATTTTTTGGCAACTTTAGCAGAGGGCAGAGCTACAGCGGAAACCGAAAGGCAAAAATTTAATACCAATATTGGTGGGTTATCCACTATTTTGGCCGCTGGTGAGGGTCAGGAAAATCGTAATTTAACACAGGCGGAAAATGCAGTTAATCGTGGTTTTGAATGGGCAACACAGAATGCTAGCCAGGATTTTCAGAAAGAACTTGCAACACTACAGGGTAAAATAGCTAGTGGTCAACAGATGTCACAAAATGACTGGAACTCCGCACAAAATCAATTATCGCGTGAGCTTGAACTTGCTAAAATCGATAAAAACGCAGCAAAAGAAAAGGAATTACAGAATTTGCAGCAACAATTTACTGCACAACAGCAGGAATTACAGCGGCAATTTTTAAGCAGTGAAAGTAATTTAGAGCGACTTGGCAAGCTTACAATGCAAGAAGTTGATATATCTGCGCAAAAAGAAATTGAACAGATAAGAGGTAAAATACAACAGGGCTTACAGTTATCTCAGAATGATTTTGTTGCTAGCCAGTCTTCTCTTGATAGGCAACTTAAAGACGCTATGCAGAATAAAGATATTGGAGCACAGCAGGCTGCAATACAAAAACAACTTGATTTCGATAAATGGAAAACAGAAGCAGGGTTTAAATTTACTGAAGAACAAAATTCGATGAACCGCGCTTTAGAGAGTTCTTTGCAGCTTGGGAACCAGCAATTCCAGGAAAAAATGCTCGGTTTAAAAGAAAAAGTTGACATGAATTTAATGATAACTGACCAACAATGGAAAGCAACACAGAGCGACCTTGATAGGCAGTTACAGGATGCCATAGCTACTAAAAACATTACTGCACAACAGCAGATAATAAAAATGCAACAAGAATTTCAGGGTCTTCAGAATGACTTAAATCGTAAACAGGAAACTGATATTCAAAATATGGTTATCAATCAGGACAAATGGAAAACAGACCGGACTGAACAGCTTACAAAACTTGGCTGGAAACAAGACGAGGCCATGCAGCAATCACAATTTGAGAATCAGAAGTATATGCAGGATTATGACTGGAAGAAAAAAGAATTGATGCAGCAAGGCATGAATCAATTTGAGGCGGAACAGCAGGCAAAACAATGGGCTTATCATAGTAAAGAGTCTGACCTGGATAGGCAATTACAAAAAGAAATTGAATCTGGGAGAATACGTCTTGAAGACAGAAAGCTATTACAGGACTCTCAACAGTTTAAAGATAAGCAGTCATTTGATAAATGGGCTATTGAACAAGGAATTGACCAGCAAAAAGCTGATAGAATATGGCAGTCTGGAGAAAACGCATTAAATAGAACTCATGATATTTACATGGAGCAAATTAAAGAGGAGTTTCAGAAAAAAGGAATGGATCTTCAATATATAATGAGCCAAATAGAAAATATGAATCCTGACCAAGCGGCGGCGGCACTTAAGAAAATTGCAGAAGACTCTGGAATAACCTATAACAGCAGCCTTACCCAGACACAAATAGGTCAAACGTATTTGTCAAAATATAATCTTGAAAGTCTTGATAAGCCTGGTTTGACTCCTGACCAAATTGGTAAAATGTATTCAGAAATTAAAAGTAAATGGTTGACAGACGCTAAAAGTTTAGGGGTATCCGAATCTGACGCAATAAAAATAATAGATAACTATGTCGACAAAAGAAATGATGACGGTAAAATATATTCTATAACTGGTAAGGGGTTAAAGCCCACATCTGAAGGTGTTATCAACAAGATTAAGAATGATATTGTTTTCGAACAGGCGCTTGCAAAGATTGACGAAGGTCAAAAGTTGACAACAGAAGAATATGCAAGCCTTGCGTCAAGCGGTAAATTCAAAACAGCGCCTTATTTTGGCACTGATACCATTGAATACACTCAGGATGCCAGGGGAAACACCGTCGGATATAGGGCATGGAGATTTAAAGATGATGTTTACAACTGGATACAAAGCAATCAAGGCAATATTTTTGTGGATCAAAATGGTGATTTGGTTAAATTAACTGGTTTTTATGAGCCTGGGACAAATAAAGATGATAGATTAACTAAGGCTTATATGACATTTGAAAGATTAAAAGATAATAGTACTTATAATTATAATGGTAGGTAATAATGAGTAGTTACGATTCAATTTTATCAGCGGTTGGTGTATCAGGGTTAATAAATCCTTCATCGTATTCTTCGATGTGGGACACCTCGGCAAAAAGGACGATGCTTGCAAAGCAAATGGAGGAAGAACAGAGACTAGGAAGGGATAAATTCGCCCTTGATAAAATGATGGCTATGCAGCAATATAAAGCCAACGCAGAGAAAATGCAGTGGAAAAAAGATTTTGCAAGATATTTAGGATCAGTAGGGGGTATATAATGTCTGATAGATATAAACATAGGAATTATAATGCATTATCTTTACTTCTGGGTTCTGATTTTAGCGAATCTATAAAGAATAATGACGACATTAAAAAATTTAAGGATACAATCGAAAATCGTAATTACACCCCAGAAGAAAAACAACAATTAATGTTGACATTTTCGAAGGATGGGCCTAGCGCTGCGGCAGAAATGAGCGAATATCTCCAGGGCAAAATGACAGAAAAACAGGGAATTGATGCTTTGAGGACATTAGATCAGAAACTTAAACTATCGCAGGCCGTTGCTTCTGACACACCAGGAATCATGGCAAAATTAGAACAGGAAGCAGCAAGAGACCCCGAAGCGCTTAAGAGGTTCCAGGAGTCTGGAGCTCTTCAGGAGCATTTAAGAATGAAGAAGCCAGCCAATCAAATTTTTCAGGAAGAAATTTATTCTAAAGGGCTTGGAGGCGTCCCACAGGTTAAGGATTACATGAAAAATGCCCAAGATATTGAAAAACAGATGGGCGAATCACAGCAAAATGAATTATTGAGCAAAAGGTTAGGACAATTTTTTACACAGCAGACAGAGAAATTTCCGACTCGATCTGCTCTTGGCAATATATTTGCAAACACTGGCAAGTATGAAGAGGCCATAGGACAGGCACAGGCTATTCCTAATAATGAGTATGGGCAGGAAATTGTTAATAAACAGATGGGAGATAAAACAGGAGGGCTATCGGAAAAGGATAAGCTTAACATGAGTTTTAAGGAGCGCCAACTTGCACAACAGAAAGAAATTGCTATGGCAAGGCTTAGTCAACAGGGCGCCATTGCAAAAGAAAAGCTAGATGTTGCTAAAAATATCAGTGATCCAGATGTTAAAGAACTTAAACTCAGAGAAATTATAGACAAGGTTGATATTATACGTTCACACCCTGGATTTACTGGGGCCGTTGGCTTAAAATCTGCGGGTTCAGGATTCGGTTTGATTAAAAATCCTATAGCCGGAACTCCAGAAGCTGACTTTGTGGCTCAATTTGATGGATTAAAAAATTTATTAACGTTAGACAACCTGGGCTTGATGAAAGGAGTTTTAAGTAACACCGATATAGAGATATTGAAATCAGCGGCAACAACACTAAGCACCTCTAATAGTGAGCAAGGATTCTCGAAGGAACTAGATAGAATAATGCAGAAAGCTTATGCTGGATTGGCTAAATTGGATGAACTGAGAAATACTGAATCTACGCAAAATAGCACCGTACCTCAATCAAAGCCAAAAAGTACCCAGAGTACCACACAGCCCAAAAAATATGGTAAAATCGGCAGGTTTACTGTGGAGGTTGAATAATGCCAACTTATAAAATAACAGACCCTAATACCGGCAAAACAGTAAGGCTAACGGGCGATTCACCTCCCACAGAGCAAGAACTGAATGACGTTTTTTCTAAGGTTGGAGAGGACAAACAACAGGAGCCAGAAACTTCTCAGCAGGTTTCTGTTGATTCCCAGCCAAAAGAAGCGAACTGGCTAACAAGGGCGGGGTTTTCAAAAGAAAGCACACCTGAAAACAGAACTCTGTTCGGGCTTCCACGAGATGTGGAAAGCGTGGTTTTACCCAAGAGTTCGCAGGTATTTAAAGAAAGCCAAAAAGCTGGATCTAATATAGCATCACGTCATCCTTTGGGCTTTGGACTTGATATGGTATCAGATATAATGGAACTGCCTAAAAGAGCTTTAGGAACCCTTGTAAAGAATCCAGAAACCGGAGAGCAATATAAAATAACTGAGTCTGAATCTGGCGTATTTAATCCTGGAGGTAAAAAACTACAGGAAAAAATAGCGGGAAGCGAATTGCCTGGATACTTGAAGAAACCCGCTATTGTTGCAACGGGTATTGCTTCGGATGTTGCTTCCGATCCACTGACCTTTTTAAGTTCCCCTGGCAAACTCTTTAAAAAAGGCGCAGAGGGTGCCAGCATGAAGATTGAAAAGAGCCTGTTGAAACCCAGGGAAACCGAACTTAGAAAGGTTCATCCTAAATACTTGGAAACTGGGGAAAAAATACCAGCACTGGAAACCGTAACAAACAACATATTTGAATATAAGTTGGGTGGGAATGTTAAACAGTCAGCAAAAAAAACCAATAATTTATTGAATAAAACAGAAAACGAAATCAAGAGTCTTGTAGCAAATTCAGATAAAAAATTTGATATTTATGATGCTATAGGTAATGTAGGAAAAGATATTAAAAATAACCCTGATAAATATTTTGGAAAACCAGAAACCGAAGAGGCCTTAAAGTTTTGGACTACAGAGTTAGGAAAAGCCAATAAAATAGGAGCTTCTGAGTCAGCTAAAACAGCATTGGAGGCAAAACGATTACTAGGTAAAGAGGGATGGAATGTTGGTAAAGAAAAGGGAGATACTTATTCTTTGATTGCCCGGGAAATAAATTCTCAAATAGGAGATAAACTAAAATCTGAAATACCAGAACTACAGAAAAAGTTTAAAATACAAGAAGATTTAATACCTGTTAAAAAAATAACAGAACAAGCTACAGAAAGAGAGGGTAAAAAGGATATACTTGGTATTGTTGCAGCCCTCGGAGCCGGAATAGGACAGCAGGTTACAAGAGAAGGTGGCTTAACCCCAGAAACCGCCCTTGCAATGCTTGCTGGGTATGGTGCAACAAAAATACCACGTTCTGGAACCGTAGCAAACATGCTTAATAAAACCAGTAAGATTAATACTGGAATTACCAAAGGAATTCAAACAGCAGATAGAACCCTTACAATGCCTTCAAGGGTTTTGAGGCAACTTGATACTGATACTGAAGATGAAAAAAAACGTAAACAACAACAAATATTACAACAAATTAAAGGAGGTTTTTAATGAACAAATATTTAAATTTACTTGATGGATGGAAGCGTAATTCTGGTATTGTAATTATGTTTATTGCTATGGTATTAAAACAATTTGACATTGAACTACCAGAAGAAACACAGAAATTTATAACGGACGTATTAACATATATTGGCGGCGGCCTTGCACTGTGGGGAACCGGCGCCGATTTAACAAAAAAAGTAACAAAAAAGAGAGGTACAAAATGAAACTATCTTGGTTGAAATTGCTTAAAAAAATTGAATCAATCAGAGTTATAATATCATTAGTTATTGGACTCGCTCAGTATCTTGACAAGCACTATTCTAACGATAAAACTATTAAAGAAACTGTGGCTAAACTAAAAAAGGAACTTGGTGAATTACAATGAGAACACTTATTATTTTTACGTTATTGGTAATTTTCGGGTGTTGCAAAAAGACAATTAAAAACACTCCATTACCAGATAATAACGATAGGGTTATAGAAAAACAGGTAACACCCATTGTAGAAAATGAAAAAGGTATTATTTTAGATTCTGATACTCTTGTTGGTGATAAAAAAAATGAATGGAGGTTATTGTATACTGTTAAATTCGATTTGAATTCTTCTATTTTACGACCTGTAGAGAAAATGGCTTTATGTAGATATACAGAAACGTTAAAAGATATTGATTCTATAATACTTATTGGAGGTTGTTGCCCTTTGGGAGATGAAAATTATAATACTACTTTGGGATACAAAAGAGCTTTTTCTGTTTATACTACCATGAGCTGTTTAAAATCAAAATTTAGTGTCAGGTCTGTCGGAGAACGAGACTTATTGTGTAGCAATAGTCTTGATTGTTATCCAGAAAATAGAAGATGTGAAATTTTAATAAGGGGGACAAATGAAAACTAAATTGTTTGTGTGTTTTTTTATTGGGTTTATTGCAGTGACATTAAATACTACGTATTGTTGGCCAGGAGCATTTGCAAAGCCAAAAGTCATTGACATTATTGGTAAATCTGGGACTATTTCTGGGCCGTTTGTTGTGGACAGTTTAAACAGCACCAAGGGAATAGTCGGAACTGGAATTCAAGGAAAAAGTTTTACAATTAATAATGCCTCTGCAAACTCCGTTAATTTAAATATTTACGGTAACAATGATAAAACAGACGATGTAAATCATGTTAATTTTTACCGTTCTATCGGTACGTTTGCCGCACCTGGAGCCATAAGGGCTTATGGCAGTCTTGGTTCTTCTGCAGATGATCTTTATAATTTTAGGTGTTGGGGGTATGATGGAGCTGGTTACGCTTTGGGATCTGAGATGGCAGTCGTACCTAAAGAAGATTGGTCTGTAGGTAAACATGGTTGTGATTTTCAACTTTACCTTACTCCAAGTGGTTCAGCTACAATGCAGGAATGTTTAAGGGTAACTACAGATGGTATTTTTCCAGGAAATGGTAATTTTTTATCATATACTGCCGGTAAAGGGTTTCAGTTGTACTCAGCAGTAACAAGTGCGACGGCTTCAAGGTGTTCTTTTTTTAAAGCCCGTGGAGACTATGGAACTCCGACTGTAATACTAAATAACGACCCATTAGGTCAATTTGACTTTTTAGGACATGATGGAACTGATTATGTTGTATCCGCTCAAATAATAGCGGGGGCCTCGGAAAATTGGTCAGAAACGGCAAGGGGAAGCTTTTATAATTTTTACACAACACCTAATACAACGACAACACCAACTATCACTCAAATATTATACGGTGATAATATCTATATGGCAAAGCCAGTTGGTATTGGAATGCTATCTCCTAAAGTGGCGATGTTAACTATAGGTCATGATGCATCGCGAAATTATGGTTTACGTATTACAGATACAAAGTCTGGGAGAGGTGGAACACTTGATACCTGGGATATATCAACAGGTATCTGGGCACAAGGTCAGCTTACATTTTATAATTTGTCAACTGGAATCCAGATGAATATTTCATCGGCGGGTAACGTAGCAATTGGAAATAGCGTAACGCAGGGATCCGAAAAACTTAATGTTAATGGCGCCATAGCTATAAAAGACAGTATGACCGCTCCCACTGCAACTGCGGGCTTTGCAAAAATATTTGTTGATAGTGCAGACGGAGACTTAAAAGTTATCTTTGCAAACGGCACGGTAAAAACAATAACAACAGATACACCATAAAGCATCTAAAATACTTTAACTCATGGTGTTCTTGGTCTAAACGGGAGATAGTTAAATGAATGACAGCATAGAATTAGAGGCTAAAATTGTTGGTTTACAATATGTCGTAGATGGAATTAATTCCAAGTGTTCCAGTTTTAATGATAGAGTGTTTTCTATAGAAAACAAAATAGAGAGGCATGAAGAAGATATTTGCGAAATGAGAGACATATTATCTAATTTTAAATATTTAATTGATAATAGTAAAAGAGACGTAAAAAAATATGCTTTTAGAATAGTTATTTCTTTAATTAGTGTTTTTGTTGCGTCAACTACTACTATTATTATTTTTATAGCATCTAGTTTAAATACAACATACAATAATATAGATTGTAAAATATCAAATCAATATCAAAAATTAGATGAAAAAATTAGCGAAAATAATAAAATGTTTATTAACCATATATCTGATAAATAACTGAGTAGACAATATGAATATTAATAATAACGAACAGTATGATGTTTTAGATAATCAAGGCAAATTATATTCTCAAAAAAAAGATGGCTTACCTAAAGGTTTTTGGAAAAACATATTAGCTAAACTATATCCTATAATTTTAGTTATTTTATCTATATTAAATGCCTTTTTTATTAAAAAATTGTTTAAAAGAATATCGTGGAATCCGGTAATTATAACGACTTTATTGTGTTGGACTATTGGAATAACCTGGAACTCAGTAATGATGGCTTATGATAAAAATTTTCAGGCGTGGATGTTTCATCCATGGTCAACAATTCCATTTTTAGACAAATTTTATATTAGTCATATTTTAGACTGGATATTTTACCCTATATGCGGAATCTTTTTTATCTTAATTTTGGAATTAAATGCAAACATTACATGTATAAAATTTAGAGATATAGATTATTTTTGTAAAACTATTATAATTTTTGTATATTTTGTATTAATTATTGCTGGTTTTTTTGTGGACACAGCAACAAGATTTGAAATATTGTTTTTTGCATTACCAGGCTTATCTTGTGTTATTTTTTTGTGGCATAAAGGCTTGTGGAATTTAAAACAATTCTTGTTTTGTTCTTTAATCTTTATTTCTATGGCTTGTTTGTGGGATTTGCTTGCCACTACATGGTTGCATAATAAATATGCATGGTGTCAACAATATTTTTATATATCATTTGACAAATTAGGAAATCATTATCAATCATATTTATTTAGAGATTGGAATTATAAGTGGGCTTGGATTGGTCAAAGCCCAATTGCTATTACTCCTTTTTTTAGTATTTATGGAACACTATTTATTTATGGTATTTATTACGCAATAAAGTATAAGATTAAACAGCACACAACAAAATGAGCGTGCTGCTTACTAATAATTTCTTAATTTACTGTATTAGGTTCTTCGATTAGACTTAATTGTCCACACGCTGCACCGGCTTTAATTTCTGACTGTGTTGCAATAGCAACAGCATAATCGTAGCCAGCTTCTTCCAACTGCTTTTTAATGGCTTCCATATACTATCCTTTCATATTAGGTTTATTCCCTGAACTGCACCATCTCCCAATCCGTTGAGTTCAGAACATTCATTTTTATTAATTGGGCTTAATTTAACAAAAAAATATTTATTGTCAAAATATTGCTTTAATTTTTCTATATCAAAATCTGATTCTTCAACAAGTGTCATATTTACCGTGGTTTTTAAATTGCTTCCAGTCCTGATTTCTCCAAGCTCTTTGCAGGTAAGTTTTTTTGGATATGGAATAAGCCAGTTCCGTTTTTCTTCTTTTAAACTATGAACACTAACCTGTAGCGTTATATTGTTTTTAATCCATGAGAAATCAGATCCACTAATTCCGATTGTTGAAATATAGTGGTGCGTATTTGGATATAGAGTATTTAAAAATAAAATAGCCTCTTTTACTTCTTGTATGTTCAGAAAAGGCTCACCCATGCGAGTATAGTTAATCTTATGCTCCTTGGCATTTTTAAATGAATACCCTGGATTTTTAGAAAGAACAAATTCTACTTGCTCAATAATTTCAAACTTCGATAGCTTACAAAAGCGTTTTAATTTTCCTGTAGCACAAAACTTACAACGGACAGGACACCCACTCATACATGATACTCCAATCATCCATCGTTCGGAGCGATCACCAATATCAGTATAACTAAGTAAATTTTGTTTTCTTCCTATTGCATCTTTTGTATAGTATGGCAGGAATGTGTCAGTTACCTCTACCGGGTAACCATCATCTGTTTCCAATAAATAAACAGTTCCATTTGCAAATTTTCTGTGTTTTATTTCTTTCATATTTTTACCTTTTTAAAAAAAATAAATGCTATATTTCCATAATAAACTATGTTTTTGTTTCAAAATTAACTTTTTCTAAATGGCTTAAAAAGTCTTTTTCTAATTCGTCTATTTCGTAAAAATTATAAAACTTACATTGTTTAAAATTTTCTGAATGCCTAAGAAATCCAACGCACAATTTTTTAGGGTTATATTGTATTGTCCCTATCATGTCAGGAAGTATATATCCTGTATGTTTATGGTATCTTACTATATCCCCGACTTTAATTTTTGTACCATTTTTATCATATACACATAAACGTGTATAATTGTTGCAATTGTTTATTTTTTCACAATTTGCTTTTATTAACAACTCAACGATATCAATTTTTTTCATTTTCATGACTTCTTTTTTCCACTCTTCACCGAATGGTTCGTATTCTTTTTTACTCATACAATCTCCTTTTGTTTTTATTGTTTGACATTTTTTCCCTTTATTTTTTCTATTTGTTTTATTATTTTATCGCTTTCAGGGTGTAATTGCAAAATAAATTTGTTCAGTTTCTCTATCTGTTCGTCTGGGGTAAGTAAATCCCAATATGTTTTTTGCTTCTTTGTTTTCATATTTATGTATTACTATAATGTTTTCTGTTCAGCAATATAAAAATCATACTCTAAATACTTTAGTCTTCCACGATGATGAATCTTGCTTAGGTGCTTTCTATGGTTACAGTTCCTGAAAATGGCTTACATTGTGAATTAATAAAGTGACTATCATAATTAAATAGTTCTTTTGAAACGAAAAAATGGCATTGAAATTTACCCTGAGAATAACCAGCTATAATAAAAACTTGGCTATTTTTTAATTGTTCTTGGTCAATTACTTCAAATAGCATTCCAGCTTCGATTGATTTTTTTAATGGTTTTGATTCGATAGTTACTTTTGTCATTTTGTCATCCGGTCCTTTGTTTGTTGAGATTATTTTATGTTTATTAATTTTTAGACACCCAGTATCCGCAGATATTAATTCATAACCAATTATTAGGCACGCGTAATTTCCAGCAACACAAACCACATCTATAAAGTTGCCGTTTATAGAATTAATTGAAAATACAGCTTCATTCAAAATTTCAGAAATTAATTTTCTTGGACACAAATTTTTAGTATTATCAAGTTCAATCCACATATTCACCTCCACTGTTCCGCCATTGCTTTTGCAATTCCTTGATATGTTTTACTTCTTAATTTTGCGCGGTCTTTTGATGGTGGCATTTTCCAAATTCTTTGTTCACGACCTGAAACAATATTTGTTGAACGCAATAATGGAAATCCTTTAATCCATAAACAAGTTGCCTTTGTTTCACCGTGCCCGAATTGCCACGGCTGTATAATCTGGTCTGGTTTTCTATAAACTTTTGACATTATACCCACTGGATTTTCAATAGCCCATTTACAGGTTAATTTTGTAAATTCCATAAAAAAATCTATAGCTTTCTGTTGCCTTCCGTCTTTTCTTTTTTCTTCGAAGTATCTTGCTCCTGAACTACACAAGTGAGTGCATGGAGGAAATGCTATTACGGCATCCCACTTTTCTTTCAGCAACGAAAGCGCGTCGCCTTGAATATGCCATTCAGGATGATCGCAACTCGTAGGAAGAATATCGCACGAATATGCCTCATGACCCCTTGCCCGAAACGCTTTGCACACTACTTGAGATTCTTCACACGCAACCAAAACTTTCATACAACAACTCCATTTCTGTTTGTTAAAGTTTACACCCACAGTCTGGACAAAAATTATAATCGTACGCCGTTTTATAATCGTTGCACCATGCGCATTGCTTATGTTCATTTTTATTGTCCGGTATAAATTTTTCTTTAATACTGTCAACAATTTCTATTGGAGACAACTCCCGGTTTGGGTCAACTATATCCAGAATACATGTTATAAACATTTCATCCATTTTTATTCTGTCCCTTTAATTCTTTTATAACTACTTTTGCATAATTAATAATATCTCTAATAAATTTTTTTTGATGTTTTTGATAATATATTCCTGTATCGTAATCTGAGCTTGGCATAGATTCCAGGATACATTTAATTTCAAAAGCAATATCCTTGTCAGTTAAATCTTTTCTGGTAATGGTGTATTCTTTGTGGTGTTCAAATTCGTCTTTAATCCATGTTAATGATTGATTTAATGGTTTCCAACATATATAACAGTGTCCAATTTTTTCATGGTCTCCACCATTATCATACGAACATATTTCTATGCTTGTCTGTATCTCGTGGCTCTTTATTATATTCTTTAGTGCTTTCTTAACACACTTTTTATTATCGCAACAATCATACTCATGTATGTCGTTGTCATCAACTTTAAAATAATGTGTATAACTCGACACGTCTTTTCGTGCAAATGGTTCCAACAAATTAATAGCTGCTTTTATTATTTCTTTCTGTTTGTCTGTTAAATTCATTTTAACCTTTTGCTGTAGATTCATTTTTAATACCTCCTATCAAATTAAAAGTTCCCATTTAGCAGATATGTACGTTTATCGTTATATTCATAGCTTCAGGTGCATTTTTTATTAAATCACAGTATTTATCAAAATCTTCTGAATTTTTTTCTCGAATACTTTGTACCCATAGTTTATAGTACGAACCAGGCCTATCACAGTAATCATTAAACGTAACTAAACAATTTTCACAACGAGCACAAACAAAACAAAAATTTATTACATCAAATTTACATTTATTATTATTATAAAACTTATCAAATAAAGCTACTTTTATAACTTTTAATTCATAACCTCTTAAAAAGAATTCGTTTTTATTTTGTTTTATAACTTCCCAAAATTCTCTATGCAATTTAATTCGTTCTACTTTTTCTGCTTTATCCATTTTATCCTCATTTTAAAAGCTGAGTGGCGTTTATTTGAAATACTATAATACTATTAATCTACACCATCTTTGTATAATGTAAACAGTTCTACCACTCAGCTTGTATTGTTAATAAATTCTAGACCCAGACCCATACCCAAACCCAAACGACCCATCCCCAGACCCAGACCCAGACCCAGACGACCCAGACCCATACCCATCCCCAGACCCAGACCCATCCCCAGACGACCCAGACCCATACCCATCCCCAGACCCAGACCCATACCCAAACCCAAACGACCCATCCCCAGACCCAGACCCAGACCCATACCCAAACCCAAACGACCCAGACCCAGACCCAGACCCAGACCCAGTAAAAATTATATTTCCCATGGTTTTACTCCTGTTATAGATTCAAACGACATTTTTGTGCAGGGTATTATTTCTATTATTTCACTTAAATAAATTTCTGGAACTTCTATGGCAAATTTACAATTTTCAGGTTTTTTTGTGCCTTCAACGGCCAGTTGGCTCAGAGAACAAGCCCCATCCCAATAGTAAATACGGATAGCTTTAATAACAGTTCCTGTTTTCTCATTTATATTTTTAGGATAACCAGCGAAAACACCCGCTGAATATGTCCTAATTATAGAAAATTTTAATCCATCTAATATATTGTTTTCTATTATATTAATACCATCCTTTCTTACATATAATATTCCGTTCACATTGATTTCGTCAAAATTAATTTTTTGTTTTGTTGTCATTTGTTTTACTCCTTAAGTTTATTGTTAATCATTGTTGACAATTGTTAATTTACTATTATGGACAGAATAACACAGATCGCATATTTTAAGTTTTAATCCAGGCTTTGTACAGTCCTCAACATTTATTAAATTAATTGCTTCTGTAACAGCAGCATTTGGACAGTAATCACATTTCGCAAGTTCTGGCTCTGGTTCAGACTCGGTATTATATTTGTTAAAAACTATTGATATATATTCCTCACCTTTTAATACATCATCCTTTGCTACACGCAGCAAATATATACGTTTATCGTTAAATCCATAGGCTTTCTGAAGAATATCTATTATTGGTTTTACTCCGTTATCAACATCTGAATTTTTATTAGATAAACCAAAAACTATCATTAAAGCCAGTTTTCCTTCTGGTATTAAAATTTTTTTGGGAAGAGTAAGCAAAAGTGTTTGCTCATAGGACAAATATTTTTTAGTTTTGAATCTTTTGCCCTGCCAGGCTTCGTTTACTGAGAGCGGCTTAATGTTTACTATCATAAACTACACCTTATATAAATGGGCTGGTAACTATAGCGAGTCACTACTATAGTTACCCATAGTTTTTGGTAACTATGCTGCCCTAAAATTAATGTATTCTGTGTTATTGTGACTCATAGTAATAATATATATCATGTAAAATTAAAAGTGAGAATTGTTTTTATTAAAATTTATCAATAGCTTAATTTTAAAAATTACACCAATTTTTTTTTAATAAATCTTCAATTCTTCGGTTTAAAACCTTGTTTTCCTTTATTAAATCCTGATTTAATTCAGCGTTTATATTTTCTTTAATTGTTTTCTGTAAAATTTTTTGCTTTGTTAGTTTAACGGCACAATTTAGTTCATTCTTAACCATCACCATATCATTACATGCCATAGCTGTTTGAGCTTTATATAAATGTTTTAAAACGTTACACACAATCAATCTCCTTTGTTACAACGTTTCGCGCACTCTCCTGAAGGTGAGCCGCGTACCACTTACGACAGTAAATACTATTACGCCTGTGACCACACGGTTGACTGTGACCACACATACTGCATTGCGGCTCACTTTTAGGCTGCATTTCCGCTTCCTCAAAAATCTGTGTTTGCTTTATAATAGCCCTCGCGTGTTTTATACTGTGTTCACTTAAAATCATGTTTCACCTCCTATATTTCTAATTATTTTTTGTTAAAATGGTAAACCGTCTTTATTAAAAAACATGTTTATTTTAAACTTAAACTGGTTGTATAGCCGATGTATTTTTGATATTACAATAATTATTTTACCCAAAACAGAATAGTTAAGCGACCATTTTTCGTTATCGTAGTACTCGTGTGCGCCACAACGCTCACAAACATAATAACCTGAATCAGTAAAATTTGATGTTTTGTGATGAAATATTTTACATTTTAACATGCAAATTTTTTTCTACAATTTTTGTCTGGCATTTGTGTTTTCTGAAAAATCAAAATTCTTTTCTAAAAAGCAAGGTGCGTTTTCACATCTACAATTAAACCCTAAACTACAAAGATTTGTAGGTACACAGCGATTGCACGGAATAGACTCTATGTATTCAGTTTCTACGAGTATGCTTTTCAATCTTTTATATAAAATAGATGATGTAGCTGTATGCATACTGATTGACACGCCGTTTAGCTCTATTATTACATCTGAAAAATCTTTTAATTTAACATTCATAACTACTCCTTTGTTTATACTGAAAACTTACCGGTTATATCTTCGCCTGTATCAACATCAAACACCTGCAAAATTATAATTTTATCCGCAGAAGCCTTGCCATCTGTAGCCCAAGGCTCATTTATTTTTGCATCTAATGGTATTTGTATTTTTGCTTCAATTCTTCTTTCTGAGTAATTTACAGCGCACCAAGTTCTGCTTGCAAAATGAAAACCAGGGTTTGAACACAAAATTCTTTCGTCTTCTGCAAAAATTTCTCTTTTTTTTAATTCGTTTAATCCGACTTTAAACTGAAAACCATTATTTTTTAAACCTAATTCGAATCGTTTCCAATAAAAATTACCAGGCTCTACACCCATTATTTTTATCAAGCCTTTGGCTCCACGCAAGTTGGCTCTAATCAAGTTGGCTCCACGCAAGTTGGCTCTAATCAAGTCGGCTCCACACAAGTTGGCGTCACTCAAGTCGGCGTCACTCAAGTAGGCTCCACTCAAGTCGGCTCCACTCAAGTCGGCGTCACTCAAGTTGGCTCCACTCAAGTCGGCGTCACTCAAGTTGGCTCCACTCAAGTTGGCTTCACGCAAGTTGGCTCCAATCAAGTTGGCTCCACTCAAGTAGGCTCCACTCAAGTCGGCTCCACACAAGTCGGCTCCACTCAAGGTGGCTCCACTCAAGTTGGCTCCACTCAAGTTGGCTCCACTCAAGTCGGCTCCACTCAAGTCGGCGTCACTCAAGTTGGCTCCACTCAAGTCGGCGTCACTCAAGTTGGCTTTCTTATTAGTTACCAGACAATCCTTTACGCTTTCATATTCTCCGCTTAAAATTACTTTTGAATCAACTCTGTTTTTTATTTCTATCAACATAACTACTCCTTTGTTTATACTGAAAACTTACTGTAATACATTTTAATTAACTTTTTTTTCTCCAGTTTTTGTCTGGCATTTGTATTATAATTCCGCTTGATACTCTGCTATAAATCCTTGAATCTCTATCTTTTAATGCAGCAAGTGATAAATTTGTTGTTACTATCGTTATTTTATTATTATTATATCTGTAGTTGATAATAGAGTAAATACACTCTGCCGAATATTGGGTATAGTTTTCAGCCCCGTAATCATCTAGTATTAAAATATCACAATTTTTATAAATACTCATAGCACTCATCTCAGATATGTTTTCAGATTTTATAGTATCCCTCAAAATTAACATAAAATCTGGTGCTGTTAAAAATATTATACCACTACAAAAATTAATTTTATTTGTTTTTAAAGCCTCAATTTCGTCATTTAAAATTATACTCCTCATTATAGCGCACGCAAAGTGGGTTTTTCCGCTGCCTGGTATCTGGCTATGTATTAATATGGCTTCACCTGTTAAAATTGATTGTAGGGCATTATGATATTGTTTAACAATATTTTCATCAAAATCTATCAAAGATGCTTGTTTATATCTTGGTGGTATTCCAGATTTATTTTTTATTGTTGCATATTTAAATTTAATCTCACATTCTATTTTTTCTTTTTCCTTTTGTAATAACAATTTTTCGTCTTCATCACTCAATTGAGGCAAGTTATAGATAAATTTATCAAGTTTAATATCAAAAGAGGTCATACTGCTCCTTAGTCATACCATTTGGGTAATTTTTTATTGTTTTTGGCTCATCCATCCATCGCTGTTGATTTATATAAGTTGATGGATTTGGAATATATTGACCGTTATCTTTTTTCCACTGTTCAGATTCTTTCTGCCATTTTAAAGATTCTAAAATTTTTTCAGAAATTTCTTTTTTATTTTTAATTTTATTCCATGATTTTAAAGCTGCCCCTTTTCCCGTTTTATTTGGATATTCTGAATACCATTTAATAAAGTGTTCACAAATTTTTTGTTTATCTTCATCTTCATTATCAATACCATTTATATTATCATTTTCATTTCCATTTTCAGTATGATTCTCTGATGATTTACGTATGATTACCGTATGATAATCATATGATTTATTTTTTCTTCCAGAAATTCCTTTATGACTCTTTGAATTACAATAGTTTATACGCTTTTCTATCTCTTCTTGCATTCTTTCGTTGTAATAAAATCCATTATCATCTATAATAAATTTTTTCCAAACCGGAGAATCATATGATTTTAATATTTGATACAATTCATCCTTAGTAAAATGCCCTTCTTGATGTTGAGAACATAGTGCCCTGATATATTGCCCGACCTGTTCATCTGTTAATCTTGATGTTCTTGTTAAAAAGTCGGCTGTATAAAATAAAACCGCTGGGTCTTTTGCCATTTTAAATCCAATAAAAAAGGAAGAATTATTTTAATTCATCATACCATTGTTTGCGCCTATAATTAAAAAAGGCGAGCAATTTTGTACAACGTCCCGGCCAACAGTTGATCGTTTCCAATGTCAACTTTGGCCTGTTGTGTGCTGTTCCGGTTTTGCTTCCACAGTGTCCAGTGGCGCTTTCCCCGTTCCATCACAGTCGCTACACGGAGCTGTATAATCAGGTTGCGGCTCACTGCCACCAGTCCAAACAAGAGCCCCTTCGCCAGTGCCTCTACATGTTTTACATTGCATTTAGCGCCACCTATAAGTTAAAGGAAATTGACAATTGCGTACAACGCCCCAGAAACGCCTGAAGTGTACTCGTTTTAGGCTTTCTGTGTTGGTTGACGTTGACAAGATTCCTTATTGTCTTGAGATTTTACGGGGCATATTTGCAAGACAAAAAGAAACCTTAACCACCCGAACCATACCTCTAACCATGCACGTTCCCACGATACCGCAATTAATGGGGTAAGATATACCGCGCCACCAACATTTTCATGACTACATTTTGCTAATCGCATAGTAAAATCTCCTATAATATTGTGAATTGTCAATGTTAACCAACTATATAAAGTATGCAATATTTAATTCTTAACTATTGATTTATAACAACTTTCAATTTTATTAAAATCAATGTTAAACTCTGTTTTTAATGTTTTAATAATAGCATATTGTATAAAATGATTAATAGAACCTTTGTCTGGTCTGCAAATACCAGTTAATTTTTTCGAGCAATGTTTAATTATTCTTTTTTGCTCTTCACTTAACAATACTGTTGTCGGTTTTAAAACGTGTTCTTTTTTCATACTATACAATATATATTATTTAATACAAAAGTGCAAATATATTTTATATTTTTTTTGAAACTGGTATTAATTCTTTATTCCAGGTAATTCCATCAACTACTATTTTACCACCCATAGAATTCTGGGCTTTAGTTAAGCCCACGGTATCTATAGTGATAAAATCATTAAGCATAGGGATTTGAAGCATAAAAAATATTGCCGCATTTTTATCTGTTACAGTACAAACCCACTTTTCTCGAAAGCTTGTACCTTCTGGCTTTGTTGGTATTGCAACGGGCGCTACTATTTGTGTTGCAGCGGATTCAACCTTGTTTTCTGCCTTTGTCAAGATTTTTTCTGCCAGTTTTGTGTTACCCTGCGCTTCTAATTCAGCGGCAAACTCACGGGCTTTATCAAGGGCTTCCTGGGCTTTACGGGTTTTTTCACGGTTTTCAGCTTCTATCCTGGCCTGTTCCTCTCTTTCCTTTTTATGCTTGGCCTGTTGATAAGAAGAAAGAGCGTTGCCAAGGACTTTGAATCCATTCTCTGCAATATCAATAACCTTCTTATATTCTGCATCTATAAATTTAGATTTACTTTTATAGGGTTCAGTTAGCTCTTTCTTTTCCTTTTCAAGCTCTGATATTGTTGTGCTTACCTGTCTTCTGTAATGGCTAGCCTTTTCAAATTCTTCGTCTGTAGCTATTGTTATTAACACCCAAGACTTGATTTCTTCAATAGCTGAAACCATTTTTTGTCTATTGGTTACAGGTATAAACTCTGTTTCTTTTGATTCGATTTCCATTTGCTTTACTCCTTTGTTAAAAGATTATTTTTATTAAAATCCAAGCAATACCATATAAAATCCATATTGTCCCACATGCAATTACTACTATTTCTGTAATTTTTTTTAATATCATTTTAACCTAATTATTGTTTATTATCGGCCACATCCTTCAATATCTAATTTGATTTCGTATGTCAATTTTTTATTTATTTCTGCAACAAATTGTTCATCTAATCTATTCTGTTCTGACCTAAATTGTTCTTCTGATAAACAAATCATTTCTTCATTATCGAAAAGATTCCTTATTTGGTATGAAACATCTCTGCGTCTTACTACTGTTTCATCTGTTTTGTTCCTTTTATATTTTTTAAATAGTATCGCTAAAAAAGAAGCTAAAACAGCAACGAACGACGATATACCTATAGCAATAACTACAATTGTTAAAGCAACCATATTATCCTCTCATTAGTTTATAAGTGTTAAGAATTGACAGCCAATTATTGTTATCTACTGTTTTGGCCTCCACAACTTTGTAAGGGGTTATTTGGTCATCTGGCTTAATCTGTACACAGAATCCCTTGAAACTATAACCTCTAAAATTCTCCAGTAATAGATTCTGGTAAGCCTTAATCTGAATTCCCCAGTGCTTGCCAACTCCTGAACACGTTTTCCAGTCAATAATAATTATTCTCATACCGTCAACTACAAGTAAATCGGGGGTCCCAGCATACCTATAGATAGAACTATAGTAAGGAGTTTCTAAAATATACTGGTATCCCGATTGATTGAAAGATTCCCAGAACCTTTTGAAGCCGTTGTAATATGGCTCCAGGGCTTTATCATAAGTAAATTTTTTGCCTTTAATATGCAGCACTGGTATTTTATGAAACTCAGTGCCAAAGTTCTGGGACTCTTTGGTGTAATTGCCCTTGTACCCGCTGATTGAATTATAGTGGCCGTCTTTGTCTTTAACAGCAACAGCATCCATAATCTCTGATACACCTGGAACCACTTTATTGTTCCAGGTGTATACATGGTTTTCTTTGTTAAAATTTAACATAGCGCTGGCTCTATTGTTTGTAATGTATTACCATTATCAGTTTTTTCAGAAGTAAACTTTATAGGGTGTTTTGATCTCATTAAATCATTTGCTATTGATGCAATTGTATCTGAAAATGTGCTATACTTCTGGCCGTTAATTTCAATTAAATAGAGCACGTATGATTTTCCGTTTGTTTCACCTTTCTTTTCAGAAACAGATGTAACAAAATAATCATCTTTCTTTTGTTTTATTTCTGGTTCTTCTGTATTCATTTCTACTGTGGGTTTTATTTCTGGTTTTCCAGATTCTTTCTCCTGAGTATAAAATTCTGTTTCTATCGTTGTTTCACCGTCTTTTATTGCGGTAAAAACTCCGATAAGAATTTCTATTTCTGATAGTCCTATATCAACTAAGGCAGATTTGTTGACATATTTAAGTAAAGCCTCTTTATCAACTCCTATTTTATCAAATTCTTTTACCATCGTATCACGCCTTGATGATATTGTTTTTATATCTCCGCTTACAACTTTTTTTGCAGTCCTGTAAATATCATCTATAAACGCTGTCGGAATGGCTTTAAAAATAGCGTTTCTTAGCGCTATAGCACACGCAGCGTTACATGTTGTGGCAACCATATCATCGCTGTATCTGTTACCATTTTTACCAACTATCCGACGTCTTACCTCGGAAGAATAGCTTATATTTTTTTCCAGGTCAAAAGCAACACCCTGAGCCACAACAAAGCGATCTCCCTCTTCTATCACCCGTGCCCCACAGCGCATATTACCCCAGGCGCTTGCAGCCATTTCCGCTGTTCTAATACTTGGCCCCTCTATAATTTTCTGTGCTCCTGTGGCGTCCTTGCGCTTTAACACGTAATAACATTCACTAGCAATTGTAGGGCTGTATGTTGCCAGGGTTTTTGCATCCTTCAAAAACTTGTCGATACTCCTGGGATATTTTTTCGCGGTTGCAATCTGTATGTCAATTTCCCCTTTTGTAATTTGTTCCAGAGAGCCGCTGTTTTCATAAACTTGTATTGCTGTTTCGTTGTCCATTTTTAACTCCTTTTTTTAGTTTGTACCGCTATTATTAATTGTTATATTACAATGTCCAGAAAAATACATATCAAATGGATAATGTATATTATTAAACCAGTTCATTTTATACTGCATTTTAATCAATCTTGTTTCTTCCATAGAATCCATAACTATATTTTTTATTTTGTCAATCATTTCGTTAAAGGTTTTAAACTCGTATTTTGTGCTTATAATTTTTCCATTATTACTATTCATGTTTTAACTCCTTTTTTATTTATTTATAATTTATAAATTGACACTATACTATAATTACATAATGGAAATATAGAACTATATTCATTTTTTTTTGTTATAAAAATACATTCGTTTACAATAGATATTACCGTTCCGGTATCATAAAATATTCCTCCATATTTTTCTTTGATTTGTATTGATAATCCTAAACTGTCTTTAGCAATTATTTGAGAGTACGAATTATAACTCAATAAAAATAATACAACTAAAAATAAATATATTAAAAACTTTTTATCTTTCATATTTTTATACTCCTTTTTTTATCAAAATTCCGGTATCATACGGTAATCATACGGCAACACTTTTTTTTTAAATAAAGTGTTGTAATCAATCGATAATAATTTAGTTGTCCGTCCATTTTCATTGCCTAAATCAATGTCGTACCAAAAAATTACCAAATATCTACCACTACCATTTAAATAATCAAGAAAAACACAGTCTTCGAAACGTTTTTTGCTTCCTATTGGAAATATTACTTGTTGCTCCTTCATTGTCGCAGTGTATACAAAATAGTCCATATATTTACGTTTTATTTCTGCTATTATTTTTTCTTCTTCTTCTTTTTCTTTTTTGTCTTCTAACATTATAGCCTCCGTTAGTTATAATTAACATTTTATCAATAGTATTATTATATTTTATCCTGTTGGATCCTAGTTATTTCACTGTGAAGCGATTTTTTACCCCAATCGCAATCAAAATAACAGCACTCTCTACAATATTTAATTCCGTGTGTCCACTGGCGATTACAACCATAACATCCACCGTGATAAAGGTTTTTAGGCTCACTACTGGACCATTTTTTCCATCCGTGTTGTCTCCCAATGTAATACGATAATATTGCTATTATTATACATTTTATAAAAATTTGAAAATCCATATTATTTAACCATTAAATCGATTGAATAATTATCCTGAAAATCTCTAATAATCATTTTCTCATATTCCGTATAAAAAAACACCCCGTCGTCTTTATTCAAATAAAAAAAATCTAATATCAAAAACATGTTTTTATCCTTGCTATTAATACTCAAATTTCCATCATAATCTACAAAAACACCACAGTTAAATAGCCCCCATAAACTAATATTTTCATTAATAATATTTTCTAATTCTTGTTTGTCAACGATAATACAGATATTTAAATCATCAACATCATGTACAGAAAACAATCTAACAATTTGTCCTGTTTTTCGTACTATAAAATTCATGTTTTTATATTCCTTTAATTTTAATACCCCTAGGTATTTTCCTGTTTAAATTTAGTAAAAATCAGTTTTTAGTTTTACGTTTTTTACACCAGCGTTTTTTAGCTAATCTGGAATAATATTCACTATCACCGCGTTTTTTTGCCTTTCCTGTACCAGATTTACCACCTATTTTTCCTATTTTCGACATATATATTGAAATTGTTTTTTTTTGTACAAATTTATTTTTCATGATTTATTATCTCTATTTTTTATATTATTATTATATGTTACGATAGAAAACCCTATATCTTTATTGATATTATGGTCTAAAAGATACATTTTTATAACTTTTGCTTTATCAATATCATTATATGTAATTACATAATTTTTACTTTTTTTATTAGTTAAAAAATTAATTTTATTGTTTTTTTTATTATGTAACAAAATTGCATACAGTGCATATTTCATTTTTTATATGGCCTCCAGATAATTATAGATTTACCGGTATTTTTTTGTCTTCCTGTTTCACGGTCAACAAGGATATTTTTGTCGCAACATTTTATTCTTAGCGTTTTGTCAGATATTTTAGAAACAATTCCTGTGATTGGAGTAGTATCTCCTGTGTAAAAACAAGAATTGCGTTCTACAAATTCACCTAATCCGCATTCAGCAATAGTTTTCATTACTCTACTCCTTATCAGTAATTAATAGTGTTGCTGTTTTAATTTCATCGCCTTTGTAAAAAATTTAATCACCCCCGGCCTTTTTCCGGCCGGAATTTAGTTAAATCTGTTTTTCTGGTTTTCTAGTGTATCTCAACCTCAATCAATGTGACTCCATCATCCTCATCAAAAGCCTGCTCTGCTGTGATACCTCTATCTATAAGCTCCTGGGCATCATAAGATAAGATCCAACCGTCTTTTGTATCTACGCTGCCTGTATGTACGTGCATATAATTTTTTGTGTTACTCATAAAATCTCCTTTTTTGTTTGTGCTCTCATCTATAAAACTATTTCTATGCGTTGATTTTTTTTGTTAGTTAGAATCTCTTTATAACACCTGATACACTCTCTGCGTATGATTACATCTGTTGGATTGCTAATTCTTTTGGTTGCACTCCCACAACTATCGCAGTAGACAATTCCGTTTTTTTGTATCAATGGGTTTTCAGATATTTTTTTCATATTCTATTTCGCTTGCTTTAAAATACGCAATATTATCAGTATATTCAAGCTCTGTTTATTAGATGCCACTAAAGATTCAAAAACTACAGCGAGCTGTGTTTGTGACATCCAATCTATCCACAATATGATTCTGCCTTTAGTATACACAAAGCTAGTGATTTTGAGAAATGGTACATCCTCAATTAATTTTTCGACTTGCGAATCATTTAATATGATAATATTTTCGTTATCTTTATCAAATATACCAGGTAAAACTTTCTCTATGATTGTATGCATACGTTCTCCTTTTTTGTTTGTGCTCTCACCAGGTACCTGGGTTCCGGTACCGGTAGACCGCCCGGAGGCGGTTTCGAGGGTTAGTTTTAGTTAGCTAATAAAATCGCCTTTTCTGGCTCCGACAGCTCGTTTTTTGCAAGCCGTATGACGAGCGCCTTTAGGCGGACTATCTCTGCTTTTGCCTCAACCAAGTCTTGCGGGGCAAGATACAGATCGACCTCTATCTCTGTCATTTCTAACTGGTCTTTTTTTATCAAATTTTTTGCCAAAATCATTTGGTTTGCGGCGTCTGTCTTTTTTGTGTTACTCATACTGTTCTCCTTTTTTTGTGACTCATTTTGTACTGAGTGTTTCTCAGTCTCTCTATATATAATATACCACAAAAGGCTTGCGTATGGTACAATTATTTTGTCAATTTTGAAAGTATTTTTGTGTAGCTTAAGTTATTGTAAAATATACAACTTGTATTATTGTTTGTAAATTATGACAATAAAAGTTTGATTTTTTGTATAAATAATTGTTTTTAAAAATATAATTTTTTGATATAATATCGTTATCATACGTTAATCATACGTTAATCATACGTTAATCATATGATTAAATATTTAGTAGGTACAAAAAAAATAACTCTTTTTATTAAAATATTGATTATATTATAGTAGTATTACATCTCAGCAGGCAGACCAGCCTCCCAAAAATCTCCGGTGTACCCGGATGTAAGTCAATAAATAATAAAAACTTACAGAAAAGCCGTGAGCAAAAATACGTAAAGTGAAGCAATTTTCTTTTTTGTGGCCTAAAACGTAGTGGTTCGACCTGGTCACGGGCGATTTTTTTAAAACGCTGTCGGGGGGGTTTTCTTTATGTTTTTTAATTTCTTTTGGATATTTTAATATTTAAAACCTAGTATACAAAAACACAATAACTTAAAAACTAAAGCATAAATCATTGAAAAATATATACTTATATAAAGAAAAAATCATACGGTAATCATACGTTAATCATATGATTATCATACGGTAATCATATGATTAAATATAACGCATATATTAACACCAATAACACCATCTCAACACCAATCATATATATATATATATATATATATATAATAGATATAGCACTCTATCGTTTAACACCAAATACCAAATCTCAACCTCAATACCAATAAATATTTATCAATAAAAAAATAAAAAAATTAACTCATTAACAAAATATTTATTATATTTAACTGTATATTAATAAATGTTAATATATATTAATAACTATTAACAATTTGTGGATAACTTGTGGATAACTCAAAACCCCTATCCGGGCATAAAATACCAAAAAAGGCACCACCTAAAGTAGTGCCCCAAAAAGATGATACCAAAATCATCCTAGATAAAACCATACCTAAAAAAATATATCCAAAACTCACCGCCATCGAAATTAAAAGACTAGCCCATGATTATCTAATCCATTGTGATAAAACAAATAAACAGCCTAACAAGCCAGGCCTTTGTCTATTCTTCGGCTTTACGTCATGCAAACAAGCGTGGGATTACTGGGACAACAGACGGGCAAAAGGGCATGCGGCGTGTGATGGTTGGGATTACGCGTTAACTTTGGTCGAGGATGTTCTTAACTCGTTGTCCCTCAACCCGTTAGCTAAAAATTGGAAAGGGCCGATAGAAATCTTGGCCAGGACCTATCATTACACCGAAAAACTCAACATCAACCAGCAGACTAGTAATATTATGGTGTATGTGCCACAAAAACTCCCCGAGGGCGCACCGGTCGATGTTCGTCAGAAATCATCGGCAGAAAGTAATGTTGTTAATGCAAATAGAACAAACAATAAAAGTAAAGGTTAAGGTAAATTGTTTAGTCATAATATAATCAATGACTTACAGAAAGAGTTTACATAATAGTTATTATGCGACATACCAATTGTAAATGTTATTATTTAAGAGTGTTGTTGTTTAAGCAAAAATTAGGCCAGCAGTATTTAATAGTTTTGTTTTGTTTACTATTGTTGATATACTATGCACCAAGGGGCGGGGGTATGGGGGGCACCCCAAGGTTGACCTCCCCCCGTCCCTTGATAGTAGGTGTATATCCTGAAAATATTACGAGTACGTGCGAGGCTTTACAAAAGGGGAAATGGTATGCAATGTATATATAGTCAGTATATGGGGAATGATGAAGAGGAAAGGGAAGTGTATGAGTGCAGGAGTCCGGAGGTGGGGTATAGTGAAACAAAGATGTGTGATTATAGGACTTGTGAGAATAAGTATGAAGATGATGGTTATGAACGGATTAGGTTTTAAGGGAAGATAGGTAATGCAGGGTATACAGGGGTATGTGCCGAGTGTTACGAATGGTACATTAACATCAATGCGGACATGGAGACCACAGGTAGGTAAGCAAGAGCTTATTTTACAGAGGTCTGAGAGGGAGGTTTGTGCTGGAGGTGCGCGTGGTGGTATAAAGTCGGAGAGTGGTTTAGCATTGGGAATAGACCCTGAGGTGATATATAATCCGCGTTTTCAGGGATTAGTTATCAGGAAGAATTACCAGGATTTAGCAGATTGGATACAGCGTGCCAGGATATTTTATGATGGATTTGCTACAATAATGGGAAATCCGTCAGAGATACATTGGAAGGGGAAGAATGGGCAAGCTGGTGGTATAACAAGGTTGAGTCATTGGAAGGATACGTCTGATATTAGCTCTCACATAGGGAAAGAGTATCAGAGGTTAAATATAGAGGAATTGACTGATTGTGTAAAAAGTCTTGAAGAGTATAAAATGTTATTGGGTAGTTGTCGGAGTACAATAGAGGGAGTAAAACCTAAGATATATTTAAGTACAAATCCCGGTGGCCCTGGTCATGGTTGGGTAAAGGAATATTTTGTAAATAAGGCAACGATGAAGCCATATTATGATGATGGTTTGAAATCGTGGCGTATTTTTATACCAACGACAATAGAAGATAATCCGATTTTAATAGAGAGAGACCCGGAGTATTATAATTATTTGCGTAGTTTGCCGGAACCGTTGTATTCGATGTGGTATAAGGGTTCGTGGGATGTGGCTCCTGGAATGTTTTTTTATGATTTTGATACGCATTTATCTATAGAGCCTCACAGAATACTTGGAGATTTGGCGGCGAATAGGCTGTTTGGCGCTCTTGATATAGGAGTAGGCCATCCTACAGCCTTTGGTTTATTTTATTTGACTCCAGAGGGTAGGATTGAGTTGTTGTTTAGTTATGTAAAAAAGCAACAAGACCATAGGAGTCATGCGCAGGCTATATTTCAGAAAATTGAGAGTTTTGGGGATTGGATAGACGGGTGTTTTCCTTTAAAGATTTTTTGTGGACATGATTTTGACAGGACTTTTAAGGCAAGTCAAGAAGTTCAAATATGTGCGAGAGATGAATATGAGGATGTTTTCAGATCTAGGGACACACAGTTTGTACTTGCAAATATAGAGCGGGTATATGGGTGTCAGTGTCTTAGGACTGTTTTGAGTTGTGCAAAAGGAGTACCGGCGTTTTTGTATTGGAAGTTATTTAATTCAGAATTTGAAACGGCATTAAAGAATATACCAGTTGATAAAACAAATATAGAATGTTATGACAAGGTCACTGGTGATGATGCTGCGGATATGTTCCGGTATGGGGTTGCTGGTGTTATGTCGGAGATAAACACGGAAAAACAGCGCAGGGAAACATCAAAAAGAACAGGTGTAATACCTTTTGATATGAGCGGTTTAAATAATTATGAGTTTAAGGAAACGGGATTAGTATGATAACAGGAGCACGTAAGGGTTTTGTACAGGGTAGTCCTACAAAGGAGCAATTAAGTCAGATACCAGATATGGATTTTTTGCTTGAGTTGCTTAAAGATCCTGGTTTCAGGGAAGCTGTAGATAGAATTGAGAAGCATGATGGTTTTACGAGTGCTTTAAAAGTGGCAGCGTTTAAAATGGCGGTAAAACATACCCAGAGCGATAGAAGGATGTTGATACAGAAAAAAATGATAGATAAATCACTAAAAAATAAGGAATAAATTATCATGAAGACGAAATTATTGTTAATCTTTTTAGTATTTGTGTGTTTAGCTCAAAGTACCAATAAAAAGATAATGAATTGGAAGGGCTGGGGTGATACTGTTTCTATTCGCCAGATACAGGATACCGGAGTTTTTTATTATAGTAGGGCATTAAGTATAACAGATGGTGAAGATTTTACCTTGATGTGCAAATGTAATGATACGACATCGGCAGGTTTTGCAAGCGATAGTTTAAATTTTATGTGGGGGTATCAATTAGGGAATCCATCTTTGACATCTACAGGAGTGGTTGACACGGTCTGGTCAAAATCAGATTGCTTTATTGTTGATACTATAACGACAGATAGTTTAGGAACTGGTCGTATAGGATACACTAGCCCAGGCGGAGCCATCAATCGGTATTACAGAGGAATTGATACTAGTTCTATTTCTGGCTATGCTATACAGGATCGTTGGGTTGTATCAGAGTGGAAGCCTCTTATTAGGTTTTGGATGTCTCCAATTAGTGTAAAGCATAAAAAAGGATCTTATGTTAAAACTATTTTCCAGCTTACACAGAGAAATAATACTATAGTTGGAAATCGTTAATAATAATGGAGGTAATAATGTCGACTTGTAAAAAAGGCAAAAAAAAAGGTGTTAAAAAATAATTGTGATGGCTACAAATATACCTAAACAAATGGATAAATATAAAAGCAGTGTCCAGAATTGGGTTTGTGGAGCTATAGAAGACTATTATAGCCACAGATGTTTTAAAAGCCTGAAAAAAAGAGTTAATAAACTTAGCAATTCTATTGATATGTTATTCGGTAATGAATCTTCTGGCACAAATAGGCCACAGAATCAATTTAAATCAAACATTGCTATACCTTTGGCTAGAGAGGCTTTTGTTGCCAGAAGATCCATTACATCAAGTGTTTTTACCAGTCCTGATTTGATTACAGTATATCCTGATGGATATACACCATGGGAAAATGCAAGAAATATGCAAGATGTGATGATTGCCATGCTTAAATCTACAGGATATATACAAAATACTTTACAGCCAATTATTGATAGTGTTAGTCGTTGGGGTGTAGGTGTTGCGGTGACTTCGTGGGATACCAAAGAGCGGTATTTCTGGAGAACTACAGAAAAACGTGTTAATGATATGTTTATGGGATATGAAAGAATACAGGATGTAAGCAGAAAAAAAGGATGCTATGCAACTCCTATAAATATATTAAATTATTTTCAACAGCCGGACCAGCCAGATTATCTTAAAGCAAGGTATCGAGGCTATAAAGATCGGTTACCACTGCACAAGTTAATAAGAATGGCGAAAGAAAATCCTGATGTGTATATAAAAGATGCTGTAATAAAGCTTATCAAGGACGCTGAAAAAGGAAGCGTTGGTGATAAAAATTATTATAATAACAAACAACAGTCATTATCTCAACTAACCTATGTGGATATAAGTCATTATTATGGAACACTCGACTTTGAAGGGAATAGAGAAGACGATACAATCTATTATATCCAGGAGTGTAATGGAAATATTATAAGGATACAGGAAAATCCTTATGATGAAAATAGAATACCTATTGATGTTTTTAGAATGGATCCGCGTCCAGAATTTTTTTGGGGAAACGCGGAGCCTGAAAATGTCATGCCTATGGAAAATTATCTGCAATTTGCCTTTTCTACATTTGCGACAAGTGCTTTACAGGAAATGCAGAGATATATTTTTTACGATACCGCCAGCGGACTTGATATTACCAGAATTCAGAACGCTGCAAAATCTTCTGGCTTTGTTGGTGTTGATAAAAAACCTAATCAAAAAATGTCAGATATTCTATATCAACACCAGTTTCCGAGTGTATCAACTAGTAATTTGCAATATATTGCTAATGAAATGAAGGAAGCTGCCCAGAGAAGCAGAACGAAGGCAGATTTTAGCAGACAAGAAAATGAGGGCGGGCTAAGAAACAAAACTGCTACTGCTGCAAATATTATGGCAAATCAGGGGAACGTTCAGGAACAGTATTATTTGACACAATTTTCCTACGGTCTTATCAATAATATGCGGACAATGCTTGTTCTTCTGAAACAACATGCTGGTAATGTGCTATTAATAGATAAACCGCCAACGGGTAAAATAGAATTATTAAAACGTCAGATACTTGGTGATTTTAACCCAGAACTTAAAACTTCACTAACTCAAAATACCATGAATCAGGTTCAAAAATTATTAAATATCATAACCGCAGTGCAAAACTTCAAGGGGTCTGGCGACCCTGCAATTATGAGATTTAATATAGCTCCATATTTACGGGAATGGGCGAAACTTGTGAGTGATAATATTAGTGTAGACAGCGTGTATCCTGAAATTAGTCAGGAAGAACAAATGGCAATGCAGCAACCGCAGCAACCTCAAATTCCAGTACAACCACAGCCTCAACCACAACAACAAGGAGTACCGGTTAATGCTTAAAAAAATAATTAAGGCAATAATATCGTGGATTATGTCGGAAGAAATCAAGAATATCGAAACTCTTCTTGACAAAGCTAAAAAAAATCACGACAAAAGCGTTAAGTCGTGTAATTACACAATTGTAGAGATACCGGATGAGCTTGCGTTTATTGACGAAATGGACAAAATCGCAGAAAACAAGTATTTTCAATGGTTGATATTTACCAGCCAGCGGGATATAATGAATGAGATTGTTAAAATTGACAATAAAGAAAAAGACTTTTTAAGTGGTGCCTTGTTCGGAATAAACTCTTTGGCTCAGAATGCAATTTCTTTTAGTCAGACACACAGGAGAATAAAGGAACAAAAGGAAAATAGCGATGATTAATAGCGAAAAGTATGTGGATATAAAAAAGAAATATCCTAGAAATGTATTAAATATTCCTATAAAATACAATTTGTCAATGATTAATAGAGTTAAAAAGTTGTTGCCTGATGTCGATATTGAACATGTTGACGAATATATCAGAGATAAAGACAAGAGACCGTTTGGAATGTATGAGTTTTATTCTAAAGAAAGATTGTCTGGGAAAATAGAAGTACATGACGGAATAATAACAAAAATATTTTATGTTGACACTATACTCTTTAAAGGGAAAATAATAAGTGTGGGAATAATAACCATTTTAAACGATTGTGTATCTTTTGGAAAAACTAATAAAATAAACAATGAAAAGGAGAAAAAAAAATGAAAAACATTCAGGTTCTATTTTTAATTATTGCATTAGTGATAACAGCCTCTTTTGGAATGAAAAAAGTAAATAGCAGATGGGTTCCTGAAGAAATTGACTTTATACAGGATGGCGGTGGGCCTAGATATAAAAACATTGATTCTTTGCTTACTGAAGTGGCAAATATTTTTGACGGTACAAGAAATAGTGATAAGCTCAATGTTTCTAAAGTTACAGCAGACACGCTGGCGATAGGAAAAATTACCGCTACATCAACTCTTACTGTTAATGGCATTACGGATACCGGAAACGTTAATGTTGTTGGAAGAGTTATTGCTAAATATAGTACTCCTGACACACTGGTTGTAGGTTCTGGTGGTTCCGCATTTACTAAAATATGGATGGATGCTGATTCCCTAAAAGTCATAGTTGGCGGTACAACGTATAAGTTTTTAAAAGATTAACGCTATTAATTATATAACAACCCAAAAAAAGGGATAAATAAAAATGTCAGAAGAAACACAAGAAACTCAAGTTACCGATAATAATGTATCGGTAAATCAGGATGATGTCGTAAACAGTTATCTGAAAGAATATGAATTTCATGATGATAGTTTAAAAGACAACAAAGGAAAAAATACCGAAGAATCGGATAATAAAGAAGAGCCAAAAGAATCTGGAGAAAAACAGGACAAAAAGGATGATAATAATATTCTTCCTTTTAAACCAAAATCAATAAAAGATATAAAGCAGATTCCGCAGGATTTTACAGGATCATTTTTTAAAAAAACCGATTCTGGTATAGACTTTGATGCTGAAAAACATCTTAAATTTGCCATGGATGAGAAACCGGTTTTTGAGTATAAGACAAGCAGAAAGATTGTTGATAAACCAGACGAAGGATTGAATTCAAAACCTGTTGACGAAAAAGAACAAGTTAGACAGGAGATAATGGAACATAAAGAGAAAAGGGATAATCTTAAAAATAATCTTACGCTTGGATTAACAGAGCTATATGAAGAAATCAAGACAGCGGCTGGCGGGACATTCCCGCAGGACTTAGTCCCATATTTCAGAAATGCTCTAAACAAGATAGAAGGTGTTTTAGCTCAGAAATATGAGGAAATGGATATTGAAGAAAAGGTTAATTTAAGAGTTTCCGGAAAGAAAGAGCAGGAAGAAAAAGAAAGATGGAAAAGACTGGAAAATGATGCTGTTGTAAATGAAAACAGGTTAGTTCAAAGAATGGCACAGAAATTTGGAATAACTGATATTAAAGAGGCTTCTGAAACATACACAAAATTGATGCGAGGGTATGCCAGACCGATTGTTGACCAGTTATTTGATTTAAGTCATCCTGATTTACATGAATGTAGTTCGAGAGAACTTGGAGAAAAATATAACAAATGGTATTATGAACGCATTGCGAGCAATCCTCAGATGCTTGACTTTATATACCAATACAGTATAAATGCCTTGAATACCGAGTTACTGCCTTATCATATTGAAAAAGCAGTTCACGGGAATACCAGGCATTCACAACAAATAAAAACAGGAAAACCTCAAGCTCCAAGTAATATAAATAGAGAAGCGCCTTCACCTGTAAATGACGATGTCGCAAAAACTCTTAAATATTTTGGGCAAGATGTTACTGAAATTTAACAGAAAAAGGAAAAATTATGGGTACATACACTGATCTTTATACTACGCAGACATTGTCAACAACAGGAACGCGGAAGCGTGATGTTGGCGATACTATACGCCACTTGATGCCAAGTGCAAGTCTTATGCCTTTGGTGTCTAGTGGAAACATAGAAGGCATTGAAGGCGTTTCCAGGGAACGCAAGCTCTTTGGAAAACGTAAGGTAAAATCGCCTCTTTTTGAGGGATTTACATGGAGTCCATTTGCCATTACATTTACAACTACTTCTTACGATGGCAGTACTGCTCTAGTTGTTACGTCTACCACTGGAATAGTAGGTAAAATGTCTTTAGTAAATACTTCCAACAATACAACGTGTTATGTTGATAGTGTTACAAATGGTACTACTCTTGTAGTGACTACTTATGGAGCTACCGCCTTTAGCGCGGCGGCTGGTGATGTCTTGATGTGTTTAACTATACACATGGAAGAAAAGTCTTCAGTACCTCCGATATTGATGAAAGACCCCGATAATTTTAACAATATTACTTTTATTCATAGAAGTGCTACTGGAATATCATGGACAGCCAGACAGTCAGAACACTTCGGAGGTGATAGATACACTCACATGAAGAAAGAAAGTCATACTTCGGCAATGAGAAATATCAGCAATACTCTGTTGTTTGATAACAAGCCTGGTTCCGGAGAAAAGAACACTAGCGGCCTTGGAACCACTTATGGTTCTTGTGATGGACTTGTTGCTTTTGCTGGTTCCGAGTTTGATTTTAGAGGCGCCCCTACTTATGAAAGTTTTATCAATGAAGGGCCTTTGAAATGGGGTGATAGCGTAAGTTCAGACACAACAATGCTTATGTTTTGTGGATATGAGTTTTGGGCTACTATTTTAGGTTGGATGAATTCCGGATTATGCGAATGTGAACCTGGAACTTACGACAAATGGGGAGTTAAATCAAACAAGTTAATGACCTGTAGGGGTGATGTGGAAGTTATGATTATAGATGCTTATAATCGTGGTGATTTCAAACGCCAGGCATTAGTATGTAATCCAGAAAATATTGACTTTATCTATCTTAACAATTGCGATCTGCAGATACGAGAGGGTATCCAAAATGCTAGTGTACATGGCGATGAAGATGAGCTCTGGGGTGAAATTAGTATCATGAGTAACGACAATGGCGACAGTATTTGTAAATATGTCAACGTGTTATAATTTACAAACATTATTAAAATAAAAAAAAAGGAAAAAAGTATGAAAAATTTATTTAAATCAATAATAATGATTGTTGTTGTATTTATTGCTTCTGGATATTCTGCAGCAACAAGTACAATACCAACAAGTTACCCATATTGTATTATGGATACAGCGATAAGCTACACAACAGCTTTTGATACTATAGCTACAACGGGTAACATTACTCTTGTTTCTAAATTTATACCAGACCCTGGTTGGGAGTACATTTTAAAAAAAGGCATTCTTACAGGAACTAATGCTAACTCTTGTTATATGCAGGTACTTGTAATATGTAGAGATCCAAAAGGGATTGCAACAGATACCGTTATAGTAGATAGTATTACATCTTCAACACCGGAAAATATTACAATACCAATAGGTCAAACTGTTATAGGACATAGTTTTGATATTGTAATTCTTGGATATGGTTCCAATGGAGCACAAATAATATTTAATAGGTTGTATCTGTGGAAACGTGCTGTATACGATATAAATAAAACTTGGATTAATAAATAACAATAAAAGGTGGATTCTTATTGTTAGAGTCCACCTCAAATTACATCTTAAAAAAAGGGTAAAAAAACAAAATGGAAGAAACAAAGACACAAGAAAAAAAAGTAAAAGTTTTGAAATATTATGCCTGGAAGCGTAAAGAGTATGGCTTTTCGATAGAAGTATATGACGATAATGGAAAGCCTGTACCAGTAAAAGATGCTCAAGGTTCTGACCGATACTTTAAAGGAAAAAAAATAAATCAAACAATGGTTGTAAACTTTAATCCTGTTGTACAGGTAGCAAAACATATACGATATTGTGTGATAGATACAAATGATAAACAAATAATTTCAATGAACGAACCTACAAGGAAAGCTTGTATATTGGGTCTCGAAACATTGGCAAAAGATGGTCAGTCATGCGTGATTACAGAAAAGGAGTTTAATACAAGAGTAAATCCCGCTGCCGCAAAAATAAAAGAAGAGGCTGAGGAATTGACTAATAGAAATTATTTGCTTGCTGAAGAAAACAAAAAATTACAAGCAGAATTGGCAACAATAAAACAGAGTCATAATCAGAATCAGAATCCGCAACAGAGAAGGCAATAATAAAATATGGCTTTCTTAAAAAACATTTATACACAAATAGCTAATGCATTTAAAGAATTCATTGGGGGTTCAAATACTGGTGAATATATAAATGACTTGGCATTACATTATATAAATAGAGCACAGGAAAGCCTTAATGTTTATAGAAAGTGGCAAGGGCTTACTATGATACAAACCCTTACACTTTCCGGTAAAACTACAACAGCCATACCAGATGGTTTAATTATTAATGTTTTTGAAGATACTGATGGCGATGGGTTTCCAGACAAATATTATTGGAATAAATCTTCAAATACCAGTGATGGCTATTTTATTAACAATACCTTTTCTAAGGCAAGTGGATTTACAAGAACAATAACATTTTACTCAACTCCTGGTAGTGCCCCAAAAATGGAATACATTAAAATTCTTGAAGATTTTACTGGAACTGGTACAGAATATTCATTTTTCCCGGCCAATATGTTAATCGCAAAAGCTGCTATGCTGTATCTTGAGGCAGATGGAAGGATAGGAACACCAGAGTACGTTATGCATCAAAATTGTTTACTAAATGAAATTGTAGACTTTTGTAATGCTACACAGGCGGAAAATATAGATATTGTCAACAACATAAAAGATGATTTTGGCAATGTAACAGAAGTACAGGGATATAATTTAATAGATGGAGACGAACTTGGATCTAATGGATATAATTATGATCCAATAGTAGATATACGATGAACTACGGTAAAAGAGAATTAAATCCGCTGTCAATAGCTGACTACGAGCATGGACTGAATGACACAGAACGAGTTTCTGATGTCGGAAAGGCATATTTTCAAAGATACCCTAGACACCATTGCGTACAATGTAATAATGTGGTTTTAGACCAAATGAAACATAGACCTGGAAGCGAGGCTATAAAATCAGATATATCAGGCAGACTATGGGGAATGGATTTTTATAAGCAGGATAATGGTAGTGAAACGCTGCTTGTAGTTGTTGGTCAGAAGTTATACTCTCAAAATACAAGCAATGGAACTCTTACTGAACTCTATGACTTTGGTGGTTCCGGAGAAACATATTTTCAAACTTTTGCTAATAAATGTTGGATTACCAATAGCAAAAATGTTATAAAAATAGAAGGAACGACAGCGTACCAGGTTGGAATAACTCCGCCTACCGGAGTCGTTGCCACAGCCTCCGCTGGTGGAAGTCTACCAGATGGAGTATATCAAATTTACGTTAGTTATTCCAGATATTCTGGTGGAATTAATTTGTTGTTTTCACTGGGGCAAAATATTGCAAGTGTTACTTTAGGAACCGGAAATAACACAATAGCAATTACCAATTTTGCTAATTCAAGCGATCCACAAGTAGGTAATAAAGTGGTCTGGATGACAGACGCTGGTGGATCTCTATTTTATCTATATTACCAGACAACAAATAATACTACAACAGCATTCAATATTACAAGTGCTAGCGGAAAGAGCACCGCCTTTACCTATGACATATATGCTGCTACAAACTATGTCCCTGGAGCCTTTGAATATATTTGTGTATTTGACAAAAGAGTGTGGGGAAGTATTGGTAACACTTTGTATTATAGTCTCCAACAGGGTAATGTATATGATTTGGAAAGATTTGATACAAGTAGCGACTTTATTATTATGCCGTATCCAATTGAGGGTATATTCCAACTAAATGGATATATATATCTAAACACGAAATTCGGTTTAATAAAACAAGCACCCGATCCTTATTCAAGGTATGAAATTATAGGCAGTGGAAATATAACACCGACATATTTCAGGTATCCGCGCACTGTGGCTTCTGATGGATCATCTTTAATGGGGGTTACCAATAAAGGGTTTCATATATTTGATGGAGATAAGTGGTATACAAATGATTTCAGTAAAAATATTAAAACAAGTATTAATAATTTATACTCTTGTTCTACAACATATTTTTGGCCTGCTGCAACAATAGCAACAAGAAGCAATAGGACAGAGTATCACCTGCTATATAAGGACACTACTTCTGGAACAATGAACAATAGAAGGCTTGTTTTAAATATCACCAAAACTCAGATACTTGACAAAGAAGACTTTATTGCTCCATGGGAGATGTGGGATAACAGCGGAAATTATATTGCTGTTAATTCATCAAACAATGTTTATGTGGGGCAAAATCATTCTACAACCTCGGTAGTTTATAAAGAGCAAACATCAACTTGCCAGGACATAAATATTTATATCGGTAATACTTTAACAGCACAGAGGAATATACCGTATTTAATACGCACTGGAACCATAACGCCAGAACTGGATAGTATTACAAAGTGGGAGAATATAAGAATTCTGGCTCATTTTTTAAGAAGTTTTTATGTAAGAATACAGCCCGTTAATAAATCAGAAATCGATATTGAATCAGAATTAATTCCAACCCTGCAAAACACGGTCGAAGGGTTTATTTTAGATGAAAGTGTGCTTGATGTCGATACTTTTGGAGGTATGGGAGACGAACCTCAAAGATACAGATTGCCTGGTGGAAGAAAAGGTTATAGCTTTTACGTTGAAATAACACAAACAGAAGATGATAAAGATTTTCAATTAATGGAATTAGATTTACATGGATACTTAACAAGAGGACGTATGATATGAGATTAAATACAATATTTTTTTTAATTTTGGCTATATTTTTTTGTATATTTGCGGTAAACAATATTACTTTTGACAATACGTATCAGCCTCACGTTGTTCTAAGAGCATCACAACTAAACGAAGACAACGACAGCACAGAGGCATGGGCTGACAGAGTAACAGATACGTTAAACGATGTTGTACCAAGATTAAATACGATTAGAACGATATTAAAAGATTCTACTTTTCAGAAAATAAATGTTGATAGCATAAGAAGTAATCCTAATATTGATAGCATAAGTGGAGATGTTAGATTTTTAGGAAGTCCAATAATTAATGGAACAATAACAGTCGGTAGTACAGCAAGCGTAGACTCGTTGGCAAGTACCAAGAAAATAAGTAGCGCCGGGATAAATAGTAGCGGTGATGTCAAGGGAACTACGGGCACTTACTCAAGTACTGTTACCGTAGACTCGTTGGCAAGTACCAAGAAAATAAGTAGCGCCGGGATAAATAGTAGCGGTGATGTCAAGGGAACTACGGGCACTTACTCAAGTACTGTTACCGTAGACTCGTTGGCAAGTACCAAGAAA
>Ga0209287_10000201_pt1 | contig 40294 bp, 29 predicted proteins | sample PPLLak3cmMay2015_2_FD_187255 | JGI IMG/M metagenome (GOLD analysis project Ga0209287, IMG submission 187255) | Freshwater sediment microbial communities from Prairie Pothole Lake near Jamestown, North Dakota, USA - PPLs Lake P8 Core (1) Depth... | ecosystem: Environmental > Aquatic > Freshwater... | reverse complement strand
GCTCACCGCCTTTGTTAATAAAAAAGGACCCTCCACCGGTCCTCTTTAATCAGATAATTTTTCCTTCTTGTCAATCTATTCAGGTATTTTATGCCCCCTTTATTGTACTATTATCAGGGGGTCAACACTGCTTATACTAACGGCAACACGGGGACAAATGCCGATCGAGGTTTTGTTGTGGGGGGATCAACATACGGTTCATTTACTGGATGGGTTTGGAATAGAGAAAATGGCCCCCTCTGCCTTGGTACAAACAATACATATCGAATGACAATTTCATCTGCTGGCAATGTGGGCATCGGAACGACCGCGCCTGCAGCAAAATTACATATTTTTCATTTGGCAGGAGTCTATGAAGCAAAAGCTATTATTATTGGAAGTACTATTAACGGATATCCAGACGATGTAGCAAAAATTGAAGTACAAAGAGGAAGCAGTTATGGTCAAGGATGGAATTTTATAGTTAATTCAAATGGTGCTGGGACTCCGAGTGAAGCCATGAGAATTACTAGTGAAGGTAATGTCGGCATCGGAACAACTTCTCCATCTTATGCTCTTCATGTTTACGAAAATAACTCAGATGTAGCCGTATATGCCCGAAACGAGCATGCAACAGGGTTATGTGTTGCCCTTGAGGGTCTGGCTTATGGTGGAGGGACTAATTATGGAATTTATACTCAGGCTTATGGTGGAACGACTAACTACGCAGGATATTTTAACGGTAATGTTTATGGCACTGCTAATGCATCATTTGCGTCTTTTACAGACCGCACACCCTTATACGAAGGCGACGCCCTATCGGAAATCGCAAAGATATCAGGAAAGGACGGTGAGATAGACCATTCAACCCTGCCTGCTTTTGCCCATGTCAAACAGGATGTCCCTATCTTCGAAGAAACTGAACTAGTGGAAATTACACCTGAAGATGCCTTTGAGATCGTGATGGTTGAACAGGACAAGATCGTTGAGACAACCGACGATAATGGTAAGGTCGTGGAAACCAAAATCGAGATAGGTGCTAAAACCGAATCAACGGGCTACCAACTTGAGGACGGTAAGGTAGTTGAGGTTGTCAATGAAATACCGGTATATGAAACTGAGGCAGTCGCAACAAAGCAGCTAAGAAATGATGTGTATTTTGATGAACGAACCGGCAAGGTTTATGAGAAACCCGGTGATGGGCAGATCTTTGAAAAAGATGGGAAAATTTATCAGAATAACCAGACAGGAATAAAGGTTGAAGAGCAGCGTGACATTGGCGCTATGGTATCGATTTTAACGGTGGCGGTTCAACAGTTGGATAAAGCAAACAAGGAATTACGGGAAAGAATTGCTGTTTTAGAATCAAAATTGAAATAGAAGAACTAAAAAGTTTGCTCAATAAAATAATAAATCAATCGATTCACTCCACACATTAAATTCTTTTTGGAGGAAGAAATGCATAGATCCATAATTTTCGGATTTCTGATATCGCTGGCAATGGTTTGTGTATCCAGCTCAGCATATGCCCTCGATCTGGAATTAACAGGAACAATAAGCGGAGAATACTATAACATTGACGACATATATACATTAGGTACATGTACGGTTGCACAGGGTTCCAGCGCCACGCTTTCAACATGGAGCAGTGTTACGCTGAATTCAGGATTTCATGTCGTCTTAGGCGGATCGTTAACCGTCAATGTTTTAGACACCGATAGCGATGGGCTTTTAGACAGCTGGGAAATCCAATACTTCGGGAACCTTACCAGCCAAAATGAAACCGGCGATCCTGATAATGACGAATTTACCAACCTTGAAGAATACCAAGCCCAGACAAATCCTACCGATCCCGATACAGATGATGATGGAATGCCCGACGGATGGGAAGATCAATATGGGTTGGATCCATTAGACCCTTCTGATGCAAGTGATGATTTAGATAATGACGGATATACAAACTACTCAGAATATACTTTGGATACTGACCCTTCAGATAGCAATAGTAAGCCGACAACCGGTTTATATTACAGATATGATGAATTGGGGAGAATTATATATAACATTCAAGTACCATAGCCGTAATGGGATTGAAAAGGCTATTCGGCACGGAAAATAAAAGGGAGATCCGAAATATGCAATTAAGAAAATCAATGCTGGCAATGATTGTTTTTTTTAGTATCTTGATTACTTCTGTAAGGCCTTCCTTTGCTGAATGGGCAGACGTGATCGATGAATTTATTCCCACTGTAAATATCTCTCCGCAATTAGATAATGCGTCTTTTTCAGGGGCAGCAAGCGAGTCCATTCCTATAGTCGTCCCTCCGGGCAGGAATGGTATTGAACCCAAACTTACACTTGCCTATAACAGCTATTCAAAAAACGGCTGGGTGGGTGTAGGGTGGGGTCTTGAAATGGGCTCCATCCAGCGGTCAACTAAGAATGGGGTAAATTATAGCAGTAGTGATTATGTGGCTTCTATTAATGGTTCCAGTTCAGAGCTGGTGTATAGGGGTGATTGGAACGACGGTTCAGGGTATTTTTATGGTGCAAAGATAGAAGGCGCATTCACAAAATATTGCTGCAAAAATGGTTCTGATGGATGGTATTGGGTAGCTACTACAAAGGATGGGACAAAATATTATTATGGTGAAACAACAGCATCACGCCAAACCAACGCAAGTGGCACATTCAAGTGGTGCCTTGATAAGGTAGAGGACATCAACGGCAATTACATGACTATCTCCTATATAAAGTATAGTACAAATAATGACATTTATCCATATGAGATTGAATACACTGGAAACGGTGAGACCGTTGTTCCCTCTTATCTTATCCGGTTTTATCTGGAAGACCGAACCGACAAGACGCCATCTTATATCTCCAAATATAAAGTGATCACTACAAAACGGCTGAAGACTATTGAGGTTCTTTATGAAGATACGCCAGTTCGCGCATATTGGTTTGAGTACATCGAAAGTGCCGATTCCAAGAGATCATTATTACAAAAAATACATCAATACGGTGATGATGTCATTGTCACCACCGCTGGTGAGATAACTGACGGTACACCACTGCCTGCAACCACACTCAGCTACACACCATATGAGACAGAATCTTTTAATTTTATCGGGGCATCCCTAGATCCTCACGAGAATTTAATTAGTTCAAACATAGCCGATTTCAACGGCGATGGAAGAACTGATTTTTTAGAGATGGAATGGGTTAATGGCTACCCTTATTATAATTATTATATTCATTTTTCAAATGGCGACGGCACATTCCAGACCGTATTGATAGACATTTTGCCGGATGGTTATGATTCGATATGGTTTGCAGTTCCTGGTGACTTTGACGGCGACGGGATGGCGGATTTGATAGTCGGGTACACTGATGGCCTTCCGTTTCATGCATATTTATCAAACGGTGACGGCACCTTCACGGACAAAGGCATTATATATGATCCTTCGGCAGAAGGAGGGGGGCGCTGCATAACGCCTATGGATTTTAACGGTGACGGGAAAACGGATTTCTTAATTAACAAAAACGCCCCTCCTAATCCTCCAACAAACAAAAATGCGTCATGGTATGCATACATGTCAAACGGAAATGGCACCTTTACGAACAAAGGGCATATAGTCACCAACACTGAATGGGAAAATTTCATTGTGCCCGTGGATTTTAATGGCGATACAAAAACAGATTTCATGGTTAATACAAACGACGATAGTAATGCATGGTGGTTTTATAAGGCGGGTAACGATGGAAGTTTTAGCTATGCGGGAGCTATTCCTTCCTCAACAGCGGACTGGAGAGTGTCACCTATAGGTGACTTTAATGGTGATAGTCTTTCGGACTTAATGATTGATAAAGGGCCGGATGCAGAAAGCAGGGTATACCTGATATATTTTTCAAAGGGAGACAGCACCTTTACGTATATGAGTTACCTGGTGGCTGTTAACGATTGGGATTCCAGAAGTAGCGGCGATTTTAATGGTGACGGATTTACCGACATCCTAATACATTCGGCAACTTATAATGGGTGGTATGTCTGTTTGTCGAATGGAGATGGGACTTTTAGGTGGTCCTCGACCCTTTCATCCTTTACAGATTATTATCTTTCTCCCCACGCTGCGGATTTTAATGGCGACGGGAAATCTGATATTCTTTTAAGAAAAAGCTGGGCAGGATTCGGCACAACAGCTGAGCTATATGTTTGTTTTGCCGATACAGATGAAGAAACATCTCCGGATTTATTAAAATCCGTTTCAAACGGAAGCGGCGGGGTCAAAACTTTCGCTTATACCCCATCTTCAGGGTATGAGAATGATTTAATGCCTTTCGTGCTTCAAACCTTGTCTTCTGTTAAAATACAGGACGGTTTGGGTGGTAACTATATCACTACATACAATTATTCTGGAGGCTTGTTTAGTTATGATACAAGGGAATTCAGAGGATTCCACGAAGCAATAAAAATAAATCCCGATAGCAGCAAAATTAAAACAATATTCCATCAGGGAGAATATTTGAAAGGGCGACCTCAATGGGAATACTACTATGCTGTAAATGGTTATTATAGTTACGGCAACACCGAATATACCTGGGACGATTCGGAGGAGGTGGCGACTGGGACTGGCAGCTATTTTGTAAAGCTGACCGAGAAAAAAACGACAAACTACCCCTGCGATGGAGTTGAAACCTCTGAGGCCTATGCATACAATCCGACCCATGGCGGTCTTGAATCCAAAACCATATCAGGGAATAATGGCGATCCGGTTACTACGGAAACAGCCTGGGAAAATGTAGGGGATTGGATGTGGCGAGTTGAGGAAGAGAGGCTTATGGATAATGAGAGCACTGGCTGGCTTCGCAAGACGCACAATGAATATGACTCCTTTGGCAATGTCTTTGAGAAATATTATTACCTGATCGACCCGATGACACAAGTGGAAACCTACATGAAGGAGACCTTCACCTATGACGATTATGGCAATCCCACAGGCGGGTTGCAACCCAGAACAACGGATCAATATCCGAACGGCATTCCAAAACCGACCGTACTATACGAAGAGGATATCAATACTTATCCCGAGACGATTACCGATGTGCTCGGGCACGTGGTAGAGATGACATATGATTATAAATTTGGAAAGGTGTCCGGGATAAAAAATCCGAATAATCATTGGACACATTACGTATATGATGAGTTTGGAGATGTCACACGTGAATATACCGTGGATGCCGACACTCAGGAAACCGTGGCTGATAAAAATACGATCCATTACCGTAACACCTCCCATAGGTTTGTCGTTAATCAAGTCAGGGAGTCGGCAGATAGTACCATCGACAGCTATACCTATGTTGACGGGCTTGGCCGCACGCGTCTGACTGTGGTCATGGGAGATGATGACAAATTGGTTTCAACCTATAAATATTATGACAATATGAACCGGAATTACAGGACCGACGGCCCGTATTTTGTAGAGGGTGTATCCTTTCCACTTTCATCCGGTAGTTACAGCAGCCTTTTGCCTCCATCGGGTGACTACACCCATTCCTGGGTAAAAACCCTATATGATGAACGGGGACGGTCCGAGTTTCTTCAAAGTCCGGATGCATCGGGAGATGACCGTTCAGGAAGGATAGCACAGGTTAGTTACAGCTATAACGGACTTGCAACCACGATTACTGATGCGGATGACGTGTCCAGGACAGAGGTGAAGGATTTTCTCGGCCGTGTCGTTGAGGTTATTGAGCATGCTGACACCGACCAGGTAACCCAATATGAGTATAATGCAGCCGGGGATCTTAGGTTTGTGACCGATGCTCTTGGAAATCAAACGGAAATTACCTATGACCAGCTTGGCCGCAAGATCACCATGGATGACCCTGACATGGGTGTGTGGAGCTACACATATGATGCTAACGGGAACCTTAAGACTCAGACCGACGCGAAAGGCCAGACAATCGAATTCACATATGACGCACTTGATCGTGTAAAGCTTAAAGATTATACAAATACAACCGACCCGGACGTGTATTATTCCTATGACAGTCCCTCCACTCTTAACGGTATCGGACAGCTCTGCCTGGTTTCCAAAAAGGACAGCCCCACGGCTGTACCTATGGCTGAAACAGAATACGAGGAATACGATACTCTGGGGCAGGTGAAACTTTTTACAAGGTCGATAAAAAATAGTTCTGAATCTCTTTTATCATACTCAACGTCCTATGAATATGATATGAGCGGAAAAACTACTCAAATTACCTATCCAGATGCCACTGATGTGGATTATACCTATTATTCTGGGTCAAACCTGCTGCACCAAGTATTTTTTCCGAATGGGGATGGAGAGCAAGTGGAGCATGCAGAGTTTAGTTCATACGAGCCAAGCGGAAAGATCGGAAGGATAGATTACTGGCAAAACAATGTATATACGGATTATTTCTACGACCAGAGCTCGGGCAGGCTTATTGATATTTCTACCTCAAACGGGCAAATAACAATTCAGAATAAGAGTTATGGTTATTCAGAGGCAGGGGATATAGAAACCATCACCGACAATAAGCTTGAAACAACACATACCTATGAGTACGACAACCTTCATCGGCTGGTAAATGAAACCTCCAGTGTGGATGTTAACGATTTTCCATTAAAGATAATTTATCCCGTATACCCTGAGCCAGGCGATGGTCTGCCGGTTCATGCCGTTTCATCGGTTTTCATGAACGGCAATAATTACTTATACCAATACGATGATAATGGCAATATGGAAGAAGGCTGGGATTTTTCAAATCCCTCCAGTCCGGCAACCCGGACTTTTGAGTATAATGCTGACAATATGCCTACTCAAATAACGCATCAGGTAAACGGCGTCGTCAAATATGTTTATGATGGGGAAGGCTGGCGGGTTAAAAAAGTTGTGGATGAGGCGGATAAGGTCTATTATGTGGGTGAACATTATGAGGTGATGGATGGCGACGAGCCGGTTAAATACGTCTTTGCCGGAAATATCCGTCTGGCAATGGTTGACAGCAGCGGCATCTACTATTACCACAAGGACCACCTGGGGAGCACTGCAGGAATGACCAGGTCGGACTCAAGCGCAATTCAGGCAGGAAGCGAAGCGGATTATCTGCCGTACGGCGGGGAAAGGACGTCATCGAGTGTCACACTGACAAGCTATGCATTTACGGACCAGGAACTCGATGCCGAGTCAGGGCTATATAACTATAATGCCCGCTTATATGATCCCGTTATGGGTAGATTTATTACGCCGGATACCATAATCCCTGATCCATTCAATCCTCAATCGCTGAATAGATATGCTTACTGTCAAAATAACCCCTTGATCTATACTGACCCGTCCGGGCATGAGCTTTGGGGGTTTTATGTCGATGGTGTTTACCAATTTGAATTTTGGGGAACAGTAATGGAGATCTACCCTGTCACACAAAATTCTTTTGTTAATGATGCACAGGTAACTAGCGATTCCACTGGTGATAACTTCGCGAAGGAAAACGAACTGACGGACAAACCTAAATATACTTATCAACCTGGTGATCCTCCATCTAGACCATTGACACCAGCGGAACAAGAAGAATTTAAGGAAGCTACTGCAGAAGCGTTAAGTATTGTAAAAGAAAATCTGCAGAAATATTATGAGGCGGCCAAAAAGGCGGCGGGACTCATGGAATGGAGATTTGTTCCTGAAGAAGAAAAAGATTGGAATTGGACTTGTGCTTGGACACCTAAAGATTTCAATCGTTATGTTGCGTTTATAACTAAGGATGGATTTACAGGAGTGGGGACTTGTGGAAAACTTGTGTCACCAGTTTTTCATGAAATGCTTCATCATACCGATGTTAAATTTCAAAATGAAGATTTGGTAAGAGAAATGGAAGGAAAGTATGTTCCAGGTTCTTGGTACTGGCAGTTTTACCATTAGAAATATTGGCAAAGAAGCAATGTCTTTCCATCTTAATAAACGATTGATTTGTATGCCCTTAATAATAAGGAGAAAAACAATGAAGAACATATTTTGTTGTTTGATATTTTTATTGACATTATTAAATGCAACTTTCCGATTTTGTGAGGCGGATGAATCGTCTTTAAAATTGGTGATTTCACAGGTCCCTGGCGAAAATAAAAGCTCAATCATTGAGGTAAAGATTAAAAATATCAGTGAACAATATGTTAATTTTTTTAATGATATGATATTTTTTGAAGACAACAGTAAATTCCTAGTTCTACCCTTATCAGAGCTTCGGTTTTATGTCGATAAAGGTAACGGTTTTGAAAGGCTGATATACCCTTCAGGAGCACATTATCCATATTTTAATCGAGCTGATCCAAGACGTTTTATTTCATTAGCCCCACAGTGTCTATGGGGATTCGAAGTTGACTTAGAAAGTAAATTTAAATTTGAATTTCCAAAGGGGCACTATAGCATAAAAGCTGTATTTGAAAATAGATCACGGAGCTGGATGTCTAAATATGTGACTGATTTTTTTAGTAAAGAGGAAATATCTGATATGCCCGCTGAAGAGCATGTTTTTGATGGAGTTATCGAATCGAATTATTTAAACATCGAGATTGGAAAATAAATCTCAAAAGCCTCTAGTAAGTGTTTAGTCCTTATGGATATTGATGATAGCACAGGTCAGCTTGAATTTCTATACAAAGCTGCCTGGGCGGTTGGTGTGTCGGAAGTAAAAAGGGTTTGAAAGAAATTGATTGGTGAGACACCCTGCCGTCTGGCGGTTTGGACAAGGCTTGGCAATATGCTGTGGGTCTTGATACCGCTTTCGGATCTGGTTGTTACGGTCCGAATTGATATCGTAAGAAATGCCGAATTAGCCATCGTATAAAAACGGGCATTTTTTGAGGCATTCCCGAATTAAACCTGTATTCTGGAGAAGGGAGGAAACAGGAAGCCGCGGATTGCCGAATTGACGTCATATAAATGGCCTGGATGTGTTGCCGAACTGAGATCGTACAACTGCCTATGAATGCCTCCCCTGCACCCATTTCGGAGGGGACAAATCGTTACGCAGGCAAGATGAAAGAGAATTGAATCCGCCCTATCGGATATGACAGGGCGGATTTATTGTGATGAGAGAATGCCGACAGGTTATATCACATGCTCCAGGTCGTTCTCTATTCTCCAGTGAGGCTGGATTAAGACGCGGTTGACGTTGTCGATGTCAATGGTTTTCTTATGAGAGCGCACAGCCTCCAGCATGCAGGAAAGGGCGAGGTTGCGCGCCCTTCTTAAGACGCCTTCGGAACTGCGAACAATGAGCGAGAGCGCGTTCTCGGTAAAGATATGATGAGGAAGGTTGACCAGATCGAGTTGAGAGAGGATGAACGCTTCCATCTGCTCCGGGTTGAGCTTTCTTAATATGATCGAGAAGGTGACACGTGATTTGATGTCCTCATTGACCTTGAGGGCCATGTGATGAAGGAGGTCCACCTGTCCTGCAAGGATGAGGTTGTGCTTCTTGGGGAAATCTTCAAGCAGCAGGCGTATGCGCCGCAAGGTGTCCATGGCCATTAGATGAGCGTCGTCGATGACAATGATGATTGACCTGCCCTGGCTGTTGAGGTTGAAGGCCTGCTCGATTAAGCGTTTTTCGCACTTAAAGGGAGAGCCGTCGAACTCGACGTTAAAGGCGTGGCAAAGGATTCTTAAGGTGTTCTGGTAGGTGTGAAGGGTCCTTGCGATGTTCACGACGATGGTCAGCTTGCCGGACTGTTGAGTTATGGCGTTCTTGATGATGGACTTGCCCGTGCCTGGTTCTCCCATGAGGAGGCAGAGGCCGCCCTGGGAGGCATGGACCTTAAGGATGTCGAAGACCTCCTGCTGATGTTCGAGGAGCGTGAGTTGCTGGTCGTGAGCAAAGGGATTTTTGTCGATGCCGAAGAATGCACGAATCATATTGCGCCTCCTCTCTTTAAAAGGGCGTTGGCGTAGAGGTCGAGCTTGACCGCCTCTCCCATGCGCTGGTTCTTGTAATAGACGATGACAGGGCCGGAGTGAGAGCGGTCGAACCGGATGGCGATCTTTTTCTCTCTCAGATCGAAAGGGGCCTCGAAACGGATAGACTTGAAGGAGAATGTGTTGTCCTTTTTAACATGGCGATCTTCCTCCGCGTAAAACAGTTCGTCGTTGGCCTGATCCGGAGGAAGGAATCTGATCTGGTGGGTGTCGAGGGCGAAGCGTGATATGGGGGCCATGCCCAGGGCGGAGTGGGGTTTTGAGTTGTACTCCTCCTCGACCCAGATGTTGAGTTGGCGGTTGAGAGAGGAAAGGGATGAGAGGTCAAGGTTACGCATGAGGAACTGATCTCTGACAGTGCGGAAGAATCGTTCGATCTTGCCTTTGGAAGCGCCGTCTCTGACGGGCGTGTGCCTGAGTATGCAGCCCACGCGAGCGCATATGAGGGAGATCTCTGAAGATGAGTAGATGGAGCCGTTGTCCACATAGATCTGCTGAGGGACGCCGCGCTTGTAGAAGGAGGATTTGAGGGCAGTGATGAGGGAGTCCACGGTCTCCTGGAAAAAGAACTGTGCATGGCAGATGACGCGTGAGGCGTCGTCGATGAACGCGATGAGCTTTGTTTGGGTCATCCTGCCTTGAGGATCTTTGACATGAGGGCCGAAGAGTGTGTCGGCCTGCCATAGTTGATTGGCGTATTGCATGGCGAAGGCGAGTCTCTTTCTGTTGTCCTCGTAGTTTTCCTTAAGGATGTCGTACTCCCTGAGGAAGCGGTAGAAGGTGGTCTGGGCAAGCTGGTTGGGATTGAGAATGCCCTTTGAGACAGCCATCCTATAGAGTTCCATGCGGTTATAGCCCTTGTTTCTGAAGAAGGGCAGGACCTGGTTGATGGCCTCCAGGAGTTCCTCGGGTGAGTGAAGTAGAAAATGGGGACGCTGTTAAATTATAAAGTTGACAACGGCATGAAATTGCGTTAAAAGGAATTTCATGCCAAGAAAATCACGAATAGATACAACCGGAGCCCTTCACCATATAATGGTGAGGGGCATTGAAAGATGTAATATTTTCCGGAATGATGCCGACCGGGATAATTTTCTGGAGCGTCTGGAAAAAGTTCTTAATGAGACCAAAACAGTTTGTTATGCATGGGCGCTTATCCCCAACCATTTTCACCTTCTCTTGCAGACCGGATCAATGCCGATCTCCACAGTTATGAGACGTCTTTTAACCGGTTATGCCCTGTACTATAATAGGAAACATCGCAGACATGGGCATCTTTTCCAGAACCGGTTCAAATCCATTCTATGCCAGAAAGACAATTATTTTCTTGAACTTGTTAGGTATATCCACCTAAACCCCATACGTGCAAGGATAGTTGATAACCTTGATGAATTGGACAAATACAAATACTGCGGTCATAGTGTAATCGTAGGCAGGAAAGAGGCGGGATGGCAGGATATGCAGGAAGTCCTTGGGATGTTCGGAGACCGGGTGGGATCTGCGAGACGATCATACAGGACTTTTATGGGAAAGGGCATTGCCGAAGGGAAAAGGCAGGATTTGACAGGAGGAGGCCTTTTGAGAAGCGCCGGAGGTTGGGAAGGGGTCAAGGCATTAAGAAAAGACCGGGTTTATCAGAAGAATGATGAGAGGATACTTGGTGACGGTAATTTTGTAGGACAGGTGCTGGCGTCGGCGGAAGAGGCCATGGAGAGGAGATACGCTCTCCGTTCTAAAGGGATAGATCTGGATAGATTAACAATTAAAGCGTCCAAAATATTTGGAGTCAAAGCTGAAGAAATATGGTTGCCTGGAAGATTCAGAAAAATAGTGGAAGCCCGCAGTGTGTTATGTTATTGGGCAGTGAGAGGGATGGGAATTTCCATGACGATGCTGTCCCGGAAAATGGGCATATCAGTTGCGGCGATAAGCGGGTCTGTAATCCGTGGGCAGAAGATAGTTGAGGAAAAGGGGTTGGAGATCATTTAACTTTATAACTTAACAGCGTCCCCTTGGGTCACAAGTATTGATTGACATGAAATATAATAAGAAGTAATGATTTACTGCCTGTCACGCTTTGGCTGATTTTCGGAAACCCGGGGTTATTTGAAGCATACTTATATAATCTTCCTTTGTTCTTGGACGAGTGAAAGGAGAGTTATTATGAAAAAAATCATCTGTGTGATTCCACTGCTGCTGTCACTGTTATTTTCAGGGTGCGTGCCGGTCGCCCTAATTGCCGGCGCTGCTGCCGGTATAGGCGGGTACAAATATTTTGAAGGCGCGCTGACTGTCGTCTACAATGCACCCTTCAAAAACACATGGAAGGCATCTCTTGATGCCATTGAACGAATGGAACTCAAGATCGAAGATCAAAACCATAAACTTTCCTCGGGAAAGATAAAGGCGAAACGCGCTGATGACACGGGAGTATCCGTGAGCATGAAATACCTTTCCTCCGACCAGACAGAGGTTACGATCAAGGTCGGTCTCTTCGGCGACGAGGCCGAGTCCAATAATATCAAGGATAAGATAGCGGAAGTACTCTTTAAGTAATCTTCAATCTAAGCAGATAAAAACCGGCCCCTTACTCACAATTGAGTTTGGGGCCGTATTTTTTAATCATCATGAAACAGTTTGTGTTGAATGATGAAAGGGTCGATTTTTTAAGAGACCCTGTATCTGTATCTCTTTAAAAACACAAATGCAGTGAGACAAATAAGAGCACAGGTTAATGCCAGAACAGCCAGGACCGCCCTGATGCCGAAGGCAAGGGCCATCTGGCTCATCCAGACCATAGGCAAAAGTCCCCATCGTGCCATGGCCCGGAGGAAATCGTGCTCCGCGATAAAACCTGCCGCAGCCGGCGAATGCCTGTAATAGAATTCAACAAATGCCTTACCCCATGAATTTTTCAGCAGGATATTATCCCTGAACCGGCGGAGCACAACAACGTGCGGCTCCATGTAAGAGCCGTATGCCGCTGTCGCGATAAAGCATCCTCCTCCGCCTCCGCCACCTCCATCAGAATCGTTGTTGTCAGGGATATCGGCATCTATAACAAGATTCATTCTGCCCCAGCCGTACATGTTGTCCTTGCCGTCAGCGCCCATGTCAACTGCATTTCTCTGTATGTACGACCGGATTTCAGCCGGACCATAGTCAGGGTGCAGCGAGAGTATCAGGGCGGCAGCGCCGGAAACATGGGGAGTGGATGCGGAGGTGCCGAAAAAGGCTTCATATCCGAAGGTATAGGTGGATGTTCCGTCAGGCCCGCTTATATCAGGTTTGGTCCTTTCCGGGACGCCGGACCAGTTATTTGTGGGCCCCTGAGAACAGAAGTCCTCCTGGGGGCCGTTTGCCCAGTCTTCATGAAATATTGCGCCCACGGCGAGGACCGATTCCACATCGGCAGGTTCTGTTAAAGAGCTTTCTGATGTTGCTATGGCTGTGTTGCTGTTATTAAAGGGGCGAAATGTGGTGGTGCCTGAAAGGTAGATTTCAAGGTCTGTAACGTCCTCGCCTGATTTCTTCTTGACCACAATGGCATAATACTTTTCACCCTCATAGTCGGCCAGGTCAATGATGATCTGCTCAATGGGATAATCATCTCCATCCTGGATATCTGTTGATGAACCGACAGGGGAATCCGGATCGATTATTTCATCGTTTTCATAGTCATAGCTGTACAGGTAGATATCGTAGTCAACATTGGAACTGCCCCAGTCGTCATTCCATCTCATCATAACGGAGACTTCCCCTTCCTCCGGGTCTCCGTCATCATTCTGCGCAGGGTATGCGCTTATGACATTAATGTAACTGTCCGGATCTCCCTGTTTGAACTCATGGGTGTCATCAGCGTTCGTATCATTAAACAGGCCTTCCCAGTGGCCACCCAAAGTTTTAATGACTCCATTATCGTTATAACTAAAATTGGCATAATTCCCCGCAGCAGCCACAACTATTATGCCGCTTTCCTCTATTGCCTCCTCAAATGCCTCATTCATATAACCTGTGCCGTCACCCGGGCCGGTCCCTGATGCGCCCAATGAAAAGCTGATAATGTCAATCCCATTTTCCTTGCAGTAATCAATGGCATAGTATATATCCAGCGCGTTCTCGACCTTTAAGAGATAAAGCGACGCACCCGGGGCCATATCATAGATTATCTCTGCGCAGGCAGTACCATGATAATATTCACTTTGAATCCCGTTGCCCGTGAAATCCTTGGTGGTTACTCCCGACGGCAGGTCCCCGTTCTGAATCGCCAGTGTGTATCCCTTGAAGCCTACATCCATGACGGCTATCTTCACGCCTGCGCCGGTAAGATTGCTGTTATGAAACTGGTTTGCCCCGAGAGAAGACACCCCCTCGCTTGTTACAGCCATGGGATATAACCTTGCAGGCAGTCTTGCGCTCTTGATGGCATCAGTCCCGCTGACCAGTTTTTCCACATTCTCAACAGGGACCTCAATGGCCATAAAGCCTTTGCGGTCTCTGATTATGCCGGCGCCATATCTGCTGATCGCATCATAGACCTTGGTTTTGTCATCAGCGGTGTCCAATATCAAGCGGACCCTGTCTCTGCCGGGCCCGGTTTTTCTGATTGATGCATCACCTTTCCCTGCCAGAAAATCGCTCAGGACCTGATTGATCTTTCCGGTTTTTGATGCCCCAGTCTTCAGCGTTTCAGGTTGCTGCTCCCGGAGGCTTTGTTCCTGTAATGAAAGGCCTGTATCTTCCCCGGAAGCCCCAATGATATTGTAATTTCCCGGCTTTTTTTGTATTGCAGAGGCGTAGGGTATAAAAGCTAAAAAGGACAGGCAAATTAATGTAATAAGTGCTGGTTTTTTGAACATTTTCAGGCATTCTCCTCGGATCAATATTTGTTAATGGTCCTGCAGTTACCGGAAACAGTGACAAAAACTTGTTTGTATGGAGACAACATGCTAATAAATCCATGGGAGAATTTCAAACAAATAAAATATGGATGAATGATGAATGCCGGTTTTAAAAAATATCTTGATTTTTTAAGAATATCCGGTTATTAATTCACTTTTAAAAATATTTGCCCCTGTTGTGCTGAGAACATCCTCAGAAACGGAATTGACTTAATTAAGGCCTTGTTAATAAAATCCGTTTAAACGAAGAATTTATATGAGGCATCTAGGTGAATGGAATACCTGTTTTGGATGCCTTGTTCTGTTTATAACGCTATGGAATATAGGATACATTATAAGGATCAACCTGTTGTGAACATTGAGAAAGATTCCCTTTCAGGGATTGACGCCCTGAAGCATCTCGGTGTCAGGGCTATTGAGAGGGTGATTGCCGTTAAGATAAACGGAATACCCCGCGACCTCCAGGCCGCTATTGAGCCTGAGTCCACGGTTGAGCCTGTTTATGCCGACTCCCCTGAAGGTCTTGAGATACTGAGGCACAGCACCTCCCATGTCATGGCAATGGCTGTAAAAGAGCTTTTTCCAGGCGTAAAGGTCACTATAGGTCCGGCAATTGAAAATGGCTTCTATTATGACTTTGATTATGAAAGGCCGTTTAAGGAAGAGGACCTCCCCCTGATAGAACAAAGGATGGAAGAGCTCGTCCAGAAGGATCTCCCTTTCACCAGGGAAGAGATCACCGGCAGGGAGGCAATTGACCGTTTCAAATCCCAGGGAGAACTGTATAAGGTTGAGATAATTGAAGATCTCGGGGCTGAGAAGGTCTCTGTCTATACCCAGGGCAGCTTTTCCGACCTGTGCAGAGGCCCCCATATACCGTCAACCGGAAGGATAAAGGCATTCAAACTCATCAAAACCGCGGGGGCGTACTGGCGCGGCGATGAGAAAAGGGCCATGCTGAGCCGCATCTACGGGACCGCCTTTGAAGACAGGAAGGTTTTAAAGCAGTATCTCCAGAGGATTGAAGACGCCAAAAAGAGGGACCATGTAAAACTGGGCAGGCAGCTTGACCTCTTCAACACCTATGACGAGATCGGTTCAGGCATGATCGTGTGGCATCCCAAGGGCGGGATACTGCGCCATCTTATAGAGGACTTTGAGGTTAAGGAGCATCTCAAACGGGGTTATGACATTGTCAAGGGGCCGCAGATCCTTAAGACTGCCCTGTGGGAAAAATCCGGCCATTTTGACCATTACCGCGAAAACATGTATTTCACGGAGATAGACGAGCAGTCCTACGGCATCAAGCCCATGAACTGCCTTGCCCACATGCTCATTTACCGGTCCGCCATAAGGAGCTACAGGGACCTGCCGAAGAGGTATTTCGAGCTCGGCCTGGTGCACCGTCATGAGCGTTCCGGGGTCCTCCACGGGCTTACCAGGGTCCGGGCATTCACACAGGATGACGCGCACATACTCTGCACGCCCGAACAGCTTAATTCCGAGATAAAAGGAGTGCTTGATTTTATCAAGGAAGTTATGGCGATCTTCGGGTTTGATTACGAACTTGAAATAAGCACAAGGCCGGAAAACTCTATCGGCTCTGATGAGGACTGGGAAAGGGCGACAGCCGCCCTGATCAAGGCAGTCGAGGACAACTCGCTTCCCTATGCGATAAACGAGGGTGACGGAGCCTTTTACGGGCCCAAGATCGACGTAAAGCTCAAGGACGCCCTTGACAGAAAATGGCAATGTGCAACGGTTCAATGCGATTTTACCTTGCCTGAAAGGTTTGATCTGACATATATTGACAGGGACGGGACGCGGCGACGCCCGGTAATGATACACAGGGTTATACTGGGTTCAATCGAGAGATTCATAGGCGTCATGATCGAACATTATGCAGGCGCCTTCCCGGTCTGGCTTTCGCCTGTACAGGCAAAGATACTGACTGTAACGGATAGAAATATACCTTACGGAGAGAAGGTATTAAAGAATCTGATCGATGCCGGCATAAGGGCTGAAGGCGATTTCAGGAATGAAAAGCTGGGGCTGAAGGTAAGAGAGGCACAGATGCAGAAGGTGCCCTATGCCCTTGTTATCGGCGACAGGGAATCACAGGATGAAGGAGTCACCCCCAGGCTCAGGGACGGGAGCAACCTGAGCTTTATGAAGGAAGGGGAATTTATTAATCGCATTCAGGAAGAATGCAAACAAAGGAGGTAGTGCTATAACGACTAAGTCCGAGGAAATCATGGTAAATGAGATGATCATGGCGAAAAGTGTACGGGTTATCTCAGATGATGGCAGCCAATTGGGTATTTTACCTACTCAGGAGGCTATTAATTTGGCAAACGATAAGGGCCTTGATCTGGTTGAGGTTGCGCCGACCGCCGATCCGCCTGTGTGCAGGATCATGGACTACGGCAAATATAAGTATAAAACCAGCAAAAAATTTCAGGAGACCAGGAAGAAAGGCAAGGCGGCACAGCTGAAAGAGGTCAAGGTGCGACCCCACACGGATGAGCATGATCTTGAGACCAAGATACGGAACATCAGGAAATTTCTGATCAAAAAAGACAGGGTAAAAATAACACTGACCTTTAAAGGCAGAGAGATTACCTATAAGGATGCGGCCATCGCGACGCTTAACAGGATTGCCGATGAGGTCAAGGAAGATGGCTCAATAGATCAGAATGCAAAGCTGGAAGGTCGCAATATGACCATGCTGATCGTGCCGAAATAGACTTTTTCATTATAGATAAAATAAAGTTAATTTCCTTTTCCGATCCCTTGCCTTAAGGCATCGGAGATTCTCCTTTAACAGGGAGAGAGGAATGATTCTGACTATTTCTTGTTTATGACCGGATTATAGTCGGACAGCCGGCCGTTTAAGATAAATGGTCATAAATTATTGGAATAAAAATGGAGGTTTTAGTATGCCGAAGATGAAGACGAACAGTGGCGCAAAAAAAAGGTTCAAGGTCACAGCCACAGGAAAGGTCATAAGGGCAAAGGCGAATAAAAGCCATATCCTTACAACAAAGACTACCAAGAGAAAGAGAAACCTGAGAAAATCAAGCGTTGTTAATTCAGCAAACATGGCCAACATGAAAAGGCTGATGCCGCATATGTTTTAGATCAGCATGGTTCAACAGTACATATGATCATGCAGGTTTTTAACTGATGATAAATAAATAGAAAGCTAAGAGGAATCACAAATGCCAAGAGTAAAAAGAGGCTTTAAAGCCAGACAGAGACGCAACAAGATACTTAAAGAGGCCAAGGGATTCAGGGGCGGTCACAGCAAGGTGTTTTCCACGGCTGCCGCCACTGTTTTGAAGGCCAGGGTATACGCCTACCGCGACAGAAAAAACAGAAAAAGAGAGTTCAGAAAACTCTGGATCATCCGTATTAATGCAGCTGCCAAAGAGAACGGACTGTCGTACAGCAGGCTTATGGGCGGACTTTTAAAGGCCGGGATTGAGCTTGACAGGAAGGTCCTTTCCGATATGGCCATAAATGATCCTGCTGCGTTTGCAAAAGTTGCCAATATGGTTAAATAATCATCTCCGGACAGCGCATAGGCAGCATTAATATTTAGGCCTCGTTTAAAAATCAAAAACCGGCTTTTCCATATAATGACACCTTAGGCCTCGTTTGTTTTAATGAACGGGGCCTAAGCATTCGATAGCCATTTATCTTTACTTCACATTCAGACAATGAAAGAACAATTACTTAAAATTCAGGAACAGGCAGCCATTGAGATAGGGTCCGTCAGCTCTCCTGAGGACCTTGAAAATTTCAGGATACAGTACCTCGGCAAGAAGGGGCACGTCACATCCGCCCTTAAGAGGCTGGGTGAACTGTCCGCGGAGGAAAGACCTGCGATAGGCCAACTGGCAAACAGCGTCAAGGCTGAGATCTCAACGATGCTGGAACAGGCGCGCGAGAGGCTGAAATCCGGTGCGGTTAAAAAGGAATGCCTGGATGTCACACTTCAGGGCAGGGAGCCTGCCAGGGGCCACCTGCACCCCGTTGAAATCGTCAACAGGGAGATCTGCGATATCTTTGTGAAGATGGGCTACAGGATTGTCCAGGGACCTGAGGTGGAGCTGGATTATTATAATTTTGAGGCCCTTAATATCCCCCAGGACCACCCTGCCAGAGACATGCAGGACACCTTTTATATCTCCGATAACGTGGTCCTCAGGACCCAGACCTCATCAATGCAGATAAGGGTGATGGAGAAGCAAAAACCGCCGGTAAGCATCATAGCGCCTGGTAAGGTCTACAGGAGCGATTCCGACGTCTCCCATACGCCCATGTTTCATCAGGTGGAAGGGCTCCTTGTGGATAAGGACGTTACCTTCAGCGATCTCAAGGGGACCCTTACAAGCTTTATACACCAGATGTTCGGAAGTTCGACGGCCGTAAGGTTCAGACCCAGCTTCTTTCCCTTTACAGAGCCAAGCGCCGAGGTGGACATACAATGCGTCATATGCAGGGGAAAGGGGTGCCGCACATGTGGAAACAGCGGCTGGATCGAGATACTGGGCTCCGGCATGGTCGACCCGGCTGTTTATGGCTTTGTGGATTATGACCCCGAGGTCTATTCGGGATTTGCATTCGGCATGGGCATAGAGAGGGTTGCCATGCTGAAATACGGGATAGACGATATACAGCTGTTTTTCAGGAACGACATGCGTTTCCTTAGGCAGTTTTATTAATCTCCAAGTCGTAATACCTGTAATTTATTTTACAGGATAATTATTAATGATTTCCTCCCCTCTTAGGGGAGGATTAAGATGTGGTCTCTTTAGGTTTTAGACCATATCACTGATACTTCAAGACCCCCTCCAGCCTCCCCCTAAGAGGGGGAGGGAATATAAGATATGGGACAAGTGGAATGAGAATAAGTCTAAACTGGCTAAAAGAATATATTGATATTGATCAGACGCCTGAAGAAATTTCACATATGCTGACAATGGCCGGCATCGAGGTGGAGGGCATTGAGCATGCAGGCCATTCGCTGGATGACATCATAGTCGCAAAGATCATCTCTGTCGAAAAACATCCGAACGCGGACAGGCTCACCAGCTGCCTTGTGGATACGGGAAAGGAGCAGGTACCCGTTGTATGCGGGGCGCCCAATACAGCGGCAGGCATTAAGGCAGCCATGGCCCTTCCAGGCACTACACTTCCCGGCGGGATGCTCGTTAAGAAGGGCAAGATCCGCGGTGAGGTCTCCATGGGCATACTTCTTGCCGAAGACGAGATGGGGCTTACCGATGATCATGCAGGCATAATGATCCTTCCGGATGATTTTGAGACAGGCTCCAGGCTCTCATCCATGATGCCTTTAAAGGATTCCATTCTGGAGATCAAGCTTACGCCAAACCGCCCCGACTGCGCATCCGTAATAGGCGTGGCAAGGGAAATAGCGGCCATCACAGGCGGCAGTATCCGCATGCCTGATGCAGAATACCGGGAGACAGGCGCCCATATTAATGAACTTGTATCTGTGACGATCGACGATACAACAGGCTGCCCGAGGTACGCAGCTGGAATGATACAGGGCGTTGAGCTCAGGACGTCTCCATTCTGGATGAGATACCGACTTCATGCCTCCGGGGTAAGGGCCATTAACAATGTGGTGGATATCTCAAACTACGTGCTGATGGAGATGGGCCAGCCCCTTCACGCCTTTGATTACCGGATGCTCGCAGGACACAGGATCGTGGTTGCAAGGGCAAAGGACGGGGACATCTTCACAACCCTCGACGGGCAGGAGCGCAGACTCAACAGGGGGCATCTGATGATCTGCGACGGTGAAAAGCCGGTTGCCCTTGCGGGCATCATGGGGGGCATCAATTCCGAGATTAAACCGGACACAGGCGATGTGCTTGTTGAAAGCGCATATTTCGATCCCCTCACCATAAGAAGAGGGGCAAAGGTCCTGGGAATATCCACGGAGGCGTCATGGCGGTTTGAACGCGGAATTGACATGGATGGCGTTAAAAATGCCCTCAAGAGGTCCCTGGCCCTGCTTGAGGAACTCACGGGCGGAAAGGTGTGCAGGGGAATAATCGATAACTATCCGGCGCCCTATACCCCCCCTGCAATTGAACTCAGGGTTAAAAAGGTAAACGTCTGCCTGGGCACTTCCCTCACTAAGGAGGAAATTACGCCCTATCTGAAATCCATCCGGATGGAGGTCAGGGATATCGATCAAGAGAGGCTTGAGGTTAAACCCCCTTCATTCCGTGTAGATATCGACCGGGAGATCGATCTCATAGAAGAGGTGGCCAGGCTGCACGGCTATGACAATATCTCCGTAACGTTTCCCAGGATAAGCTCATACAATGAGGGTGACGATCCTGCCGTCAAACTCCATGACCAGGCCTGCGCTGTAATGACCGGCATGGGATTCAGTGAGATCCTTACCTTCAGCTTTGTCTCGCCTGATAGTGTTGATAAACTGGGCGCTCCGGAAGGAAGTTATTTACGGTCACTGGTGAAACTCCGGAATCCTCTTACAATCGACCAGTCTGTTATGAGGACCTCTCTTTTTCCGGGACTTCTTGACACCGTCAAGGAGAATATCGATAATGGAGAACAGGACCTCAAGTTCTTTGAATGGGGCAATATTTACATCAATCGTGAAAACGAGCCGCTGCCTGATGAAAGGCCTGTACTTGCGGGAATAATAACCGGCTTCCACGAACAGAAGGCATGGCATAGCGCCTCCAGGGAGACGGACTTCTATGACATCAAGGGAGCTGTTGAGGTCCTGTTGAAATCCCTTGGATACAAAGAGCCTTCCTTCAAAAGGGACAGCCGCGTCGCAGGATATGATCAGGATATATCCTGCGGGATCTATATATCCGGCAAATGCATTGGGCACGCGGGCAGGGCGGACGATGACGTTATAAAAAGATTTGATATAAAGGCAAAGGCTGCCTATATATTCGAGATTGATATAGAGGCCCTTAACGGGAAAGACCTTGAGCCGGTCATCAGGTATGCACCCTTCAGCCGGTTCCCTGCCGTTAAAAGGGACCTGACCGTTATAGTCGATGAGGGGATGGAAAGCAGCTTGATAAAGGAGCTCATCAGGAGGGAAGGGGGCGGGCTGATTGAATCTGTCGCCATCTTTGATGTGTACAAGGGCGAGAAGATAGGCGCAGGCAGGAAGACCATCAGCTTGAGGATTATATACAGGTCCATGGAGACCACTCTTGACGGAAACATGATCAACAAGCTCCATGAAAAGATAACCGGCAGGATAATGAAAGAGACAGGCGGAACTTTAAGCGAGGGATGAGGAGATCATGAAGATCCCTGATAACAAGCGTTATTTCCGTATAGGCGAGGTGAGCCGCATCATCGGCGTCGAACCCTATGTGCTCAGATACTGGGAGAGCGAGTTTCCCCAGATAAGGCCTTCCAGGGCTGATTCCAGACAGAGGACCTACCAGAGAAAAGACCTTGAGATCATTATCGAGATCAAGCGGCTTCTGTATGACGAGAAAATTACCATAGAAGGCGCCAGAAAAAGGCTTGCGGCTATGAAGCATGCAATGTCCGATCCGACCGATCCGAAGGCCTTCATCAAAGACCTGAAAAGAGAACTCCAGGATATCGTCGAACAGATGGATTAAGGCGTATTTCCCTGATCTTGATTGAGAGGCACTCGTGGGCAAACCCAAATCCAATTTTCATCTCAGCAAATTCAAAATCCGAAACTCGAAAACTTATTCAGACATTATGTGAATGATTAACCCGGGATTTTCATATCTTTTGGTTGATTTTTTGTATTATATGGATAATAAAAAACATGTTCAGTTCAGCAATGTCCGGTTAAGATCTTGCAAAGAGAAAAATCAGGCATTTTAGTCATGGGAGGCCCGATTTTTTTAAATTAAAATGGGCGGCCTGCTGAGGACCAGGTATAAAGCCTATGCAGCGGGCGGAAAGGGCCCTCAATAGCTTTTGGGGATAGAGGTCCCGACACATATCTCAATATATATCCGCCCGCTTAACACCACCTTTTGCAAGTTCTTTGCATGTTATCCATTTTAATTTTAAAAAATCGGGCCTCCCATGACAAGGGTGCAGGCTGATGCAAGATCTTAACCGGACATTGCTGTGTTCGGTTATCGATGGAAAATTAACAATAAAAGGAGTGTGTCATGAATTTAAGTAAATCGCTTATGGGAAGGCGGCAGTTCCTTGTTGCCGCAGGCGTGACCTCTACGGCAGCTCTTGCCGGCAAAAAGATCGCGAGTGTCATTGATCCCGCTTTTCAAACAGGCGCCGCAATGGCGGCCGAAAAACCCGCCGGGGATATCAAGGGAGGGGGTTTCAAGTACAGCCATCTTCTGTCTCCTCTTATGATAGGGGACAAGATCGTAAAAAACAGGATGATCCACACTGTCGGCTCGCCGCCGCATTTCATGCAGGGGCCTGAGAACTTTCCCGCCGATGTGAGCAGGATCTTCTATTCCACCGTGGCCAAGGGCGCGGCCATTGTCCTTTGTCCTACCGCCACCGGTTCAGGCCAGGGGGCGCCTCAGGTATCTAAAAAAGAGGGCTTCGGCGACAGCATACATATGTCGGACTATGACGCAACGGACCCCGGGGTCCAGAATTATTTCGCCCAGATAATAGAGGGGGTTCATTCAATGGGGTCCCTTGTCCTGGGCGGCAGCATCGGTGGAAGCGACGTTGCGGCAACGGCAAAGGCACTCGAGGATCAGGGTGTGGATGTGGTTATCATGGGCGCAAGAAACCTCAGCGATAAAAATGCGGTACGCGCAGCCATTGAACAGATGCAGGCTGTCAAAAAGGCGACCAATCTTATAATAACCATGTACCCTACAGTCCAGCATCCCCTGTTGAGACCGGAGACAGGCGACAGCCTCACGAGGGGTTGTCCTACCCTGGAGGAGGCCATTTCAGCCGCAAAGGCCTTCGAAGGTCTGGTCGATATTTTTCAATTCAGACCTGCTGCCGCAATGGGTTCCCACCCCTCGGGATGGAACCAGGAAAAAGGCAAACCCGACGCCCTTTATCTGGCAAAGGCGATAAGGGACGCGGGCATTAAGATGCTTCTGGCGCCCAACTCCGGATTCCAGGACCTGGATGAGAACGAGGAATTCATAGCGAGCGGCCTGTGCGACATGATCACCATGTCCAGGGCCTGGCATGCCGATACGGAATACGGCAAAAAGGCCTATGAAGGCAGGGGCGAAGATGTGGTGCCCTGCATCCGCTGCAACAGATGCCATGGCCCCGGTTTTACAGGCCCCTGGTTTGCCGCATGTTCAGTAAATCCCAAGATAGGGCTTCCGTCGACCGTGGCTGCAATTGAGCCCCCGACCAGGTCCAGGAAGGTTGCCGTTATCGGAGGAGGTCCGGCGGGCATGAAGGCCGCCTTAACAGCCGCAGAAAGAGGGCATAAGGTCACCGTATACGAAAAAAGCGACGCCCTCGGGGGGCTTCTCAGGCATACGGATTATGCTTCCCACAAGTGGCCCCAGAAAGAATATAAGGACTATCTTGTAAGACAGGTGAAAAAGGCAGGCATTGAAGTGCTGCTGAAAACGGAGGCCACACCGGAAATGATCAAGGCAAAGGGCTATGAAGTGGTCCTGGCCGCTATCGGGGCGGATGTCATAGTCCCCAAGATCCAGGGTTCAGACGGCAAGAACATATACGACCTGATGGCCGTCTATGGCAGGGAAAAGGAATTGGGGAAGAACGTTGTGATTATCGGAGGCGGAGAATTCGGTGTTGAGACAGGAATATATCTGGCGGCAGCCGGACACACAACAACAATGCTTACGAGTGGAAAAGAGCTCCTGCCCGTTGAGAGGGTCCACTACCCCGAATATATAGTCGATACCTATGAGCATCTGAAAAACTTTCATTATATCCTGGAGGTAATACCCAAAGGCATTTCTGAGGGAAAGGTCACCTACACCGATGCAAAAGGCAATGAAAAATCCATCCAGGCCGACAGCGTGGTGCTTTACGGCGGGCTCAGGCAGAAAAAAGCGGACGCCCTGAAGTTTTCCGGTTCCGCTAAAAATGCCTTCCTCGCAATAGGTGAGTGCGGCGGCAAGGGCGGAAACATACTAAACGTTACGCACAGTGCATTTTTTGCGGCGTCTCAGATCTGACGTTGTGCTTTAGAAGACCTTATGAAAAGAAGGAGAATGATAATGATAAAAAGAGCATGGATATTGCCTTTGATTTTGTTTGCGGTCTTGATCTATTCTGGGACGGCCTTTGCGGGATTGACCAGGATCGGGACTGCCACGTACAACGGTAACGAGTATGGTCTGATCTATGAGGATGATCAGAATCTGATATGGCTGGACTACACTAAACCACAGGAACCCTTCGGCGTAGGATGGTTCGGCATGGTGAAATGGGCGGCCGGGCTGAATTACTCCGGGGTGCTGACCTACAAGTTCAACCCCGGCGTAACCGTAGCCTGGCTGGGCACCTGGCGACTGCCCTTGACCGTGGACGGCGGGCGCACATTTGGTTATGACGGCACAACGACCGCAGGCTTCAACATAACAACCAGCGAGATGGGGCACCTGTTCTACAAGTCCCTGGGGAATCTCGCATATTATGACACCAAGGGTAACGTTCAGGCGGGCTGGGCAGGGCTGAAAAACAAAGGCCCCTTTGTTAACCTTCTGCCTAATTCCTACATGTCAGGCACCGAATATGAGGCCTATCCCATGCATGCATGGGATTTCAACATGTACTTCGGCTCCCAGGGGAACATGTGGTTTAAGCCCAACTTTATGTGTGAAGCCCTTGCAGTTCGGCCTGCCAGGGTTGACTTGCCATCGTCAAAATAAAGTTACTTACATGGAAATCGTTAAAGAGGAGATATCCGGACGGAGAACTACATCCGGCGCCGCAGCAGTGCGCTGCATCGGCGTCAGGAAGTACTTCCAGTCCGTTCATGCTGTTGACGGCATTGACCTGGAGGTCCGGACCGGAGAATGCTTCGGCCTGCTGGGCCCGAACGGCGCAGGCAAGACCACACTGGTCGAGGTCCTGGAAGGTCTGACCAGGGCGGACCGCGGCATAGTTGAGTTGCTTGGCTATCGCTGGGGGAGCGGAAATGACCGGAAGTTCCGGGACCGGATCGCGGTGCAGCTCCAGGAGACCCAGCTTGCGGACAAGCTGACCGTTGAGGAGACCCTTCGCCTGTTCAGGAGCTTTTTCAGCCGGGGCCGCTCAGTGGATGAGGTGATCAGGCTGGGCGAACTGGAGGAAAAGCGGAAGGAGAGGGTATACAGACTTTCAGGCGGGACAAAACAGAGGCTTGCGCTGGCATGCGCACTGGTTAGCGATCCGGAGCTGCTGTTCCTGGATGAGCCCACAACCGGTCTGGACCCCCAGGCAAGGGCAAGGGTCTGGGATGTGGTCGAGGGATTTAAGCTCAGCGGCGGCACCGTCATGCTGACCACGCACTACATGGAGGAGGCAGCCCGGCTTTGCGACAGGGTCGCGATCATGGACCACGGGAAGTTCCTGGCAATCGGCACTCCTTCCGAACTGGTTGCATCTCTTGGCGCAAGGGAGATAATAGAATTCCGCATCCTGGGCGAGTTTGATGCCTGGGTCCTGCAGGGCCTGCCGGGCGTAAAAACGGTTGAAGGAAAAAATGAGGGCTATGTCATGAAGGTCGTTTCCATTGACAATACGCTGCCTGCCCTGTTAGCAGCGGTTGAAAAGAGGCACGCAAGGCTGCATCACCTGGTGACGCGCCAGGCGACGCTGGAGGATGTATTCATGAGCATGACAGGGGGGAAACTCAGCGATGAAGGATAAGATCAGAAACCCTTTGTATGAACTGACGGTCTCACGGATAAAGGAAAGCGTGCGTGAGCCGGAGATGCTTTTCTGGGTCTTCGTGTTCCCGATCCTGCTTGCCGTTGCACTGGGGATAGCATTCCGTGAAAAGCCGGCAGATACATTGCGCATAGCTGTTGAAGAATCAGCCGGCGCTGGCCGGATATCAAAACTCCTGTCCGCCCGCAGTGACATAGAGCCCATTATCCTTGACTATCGGGAAGCGAATGAGCAGCTTCGCAAGGGTAAGGTCGATTTAATCATAGGCATTGACGACAGCACCGGGACCGGGCAGACGGGTGATTTACCGGGAAGCCTGGTCTTTACCTATGATGAGACCCGCTCCAACAGCAAGATGGCTCATATGGCAAGCAGGGATGCAATAGAGCTGGGCCTTGGCCGAAAGGATACGGTCTCCATCCGTGACAACAGGGTCGAGACATCAGGCTCCCGCTACATCGACTTTCTGATCCCGGGCCTGATCGGCATGAACCTCATGGGCAGCGGCATGTGGGGGGTAGGCTTCGCCGTGGTTCTCGCGCGAACACGAAAGCTGTTAAAGAGGCTTGCAGCTACACCCATGAGGCGTTCGCACTACATGCTGGGCTTCATGCTTTCGCGCATGATCTTCCTGATCCCGGAGGTGGCGATGCTTGTGGTTCTGGGGTGGCTCATATTCAGGGTGGAGGTATTCGGATCTGTGCTGGACCTTGTTGTCGTGTCCATACTGGGGTCACTGACCTTTGCTGGGCTGGGCCTTCTCGTGGCTGCGCGCACCAGGACCCTTGAAGGGGCGAGCGGCTGGATGAACTTCATCATGATGCCCATGTACGTCCTAAGCGGCTCTTTCTTTTCCTATGAAAGGTTCCCGGAGTTTTCATTGCCCATCATCAGGGCCCTGCCTCTGACGGCCCTCAACGACGCCCTGCGCGCCGTGATGAACGACGGCAGGCCGCTCTACAGCATATGGCTGGAGCTTTCTGTAATGACGATCTGGCTGATCCTGACCTTCATGGTATCCCTGAAGATCTTCAGGTGGCAATAGAATTCAGACTGCCATTCTCCTTTAACCTTTTTCCTTTATCCTTCCTTAGCCGGCTCCGAGAAACAGCTTCAGGCGCCTTCATGGAAATAATCAACTCTCCTGAATGCCGCCCTCCCTGCCAGGTAAAAAAGCCAGCCTGCAATCAAACCCGCGACGACATCGGTCGCGTAATGGTAAGAATTATAGACTGTGGAGACAGCAAGGGGGACGAACAAACCCAGGGCGATCCAAAACCATCGTTTCAGATACCTGAAGGTATAGATAACCACCACCAGTGCGCCGGCCACATGAGAGCTGGGCATTGCGCCTCCGTCAAGATCTCCGCTGCTGAACAGATAATTCATTAAAGCCACCATCCCACGGGGTTCCGGGAACAGGGCTGAATGATTATCGGTGGGGCCTTTTACCGGAAAAATAACGAAAATAATATAACAGCTCAGCATGGTGAACATCAGGACGAACTGCATCTCCTTCAGACGGGAGGCGCGGCTCCAGAATTCCTTTGGCGCTTCAGGAGACGAGGCGATCTTTCTTTCCTGCAGATACAGCAAGGTGACAGGGGCAATAAGCAGCGCATAAAAGCTTGCATAGGCAGCATGAGACAGCTGCGCCAGCAGTTCAGAAGGGCACTTTTGTCTTAAAAGGAGATATGGCTCAAAGCCGAAGACGGTCCTGTCAAGGTTAATCACAAAACCGTCCAGAAAATCATGGAAGATGACCCTGTTGAACAGCCCTGTCTCGTAGTGAAGGGCGCTGAGCAGGAAAATGGGTATCAAGACCGTGCCTATCTGCAGCAAGCGGTTATTACGCCTGTTTCTGAAGTACTGGAAGGCCATGTAAGCGGCGGCGGCGGCGATGTGCGACGTTAGCAGGGCAGGGGACATGCGGATCTGTGAAAAGAAGACGCACAGATAGATGATGATGAGAAGATTATATATATGCAGAAGGGCCTCAACAGGAATAATGACTCCCGGCCGTGCCCGTTTTTTCATCATGGTTGTTCACCTCACTCCGATCTGACATGAGAATGGGATCGGACCTTTATGGACTACCGTAAAAAATGCCTTTTCTCAAGAATAACTGTGTAATGTGTAAGAGTCTCTGAACTATGTCTCATCCACTTCAAAGGGCCAGTCTTCCTTATTAAGCACGACGCGCGGGTAATTGGTGTCATACATAAGCTGCCCCCTCACGCCCACCTCCTCATCCGGGATCAGTTGCCGGAAGTCAGGCGCCAGAACATTTACCCTGCTGCTGATCGCTTCGGCAATGGGTTCTCCTTCCCGAGTCGTTGAATGTAGGACCTGTGGCATTGATTCCGTTCCTGACCCCCTCAAATACCAGGCCTTCTTCAAATGTATCGCGGCCATGTTGGGGATGTCAATAGCGTCTTTGGGACAGATGCACCAGCACAGGTCGCAGCCTTCACAATGATTGTGAAAAACCGGAGGGATCTTTGAGAAGTCGATGGCGTCCTGCGGGCACTCCTCCACACAGAGGGTGCATTTGGGGTATGTGCACTTGGTCATATCGATTTCATGCGTGGTCTTTTCCGCTTCATATGATATGACGTCATAATAACAGACCCTCTGACATAGCCCTCCGCAATGCGCACAGGCCTCCTTGCGGACCAGCGGTGAGTCTGCTGAACCGACAGGTGTTATCACTGAAAAGTCAATTGCCTGTACCGGGCAGTTGTCCATACATTGAGTGCAGCGGGGATAGACACATTTTGTCAGGTCAAATTCCGGGACGGCATTCGGCGCGCCGTGTGAAGGGCTTATTTTACCCTCTTCATTTACGGAAGGCAGCCACATGCCCTCTCCGGACAGAGGGGCCGGTATCTCCGGGATAAGGTCCCTTTCACCGGCATAAATCCTTATGGAATTCTTCGCCATCTGCCTGCCGAATGCCTCAGCTTCAATAAGATCAATCCTGTCAGGGTGGCCGTGCATGCGATCCGGCCTGGACACGTGCAGCGTCATATCCGATGTCCCGTACCAGAAGTTCCAGCCGATAATGCACATGCCCTTCTTCAGGATATTCCGTGACATAGACCAGAATTGAACTATGGGCTGCCCACCCTGCGTAGCGAAGAGGATGCAATGTTTTCCGTCCATACGGGGCATGTCATGTGTAAAGACCTTGACATTGGCGACTTCCCGGTGAAACCAGTTCGGGGAGCCCACTGCCATCACATCATATTTTGACATGTCTTCCGGTTTCACTTTATTTATCGGGGCAATATCGCAGGCAATCACTGATTTCATGCCTCGGTATATGGCCCCGGCAATCTTCGCAGTGTTTCCTGTTCCGGAATAATAGACTACAATCCCTTTAAGGGATTTACCTGCAGAGGACCCCGGTTTATCCGTGGCTCCTGCCGCTGCCGTTTGAAAGATAAGATCGAAGGCCCTGGCAAACCTTCCGAAGAATAGCGTAAGGTTGGAAACAAGAAATGCAATCAGGAACTGCCGTCTACCCAGGAGTGATCGAATCAGGTTCATAACCCCCTCCTTTCTCTTAATCTCTATGGGTTTAATTAATCACGGCTTGCTGCGGATGGTCATTCCGGCAAACCTTCGTAGCGGCGCAGCGGCGCTATGTCGGGTTTCGCGAAGGCGGAAGCCGGAATACATAACTCAAAACTGTATGCCGGATCGGATCCGACATGAGGTTTGGTGCCCCGCTGCTCTGCAGCGGGGCCCTTCATTCAAAATATCAGATACGGGATGCAGCGGCAAACGCTATGCGGTTGCACTTGCGCACATCTCCGCCATTGCCGGTGCAGTCACCGATGACAAAGAACCCGTTTGCTGAACCGAAAAACTTCATTGCTTCATCCTGTCTCGGTTTAAGGCCGCCAAAGATTACCACGCTGTCTGCCGGAATGGACTTCTCCTGGCCCCTGGCATCCTGATAGGTCACCTTCCCGGTTGAAATGCCGGTGGCTGCCGCCTCCAGGATGTAAGTGAAGCTGTCCGTCTTTTCAAAATGAATTCCCTGGTGCGGACCTTCCTGCGGCACCAGCTGTTTCCCGCTTGCCAGGACCGTTACATTGTGGCCGCACTGGGACAGATGCAAGCCGGTCTCAGCGCCGCGCCCTCCGCCTATGACAACTACATTTTTACCGAGGGCCTTCTCGTTGCCGTAAACATTAACCACATTCCAGATATTGCTGCCGTCAGCGCCGGGGATTTTTGAAACAACAGGCTCCGTACCGGCTGCAACCAGGACCGCATCATACCCTTTTTTCCTGATCATATCCGGGGTGGCCTCTGTGTTTAAAAGAACCTGCACCCCTGTCTTATTTACCTGGCGGATAAGGTAATCCTTGAATTCTTTAAGGGGCCATTGAAAGGAAGCAAAATCCGTGTGCCGCAGCATCCCTCCCAGGTAGGCGTTTTTCTCATAAATGGTTACCTTGTGCCCCCTTTCGGCAGCCACAATAGCAGCCCTCATGCCGGCCGGGCCTCCGCCTATGACGGCAACCTTCTTTGACAAGGCGGGAGGTTCAATCATCCTATTAAGCCTGTGCGCTATGCCCAGTTCCGGGTTTACCGAACAGAAGCTGAGCCAGGTTGTGTCGCCGTGGCATTTATTGCATCGTATGCAGGGCACCACATCCTCTCCCCTGCCTTCGGATGCCTTTTTGCCGTATTCTGAATCGCAGATAAAGGCCCTGGCCATGGCTATCATATCGGTTTTCCCGGCCGCGATGAACCCATTGTTCAAATCCAGATCCTGATAACCGCCAATGGCCGACGTGACAATCTTAGTGCCGCTTTTCTTCAAGGCCTCGGCATATTTGAGGGTTAAAGGGGATCCTTTCTGTGAATTCCATCCCATCGGGTGCGCCGCTGTGGCATCCGTTGACCGGAGCTGAAGGATATCAACCGAGCCTTCCCATATCCTGGCGTACTGAACAACATCTTCAATGGTGTATCCGCCCGCTACCTCCTCGCCGCTGATCTGCGCCTCTATGAGAAAATCCTGGCCGCAGGCCTTTTTTATGGCCTTAAAGAGCTCAAGGGGAAACCGTGCACGGTTCTCCAGGCTACCGCCGTATTTGTCCGTTCTTTTATTAAGCGCGGGCGACAGGGCATGCGCCAGCATGTGAGAGCGGTATGACATATATATGTTCACCATGTCATAACCGAGGTTTTGATAAAACTTTGCCTGTTTTGCAGCATTTTCAATCATTTCCTGGATCAGATTGACGGGGATCTCTTTTCCGGCGGACATGGTGCCCATGCTCATAGTCGCCGGAGCCGCAGCGGTGCCGCCTGATGCTCCACCGGGCGCTCCTCCGGCGCCGGCAGGCATTGGGCCGCCAGGCGCTTCACCCTGGCCTCCGGCGCCTCCGCCGGGCATGCCGGCCCCGGGCATTTCTCCAGGTCCGCCGCCGGTTCCGCCGGTAGACTCACTGATGCTGTACCCTGAGGGCATTGTGAGGTTAAGGCCGACGGAGGCCTTGGAATCATAGAAATGAACGGCATCCGCAATCTGTGCGTAATAATTCTGGACAGCAGGATCCTCCATATCCCACATTGTCATATGCGCCGAGTCGCCTTGAAGGGCCTTGCGGTCTCTCATGACTCCGCCGCCTTTAACGGTGACAACGGCAGCGCCGTTTCTGGCAACCCCTGCGTAATGGGATATGACCGTTTCAGCAGGGAAAGTTTCAGGCCCCTGCAGAAAATGAGGAAGGCTCCTGGAGTGTATCATCCTGTTTTTCAGGATAACATTTCCGATTTTTATGGGTGATAAAAGATGGCTGTATCTGCTGCTGAAGGCCCCTTTGATGCCGGCAGGGCCGGTTTTTTCAGCTGCCCCTGCAAGACCCGTTTGAAAACCACCGAGCTTATTGCCGGTCAGAGCACATGTGGAGGCAACACCTGTTGCGATCAGGAATTGTCTCCTTCCCATAAGCGATTTTACAAGATTCATAATTCTCTCCCTTTTTTAAATTGATTGTAGTTCTTCTCCCATTCATTCGGAAGAAGGCATTTTAATGGATCTTTTAAACCATATACCCCTTGAATCCTATTTAGTTACGGCGAGCACGATCCTGCCGCTGTAGGTACCGGCCTTAATCGGTTTTTTAACGCCGTCAACCGTCATGATAACCCTTGAGCCTTTGGGTGCGCTGATTTTACAGCCTTCGCCGATGGTGAGGCTGGTGATAGTGCCGGTGCCGGTAACGTTCCAGGCTGCGCCGTCCTTAAGGGTTACTGAGATGTCATTGCCGCCGTTATAAAACATCTTGTTGGCTACATGGCCCAGATGGTAATATTCCTTCATGGTGAAGTGGGTGTTCTGATTGCCTTTTTCATCAACGTGAATGATGGAGGTGGCGCTTATGGCGCCGTTCAGGGAGGCCCCCCTGCCCAGCGTGACCTCCAGCTTATCGGCAGCCTGGCCGCCGAAGTAACCGGTCCCGTTGTAAAAGTCGCCGTTCAGCACCACGTCGCCGGCGTTGAATGTGTATGTGTTTCTTTTGTCTGTGGTGGTCTTAACAGGGTAGTCGATGCCCGGGTAGCCCTTGTCCTCATTGAATTCCGTGTTGAAGCGGAGACCGATAGTGCTTGCAGTGTTTAAGCCCACCAGTGCGTCGTCGTTGTCGATCATCTGAAGGATTATGCCGTCCTTTGAGTTGATCTTTGCTCCGTTGCTGACGGTCATATTGACGTCGCCGGACTTCATCAGAAAGGCCGCGTTGCCGGTATTGACTATGGTTCCGTCCGTTATCGTGAGATTGCCCTTGCTGTGGGCCATCCAGCCGAAGGCGTCGGAGTTGATGACGGTATTTTTTCCCAGTCCGGTAATACCGGTAAAGACCGGGGTGTCGGAGGGAACAGGATCATAACCCTCTTTTGTGTGGCCCAGAAAGTCGGTCACGGTTTTACCGTTGGGGATCTGCTTCACGGGATATATGTCAAGAGGTTTTTCGAATTTTGAGGAGGCATAGACGGCATCTCCGCCGGTGACGATGCCGGCGTATGTGCCCACGTTAAAGGTGACACCGTAGAAATATTCCTTGGCGCCGAGTATATAAGTGCCGTAGCCGCTGCCGAAGTTCGTGCTGAACGGATCTTTGTCGCCATGCAGGGTCAGGGTCGAGTCGACAACGGTCATGACCATATCGGAGCCGCCATCGGTGGAAAGAACGCCCCAGTTGGCGGCATTGGCGTCGGTCCTCACTACGGTAAAGGTGGAGCACGTGCCCATCAGGTTTGTGGCACGGGCGCTGCCGGTGATCCCCAGCACCCACGGCGGCGCGACCATTATTGATGTGTCCGCGGAGTTCACATAGCCGTCATACAGGGTGCCCCCCATGACATTGAAGGAGGAATCGGCAAGCAATACGTCTGCATTGTCGTATACAAAAAAAGCAAGGCGGGCAACGCCCTCGGTACGGATGTTCACCTTGTCTACGGTCACTTTGGCGTTGTTATAGGCACTGATAACAGCGCCATAGCCATTAAAGTCGCTGACGTCACTTCCGTCGCTCTTGCTGAGGAAGTTGAAGGTGGAATCCTTGATAGCGTAATCGGCGCCGTTTACAATGATGCCGTTAAAGTTGTCGCTGGTTGAATTAATGGCTATGTTGGAGGCGGAGGCCGCTGTCACGGACCCGCCCGATACGGCCTGACTGATGGACAGGGACTTCACCAGGCCGGTCTTATCCACATAAATCGCAGCCCGGTAGTTGTCGACGCCCCTGTTGTTGGAGCCGACAGGGCTGCTGCTAAGCCTGTCAGTGATGACAAGTTCAACATTCTTATAGGTCCCGGGTTTGATTCCTGTTTCAACACCGTCAACCATCATGGTCAGGTTTTTGCCGGGGGTCTTGATGGTGGCGCCCTCGGGAATGGTCAGACTCGATAGTTTAGCATTCTCGGTAACAACCCAGGTTGAGCCCGGTTTAAGATTTTTGGCTGCCGCATCCGCTGCAAACGCTGTTGTATTGCCGGCAGTAAACGGCATAATAAACATTGCTGCAACGCCTATGGCCGTTAATATCCTGATGAATTTATTTTCCATGATAATTTCCCCCTCCTTCAAAAATAGTTTCTGTTTATTAAAAATTGACATTTATTGATTCATGCTATCAGCTTATAGGTGATCCGGTAATCTTCAAGACACACCTCATGTTCAGTTTTATATTAATGGAAAAGATTAAAGTGGGCGAGGAGAATCTTTTATGGTTAGACCTTTATTATTAATATAATAAACTGTCAAGAATGAAAATGAACTCTAATATTTTCGGGTACTGCTTGAGGGTATTTTCCCGATTAGCCGGGAGAAAGGGTCCAGGGGTTCAAGGATTCGAGGGTTCAAGTGTAAGGACAAAGGAAAAAGGTTAAAGGAGAAAGGTAGTCTGAACCCTGTCTGCTGTCTTCTGTTCTCCCTCTTCTGTCTCATTTTTTTCACTCGACCCCTGGACCCCTTGAAGCCTTATCATCGACCAGCTAAATTGGGGATGATTTGTCTCGCCGTCCATGATTAGCACGGGAGGGTTGTTGATGCTGATTTAATTACACTGATCCGGTTTTCTCACTTGCCGGCCTTCCATTCATTGAGCAGTTCTACCGCCTTTTTTGTACAGTCACAAATCAGTTTTGTGCAACGGTCATTGCGGGGCTCCGTTGCCCCCTCTCCGTAAAGACGGTTGTATTCATTCTGCCATGTCCCCCTTGATACGCTGCACAGGGTGGAATTCACTATGATCCGGACAAGGTTCTGGGAGGGCAGGGGGCCGGATGCAGGTTTGTAATTGTCCCATTCAGTGCTGGGAAAGGAGAATCCGCTGTACCACTCATAGAACTGTTTGCCGAGGGTCCTTCCTGCACCGACCATATTCATCAGCAGATACGGCCCTATAACCGCCCCGCAGGTCTGGCCCAGGGGGCCTCCGCCGTTGCCGAAGCTGCCCAGGTTTATCGGGATCTGCTCCCATACGGAACCAGGACCGAGCGCAGCCCTCAGGCCGTAGGCAATTGCCCCGAATGACTTGCCTCCGCAGCCTTCACAGCCGGGCGGGCTCCAGGCAGATTGACCGACTGCAACCGGATCAAGTACCGTGTAAGGCCACGCACCTATGGCAGGTGTATCTGCCGCCGCGGTAGCCGGGGAAATGGTTTGCTCCAGGATGATGCCGCCTGCCAGAAAGCCGGCGCTGCCTTTGAAAAAAATTCTCCTTGATAAATTAATTGCCTTTGAGTTCTTCATTTATTATTTCCTTTCTGATTTATTATCCCTTCTCAAACTCGATGTAGAAGACATACCTGGATCTCCTTCTGTAATCATGCTCTGCTGTATTTTGCTGCCTCATTTGATCGTTATTGATCATAAATCCACGATCCCTATTGTACATATTATAATTTAAAAATATATCACATATTCCACCCCTAATTTTTCTTCCTGTCCAGAACCTCGCCGACCTTGATCAAGAAATCACTAGGGGAGATTGGCTTTGAAATAAAATCAACACCCTGTTCAATTACTCCCTTTGCCAATAAAACTTCTTGTGTATATCCGCTTATGTAGAACACCGATACTCCGAACCGTATTTTTTTAATCGTATTATAAACATCTTTCCCGTTTTTTTTCGGCATGATAGCATCGAGTATAACAAGGGAGATTTCCTCATGCTCCCGGAATTTATTGACGGCATCATCACCATCCACGGCTTCAATGACCCTGTAGCCATATTGCTCCAGGATATCCTTAATGAAAGCCCTCACATCATCATTATCTTCGGCTGCCAGAACCGTCTCTTTGCCGACCCTGATATTAACCGGTGTCTTTTCCGTTTCATGGACATCCGCTTTTATTAACGGAAAATAAATTTGAAAATCGGTTCCTTGCCCGGGTTCGCTGTTAAGTAAAATATACCCGTAATGTTGCTTTACAATTCCGTATGTTGTCGAAAGACCAAGTCCTGTTCCCTTTCCTACCTCCTTGGTAGTATAGAACGGGTCAAAGATCTTTTTTTTCGTATTTTCATCCATGCCGATGCCGTTATCCGAAACGCTTAGCAGTGCATATCTTCCCTTTTTGCCGAACCCGTTAGTCAAGATGAATTCATCGTCCAGATCCGCTATTTTTGTCGAAAGCTTCAGTATCCCTCCCTTCGGCATCGCATCTCTGGCATTGGTTACAAGGTTGAAAAGGATCTGGTCAATCTGGGTGGAATCAGCCAGGATATTGATTTTCTCCGGGGCAACTTCCGTAATAAGTGTGATATCTTCTGTAATAAGTCTTCTCAGGAGTTTCTCTGTCCCTTGCACAACGGCATTGATATTAACTGGCCTTAAGATTACAGGCTGCAGTCTGCTGAAGGCAAGGAGACTCTGTGTAAGGTTTACCGCTTTCTCTGACGCGGAGAGGATATGATCGGCGTATTGTCTTAACGGGTTGGCATCTTCCATCTGCATCTGGAGGATGGTTCCGTATCCCATCAAGGCGGTGAGAATATTGTTGAAGTCATGTGCTATTCCGCCTGCGAAGGTGCCTATAGCCTCCATTTTTTGAGACCGGAGGAGTTTAGTCTCCAGGATCTTCTCTTTTGTAATGTCGATAAACGCCCCGAAGATTGCAGGTCTCCCATTATAGATTAATATATTCCTCATGACTTTAATATTAATAATCCCGCCATCCTTTTTAACTGCCTTAATTTCGTTATATTCCTCATGTCCATCCGGGGTTTCCCCATAAATTTTATTCATGTCGTCAGGATGCATTATATCAATAATACCTAGCTTATCGATGAGTTCATCGTAGTCATAGCCTGTCAATATGCAGAAACGGTTATTCACAAACCGGAAAAGACTGTCCTGAATAATATAGAATGCAACAAGAGAATTCTCCACCACGCTGCGATATTTCAGTTCCGATTCATAAAGGGCTTTCTCAGCCGACTTTCTTTTTGTCACATCTTCGATTATCCCTTCCACGAAAAGACGATTCCCTTTATCATCGCATATTGTCCGGAGGGTTATTGATACCCATATTATGCTTTTATCGCGTTTGAACATTGTAGTCTCAAAACCTTCAGCTGACCCCTGTTGCTGTAGCAGCTTTCTGATTTTGAGTCTGTCGTCTTCATTGGCAAAAAATTTCTGATGAAGATTTGTGTTGCTTTCAATCATTTCTTCAGGAGAGGAAAAACCTCCCATACGCGCAAGAGAGGGGTTGACATGTAATAGTTTTCCCTCCTGAGTCGCCTGAAAAATTCCCTCCGTGGCATGGTAAAAGATATTCCGGTAGTTTGCTTCGCTTTCACGCAACTTATCTTCTACAATAGCCCTTGTCTTGATTTCCTCCTGTAAGCGTTCATTCATCGCTTTAGAAACAGAAAGGGAGTTGATTATCCTTTCCCGCATGTAATTTATTATCAGGACGAGAGGCACAACATAGACGAGTGCCAGGGTTATTTGTGTAATCCATGTGACGGGTTCGGAGGAAAGACCGGGGATATCGGAATTTGTTGCGATCATTCCGGCGCATATTAATACGGCCATGATCGCTATACTAAAAGCTCCGGAGGCTACAGCAATAATTCCTGCCCTGATGCCGAAGAAGGCCCCTGAAAAGACACAGAGCACAATAAAGGTCATCATCCCTTCACCCGCAAGCCCTTTGTTATAAAGGGAATGTATAATAGAGATGGACATAAGTCCCAGCAGAAAGGAGAATATCAGTCGAACAGGGATGCGATGGCGAAAGATAAGGACCGCTAAGGCAAAAAGATACATTGTTGTATGCAAAAAAACTGTAGGATACCAGCCATGATGCAATGACTGATATATGGAGACCATGAAGGCAATACTGCCAAAGGTTATTGCGGCAGGGAACATTAAATCGAAAAAATGGGAAAGGATTATACTAATTTCCTTGCGATGATTTTCGAATGGTGGAAAATTGTGGCCGGATGAGTCTAACGAATTTTGATCTTGATTCATGAACAGCACCTCTAAATGAAATCCCGATTCCGATTTTTAGCTGTAATTATTATCATAGTTTGGTGACCAGCTTCAAAACATAAAATATATCCGGAATGTCGCCTGAACATCAATATCAGTAAGAATACCGAAACCTTCTTTCTTCAGTTCCTCAGTGACTCTCTGAATCGCATCATCAAATGACCTGTCCGGTATTTTATTGAAGCTGTATTGCATGGTTTTTCTCTTCTATAAAAAATTATTCCGATAGTTTACTGATAATGGGCGCTATCGACTCACATTGAATTTTAAGTTTAATGAAATAACGTACCTGATTTTTTAAAAGGGACGTATTTGAGGGGGCACATATTCCTCTTATTAAACGACGGGATCAGATTTTGTTATTTGAAAAATTAATCTGTCAAGAATCAAGCTCGGCCCCTCATGTCTCACTGATACTTAGCAAAAGAAGTCCCATGTTTATAGAGTTTCTAAGTTCCTTATGGACGTAATTCACGCAATTCATTTAGTCTTATCTGATCATAACTCCACGATCCCTTTGCAATCTGGGTATGCTGAGCATCCCCAGAATTGCTTTCCTGCATTATTACCGCTCTTGACCGTTCTCACGACCATAATCTTGCCGCATTTCGGACAGCTGGGGTTCTGATCGGTCTGATCCGTTAAACCCGACTGACCAGATCGATCTGCAGCGGCATTTCTTTTTCTCTCTCTTTCGGCCAGCCGGGCTGCCGCCAGTTGCTCACTATAGCCGCCTTGTTCCGTGAACTGCTTTTCCACAGCAGCAATCTGCTGATCAAGGAGGAAATTTGCCTGGTTGATGAGGCAGATAAGCGTGTTGGCCCGCACATCCGGGTTTGCATGCTCAAGCCATTTAGCGTAAAGCGTCCAACGCCCCTGATCAGTTAGATCAGTCAGATCCGATTGATCAGTCTGATCATTCTTGTACCGCTTCGGCACGTCACGCACCGCCATGGCTTCCTTCGAATCGAGTGTCCATTGCACCAGGTGCCGTTGTCGTAAATAATCTTCGAAGTCCAGCAAAAGTTCTTCAAGGCTGGAGCGGGCGACATTGAGCAGACGCAGCTCTGTTTGTGAAGACGTTGCCGATGCGCGGCTTCCCTCGGCAATATTCTGGCGGCCGGAGCGGGCAGCCTGTACCATCTGATCAGCCATGCGGGAACGGGGGTCAAGGAATTTCTCGCAGAACCAGTAGGTCGCATCATAGATGATTGTCGTTGTCTGGAAACTCGCAGTAGTGCGGTACCCACCGCTCGGTCTCAGTTTTTTAGCCATGTCATTCGCTCTTTCTTGATGTCATGAAAAGTATAATGTTCTGTTTTTTGATATCTGCTATTTTCTGTGCATACTATAGAGCTAATTTCAAAAGTCCGGAACGCAGTTTTAAAAATAGCCGGACCTGAAATTTTTAACGCAAACTGTACGATGGTCGCGCCAAAACATATTTAAGAGCAGAGAAACAGGAAAAATACAAAATTTTGGCGACACCTA